>Ga0187848_10004326_pt1 | contig 9938 bp, 5 predicted proteins | sample June2016WEW_4_40_FD_132424 | JGI IMG/M metagenome (GOLD analysis project Ga0187848, IMG submission 132424) | Peatland microbial communities from SPRUCE experiment site at the Marcell Experimental Forest, Minnesota, USA - June2016WEW_4_40 | ecosystem: Environmental > Terrestrial > Soil > Wetlands... | reverse complement strand
GTGGAGATGTCGGCCAACGAGGAGTTGGTGGCGTCGATCTGCATGACCACGAGTCCGTCGGGGCTGATGCGGGGCGTAACGCCCAGCATCAGGCCGACGTTTTGATATTGGACCGAGTTGGTCTGGCCAACCTGGGTCAGCGAGGTGCTGCTGATCGTCGGCACGCGCTGCCCGACCATGACGAACGCCGGCTGGTTGTCCAGGGTCATGATCTGGGGGCGCTGGAGGATGTCGACGCGGTGGTCCTCGGCCAGGGCCCGCAGGAGGAAGCTGACGCTCTCGCTGGAGGCACTGAGCACGATGCCGCCATAGCCCAGTTGGGGGTCCGTGGTGCCGAGGCCGAGGTTGGTGGCGCCCAGGCCGCCGACCTTGGAGGCGCCGGACAGGGCGTTGGACGCCCCGCTGTTGCCCGGCGGCTGGGTGGTGAACTGGAAGCCGGGCTGGTTGGTGGCCGAAACGACCGACTGGGTGGTGGTCTGCGTCCCGTTGGGCAGCGTGTTGGTCGTGGTGAGGTACTGGATGTTGTTGAGGATGCTGCGGTCGAAGAGCAGGCTGTCTTGCAGTCCCAGCTCCATGCCGAACTCGTTGGTGCAGCCCAGGGTGACACTGGCGATGAGCACCTGGATCATGACCATAGGAGGCCGCGCGTCGAGCTCCTCGATCAGCTTCTTGATCTCCTCGAAATACCGCGGCGTGGCGCTGAGGATCAGGCTGTTGCTGACCGGCTCCGGGACCACGATCACCTCGTGCTCGATCTGCTCGAAGGGGCTCACCAGGCCGGGCACGGTCTGTGTCTGCACCTGGCTGCGGAGGAAGGTGCTGATGGCCGTGCCGATATCATTGGCCGGGGAGTTCTTCAAGCGGAAGACGTGGTTCTTGCGGTGGCCGGCGTCGCTGTCGTCCAGGCGGGTGAGGATCGCCTCGACGACGCCCAGGTCGCTCAGGGCGCCGGAGGCGATGATGCTGTTGGTTCGCGTGTCGTAGGCGAAGCGGAGCGGCACGGTAAGGTTCTCACCGACGCCGCCCACGGGCACGTTGGCGCCGCCGGCCTGCCCGGCCATCGCCCCCTGGGCACCCTGGGCCCCCTGGGTCGTCTGGCTCTGCGCGAAGAACAGCGCCTGCAACATGCTCACCAGCGTGGCCGCGTCGCCGTTGACGATCATGAACACCTTGATCTGGGCCTCGGCCGAGGGCAGGCGGTCGAGCTGGTGGATCAGGGCCTCGAACAATTCCAGGCTTTCGGCCGGGGCGGAGATCACCAGGGCATTCGAGCGGACGTCGGGCGTGATCCGCACGTCGTTGAGGATGCCCGATTCCAACAGCCGCCGCCCCTTGACGTCGATCGTCAGGAAGCGGAGCATCACGGAGCGTTGGTCGCCGCCGCCGGCGGCGGACGTTGCCGCGGGCTGCGTGGCCGTGCCCGGTCCCCCGGGCGCCGCGGCGGCGCCCGCTCCGGCCCGGGCCCCCGCCGCCGTCCCGATCGCCGATTGCAGCACCGACGCCACGTCCTGGGCCAAGGTGTGCTCCAGCGGGATGATCCGTACCTCGTTCACCGCGGCGCTCTTGGACACGTCGATCCGCCGCAGCACGGCGGCCACCTCCTCCAGGTCGCGCGGCGCCGCCTGGACCACGAGGGCGTTGGAGCGGACGTCCGGCGTGACGCGGACCACCGGGCCGAGCTGCCCGCGGTCGGCAAACACCTGCGTCAGCGTGACCTGCGCGGCAGAGGCCGCCGCGTGCTTCAAGGGGAACACGCGGAACTGCGTCTCCGGGGCCACCGGCTCGTCCAAGCGGCGGATCAGGTCCATCGCCCGTTGCACGTTCTCCTTCCGGCCGGCCAGGAGCACGGCGTTGGGCTTCACCAACGGCGTGATGCTCACGTAGCCCTGCCGCGCCAGAAAGACCTCGTCGTAGAGCGAGCGGAGCACTGTCGCCAGCGCCACGCACTCCACGTGCTGGAGCCAGTAGACCTCGATTGCCGGCTCCGTCTCGGTGCTGAGCCGCTCGATCTGCCGGATCACCTCGACCACCTGGTCCACGTCGTTGCGACTGCCGCGAATCACCAGGAGGTCCAGGCCCTCCAGCGATTCGATCTGGACCGGGTTGACCAGGCCGCCGAGGGCCGGAGCGCCTTCCGCAAGCCCCGCGCCGGGCTTGGCCGCGGGTTCGGGCGGCGCCGGAGCGGGCGCCGCCGGAGCGGGCGCGGCGGCATCCCCGTGCGGCTGAAACAGCGCCAGCGCCATCGGCAAGCGTCCGGCTGTAGGACCCATGGCCGTGAGGATCGCACGCGCGGCCCGCTCGACGCTTTCCGGCCGGCCGGTCCGCAAGGGCACCACCTGCGTGCTCTCCCGGCCGTCCGGCACGGAACTGTCCAAGATCCGCACGAGGCGCTGACAGGCGTCCACCGCCAAGGTCGATCCGTCGATAACCACCTGCCTGCCGGGAACGTCCAAGGTCAGCATCACCGCGCCGCCGGAGGCCAATGCCAGGCGATACCGCCGGATCTCGCTGCTGCCGCCGGGGGTCGCCGACAAGCGGTCGCCGAGCATGTTCCATAGCGCCGCTTCGAGCTGTTCCGCACGGAGCCGCCGCAAGGCCACGGACCGGGACCGCATCTGGCCGGCCGGGAGCCGGACGGGCGAGTCCGCCGCCGGCAACTGCGCGGCCGCCGACCCGCTGCGCGGGTACCCCGCGCTCTCGGCCGCCACCCCGGCCATCCGCTGGCTGATCTGGGCCTGGACTTCCGGCGGTGCCTGGGCGATCACTTGCGACGTTCGCGGATCCGCCGCGATGCGAACGCCCGGTATCACCCCGAACTCGTGCAACAAGCGATCGGCCATACCCTGAGCCGTCCCTGCCGGGCAAGAATAGACCTTGACGGTCATGCCGGTCTGGGCCGCCGCGGGCCGGACGATCCATGCCAGCAGTACGAGCACCAACCAGGCCATCCTGAGCATCCCCAGCTCGCCTCGACACACGTCGCATGCTTGAAGTTCTTTTGCCACAGCAGTTTGCGCGATATCGCCCTACCTGTCCCTGTGGTCTCCGCGCTCCAAGAGCGCAGCCCCGAATTGGGCCGCAATCTTTGCGCAGGAGGAATAATCGGCAAACTTTGCCCAGTTCTCCAGGGGAAATGTCCTTTTCGGTTGAGCGTCGGTGCCGCGATAGGACTTATGGGACCTTTGGACCCTATGGGCAGGGGCGCTGTGGTTTGCGCACCGGCACCGCCTCCCCCTTCCCCGGGAATGTCGCCCCTGGGCTCAGAGATCCGAGCCATTAGCCCCGGGCAACGCAGAGAAACCCGGGTTAAGGGCAATCAGAAGTGCATGTCGTCTGCCTGGCCGAGAAGCTCGGCAAGCCGCTTGGCGACGATCTCCTTGCGGGCCTTGGCGCGGCGCTCAATCGCCTCGTGCAGACGCTTGAGTTCCTCCTCCAGACGCTTCAGCTCCAAAGCGCGGCGCTCTTGGCGGACCTCGAAATGCTTGTTGACCGCCTGCTCGACAAGCCCCTTGAGCTTGCCCCGCTCCTCCGCAGAGGCCTTCTGATATTGAGCGGCCAAATCCCGCGACTGGCGGTCCAACTCCATGTCGGCCTGGATTAGCTTGAACATTTCGGGATCGCCGCTCCGCAGGGATTCCGCGTCGCCGTGGGGCCAGTGCGGAGGCGACGGGGGACGGTCCAAATCGCCGTCACGCGGCGGCTTGCCGCGAGCGGGGCCCGGCCCGTCCGGTCCGTCAGGCGGCGGGGGACGGTCGAACTCGCTGTCACGCGACGGCTTGCCGCGAGCGGGGCCCGGCCCGTCCGGTCCATCAGGCGGCGGGGGACGGTCGAACTCGCTGTCACGCGGCGGCTTGCCGCGGGCGGGGCCCGGCCCGTTGGGCCCATCAGGCGGCGGGGGACGGTCCAAATCGCCGTCACGCGGTGCCCCCATGAAATGAGCGTCGCGCGGCCCTACCGCTTCGCGGAGCATTCCCGGCGCGAAAGGCGGAGCGTCCCAGGCCAGCGGACCCGCCGGGTCGGGTTTGGCCGGAGGGTTGTCCGCCGGCGCAGCGGCCGAGCATAGGCCGGCGAGCATCACGCCCAAGACGGCGGCAAGAGTGAACTTCGGCAACGACATGACTGGACCTCCCGTGGGTTTTGCGAGGGTTTTGTTTTATCAGCTCTCACCGGCAGCGTTGCCGCCCAACAGCTTCCGCAGGGTTTCCAAAGCCCGGTGGCAGTGGCTGAGGGTCGTGTTCAGGGGGCACGCGATGGCCTCGGCGATCTCGGCGAAACTCAACTGTCCATAGTACCGCAGCAGGAGCACCCGCCGCTGGATCGGCGACAAACGGTCCAAGACGGCCAACAATTGCCGGATCTGCTCGGCGCAGGCCGCCGTCTCTGGCGGTTCGGGCGCCGGGCTCAGGGGCGCATGGCGTTTCCATCCTTCCTCGTCGAGGTTCCTCTCGGCCTGGTGCCGCCGGTAGCGGTCGCACACCAGGTGGTCGGCAATCTTCAACAGGTAGGCTAGGCTGGTGCCTTGTTCCTTGTACCTGCCCCGCGCGGCCCAAGCCCGGTAGAATACTTCCTGCTTCAGGTCGTCGGCTACATCCTCGCGGCGGACCATCGCCAAGAGGAATCCGCGCACGGCCCTGCCGTGTTCGCGGACCCATCCGGCGAGGCGTTCTTCGTCGCTCAGTTGACCCATGGGAGCCGCGCGGTGTCTGATAGTATAAACGTATTGGCTCGGGGCTTATTGCACCAGCGGCCCGGGGTGTGCGGCAGTCGTTCTAATGCAATAAGAACCGCCGTCTTGCGTTTAGAAGAGTAGCGACCCAGTGGCGATCCGGAAATCCCCCTCACCGCCCGGGGTCCACGCGCGGATACCTCTCCCGTGGGGTTGCGGGAGCCTCCGAGCGCGAACCATCGACGAGTGGAGACACGCACATGAGCGATGAGCCTGGTGAACTCCAACGCCGCTTGGAATTGATAACGTCGCGGAACTGCCCGCCGGGCGCCCCCCTGGACGGGGAGTCGGCCGCCTTGCGGGCGGCGTGGCTCCGTTTCGGGAAGCTGCTGGAGGCGGCCCAGGCGGCGGGGGAGGGACCGGCCCGGGTATCGGTGATCCCGCGGGTGCCCCGGTGGAGGAAGCGACTACTGGCAAGCCTCGGGGTTCTGGCGGCTTGCCTCTTGATCGCGGTGGCCGCAGACCGGTACCTGCGGGTGGCGCCGCCGCCCACTGCCTTGCCTGCTGGCCCCTTGTCCGGCGGATTGTCCGCCAGTGGGTCCCAGCCCTTCGCCGCCCCGGCCGGCCATCAGGCCCGGGCGACGCCTTCCCCCAAGGCCGAGGTGAAATGGGACGACCCACTGGATCGGGAGATCGAGTTGACGGCCCGGGCAGCCGTCCAGGCCGAGCAAGACGAGGTCGCCTCGGCGGCCGGATCCAGTTTGATCCAGTACCAACTGGAAAAGCTGGGCAGGGGCGTCGAGGCAGGTTCATTCTAGAATAAGTCGATCCATCCGGGTGGCGCGCTCGGAGGAACGAAGGGGCGTGGTTTTTTGGCTCCGCGCCCGTCACTTCATTCCGGGGCTGCGGCCAAATTTTCCGGCACCGGTTAGCACGCGATGCGTTGCACGCACCCCCTGCGGCTACCGCTCCTGGCCCAGGTCGCGGGCCTGGCGCGTGGCTTCCTCGGCCGCTTGGTCCTCGCCCATGCGGCGGAGCACGTCGGCCAGGCTCAGGTAGTTCTTGGCAAGAATGCCGCGAACGTGCCCCGCCTTGGCATCGTTTCGCAACACCTCCTTGAATGAGACGATGCAGTCCTGCAGTGCGGACCGCGCCTCGGGCAAGCGGCCGTGCTCCTGGAGCAAGCCGCCCAACGACTCCTCGATCGCCGCCATCCAGAACTTGTAGGCAGAGTTCTCCGGAAAACGGCGTGCGAGCGTCGACTGCACGTCGAGCGCTTTGCGGAGGTTGGCCTCCGCGCGCGTCGGGTCGCTTTGCCGGAGACTATGATTCAGTCTCAAGCGGATGTTGACCGAGGAGACTGCGTATTCCGGGATATTCGGATGCTCGGCGACGAGCTGCTCGGAGAGGGCCAATGCCTTCTCGAGCATTGCAAGCGACCGCCGAGCGGCGTTCCCGTCCGGGCCCTCCGGCCTCCACGGCCCCCGGTCGGCGAGCATGGCATACGTTTCGCTGAGGTCGTAGCGGTAGTCGGCCACGTCGGGGTGGTCTTGCACCAGATTCTCGAGAATCTGAGTTGCCTTGTACAAACTGTCCGGCTCTGAGCCGGCGTCGCGGCCGGCCCGCAGTGCCGGCGTCTCGCGATAGCAGCGGGCCAACAGATGGCGATAGCCGGGCACCGTGGGATGGTCGGCGACCAGTCGTTCCAAGAGATCGACGGCCTCCTGCCGGTAGCCCTCGCCCGCTTCGTGGTTGCCGCCAGGAAAGGACTGAGGAGAATCGGGCTGCGGGCGCGGCGGCTGGGGTTGGCGCTCGTGCGGGACACCAGGGCCGGGCGGCGGCCAGGGGGAATCCTCGTCTACCAGCCGCTGCCAGAGGGCCAGTGCCTTGTCCAATCGCTCCTCGCCCTCCTGGGCGGGCATCAGGGGAAACGGGGCGATTGGCCCGTGACGCGGCCCGCGGGGATCGAAGACGAAACCGGGCGGGCCGCCGCGCGGCTCGCGCGGACCGTCGGGCCCGGGCGGAGGAGGTCCGGGCGGTCCGCCGGCGCGCTTGCCGAGAAAGTAGTACGTGCGTGCCAACTCGTACCGGCCGCCGGGCGAGGCCGAAGATTCCGCGGAGGCCGCACGGAGCGTCGCCAGGGCGTCCAGGTGCGACTTGCGCCCTGCTTCCGCGTCGCTCAGCGCATAGCACACGTTGCCAAGCTCGTTGTGAATCCTGGCGATTTCGGCGGGAAGGTCCGTGTCTTTCGGCGACGATTCCGCGAGCCGCGCGTACAATCCGATCGCCCGCAAATACGCGGTTTTCGACTGCTCGTAGTGGCCCAATCGCTGGCGGATGTCGCCCACGCGGCGATTGGCCTCGGCAACTTTGCGGCGCAGCCGGGCATCGTCGCCCGCCTGATCGGCCAGACGATCATAGAACTTGAGCATGTGCTCCAGGAGCGCGGCCGCCTCTTTGGAGAGCACCGGCTGGACCGGCACCGTAATCGGATCTTCCGCGTCGCTGACGCGCAGCGCTGCGGAAGCCGGGGCGGTGCGGTCCGGCGCGAACTGCCGGAAGATGCTGTCCAGCGCTTCCACGGCCAGGGTCGAGGTCTCTTCGGCCTTCTTGCGTTGCATTTTCTCTTCGGCGCTGGCCTGCCGCTCTTGGGCGTTGGCCCGCGCCGTGCGGACATAGCCCACGCTCGCCACGACAGCCACCGCGGCGAGCAACGCCAGCGTACACGCCAGCAGGCCGGCGACGGCCCGGTTGCGTCGTGCCCAGCGCCACAGGCGTTCGGCCGCGGACGTGCGGCGGGCCCGGATCGGGCGGTCCTCCAGAAAGCACTCCAGGTCCCGCGCCAACTCTCCGGCCGTCGGGTAGCGATCGCGCGGCTCGCGGGCCATGGCCTTCAAGACGATGGTCTCCAAGTCGCGGGGAATCGCCGGGTTGAGCTTCCGCGGCCCGGGCGGCTCGCCGTGCGTGATCTTTGCGATCAAGCTGCTGCGGCTGTTGTCCTCGAAGGCCGGACGCAGGGTGAGCAGCTCGTAGAGGGTCAGGCCAAGGCCGTAGATGTCGCTGCGGGCATCCGCCTGGCCGGAAAACTGCTCCGGCGCCATGTAACGCAACGTGCCCACCATGGCCCCGGTCTGGGTCACGCTGTCGTGCTCCACCGCCTTGGCCAGCCCGAAATCCGTGAGCCAGGCCACGCCCTGCGAGTCCAACAGCAAATTGGCCGGTTTGATGTCGCGGTGCAGCGTATGCTGGGCATGGGCGTAATCAAGTGCCTCGGCCACTTGCCGGCCGATCGTGGCAACGCTCCGCCAATAAGGCGGACCGAACCGCCACGCTTCGTCGGAAGTCGGCAACGCCACGGAGTCCGGGCCCGCTGCCTGGTCGTTCCCGTTGATGCTCGTATCGCCATCGCACGAGATCTCCTCGGTTGCCGCAGCCGCCGGCGACAACGGCCGGCCGGCGCCCGCGATTTCCTCCCGGGCTTGGCCCGGGTCGCCCACACCGCCGGCACAAGTGATCTCGAACCCGTGCGGTTGCCCGAAGCGCCCCTCGACCAAGGCACTTGCCAGGCGCGAGACCTCGGTTCCGCCCTCTTTTCCGCCGACTGTTAGTCGCCGGCTGCCGGCCTGGCCGCTCTCTGGTCGCCGGCTGCCGACCTGCTGGGAAGCGGAAGTTATTCCTCGGCCGCTCTCTGGTCGCCGGCTGCCGACCTGCTGCAGCCTGGCGAGTACGTCATCCAGGCCCGCGCCCCGGATGAGCTGCATGACGATATAATGGAACCCTTCGTGCTCGCCCATGCCGAACACGGGGACGATATTGGTGTGGTGCAGTCTGGCGGCGGTTTGCGCCTCGCGCTGGAAACGCTGCAATTGCTGCGGCGTCAGGAGCGTCTGCCGGGGCAATACTTTCACGGCCACGTGCCGGCCCAGCGACTCCTGAAATGCCTCGTAGACGATGCCCATGCCGCCGCGGCCGATCTCGCTGAGGATCCGGAAATCGCCGAGCCGCTCCAGCCGCACCCCGCCCAGGGACGCGCGGGGGCTGCTCCCCTGTTCTTTATGGGCCTTCAGGCGTTCCATGACGGCGATGGTCGGGAATACCTCCTCGATGTCCGCGGCCAGCTCCGGGTGCCGGGCCGCGTACTCGGCGACCGACGGCGACTCCCCGCGACGTTGCCGCTCCATGAATTCGGCCGCCAGGACCTCCAGTGGATCGCGCTCGGCGCCGGCTTCACACATGGCCATCTCCCTCGAACAGTTTGGGCGTCTGGGACAGGATGGCCCGCAGACGCCTTAGGGCCCGAATATAGCGGATACTGGCGGCCTTCTGCTGGATTCCCAACACCTCGGCGACCTCGCTGTTGCCCAGTTCCTCGAAATGCCGCAGCGCCAGGACTTCGCGGTCCAGCGGGTCCATGGCCGCAATGACCTGCTCCACCTGGTCGAGGGTTTCCGCGCGGGCGGCCGCCTGGCTGGGCGAGGTCACGTTGCCCACCAGCAGCGCCGCCAGCGAGGCCGTGGTGGACATGGGATATCGGCAACCACGCAGGTCGACCTCGCGGTCGGCATCCCGCATCTGCGCGCCGAGGTGGTGCCGGTGGACGTCGGTCAGCGTCTGCAGGACGACCAGCCGCAGCCAGACGAAGGGTGACAAGGACGAATCGTCGGCGTAGTACTGCAAACGCCCCGCAGCGGCCAGGTACGCTTCCTGGAGCACGTCGTCGGCGTCAACACGGCCCAGCAGTCGCCGGTCCATGCGGAAGTTGACCATCCGCCACAGGCGCTCCCGGTGCTGCGAAAAGAGCGTGGCCAGGGCCTCCCGGTCACCGCATTTCAAGCGGCCCGCCAGTCCGTCGGATTGCTCGATCTGGTCGTCCACGGGAAGTTCCCTAAATAGGTCTACGGACGCCGATCCCCTTATTCTACAAGGGAATAAACGGCGAACCGCGGCGGAAAATTGCCCGCGCCTGTAGAAAGTCCGCAGCACTTCGCGTTTAGTACCTGGGTTGAGCCGCCGGACCGGGCATTTCCGGGCGCTGGCCGTTTGACGGTGACCCCGATCGCGGGCCAGGCGGCCATGACCGTGGGGCAGATCGCCAATCCGCCATGTTCCGGCAGGCTGGCAACCCGCCCCACTACAACCCCCCCTAATAGGTAGAAAGAGATCAGAGATGAGCGTGTTTTCTGTTCCACGGCGATTCCTACTGCGGCAAACGGTTGTGCTGGCCACGCTTGCCGGCTTGGTCCTGCTGCTGGCCTGGTCCACGCCGGTGCGG
>Ga0187848_10004321_pt1 | contig 9944 bp, 5 predicted proteins | sample June2016WEW_4_40_FD_132424 | JGI IMG/M metagenome (GOLD analysis project Ga0187848, IMG submission 132424) | Peatland microbial communities from SPRUCE experiment site at the Marcell Experimental Forest, Minnesota, USA - June2016WEW_4_40 | ecosystem: Environmental > Terrestrial > Soil > Wetlands... | reverse complement strand
TCACGGCGGGCGTCAGCTCGACGGGTCGAGGAGCCCGTTCGACCAGCTCGCCGAGATCGTCGATGCTGTCGGCGACAGAATAGATGTGATTTGCGACGGCGGCATCACCCGCGGCACCCACGTCCTGAAGGCCCTTTCCGTGGGTGCGAAGGCGTGTTCGGGAGGCAGATTTTATCTGTATGCCCTGGCGGCCGGGGGTCAGGCCGGCGTTGAAAGAGCACTTGGAAATCTCCGGGCCGAAATCGAACGCGACATGAAGCTGATGGGCTGCCGATCCGTCGGCCAGCTGAGCCGTGACAACTTGAGATTCAGACGAGCGACGGCGAGGCTGGAAGGATGACAGATCCCGCCGCGCGTGGTCCGACTCGAAGTGTGCCTTTTGGCCGAGGCAGTCCACCCCTTCCTCGAGCTCCTGTACGATATAGCGGTGGAGGTTAGTGGCGTCCAAGACGACCAGGGATGCAGGCTCGACCAAGTCCGCGTAGGCTGCTGGATTCTTGGGTCGATGATGGTGGTAGCATGCCTGTCCCGGACGATGCGCGGCATACGGTCAAATCCGTGAACGTGGTTTTCTACTTGGGAGAATCCGGAGCTGGCCCGATTCGACCGTTGCAGCCATCAATCAGCGGGCCTCCCGTCATCCTCCAATCGACGCACGAGGCGGCTCTCGATGTCGTCGATCTTGCCGATCTCAACCGCCGCGCGCTGGAACTGTCATGACGGTACAAACCGAGGCAGTCGATTTCTTTGCATTCGACAACAGCTACGCCCGCCTGCCGGACCGTTTCTTTGCGCGGCTTCGGCCCGCTCCCGTAGCCGCCCCCCGTCTAGTTCGGCTGAACAAGGAACTCGCCTGGCATCTCAGGCTCGATCCGGGAACGCTTGCCGCACCGGAGGGTGTGGAGATTCTCGCGGGCAACCGCGTGCCCAAGACAGGCGAGCCGCTCGCCATGGCTTATGCCGGCCACCAATTCGGGACTTTCGTACCTCAACTCGGTGACGGACGTGCCATTCTTCTCGGCGAGGTGATCGATCGCGACGGCGTGCGCCGCGACATCCAGCTTAAGGGGTCTGGCCCAACGCCGTTTTCCCGGCCGCTCCTGGCAGCCGCAGAATGGGTACCCGCCCGAAGCCGCATTCTTCTCGCCGCAAACGGATGGCTTTGACAAGATAAGCAGGCGGTGACAGCTAACCCGCGTCCTTCGCGGGCATTTTCATGCGTCGGTGAACGCGCGAACCCTTATCATCGGAGGTCGCGATATGAACCTGAAACGGCGTGACTTCTTCGCAGCGGGCGCGTCGGCTGCGGCGATCGCTACTCTGCCAGGCGGCATCGCGGCTCCGCCAGCCGCCGCTCCCGACGAGCACTATCCGGTCGGTGACTTCATTCTCACGCGTACGGAGCGCGGTCTGCAGGTCTCGCACAAGCAGGAGCCGGACCGGGTTATTTGGGAAAGCGAGCCGGAGGGCAACTTCATCATTGCCGAGAGGGCGACGGTCAGCATCAGTGAGTTCGGCGCCCCTGAGGGGACTTTTGAGATCTCCGACACCGTGTCGGCTTCGTACGAGAAACCAACAATTGAGGCGATCAATGCCGCCGGGAACACCACGACGGTTTCCGGAGTCTTGACCGCCCCAACCGGCGCCATCGGCTACAAGCTCGTTTTCGAGGCCGTATCGACGACCCATCTGCGCTTCGTGATCAGCGCCGACGGGTCCAAGGCATTCGGCGTCAATCGCATCCGTCTTGTGGTCGCATCGGCCAAGGACGAGGCCATTTTCGGCTGTGGAGAGCAGCTCACTTATTTCAACCAGAAGGGCAAAATCTTACCTATCCTCGTTCAGGAGCATGGCATCGGCCGAGGTCGACCGATTATCACTGAATTGGTCGATCTCTTCGACCATGAAAGCGGGGGAAATCCTTACCACACCGGATTGCCGGCGCCGTACCTCATCACCAGCAGGCTGAGGTCCCTGTTCCTGGAGAACCTGGAATACAGCGTGTTCGACATGCGGCACGCCAACCGTATCGATATGAAGGTCTGGTCAGCGACGATGACCGGCCGCACCCTCTACGGCAAGACGCCGCTCGACCTAATCGAGGCCTATACGGAATACGCCGGCCGCATGCGCGTGCTGCCAGATTGGGTGCACAACGGTGTGATCCTCGGTTTGATGGGCGGCACGGATCTTGTGCGCTCCAAACTCGACAAGGCTCGCAAGGCGGATATCCCGGTCGCCGGTCTTTGGCTCCAGGATTGGGTCGGCGTACGCACCACGTTTGCGGGCACGCAGCTTTGGTGGAACTGGAAGCTCGATGAAAGCTACTATCCGCGGTGGCGTGAGCTGGTCGCCGATGTCGAGAGCCAGGGCGGAAAGGTGCTCGTCTACATCAACCCCTTCCTCGCTACCGAGGAAGATCACAACGAACTGTTCGCCGAAGCTAAGGACAAGGGCTATCTAGTTCAGAAGGTGGACGGCACGCCCTACCTGATCAGGAATTCAAGCTTCTACGTCGGCATGCTTGACCTCAGCAATCCCGGGGCCCGCGCTTGGATCAAGAACATCATGAAGACGAACATAATCGGGGCGGCGGGCGGCTCGGGCTGGATGAGCGACTTCGGCGAGGCGCTACCCTTCGACGCCAAGCTGTACGGTGGGGCCGACCCCGCGGTTTGGCACAACCGTTACCCAGAAGAATGGCAACGGGTTAACCGCGAGGCAATCGACGAGACGGACCGCGGCGGCGAAATGCTGTTCTTCTCCCGCTCCGGCTTCACCCAAAGTCCTGGCGTGGCAACCCTCTTGTGGCTCGGCGACCAGCTAATGACCTGGGACGCCTATGACGGCATCAAGACGGCGGTGGTCGGGCTCCTCTCCGCGGGCGTGTCGGGCTTCAGCCTGATGCACAGTGACGTGGGCGGCTATGTCGTTATCAAAGCGAGCCTAGCCGGCAAACAGATTCCGGTGATCAATCGCACACCAGAGCTTCTCATGCGTTGGATGGAGCTCAATGCTTTCACCGCTGTTCTGCGAACGATGGAGGGTGCCGCTCCCGACATCACTCCGCAGTTCGATTCGAGCGCGGAAACGCTGGCGCACATGGAACGCTTCGGCAAGTTCTACAAGGGGCTCGCGCACTACCGGAAGAAGCTCGTCGCCGAAGCGGCGGCGCGCGGTTATCCCGTAGTCCGGCATTTGTTCCTCCACTATCCGGACGACCCGAACACCCACGAGCTGAGATACCAGTTCCTGCTCGGCCCCGATCTGATGGTAGCGCCAGTGCTAGACAAAGGCGCTGACACAGTCGAGGTCTACTTCCCTGAAGGCAGCGAATGGATCGACCTGTGGACGCGCGCCGACGCCGGGAAAGCCGGCGACTGGGTCAGGATGCCGGCTCCCCTCGGTAAGCCCGCAGTCTTCCTCCGGAAGAGCGGCGCCACCAACACCGAAATCATCGAAGGCCTGAAAGCAGTCGGCGTGCTGAGCTGAGGTGGATGACGGCCATATTCCCTTCCCGTCTGTCTCGAATGCGCCGCACTTTGGTTCGCATAATGCCGTGGATCTTTCGCCACATTCTGGCGGGCAGCCGAAATGAAAATGACGGATTCGCATCAGACGGCGCGGCGCCGGGCGGGGCGCGCGTATTTCGAATATATTGCTCCGGTCTGCCTCGCGGCGCTTGGTCTCGCATGCACCGGTCCGGCGTTTGCAGCGGACAAGCCGCCCCTAAACCCTGATCCGCCGTCGCCGCTCACGACGACATCGCGGGTTTCGGCGACTATCGAATTTGGCCTACCCGTACTGGCCTCTGCGGTCGAGCGCGATATCCCGCGGCGTCTCGCCACCATCGATGAAGAGGTTAGATGCGTGCATCGGCGGGTACTGGGTTTCAGGGTCAACGCGAATTGCGACATCTACGGCTATATCGAACGGGCCGGCCCGGTCTCGCTGTATGGTCGTGGTGACCGCATCATTGGCGCCACTCGCATCTACGGCGCGGTGGAAGGCCAAGGCGCCAACCGCTTCACCGCCCGTATCCACGGCGAGACCGAAGCCAGCGCCACCTTCGAGGCCGAAGCCCGTCCACAATTGCGCCGCGACTGGTCGCTAGACTTGAATTTCAGCGACGGCTTTCGCTGGAGCGAGCCGCCTTATCTCCACGTCCTCGGCCGTGATATCGCGGTTGCGAAATATGCCGAGCCGCGCATCCGCGCGCAATTGGCCAAGGTCCGGTCGCGGGCCGAGGCCGCGGCGCGCCAGCTCGATCTGCGCGGCAAAGCGGCAGCCGCCTGGCAGCAGGCTTTCGAGCCGATCAAGCTCGTCGACGAGCCGCAAGTCTGGTTGCAGTTGACGCCGCAAAGTGCCGCGTTTGCCGGCGTGCGCGCAAACGCAAAGGTCCTTTCAGGATCTCTCGAGCTTTTAGGCTCGGCCGAGACTTTCATTGGCCAGGCACCGCCCGCCGTCACGCCGACGCCGCTGCCGCCGCTTGGCACGGACGTCACCGCGCCGGGCTCATTCGACGTCATTCTGCCGGTGCGCATCGGCTACGACACGCTGCGCGACAAGATCATGCAGGTGGCTGCTGCCGCCGCGCCCAAGGGCGAGAAAACCATCCGGGAGGTTCAAATCTATCCGTCGTCGGGCAAACTCGTCGTCGGATTGCGCGTGGCAAAATCCTCCGATACTGACGCCAGCGCAGGCGAATGGACCTATCTTTCCGGAACACCGGATGTCGATCCGGAAAAGCAGACGGTTCAGCTCTCCGACCTCGCCGCGGACGGCGCGGAGGTCAATACAATCGGCGCCATGCTTGGCGACGACAATCTGCTCGGGCAGTTGAAACAACAGGCCAATGTCAGCTACGGCGCCGCCTATCAGAACCTGCTGACTGCCGCCAACCAGCGGCTGACGCGGCCTTTGAAGAACGGTTTTCGGATGGAAGGAGACCTGACGTCGGCGAAATTCGAGAAGATCTCGCTGCTGGGTGACGGCTTGAGCATCGTGCTTCATGCCAGCGGCGAACTGAAAATCCTGTACGGACTCTGATGCTCATCGGTGTCGTCACATTGCGCCGCACCAGACTTTACGTGCTTCCACACCGCTGCGGCTTCGCTCTGATCGTAACCCTTTGCGTTATCGTTGGCTTTGCCAGCGCCGCAATGGCGCAGACACCTTTCTATCGGGCACCGCCATCGGCCGTCGTCGGTGCTCCGGGCACGCTCGTCCGGCAGGAGCCGATTGATGGCGCGCCGCTTGGCGCTATGGCCTATCGCGTGCTGTACCGCTCGACCGGGCTGGACGACAAGCCGATCCTGGTCTCAGGCATCGTGATCGTGCCACAAGGTCCGTCGCCGCCCGGCGGCCGGCCGATCGTTGCCTGGGCGCATCCGACTTCCGGGATCGTGTCGCGCTGCGCGCCCTCGCTTGCGATCTTTATCTTCCAGCAGATCCAGGGTCTGCGTTCCATGGTCGAGCGCGGCTACGTGGTTGTGGCGACGGATTATCCGGGGCTGGGTACGCCGGGACCCCATCCCTACCTTGTCGGCGTGAGCGAAGCGCGCGCGGTGATCGACTCGGTGCGCGTTGCGGGCACTTTGCCCGGCGCGGGCGGCGGGACAAGGTTCGTGGTCTGGGGCCATTCGCAAGGCGGGCAGGCCGCTCTCTTTACCGGAATGATCGCGAGGAGTTATGCACCCGAACTTGCGCTTCTCGGCGTCGCTGCTGCTGCGCCTGCCACAAATCTTGCGACCTTGATGAACGACGACATCGATTCAATCGGCGGCAGGAACATCACGGCCATGACGCTTTGGTCATGGCAGCGGGTCTATGGTGCGGCTATGGACAAGATTGTCGACATGCGCGCCGTGCCCGTGATCAATCGCCTTGCCCAGGAATGCATCGAAGGGCCATTCGATCTCGCCGTGCGCCAGCGCACCGAAAAGCCACTGGAGCAGTATTTCCTGACCGCCAAGGGTCCCGCCGATTTAGAACCCTGGCATTCGCTGCTGGCCAAGAACACGCCCGACACATTACTCGCCGAGGTTCCGGTTTTTGTTGCGCAGGGGGCACAAGATCTCATTGTTCGTCCGAAAGTCACGCAGGATTATGTCGCCACGCTCTGCAGCGCCGGCAGCAAGCTAAGAATGCTTATCCTACCGAACATAGGCCATGGCAGGGCAGCCCAAGCCAGCGCGCTTGCGGCGGTCGATTGGACGACAGACCGATTTGCTGGCAAATCACCTCCCGACGATTGCGCGAGATAAACAAAGCGCAAATCGAATTTCCTTACCCCTGAGCTATCTTCGTGGCGATACGGCAGCGAAGCCGCTGGCCCAGCGCACCAATATCGTAGATGTTTGCGGGCGGGGCGGAGAAGGCGCCGCTGCCCGGGATTAGAAACCGCGCACGGTCCCACAGACCGGAGCGTTTGACCTCCAACGACGGAAGGGACACCAACGATGTTGAAGACGCTTGCCCTTGTCTTGACAGCCGCGGCGCTGCCCACGGCCGTTTCGCCGTCCGTAGCGATGCCGTTTCAGCCATCCACGGATCGGTCGTCGATGATCGTCCGAGTGGCCGAAGGATGCGGCCCTGACCGGTATCGGGGACCTGGCGGCGCCTGTCATCGGTTTGGGCGCGGACCGTATCCGGGCGGATACTGGGGACCCTATCGACACGCCCACGGCGGGAATGGCTGCCCGCCAGGCTATTGGCGCGGGCCCTGGGGCCATTGCCGCAACTCGCCCTACCACGGACCGCTGCCTGGCGGCGGCTGGCAATAAGCTCGACAATAGCTCGACAGCTTTGCCGGGGGGCGACGCGCGATGACGAACGACCTTAGCCGCCGGAAGGCGATCGCCCTCGCCGGCGCCGCCATCCTCGCGCCAGCCCTCGGCGGCGCGTCGAGCGCATTCGACCAGAAGGGCGACTCGAGCAGCCCACCGGGCGCGACAGCCTCAGCCGAGATCGCGCCGGGAGACGCTTTCGCGCGGAATCTCGAAGCCTTGCCGCGCAACGTCGAGAAGATGCTGACCGGGCGCGCCGTCTATGTGGATGACGTTCGCTTCGACGGCGAAGCCGCCGGCGTTGTCGTGCGCTCGCCCCATCCCCACGCGCGCATTCGGGCCATCGACGTCTCGGCGGCGCGGGCCGCGCCGGGCGTGCTCGCCGTCCTGACGGGAGGGGACGTCGCCCGCGTGGCGAAGCCGCTTCCGTGCGTCATACCGCCTTCGGCCTATGGACGCGCCAAGCCGCTGCATGACGATCGTCCGATCCTCGCGGTTGACCGCGTGCGGCACGTGGGCGACGGCCTGGCTTTCGTCGTCGCCGAAACAATGGAGCAGGCGAACCAGGCGGCGGACCTGGTCAAGGTCGACTACGAGCTCCTGCCCGCGTACGTCGAGCCGCGCGCAGGGACCGCCGAGGCGCCGATCTGGGCCGACGTGCCCGACAACGTCGCATTCGACTGGAAGTTCGGGGATGCAGTTTTGTGTCGGAAGTTGTTCGACCAGGCGGCGCACACCGTCCGGATCCGTCTCTCAATCCCCCGCGTCATACCCAATCCGATCGAGCCTCGCGCCGCGATCGGTCTATACGACCCCCACGCCGACAGGCTGACCCTGGTGTCGAACCCGCAGGGTGTTCACTTCGTCCGGGGCGTCCTGACGCGCGCCCTTGCACTGCCGGACAAGAAACTCCGGGTCGTTTCGCCCTATCTCGGCGGCGCCTTCGGATCGAAGATCTACGCCTATCCCGAGCATGCGCTCGTGCTGCTCGCGGCGCGTACGGTCGGCCGTCCTGTCCGCTGGACCTCGACCCGCGCCGAGGCATTTCTGTCGGACACCCAGGGCAGGGGACACACGACCGAGGCCGCCCTGGCGCTCGACGAAAACGGACGCTTCCTCGCCCTCTCGGTGCGCCCGACCGTGGACCTTGGCGCATACTTCTCGCAACTCACGCCGATCACCGCGACGGGCGTCGGGGCGCCAGTGCAGGGCGGCGGCTACCGCTTCCAGGCGATCGAAATTAATGTACGCGGAATCTTCACCAACAAGGTCCCGGTGGACGCTTATCGCGGTGCCGGACGGCCGGAGGCGACCTATGTGCTCGAGCGCCTAATCGATCGCGCGGCCGCCGAGCTCAAGATCGATCCTGCCGGGCTGCGCGCGCGCAACCTGCCCGCTTCGGCAACGGCGCCGTTTACCGCCGTGACCGGGCTGCCAATCGACGGCGGACGGTTTCTCGACAATCAGCGGCTTTGCCTCGAGCGCGCCGACCGAGCCGGTTTCGCAGCGCGTCGCGCGGAGGCGGCGACGCGTGGACGCCTGCGCGGGTTCGGATTCGCGAATTACCTTGAGGCCAATGGCGGGCTGCAGGTCTCCGCCGCGATCGCACCGGGCGACCTACCGCACGAGTGCGCCGCTCTGAAGTTCGGCGCCGACGGAACAATGACCGTCACGATCGGCACGCAGTCCTCCGGACAGGACCATGCATGCCCCGTCGCGCTCTACGTTTCCGACAAGCTGGGCTTTGCGGCCGACGCGATCGTCGTCCGGGAAGGCGACAGCGACGCCCTGCCGGTCGGCGGCGGCACCGGAGGCTCGAAATCGACGTTGACGTCCTCGGTCGCGATCAAGCGGGCGGTCGACATCGTGATCACGAAGGCGCGCGTCGTGGCCGCCCGGACGTGGAACGTCCACCACGAGGCTGTTCGGTTCGAACGGGGCGTCTTTTCTGTCGCTGGATCGCGCCAAACGGTCGGCTTTGCGGAGCTCGTGGCGCAATATCCAGGGCTGTTGGACAGCGAGGGGGAGGCCGCGCTGCAATTCGGAAGCAGCGCGAACGGCTGTCACGCCTGTGAGGTCGAGATCGATCCGGACATGGGCGCCGTCGAGATAGTCCGTTACACCGCGGTGGACGATTTCGGACGGGTCATCAACGCGGCCAACGTTCGGGGTCAGGTGCAGGGCGGCGTCGCCATTGGCCTCGGCCAGGCGCTCGCCGAGATCGCGCCAACGCCGGAGGCGATGCAGCGCCCCCTCGCGACGTCGAACTTCAACCATGCGCTCCGCCGCGCCGCCGATATCCCGACCGTGGACTGGGTCGACAACGGGATGCCGTTGTCGACCAACGTCTTCGGAGCCAAGGCGTGCGGCGAATCGGGAGCGAGCGCCGCCCCGCCGACTGTCATGAACGCGATCGCCGATGCGCTGCGCGACTATCCGCGCGCCCGCGACCTTCAGATGCCGGCGCGGCCGGCGGATGTCTGGGCGGTCGTCGCCCCCGGGGCTCACGCCGCAGATCGTGGACCTCGTCCGAGGCGGCGGTCCGGGGCCGTATCGCCAGCCAGGCGTTTCTTGCCAGCCTCCAGGAAGTCTTTCGACCAACGATAGTACAGGTTCTGAGCGCGGTCGACAGCGCGACCTGCTGGGGCCGACTGGGCGGCGCTGTGGCTGCTGGGCGCCGTCGCTCCTTCGTTTTAGTTCTCCACCGGGCCTTGCCGGACCTGCAGCGCATGAAACTTTGCTACTCTGCGGCTGCGTCGTCGGCACCAAGGTCGGTATTCTCTTGGTGCGATTAAGCCCGAGTTTTAGTTGGACCCGGGGTTCCTTGAGCACCTCAGACTGTCGCCACGGGCCGTCATCGGCTCCGGAGCACGCTTCTTAGAGTTCTTATTTACGGGGGCCCCACGCCGACGACGCAACGCAGGAGGAGGAGATGGAACTGTTGCATCGACGATGTTGCGGTCTCGACGTTCACAAGGAGACGGTGGTTGCCTGCCTGCGCCTTGTAGCCGACGCCAAGGTCACCACCGAAGTTCGCACGTTCCAGACAACCACGGCGGACCTTTTGCGCTTATCGGAGTGGTTGGCGGCAAACGGGTGCACGCATGTGGCGATGGAGGCGACCGGCGTCTACTGGAAGCCGGTGTGGCACATCTT
>Ga0187848_10004318_pt1 | contig 9945 bp, 6 predicted proteins | sample June2016WEW_4_40_FD_132424 | JGI IMG/M metagenome (GOLD analysis project Ga0187848, IMG submission 132424) | Peatland microbial communities from SPRUCE experiment site at the Marcell Experimental Forest, Minnesota, USA - June2016WEW_4_40 | ecosystem: Environmental > Terrestrial > Soil > Wetlands... | reverse complement strand
CTTAAAACGCACCGCCAAGCTCGGACGCACCGGCACCCACCGCAACCGCATGCTTGCCAACATGGTTCGCAGCCTCATCAAGCACCGCCGCATCAAAACCACCCTCGCCAAGGCCAAAGCCGCCCGCTCCGTCGCCGAAAAGATGATCACCCTCGGCAAGGCCGGCACCCTCCACGACCGCCGTCTCGCCGCGGCCCGTTTGCACCAGGACGAGGAGGCCGTCAAAATCCTCTTCACCGTCATCGCCCCGACCCAGAAGGAGCGCCGCGGCGGTTACACCCGCATCGTCCGTCTCGGCAGCCCCAGCGGCAAGCACCGCGCCTTTCGCCAGGGCGACGCCGCCGAAATGGTCATCCTCGAATTTGTGGACGTGCCCGTTCCCGAAGAAACCGCTCCCGAAGCCAAGACCGGCGAAGCCGCCAAGCCCGCCGAAGGCAAGCAGGAAAAGGAAGGCAAGCAGGAAAAGGAAGCCGCCGCCGCCCCCGCCTAATTAATTGTTGACGTTACCCATCTCCCAAGCCCGCTCCCGCCGAGCGGGCTTTTTCTTTTAATGACGCCTCTGGCGCAGTTTGCCGTCAAGGCAACACCGTGACCGCGATGCGAGGGGCCTTGTTGGCCAGCGCGCGGTCGCGCGTCCAGAGAGGCAATCCTTTCGCCTTGGCAACGGCGATATAACCGGCGTCGTAGGCCGAGACGTTGAGCGTTTCGGCGATCAACCAGGTGGCGCAACCGGCCACCGGATTGACATGCACGGTCAGGACGTTGTAGCTGTCGAGCACGCTCAACCAGGCTTGAACGTCCTCGGTCGTGGTGCGCCGCTCGCGAAGAGCGCGGCGCAACGCCTCCATCACTTCCTGGAAAAAATTCGGCGCGGTGAAGGCTTCCTCGCCATCCGCCAGCCTCTCTTCCATCTCCGCAAAAGGACGGCGCTCATCGGCGAAATGCAGCGCCACGACCGCGCTGGCGTCCACGGCGAGACTCACTTGCGCCCCTCTTGGATCAGTTGGGGAATGGTCAGTTTCGGCTGGCCCTTGCGGTTCAAACGCACGTTCGCCACCCGCTGCCGCCATTGCTCGGTCAGCCGGCGCGAGGCCCGCTCCACCGGTGCCACGCAGGCCACCGGCTCACCATGTCGCGTGATGGTGGTGCTTTTGCCCTGGCAGGCAAGCGACACAATCTCGCAGAACTGTTCTTTGGCTTTGGCAACCGTTTTCGTCATAAGATAATGGTCATCCAAGCTGGACATATTTGCAAGTCAGAACACAGCCCCACCCGCCAGATCATCGCAATCTGCATTTTGCGACGCGCGCAATTCTGCATTTTCTTCAAACCGGGGGCTTGACAAAAATTAGAACCTATGGTTGAATCGTCAGCGTGAGAAACGGAGGCACACAGTCCGGGCCGCCTCCGGCAGGTGGCGGCCAGCGCCGGCGCGGAGGGCGGGGAGCAATCCCCGGCAAGTTATCATGCAGTGAACGAACTGGGGTCACATCTAAACATTCGACATTTGGATTGAGAGAATGTAGAATGTTTAGATGTGACCCCAATTATTGCTCTCTTCACGGCAAATCAATTCAAGTGCCTGTCCATGAATAATTTGCGCTCCAGAACGGGCTTTTCCCATCAAACCAAATCAAACCAAATCAAAGTACTTTTTCATTGAACCACGGACCGGGCGGGATTACCCTCGGTCCCGATCTCACACCAGCTTTGACTGGCGACTTGTCACTCAAGCATTTAACACCATCGTTTATGAAGAATAGAACCCTCCTTCAGACCGCCATGGTCAGCGGCCTTCTCCTTGCCTCTGCCCTCTCCCTTCCGGCCCAGGATTGGCCCCAATGGCGCGGCCCCAATCGCGACGCCAAAGTGGACGGCTTCAAGGCCCCCAAAACCTGGCCGGCCCAACTGACCCAGAAATGGAAACAGACCGTCGGCCTGGGCGACACCACCCCGGCCCTGGTCGGCGACAAGCTCTTCGTCTTCTCGCGGGTGGACGCCGAGGAAAACGTCATCTGCCTCAACGCCGCCGACGGCAAGGAAATCTGGCGGCAAAAATACGAGGCGCCCCAGCCGGCGCCGCCGGCCGGGCAGCAACATGCGGGGCCGCGCAGCTCACCGGCGGTCGCGGACGGCAAAGTGGTGACATTCGGCGTGACCGGCATCCTGAGCTGCTGGAACGCGGCCGATGGCAAACAGCTTTGGCAAAAAAAGGACGCCACCACTTGGCCCAGGTTTTACACCGGTTCCTCTCCGCTGATCGCCGATGGGATATGCGTGGTGCAGGTGGGCGGCCCCTCCGATGGCGGCGTGGCGGCTTATGATCTGAAATCCGGCGACGAGAAATGGCACTGGACGGGCGCGGGACCAGGCTACTCTTCCCCGGCAGTCATGACCGTGGCGGGCATAAAAATCGTCGTCGCCCTCACCGACAAGAGTATTGTGGGGATCGGCCTTGCTGATGGCAAGATGGCCTGGCAAACGCCCTTCGCGGCGCAGGGCATGAATTACAACGCCGCCACGCCGATTGTTGACGGAGACACGCTCATCTACGCCGGGGCCGGTCGCGGCGTTCACGCGGTCAAAGTCGCCAAGCAAGGCGACGCCTTTGCCACGTCGGATCTTTGGACCGCCGCCCAGGTTTCCCCGCAGTTCAGCACCGCCGTGCTCAAGGACGGCTTCCTCTATGGCCTCACCCAGCGCGGCAATTTGTTCTGCGTCAACGCCAAGACCGGCGAGGTGGCCTGGACGGACACCGATGCCAAAGGTCCGCAGGGCTACGGTTCGGTGGTGGATGCCGGCTCGGTCCTCCTGGCGCTGACCCCGAAGATGCAGTTGGTTGTCCTGCAACCCACCGACAAGGCCTACACCGAAGTGGCCAGCATCAAGGTGGCCGATTCAGCCACCTTCGCCTACCCGGTCGTCTCCGGCAACCGCCTCTTCATCCGCGACCACGATTCCGTCGCCCTGCTGACCGTCGAGTCGCCATGACGGGTTCATGGCTGAATTATCATGGTTGCGGCCGGCTCCGTGGCGGGTCTGCCGCGCCATGCGGCAAGACAACGATAACAAGGCGATGAAGATTAGCCGGAATTTCCGCCTGGGTTTCCGGGTTGCGCTGGCGGCCTTATTGGCGGGCGCGCTCCAGGTTTTTGCGGGACACCCCCCTTGGCCGCCACGCCAGCATTCCGCCGAATATCGCCAGGCCAACATGCTCTTTTTACGGTTCCAGGACGCTCTTGCGGCGGAACGATGGCCGGAAGCGCTGGCTCTTTGCTCCGACCGTGTTCGAGCCAAAGCCGCGCAATGGCCCTCGCCCAAAGCCTTCTTCAACGACACCATCCCGACACGCCTTTTGCTCGCGCAAGACTTCGGGTTTTGGACGCTCCGATGCGACCAGCCGGGCGGGTTCGACTGGACCGACAAGGCCACCCTCTATGCACTTGTCGTCAACCTGACTGAGCCGGAATCCCAACCGGCTCTCCAGTGGTTCTGGACCATATCGGCCACCAATCATGCGTGGGTCGTGGACTATCCGCCTGTCAAGATGGAAGACTATGTCGCCCGGAAAAAGGCGGCCCTTCAGGAGCGCGAGGACAAAATCAAACAGATTCGCCTCAGCCTCCAACCCAGGCTCGAGGGCCTCAAAACCCATTTGGTCCCCGTGAACCAGCGGTTCATCATCGGCTCACCCATGCTGTTTCGGGTGGAACTGACCAACGCCGGCAAGACGGCGGCTGATTACATGGACTCAGGCGTGGCCTATGCGCCCCTCACTGTCCTTGACGACAAGGGACAACCGCTGCCCTGTGTTGAGATTCCCGGCCAAATCGCGGTGCGCAAGGGCGAAGTGGCGTCCGGCGCGTCGGTGGTTTTGGCCGACCAGATTGATCTCAACCAACATTACGCCTTCACCAAGCCGGGCAAGTATGCGGTGCAATTCAGCGGGGCGAAGCTGGAAATCGGGCAGCCGCTTTCCACGCCTTTCGGCGGGAGCCACGAGCTATTCGGTGAAAATGATAACGAGGTCACGGCTGTTTTCGACTTTCTTGCTGTCACCAACCGCTTTCCGTCCGAACCCGTCAAGATTGAAGTAACCGCCGGGCGCAAGCCATGAGGGTGCTGACGAGTCTGCATTTTGCATTTCCCCCAATGAGCGCTCTGCCCTAAGCTCTGCCCGGATATGACGTTGTTGGAAAAAATCGAGGCGAACGCCAGGGCGCGGCTGACGCTGCCGCCGGGCGTGCTGCCCCGGCAGGAATTGGGACGGTACAAGCACTTTCTCAAGATCGAACACCACCGCCTTAAAATGCTGCATCGCGCCGGCGCATCGGGACGGGAGATTTGCCGGGCCCGCTCGGCCATCCTCGATTTGCTCCTGCAAAATATTTTGCAGGGGATTAAAAATGGCTCGCCGGCAATGGCCGGGGTAGCGCCGCAGCTCTTTGCCCTGGTGGCCATCGGCGGCTACGGGCGGGCGGAGTTAAATCCCCATAGTGACATAGACATCATGTTTCTGCACGACGGGGAAGGGGTGGTCCGGGGCAAGGCCCGGCCCGCCCTGGCGGCGCTGGTGGACGGGCTGCTTTATACCTTGTGGGACCTGGGCCTCAAGGTCGGCCATTCGGTGCGTTCGGTCGAGGATTGCGTCAGCGTGGCCAACGGGGACATGCAGTCCAAAACTTCGCTGATCGAAGCGCGCTTGATTCTGGGCGACGCGGCTTTGTTTGAGCGGTTTGAGAAGACGCTCCTGGCCAAGTGCGTGCGCGGTTATGAGAATGAATATATCCAGGCGCGCCTGCTGGACCAGGAGGCGCGGCGGACCAAGTACGGCAACTCGGCTTGCATGCAGGAACCGAACATCAAGAACGGCTGCGGGGGCCTGCGCGATTACCAGAACCTGTTCTGGATGGCCTGGTTCAAGGACCGCACCCGCACCCCGGAGGAACTGGAAAAAAAGGAAATGATCAGCGACGCCGAACGCAAACAACTGCAAAACGCCTACGACTTTCTCCTGCGCACCCGCAATGAACTGCAATATCTCCTGGACCGCCCCTCCGATGTCCTGAACAAAACGGTGCAGCCCTCGGTGGCCTCCAACCTGGGCTGGCATGACCGATCGCCCGGCGAGCGCCTGGAAAAATTCATGAAGGTCTATTACACCCACGGGCGGAATATTGACCTCATCACCCGCACGGTGGAGCAGCGGCTGGCGCTGCTGCCCGCTCCCCGCCGGCCGCTCCTGCGGCTGCCCGGCTTTCTCCGGCCCAAGGCGGCCCCCGAACAGACGGCGGACGGGTTGAAGTTTGTGGACGGGGAGATGCGCCCGCTTTCGTCCAGCATATTTCGAGACAGTCCGCGCCGGCTCATGCGCGTGTTTCTCCACGCCCAGCAGCGCGGCCTCAAACTGCACCCCGATCTGGCGCAACTGGTCCGGCAGAATCTCCGCCTGGTGGACAACGACTTTTTGCGGGACGCCCATGTGCGGGAAACTTTTTTGGAAATCCTGGACCAGCGGGGCAACGTGGCCCCGGCCCTGCGCCGGATGCACGAAGTGGGGCTGCTGGGCAAGTTCCTGCCCGAGTTCGGCCGCCTGACCTGCCTGGTGCAACACGAGTTTTATCACCAATACACCGCCGACGAACACACCCTGGTCTGCCTGGAAAAACTGGACGCGGTGTGGGAGGCCAAGACGCCGCCCCTGGCCGAGTACGCCGAGCTTTTTCGCGGGGTGGAACAGCCCTTCCTGCTCTACCTGGCCTTGTTGTTGCATGATTCCGGCAAGGCCTTCCGCACCGGCCGCCATGCCCTCATCGGCGCCGAGCAGGCCTTGCGGGTGGCCCGCCGCCTCGGATTGGACGGCGCCAAGACGCACATCCTCGGCCTGCTCATTGAAAACCATCTGGCCATGGCCCAGATTTCACAGCGGCGCGACCTGGACGACGCATCGGTCATCCGCCATTTTGCCCGGCAGATTCAGACGACGGAGAATCTGGCCATGCTGGCGCTGCACACGCTGGCGGATTCGATGGCGACGAGCGACCAACTGTGGAACGGCTTTAAAGACGCGGGGTTGTGGCGGCTCTACCGCAGGGCGGCGGAACTGCTCTCCGGGGCGACGGAGTTTCGGGTGGCGGAGGAGCGCCAGCGGGAATTGCTGGTGGAGGAGGTGCAGCGGATGGCCCCGCCCACCTTCGATCCGGCGGAAGTGCAGGCCCATTTCCAAAATCTGCCGCCCCGTTATTGCCAGGTCAATGACGCGCGGGAAATTCTGCGCGACGTGACCCAGGTGCATCGGTTCATCCACCTGCAACTGGCGGCGACCGACGAGAACGCGCTGGCGCCGATTGTCACCTGGCAGAACGAGCCGGACCGGGGCTACAGCACGGTGACGATCTGCACCTGGGACCGGGACCGGCTGTTCAGCAACATCACCGGCTGCCTGACCGCCGCCGGGTTCAACATCCTCAGCGCGGAAATTCTGACGCGCACCGATGGCATTATTATTGACACATTTTTCGTGACCGACGCCAAAACCGGGCTGCTGGCCAACCGGGAGGAGCGGGAGAAGCTCGAGAGCCTGGCGCACAAGGTGCTGACGGATGTGCCGGTGGACTTGTCCGCCCTCATCGCCCGCACCAAGGCCGCGCCCACCCTTTACAAATCCATCGAGGGGGAGCGCATCCCCACCCTGATCGAGGTGGACAACGACAGCTCGGAAACCCGCAGCATCATTGACCTGCAGGCCGAAGACCGGGTGGGGCTGTTGTATGACGTTTCCCGCGCCCTGGCCGACCTGGAGGTGGACCTCTCCCTGGCAAAAATCCTGACGGAAAAAGGGGCGGCGGTGGACAGCTTCTACGTCACCGAGCAGGACGGCGGAAAGATACTCGACTCCGAGCGCCTCAAAGCCGTCAAAACCAGATTGCGCCAGGCGGTGATGCAAAGCGCCCCGGTCCGGTAGCAGACGGCGGAACAGGAGAACGCTCAAACAAGAAGGGGATTTGAACAGGAGCGCGCGGAGGACGCGGAGAACTGAGCGGAAAAATCTCTGCGCCCTCTGCGATCTGTTCAAAGAGATCGTTGGAAGGCAAAATCATGGAAGGCAAAATCATAAGAGTGGCAAACATCTTGTTGGAATTGCGCGATTTTGAGCTATTGCAGCGCAAAGAACGCAGCGCAGCGGAGGCGCAACCAAAGGAATTGAACCACGGATGGCACGGATCACACGGATAAAAGACCATTCAACGGTCAACCCCGAAAGCTTTCGGGGTTGACAGTTAGAAATGCGGCTGAAAAGTGAAAAAGCATTTGAACGGGAGAACGCGGAGAGCACAGAGTTTTGAGCGCACACGAACCGGTGGACTGAACAAAGGAAACCGGCATGGCCGCGAAAGAAGGGGAATGCCCCGGCACGGCAAAGCCGCAAACAAAGGAATTGAACCGCGGATTTCGCGGATTTCACGGATTAGGTTTGGACGGCCACGCCGTCGCGCGGTTTCATTCCGGGCTGAACCTGCCGGCCAGGCGTGCCAAACATAAATGCGGCATTGCTAGGAACCGACCCCTTTACGCAGAGGTCAGCGACCGGAGCCAGCCGCCGCTGGCGTTCGATTTGTCTCAGGCTGAACCGGCTGGCCCCGGTTCGCTGCACCATCTTGTTGGACTATTCTTTTTACTCCCATGAGATCGTACTCTGTCGGGTGCCAACCGGCCGGTCCCTTGGCCAGCACTATGGCGAACGGCTTGGTCAAGTTATTGGACACGCCGTCCGCAAGGCAGCTTTCAACAACGCGCCCTGTGGCCTGTGCAAGCCCGAGGTTCAACAGACGAAGATCCATGTCCAAAACCACTACCCCCAGAGTGCCCCGATCCTCCTGCTTGCAGACAGCCAGGCAGGCTTGCTCGACCTCCCATCTGCTGGGCAGTGCCTTGCCCGCCTTCAAGTCTTTAACAAAATCACTTTCCCAAAAATCATCATTCGGTTCGCCTCCATATCGCACAATTTTCGCAGAGACAACCTTGTCGTCGAGGAGATCCACAAAAAACTGCCGGCCGGAACTTCCCCACGGGATCTGCAAATCATAAGTGAGCCGCGACTTGCCACCTCCCGACGAGGAACCCCGAGGCGACCCTATCGCCTGGCGAACCTGGGCTTCGGTCATGCCTTTGGTGATGCGTGTCGTGGCGCTTTCCTGCACATGGCAGGGGAGAGGAACAAACCAAGCAGACAAGAACGCCCAAAGTATGCAAGTTGCTGGCAAAAGCGAGACGAGGAACCCTGAGCGAAGCAAAAAGCGTTCTGAACGAGCGACCGGCTTTATCATCAAAAAGCGACGGCACAGAACCGGCAGCACCAATGATGCTCCGGTAAAAAATAGCCCCACGCCATTACCCATATCTTCGATCAAATAATTGTCTGGGAGAGACATTATTGAAAGGAATCCCAATCCGAGCAGGCAGAAAAGACACCCAAAAATCAGGACATAGAGGTCTTTTGCTCTAATCCTGGCGAGCGTTGATGAACTGGACGATATTCTCGCGGAGGGGGCGTCCTGGGTTTCATCTGGTTTTGAGGGTTTCGTGCCTCTCCGCACAAGGAATATAATTCCATTCGCCAGGGCTAAAACAAAAAGCGCCGCTTTGAGAAAAAAGTCCGCATGTAGCCAAGTAAGTCGGATTCGGAGTGTTATCGGAGAGGTGCTCGGCGGTGGGCTTTTCCAGCCGGTGTGAATACAGACTGTCGTTCCGGCTCTGTAGTAGGGACTGAAGCCAGCACGGAACCTTATGCCTCGGGTCAGTGTGGCGACATCCGATTGGTTTGTTTCCGATGAAGTGATCTTGTATTCGATTCCGAGCGCTTGGAGCTTCTTAATAGTGTTTTTCCGCTCGCCTAAATACGGTGCCAAATCTTCCCAGGTTGGGACGGCGTCCTCGGACTTGTTCTTTTCTGTCGCCCATTGTGCTTTAGCCTCGCCCAGAGAGCCGAGACTGTTGTAAAGTCGAGCATCAAAGACCGTTTCTGAGTCGAGCCACGGTTCAGGTCCGGACTCAACCAGCAGAATTCCCCCGAGTATAACGAAGAGAAAAACGAAGTTTACGAAGACGAGTTTGCTTTTGGGAAAAATGCGTTTCATGCGCTTAGACCCCAAACTCCCAATTGCCTGGATGTTTCATGAGGATGCGGCAGATATTATGGGCAGTGCTGCCTTTCGACAAGCATGAAGAACAAGGGGCGGGATCACGCAAACCCGGCCACTGATTTCATCCAGGCGCGAAGTGTTTGGCGTGGCACACGGAGTGCTCGGTTTCGCAGTCCTTGTCGCCACGCCGACGCGAAGCTTATCAATGCTGCTGGCCCTGGTCGGGACGCGGGGCCTGCCCGCTGGCAGGCGGGCAGCGCTGGCCGACTTCTGACGGACGGGCGAGAGGCGGGGCGTCGCCTGGTGGCTGGCGGGGGAGGCGTTAGACCAGCGGCTTGCCTGGCCGTCAGAGGTCAGGCTGATTTTTGGGGGTTGTTGTGAGGACGAAAGTTTCGCAAAGGCCCTGATGCGCGGCCTGCCGGCTGATGGGATTTTGCACTGCAATCCGTCGGCATCAGGTAATTTTGCAAAGATTTTTTCCCGCAGAACGCGATGAAGGTGGGAACAAGAAAAGGCCTTTGCCCGCAGATCACGCAGATGAACGCAGATGAAGAATTATTCTTTTCCGTATCTGCGTCAATCTGCGGGCAATTCCGGATTCGGTTGCGGCTTCCCGCGCTGTGGAAGCGGGGCATTTGAGCAAGGAATCGAGTTTCGGCTCGACGCCCTCCTTCGCCGAGGCTTCCGCCGTCGCCAAGGCTTTGGCGGACGAGACGGAAGACAGGACGGCGGACACGCGCCCTCCCGGCACATTGGGAGCCCCTCACCTTGGTCCTCTCCCGGGGGGAGAGGAAAGAGCAAT
>Ga0187848_10004317_pt1 | contig 9946 bp, 7 predicted proteins | sample June2016WEW_4_40_FD_132424 | JGI IMG/M metagenome (GOLD analysis project Ga0187848, IMG submission 132424) | Peatland microbial communities from SPRUCE experiment site at the Marcell Experimental Forest, Minnesota, USA - June2016WEW_4_40 | ecosystem: Environmental > Terrestrial > Soil > Wetlands... | reverse complement strand
CCCGCCGCCGCGCCCCCGCCGCCCAAGGCTCCCGAACCGGCCGCGCCGGAGGAGGAAAGCCCGGAGCCGGCGGCGCCGGATTTTGGCTCCGACGCCACCTCCACTTTTCGCCTGGAAATCCGGCAGGAGTTTCTCAAGCGCGTCCCGCAAATCCAGATGGACCTGCGCGAGCGGGTGGGCGCTTTGGTGCGGAGCAAAAGCACCACCGAACAACTCACCCTCTTGCAGGGATTCAGCACCTCCATTTCATCCCTGGTCGGCCTAGCCGGCGTCACCGGGTTCAGCCGCATCGCCCACCTGGCCGGGGCGATGGAAGCGCTGATCAAGGACCTGCAAAAAAAACCCAGGCAAATGACCAGTTCGGTCCTGCGCACCATTGCCCACGCCTCCGATTGCCTCAACGTCCTGTTTCGCGACATCAATCAGGGCGCGCAGGAAATCCCCCAATCCCTCCTCATTCTGGCGGTGGACGACGAACCGATTTCCCGCCGCACCATTTCGGTCGCCCTGGCCAAGGCCAATCTGCGCTGCATCTGCCTTGAAGATCCCAAAATGGCCATGACCATTTTGGGCGAGAACCAGTTTGATCTGGTCTTTCTCGACGCCGAAATGCCCGAGATGAACGGCTTTGAACTTTGCGCCGAACTGCGCAAAACCGTGACCAACAAGGCCACCCCCGTCATCTTCGTCACCAGCCTGACCAACTTCGAAGTGCGCGCCCAATCCTCCCTCGCCGGGGCCAACGACCTCATTGCCAAGCCCTTCCTCATGATGGAACTGGCCGTCAAAGCCCTGACCTATCTCCTCCGCCCAAAATCTATTGTTGACGTAAAAAGCCAGCCCGGCGGCAACTGAAATCATTTTGCTTCTGTCATTTCCCCTTGGGCCCAGCTTGATGCCAGCGCCATGCCTTTTGCCGCTTCCCCCGCCCCACCAAGCGGGCAGAGAGGTCGCAGCCCGTTAAAAAAGGCCCGGTGAGGGCACCCGGGCCTGCAACAGATGCATGCTTTGCAAGGGAAATGTAGGCCGCGTGCCCTCACGCGGCGGGACTGAAGCTTTTTTTAACGGGCTGGTAGCCATTGTTTGACCGCTTCTGCCTTCTGCATATCTTGACGGCAGGCCGGGACTCCGTCGAGCCGTTACTCTGGCCTTCATTGTGCATTCCGCATTCTGCATTCATCCTTCATCCTTCATCCTTCAGCATTTACCTGGGGCTGGTGAGGTAGAAGCGGTAGGGGAACAATGGCGCGTTGGTGTCGAGGAACTGCACCAGGCCGTTGCTGTCAGCCGTGTTGGTTCCGAGGTCCTGCCATTTCACCAGATTGGTGCTGGCTTGGAAATCGAAGTTCTCGCCGGCAGCGCCCACGGCTTGCAGCAAAAAGCTCCCGTTGGCCTCCTTCTTCAGAAAGGGGCCCGGAGCGTATTTGATGACCACCATCTCCGTCCCTCCCGCCGCCGTGGTTTCGTAGCCGGCGACATAGACATTGCCGCTGGCATCCACCGCAATCGCATTCCCCTCGTCATCCCCATTGCCCGGCCCATTGTAGCCTTGCAACCAGATTTGATTGCCGTTGTTGTCATATTTGATCGTCACAATATCGTTGCCTGAGTTGGTGCCGGGCGAGTATCCTGTGACATAGACATTGTTCCCTGGGCCTACCGCGATGGCCGTGCCCACACTGACCGTGGTTGGAATTGTCGGATAATTTTTGCTCCATATATAAGCTCCGTTTGTGTTGATCTTATATGTGCCGTAAGAGCTGTTGGGATAGTAGTACGAATTCTGACCGGTCACGAAGACATTGTTTGAAGTATCTAGGGCCAAACCCAGTGCTCGGCTGGCTCCGTCTCCTGTCGGATCACCTGCCTTCCAAACCACGCCGCCATCGCTGCCGTCAATTCTCATGGTTCCATATGGCACTGCCTGTGGTCCAGACGTGTTGAACCCAAAATACATATTTCCTGTGCTATCCAGCGCTGTCCCCGCAACCTTAATACCGCCCGTCGGAGGCGGCATAAACCAATTCGTCCACTGAAGATTCCCCATCTCATCAAATTTGCACCAAGTTAGCCTTTGATAATGGCTGCCGGCCTGAACGATAAAGTTGTCCTCTCCAGCTACATAGACATTCCCATTCCCGTCCACCAGAACGACTTGCGCCATGGTTGGCCCCACCCAGTCAACATAGGTTGCCGTCCAGACATTGCTTCCCGCAGAATTAAGCTTCACCGTGTCGAAATTGGTTCCGAAGCCCGTCACTACCACATTGGTGTTGTCGGCTATCGCCAAGGCGGTTCCGGCATAGGGCGCAGTCCACAATTGGTTGCCATTGGCGTCGTATTTTACGGTCAAGGCATTGCCCGTGACGAAAACATTGCCGTTGGCGTCGAAGGCCAGGCCGACGGGCTCGGCTGATGGGAAGTTGGTGGAGTCGTAACGCGCCACCCACATTTGATTGCCGTTTGGAGCATATTTGATGGTAGCATACCCGAGACCGCCATTGGTGTTTTGAGAAAAGCCCGTTACGTAAATGTTCCCGTTCGTATCCAGGGCCATTTTCACGGCTTGATGCGTGCCATTGGTGATGCCGTTGTTGTAACGGGCCACCCAGGCCTGCTGAATCTGCGCGCTGCAAATGGAATTAACCACAAAGAACGCGAAGAACAAAAAGCAAAGCAATCCACCTCTGCGATCTCTGTGCTCTTTGCGGTCAAATCCACTCTTTGTCTTTACTTCATATTTCATGGCGGTCCTTTCAATTGGATACGTGGGCGGAGGAGGCCGCGGGGTCAAGGAATGGAGGGACGCTCATGGGACCGTTGACATATTCATTCTGATGGATGTACTCTACAATAAGGATACGTTATTGTCGCTGGTTTTCTTTCAATGAACATCATGGTTTCGCACTTTTTAGACATAGTGCATTTATACATCAGCATGTCTTATACCTGTGGATTTCCTTGGTTTCCCCTGCTCGCGGAGTCAAATCGCTTCCGGCATGAGAACAGCGTTCATTCGCCCCCACCCCAAACCTAACGGGCCGTTGACGGGTCCTAACGGGTATCCTAACGGGTCCGGCCGCATGCAAGCCCTTCATTGACAACAACCCTAACGGGTTAACGGGTCCAGACCCCCAAAGACCCCTTGCGGCTCTTCACTTGGGCTTTGCAAAAGAGGCGGGGGTGGCGTAGAAATCAGCTTCCGGCTCAATCGTTTCGCGCCCGCTGAGGCAAGCCGGCCTGTTTTATGAAACCTGATGTGGAAATATACGATACCACCCTGCGCGATGGCAGCCAGGGCGAAGGCGTCAATTTTTCCGTGATGGACAAGCTGCGCATCGCGGAAAGATTGGACGCTTTTGGCGTGCATTATATCGAAGGCGGCTGGCCGGGATCCAACCCCAAGGATATTGAGTTTTTTGAGCTGGCCAGGCGGAGGAAGTTCAAGCGGGCCAGGCTGGCCGCCTTCGGCTCGACCCGGCGCAAGGGAGTGGCGGCGGCCGCCGATGAGCAGGTGCGGCTGCTGCTGGAGGCCCAGACCCCGGTGGTGACGATTGTTGGCAAGACCTGGCTGCTCCATGTCAAGGAGGTTTTGCGCACCACCCCGGATGAGAATCTGGCCATGATCGCCGGCACGGTGCGTTTTCTCAAGGAACACGGAAAATTTGTGGTTTACGACGCGGAACATGCTTTTGACGGTTTCAAGGATCATCCGGCTTACGCGCTGGCCACCTGGCAGGCCGCGGCAGCGGCCGGAGCCGACATCGTGACGCTGTGCGACACCAACGGCGGTTCGCTCCCGCGGGAGATCGGCCGCATCACCGCCGCGGCGCGGGCCAAGCTCACCGGCGTCATCGGCATCCATACCCACGATGACATCGGCTTGGGCGTGGCCAATGCCCTGGCGGCGCTGGAGGCGGGGGCCACCCATGTGCAAGGCACCATCAATGGCTATGGGGAGCGGACGGGCAATTGCAATTTAACCAGCGTGATTCCGACCATCGCCTTCAAGCTGCGCAAATCTTGTGTGCCAGCCTCCTCGCTGCGGCAATTGCGCGATCTCTCGCAGTATGTGGACGAGATGGCCAATTTCCGGCACAGCCCGCGCCAGCCCTGGGTGGGTTCGGCGGCCTTTTCCCACAAAGGGGGGATCCACGTCAACGCCGTGCAAAAAGTGGCCAGGAGTTACGAACACATTGACCCGGCTTGCGTGGGCAATGTGCGCAGCGTGCTGATCAGCGACCTGGCGGGACGCAGCAACATCGTCATGAAGGCCCAGGAACTGGGCATCAAGCTCGGCCAGGACGCCCCGGAACTGAAGGAATTGCTGGCCCGCCTGAAACAACTGGAGCACGAAGGCTATGAATTTGAGGCGGCGGGCGGTTCGCTGGCCGTCCTGCTCCGCAAAGCCCTCCATCCCCAAGTGGCGCCCTTTGTCGTTCATGCCTACCATGTTTCCATGCGCCGCGAGGAGGGCGGGTCGGTCTGCGAAGCCACCATCAAGGTGCGGGTGGACGACCGCGAGGCGCACACCGTGGCCGACGGGGACGGGCCGGTCAACGCCCTGGACTCGGCCCTGCGCGCGGCCCTGGCCAATTTCTATCCCCAAGTCAAAAACATATTATTGACCGATTACAAGGTGCGCATTTTGGATTCGACCACCGGCACCGCCGCCAGGACGCGCGTCCTCATCCAGTCCAGCGACGGCAAGGAGGAATGGGGCACGGTCGGCGTGAGTGAAAACATCATCGAGGCCAGCCTGCAGGCGCTGATTGACAGCATGGAATACCGGCTCATGAAATAGTTAAAAAAAAGAAATTGACACATATACATCATGATGTATATGTGGTGGTATGAAAGCAGACCATAAAAGCAAAACAGTTAAAGCGGCCTCCCAAGCCGGGGCGGCCAAACATTACCCGATCGGGAAAAGCGGGGAACCGGCCATGCTCAAGGAAGCGGCGCTGGCATTCGCGGTGGACGAGCCGCCCATGGTCCGCACCCAAATCTACCTGAGCAAGCCGGAGCATGAGTTTATCCAGAGAGAGGCCGCGCGGCAGGCGCAACCCATGGCGGCGGTGATTCGGGGGTTCATTGACGAAAAAATGGAAATCCCTGAAGTCGCCTGGACGAACAATCCGATGTTGCGTCCCTGGCCGCATGACTCCGACAGGAAAGGGCACGAAGACGGCGGGATCAACCACGACCATTATATTTACGGCTGCCCGAAGAAATGGATCAAAGTCAAAGGCAAATATGTGGAAGCTCCGCCTTTGCCGGAGGACTATTACGAAAATCGCGCCGGCGGCGATGCCTATGACAAAATGATACGCGAACTGGACGAAACCAAATGAACGGCCGCGCTTTCCTCGATGCTTCGTTTTGGATCGTCTATCGTGAAGAAAAGGACGGCAATCATCCTGTGGCGCGCCGTGTCATGAGCGAGCTTTTCCGCCAGCGAACTTGTTTTGTGACCACGCTTCCGGTCGCCTGCGAAATCCAGGCCTACTTTGCCCGGGAGGAACACAAGCGCGCAATGGTTTTGAAGGACCTTTTTGAAAACCCGCTTCTCACGGTTGAAAACATTTCGCATCAAGACCAAAAAGGCGCCCTGGAAATTCTACAGCTTCATCGCGACAAAGCGTATTCGCTGTGCGATGCGCTTTCTTTTATCGTGATGCGCCGCTTGAACCTTAAACGAGCCGTGGCCCTCGACCGGCACTTCCGCCAGTTCGGCGAATTTGAAATCATTCCTTGAGAAGTTTTCCATGTCTGAAATTCCCAAAGCCTACGAATCGCAGTCCGTCGAGGACAAATGGTATCAATTCTGGCTCGGGCAGAAGTGCTTCGTCGCCGACCCAAAGTCCGCCAAGCCCGCCTATTCCATCGCCATTCCTCCGCCCAACGTTACCGGCGTTCTCACCCTCGGCCACGTCCTCAACAACACCCTCCAGGACATTCTGGCGCGGCGGGCGCGCATGACCGGCCATGAAGTGCTCTGGCTGCCGGGCACCGACCACGCCGGCATCGCCACCCAATCGGTCGTGGAACGCGCCTTGAAAAAGGCCGGTCAAATGAAGCATCGCGACGATCTGGGCCGCGAAAAATTTCTGGAAGAGGTTTGGAAATGGAAAAACGAAAAAGGCGGCATCATCATCCAGCAGCTCAAGAAACTCGGCGCCTCCTGCGACTGGTCCCGCGAGCGTTTTACGATGGACCCGGAGTATTCCCGCTGCGTGCAAAAAGTCTTCGTCCAGCTTTACAAAAAGGGCCTCATCTACCGCGGCAAACGCATGGTCAACTGGTGTCCTTCCACGCTCACCGCGCTCTCCGACGAAGAAGTCGTCATGAAGGAGCAAAAGGGGTTCCTCTATTTTTTCAAAGTCGAGGTCGCCGAAGCGCCCGGAACCTTCTTGACGATTGCCACGACGCGGCCGGAAACAATTCCCGCCGACACGGCCGTGGCCGTCAATCCCAAAGACCCGCGCTACGCCCATTTAATCGGCAAACATGCCCTTCGTCCGCTCCCGCCGGAATTGCCGCAGGAACAACGCGTCATTCCGATTGTCGGAGACGACCTCATTGACATCGCCTTCGGCACCGGGGTGCTCAAGGTGACGCCGGCGCATGACAAACTCGATTTTGAAATTGGCCAGCGCCACAAGCTCCCCATCATTGATGCGCTCAATCCAAACGGCACGATGAGCGACGCCGCGGGTGTGGACCTGCGCGGACTGGACCGTTTCAAGGCGCGCAAAGTGGCGGTGGAGAAACTCAAGGAACTCGGCGCCTTGGCAAAGGAAGAGCCTTACACCAACAACATTGGTTACAGCGAACGCGCCGACGTGCCCATCGAGCCGCGCCTCAGTGAGCAGTGGTTTTTGAAATATCCGTGCGTCGAGCAGGCGCGCGCGTGTGTGGCGCAGGAGGGAAGCGCGACCGTCCCGGTCGCCGCATCCGGCGTCTCGCCGGATGCTTCTTCCCGCGCGGGCGTTCCGTTCGGCGGGACGCCGAACGGTGCGGACGGGACGTCCGCGCTCGCGCAAATGCACTTCCATCCGCCGCGATGGGCGAAAGTTTATGACCACTGGATGGAAGGCATCCAAGACTGGTGCATCAGCCGCCAGCTTTGGTGGGGTCATCGCATTCCGGTCTGGAGAAAACTTTGCAGTATCTCGGAAGCTGACAGTTGGAAAGACTTGCTTCCAAGATACGAGGACGAAAAGCAAATTCGCCTAATTTCCACCGACAACAACATGGTCATCGTTGAGATCGCGACTATTTCGCCGGAGACCCACAATTTGATTCAGCCCGCCGGCTTCACCCAAGACCCCGACGTTCTCGACACCTGGTTCAGTTCCTGGCTCTGGCCCTTTGCCACCATGGGCTGGCCCGAGCAGACCGAGACGCTCAAAAAATTCTATCCGACCACGGACCTGGTCACCGGGCCGGACATTATTTTCTTCTGGGTGGCGCGCATGATCATGGCCGGATTCGAGTTCACGGGGACGATGCCGTTCAAAAACGTTTACTTCACCGGCATCATCCGCGACAAGCAGGGCCGGAAAATGTCCAAGAGCTTGGGCAACTCGCCCGATCCGCTCGACCTCATCGCGCAATACGGGGCCGACGCCCTGCGTTTCGGCGTCATCCGCTCCGCCCCGCTGGGGCAGGATGTCCTTTACGACGAGCAGCAAGTGGAATTGGGCCGCAATTTTTGCAACAAACTCTGGAACGCCTGCCGTTTCCGCCAGATGCAGCCCGGCGCAACCGAGGGCGAAATCCGCCCGGAGCTTCTGACCTCCGACGACAAATGGATTTTGCTCAAGCTGGACCAGGCCGTCGCTGAATTGAGCGGCGCGCTGGCCCAATACAAATTCAACGAGGCCGCGCAAACCCTCTACCGCTTTTTCTGGAGCGAGTATTGCGACTGGTATCTGGAAGCGGCCAAGGCCGCGCTGCCGGCGGCGAACGAACCGGCCGGCCCCTCCGTCTCCGCGCTCCAGGCCAACACCCTGGCCGTGATGGATTTTGTGCTGTCAAATACTTTGCGGCTGTTCCACCCCTTCCTGCCCTTCATCACCGAGGAGCTTTGGCACGGGCTGGGCTTTCACCTCGACCTGCCGGCGGACCAGGGGGGGAACACCATCATGTTCTCGCACTGGCCGAAGGCTTTGGACGAAGATTTCAAAACGCATTACGGGTTGGACGAGCGCCTCCTCAAACAGGTGGATTTGCGCAACGAGCTGGTCACCCAGGGCCGCAGCCTGCGCCGCTCCGGCAACATCCCGGGAAACAAAAAAGTCAAATATATTTTCAAGCCGGCGGGCCGGCCGGAGCCGCATGACCTGGCGGCGATGAAGCTGCTGCTCAACGCCGAACCGCTGGAGGTGCGCGCCGATTACACCCCGGCGAAAGGCACGCCGGCGGCGCGCTCCGAACTGGGCGGACTTTATCTGCCCCTGGAGGGGGTGGTGGACGTGGCGGCGGAAGAGGCGCGTCTGAAAAAGGAAACGGCCAAAGTCCAGACTGAGATCGAGAAGGTCAAGCAGAAATTGGCGAACCCCGCTTTTGTCCAAAAAGTCCCGCCCGCTGTTTTGGAGGAGCACCAGAAACGCCTGGCCGCCTGGCAATTCAAGCTTGAACACCTCCAGAATCTGTTGACTTCCTTGGGGGGCTGAAACCGTGACCGCCTTCCGCGCCCAAATCCCCGCCTAAGCCGGACGGGAACCGTTCTGGGAGCACACGCGCCCCCGCGTGTGGCGGTCGGCGCCCTCGCCGACTGCTTCTTTTTTCTTCCCTGGAAATTGTAGGGATCGTCGCTCGGCGGTGCCGGTGCGTTCGGCGGAGATTTGGGCCGCATCGTCCAGCTTGACAGCCCCCTTTATCCTGGCACGTTTTATACATGACTGATCAAATCAGACTTCGGATGGACAGCCAATTGGCCCAAGAGGCGCGGGTGGTATGCCGGGAATTGGGCATCACCCCGGCGGCAGCGGTGTCCATGTTCTTCGCGCAAATGGTCAAATTGCGCGGGCTGCCCTTCCGTCCCGGCGATTTTCCGGCGTTGGACGAATACGGTGTGACGCTGGCGCAAGCGACCGCGGCGGAAGACTCCGCCCTGGCTGAAATCGGGGCGGCGCGCAAGGCGGGCAAGCTGAAAGCCTTCACCGGCAAGCTGTGATTTCCGTCCTGCTTGCTAAAAGCAAGTAAGCCCGATGGTTGAATCTATTTCGTAAACCGGAAATTCACCACGTCGTAGTCCTGCATCACGTAACTCTTCAATTCCAGCCGCACTTTGCCCGCGCGCTTGGCCTGCGTCTCCCCGCCCGCCGCCACCAGGTCGGCGAAGCTGATAATCTCCGCGCGGATGAACCCCTTCTGCATGTCGGTGTGGACCGTGCCCGCCGCCTCCCACGCCGTCGTGCCGGCCCGGATGGGCCAGGCCCGGTTCTCCTTGCCGCCGACGGTCAGGAAGCAGATGTAGCCGCTCTCCGCAAACGCCCGCACCAGCAGCGCCTCCGGCGCCGCCAATTCCTCCTCCCCGGCCACCACCACCGGCCGGTTGGTCACAAAGCTGTGCGCCGAAATCGCCGCCAATTCCTCCGCCGTCAATCCCAGCTTCGACACCGGCGTCTCGCTCACCAGCCCTTCGGCCATTTTTTCCAGCACCTTCTTCTCCGCTTCCCCCGCCTCCCGTCCCAGCCGCGTCTCGACAAAATCCAGGTCCTTCATCAGCAAGTCGCTCAAGGCCGCGCGGCTGGTGAGGATGGCGTCGCACACCGCCAGTTCCTTCTCGTCGGCCAGGACCGCCTGCGCGTAACACTTCTTCTGCGCTTCCACCAATTTATCCACTTGGTCCAGGCGGGCGTCCTTGATGTTGTGGTTCCCCGTTGGGATGCCGCTTATGCCAAACAGGCAAATCTTCATGGTCAGTGCTTAGGGT
>Ga0187848_10004311_pt1 | contig 9951 bp, 4 predicted proteins | sample June2016WEW_4_40_FD_132424 | JGI IMG/M metagenome (GOLD analysis project Ga0187848, IMG submission 132424) | Peatland microbial communities from SPRUCE experiment site at the Marcell Experimental Forest, Minnesota, USA - June2016WEW_4_40 | ecosystem: Environmental > Terrestrial > Soil > Wetlands... | reverse complement strand
GCCGGAACGGGACCGGAAGCCTCGAGAACGGCGCTCCTCGCGCGAGGGCACGGGTGTCTGGATCATCGCCCCGATCCTTCGACCGCTCGTGCTCGACCCCGACACTGCCGGCGCGGGAGGGCGACAAGAGCGTGTGGGCTCGCACGTCGCCTCACCCCGGGCGGATCCGACCCAGCCTGACTCGCAGCGCCCGAGGTGAGCGCTGTCCGCACCGTCGGTGCGACCGACGCAGCGGTGCCACCCGACGAACCCGCCTCAAGGGAGTTCGCAAGCGCGGCCCAGAACGGAGGTCGTCCTCGCGATCGACATTTGCTCGGACGTCGGCGACGAATCTCCGGCCCGAGTTCGACACGCAATTGAGCCCGTTTTACGTCAGCCGGTCGAGGGGAGAGCACCCCCGATGGTTAGGACCACGGCTCCGAGCCGCTACGTCAGCGACCGCCACCCTTCCCGAAACCGTTCCACCGACAGATCTGCAGCCCGCAGGATCGCTTCCTGTTCCTTCGTGGGCTCCGTCACCGCCCACCGCGTGGCACCCGTAGTTCCCCACTCCAGTTCGTCCAGCGTGCTCGCCCGAAACTGATCCAGAGCCGCGGCCCCGGTGAAGCCCAGACTCCGTACCTTCTCCTCCAGATACTTCTCCACCAGATACGCCAGAACGCACAATTGCAGATGCGCCTCGACCCGGCGCTCCAGCCGGTGGCGGAGCGGGCGCACTTCCAGCACTCCTTTCAACTCACGCCACCCTCGCTCGATCACCGCCAACCCCTGGTAGAGCCGAGCGACCTCCTCCGCCGGAAGCTCCGTGTCCGTCGATAGGACCCACCACCCGGCCCATTGCCGGACCCGATCCACCTTCCCCTTCCACTCTGTCGTCAATCCCTGGAACGAATCCTCGTCAAAGTCGAGCTCGAACAGGTCCGACAGACCCGCCTGCGCGAGTTCCCGCTGCGCTCCCTTCAGGATCGCGTGGTGGTCATCCTTCCCCACCCGCTTCCTCCACCGCTTCAGGATCGCTTGACCCTCGGCCTTCCGACGAACCAGCGTTTCGAGTTCCCGCGTGCGTCGCTCGGGGTTCAGCAGTACAATGTGGCGGATCCCCTCCTTCGTGACCGCCTCGCGCACCTCGTTCGTATCGCTCACCGCTATCGGCTTCTTCCGGGCGGCCAGCGCCAACGCCTCCTGCGCCACCGCATGGCTGGTGCGCTCGGCCAGAATGTAATGGAATCCCTGAGCCTGCAGGTCCTTCACGATCTCGGCCGTTCGCAACCCACGGTCGCCGACATACAGACCGCCCCGAATCCCGAAGACGCTCTCCAACCGCTTCCGCATTCCCTGGACCGTTGTCTCGTCCTTCGTGTTGCCCGGATACACCTGCATCGTGATCGGGAATCCTTCGGGGGTCACGACCATCCCCCAGCTCACCTGCGGGCGGTCCGGACGGTGATCCCGCGAATACCCGAACCGACCCAGATCGCCTCCCGTCCCCTCGAAGTAGCTTGACGTCAGGTCGTGGTAGAGCACCGACGGACCGTGGGTGAGGGGACGGACCACTTGCTCGTAGACCCGTGCCTCCAGCCGATCCTTCCGTCGCCAGAGCGCGTCCATGCTCCGATAGAAGAGATTCTCGTGCAGCGGCCGCCCGGCAAACCCCACAAGGAACGGGGTCGCCGAGGTGGGAAGCCACTCCAGCAAGCCATACTTGGACGTCGGATCGTCCAGTCGGTTCAGGACCACCGCCTCGATGAACTGCACGACCCGCCCCTTGCCCGGTATACCGTTGAGCGCATCGAGAACGATCCGGTGGAGACCGAGTTTCCTCCAGAGAAGATGCCCGACGGCGACCCGGCCGTAGAGCCAAGTGTGCCGCTTGCGGATCGCGGCGAACTCGGCGAGCGCTCGCGTTGGAACGGGCGGAAGGAGCGGGGATCGTTCGAGCCACGCCCGAACGTTCGCAATCTGCTGGTCAGTGACGCGACCCAACTGGAAGACCGTCACCCGACGCCAGCGGCCCTCCACGCAGACCTTCTGGGCGATGCGCCCGTAGCGGTGGCCCTTGACGGTGTCGACGAGCAGATGGAGCGCGGCCACGACAGCCCATGGCGGCCGGTGTACAAATAGTTAGGCCCATTCAAGCAACGTAGTTAGGACCAAACTATCCGACTCTCCGAGAGAGGCTCAACCTCTTTGTCGAACTTCGGCTCCGGCCCACCTTGGATGTGGTTGCGTGGTGCTCGGCTTTATATAGCCGAGCTCAGTAGAACGAAGGCCCATGCAGACTCGGAAGTTGCTATTGCAGGTCGGACTCGCCGTTGTGATCGCCGCCATTATGGTATGCGGAAGCGCCCTCGCCGTCGCCGGGACGGCTTCGGCCGGCGCGCTAGCGCCCGCGGCGCCCACCGCGGTGAGCGCGCCCGTCGTGGCATCCTCCGTTACGCCTTCCACCTCCAGCCCGGCCGCGGGCGGCTCGGGTGGCGGCGGCGTGCCCGTCAATAGTCAGATGCTGACCCCCTCGGGCCTCTACACCGGAGCTCTCGCCATCAACACCGCTCGCGAGGCGAACATCGATGCGCTCCGGACCGCATTCGTGGCGGCCGGCAATTCCGCGTCCGACTTCTTCCCGCCGAGCTTGCTCACTCCGCCCGCCTCCCCCGCGCAAACGGGAGGCCACATCATACCCACCGAGACGTACCCGAATGCGCCGGCGCCGATGGGTTTGGGGTTCTACGGGCTCCAGAACATCTCGGGGCAACTGCGCGGGACGATCTTCAACACGACCTCGATCGAGGGCTATACCAGCATGAGCGACCCCTGGGGGACGCAGGTCTACTACCAGTACTACTCCGGCAACACCTCGTTCGGCGGCCAGTTGAACTGCGTGCTCGTCAATATGACGATCCAGGGCCTGCGCAGCGAGAACTACCAGTACTGGCAGCAGAACGTCATCGGCTACAACCCGACGAGCCATTCCCTCTCGTTCGAGAACAACATCTGGAACTTCTCCAACCCTTCGAACGCCTTCCCGGCGAACGGCATCCTGAAGGCGGAAGGCACGTTCCGCGGCGGCTCGCCGTACGCGGTGAGCGGGCTCAGTATCACGATCCCGTATCCGTTCACCCTCGCGGTGTACATCAACACGACCGTGAACTACACCTATTCCTCGCCCTCGGGCTCCTGCGTGACGTACGGCTGCAATGAGGTCTGGTACAACTACTCGGTCTGGAACGCCGCGGGCCAGCACGTCTGCCCCACGGGGACATCGACCAGCTACCGGTATTGCGGTGCGAAGGGCGCGACCTACGACAACGTGATCTTCAACTCCCAGTCGACCTCCCACCACGTCTACGTACCGCTGGGGTCTGCCCAGCTCCAGGCGAACGGGCTCGCGTACAATCCGTTCCAGTACCTTCCGAACGACTACGAGTGGACCTGGGGGATCGGCAGCAGCGACGGCTCGGAGATGAACGACTACTACTCCAACATCACGCTCGGTCTCGACTACCTCAACTCCACCACGGGCCGGATGACCACGGTGCCTGCGGCCTACGACTTCGGGAGTGAGACGGGAGAGAGCAGCGACGGAACCTACGACACCTGGCACACCCAGTCGAACGGCGCGCCGATCGCAACGATGACGGCGGGCCCATCCATCCTACAGGGACTCTGGAACCTCAGCACCCCGAGCGGCGCCGACGCCGTGAACTACGCCGGGGTTCAGCCGGGGAACGCATGGATCGCGATCGGGCCCGGAGCCGGGAACACCAACACCACTCAGCTCAAGGCCGCCCAGCCCCTGTTCGCGATGTACGCGACCAACGTACCGTACACGCGCGGCCTCGTGGGACCGAACATCTACCTGTCGCCCGGGACCTACACCGTCAACATCCTGCTGAGCGGGTACGTCCAGCAGAACTTCAATATCGTGTTGACCCCGGGAGAAGGCACGACGTTCCTAACGAACCATCTGGTGCGTCAAGGGACTCCTATGGCGTACACGCCGTTGTACGCCTACTCCAATCAGGACCTCGCGAATTTGTCCCAATCCGGATCCGGGACCGCGGCGTCACCGTACGTGATCCACGACGCATCGCCCGCCTCCATGTCGGGGATCTTCGCCGAGATCGAGAGTTACTACGGCCAGATCTGGAACGGCATCCAGTTCAATAACACGAGGGCCCACGTGAACCTCGACCCGGTTCCGACTCTCGCGATCGCGTATCCCGCATGGCTGTACGGGAAGCTGCAGAACTACTCCTCGGTCACCATCCGGAACATCCCGCTGGTCAACCAGCTGCAGATGCTCTTCAAGAACTGTCAGAACGTGACCATCGCGAACGGGGTGTCGATCGGCGGTTGGTTCATCACGTCGGCGGCGGGGGGCTTCGGGCCGTTCTACGCCGTACAGGTGATCAACGGGAAGAACTTCCTGGTCTACAAGAACTTCTTCAACACCTCCGCGGAAGGTCTGGAGTTCATCGCGACGTCCGGCTACAGCAATACCGCGTCGAACAACACCGTCTGGGGTAACACGTTCACTCAGTACTCCATGGCTGCGTACCCCGCGCTCGTTCCGGCGACGACCGTGTTCTCCGATACCGATGTTGGAACGTTCCACGGGGACCACATCTACAACAACGCGTTCTACTCGAACCAAACGGCCGCGTTCGCCTCCGCGACCGTTCACGCGTTCTGGAACGTCACCGGCGGCACGCAGCCGACCTCGTTCGTCAACATGGTGAACGGCTACGCGCTGACGGGTGCGAACATCCTCGGACAGAACTACCAAGGCGGGAACTACTGGTTCAACTACGGCGCCACACCGAACCCCTACGGGTTCATTCCCTACGTTGCACGGGTATCGAGCCCTACTGGTACGGCCGAGATCGGGCTTGGCGGGGACTTCGCGCCGCTCTCTCCCTACGGGAAGGTGGGCGCGGGGATCTATCACGTCACGTTCACGGAGACGGGAGCGGGCGTCGGTAACTGGACGACGCGTATCTTCAACGTTCCGGTCATCAAGCCGTTGCTTGCGACGACGTACTTCACCAACCCGTCCAACACCACGGTGATCAGCGCCTCGGTGCGGACGAGCTCGTTCTGGCTCCCCAACGGGACGTACACCTGGACGAACGTCCTGACCACGTCGATCCAGGCGACAGGGACCACGAGCGGATCGGTCACGGTGAACGGGGCCGCCACGGGCGTCTCGAACACTCTGGTCCAGCTCTACCCCGCGCGGGGTACCGAGACCGGGTTGGTCTCCCCGAACGTCCGCTGGTACGTCAACGTCACGGGTCTTCCGTCCGCGACGAGCACGGCGGCTACGAACATCTACTACCTACCGAACGGGACGTACACCTACACGGTCGCGGCCGGCGCGAACCTGAACTACCACACCAACATTACGGGCGGGTCGTTCGTAGTGGCGAGCCACGTCGTTACGAAGAACGTGACGGTGACGTTCACGCCAGTGACGTACGCCGTGACGTTCACCGAAACCGGCCTCCCGGCGAGCACCCTGTGGTACGTAAATGGGACGGGGCAGGTGGCCGCCAGTTCGACGGTAACGACGCTCACCGCGCAGTTCCTGAACGGAACGATCGCGTATACGATCGCAACCGCGAACAAGAACTACGCTGTCAACGCGATCCACGCGACGATCGTCGTGGCGGGAGCCCCGCTCGCGGGACCGACGCTCGCGTTCTCGGTGTTCTCGGGCAACGTCGTGACGTTCTTCGAGGGACCCCCGGGTCTGCCGGTCAACGCTGCCTGGGCGGTCGGATTGAACGGTGGGGTCTTCGGTACGACGGGCGCTATGTTCCAGTTCCCGACCTACAACGGAACGTCGACGTTCACCATCTCAGCGCCTCCGGGCTATACCGCGAACCGCACGTCCGGAAGCCTGACGGTCCACGGCGCCACAGGAGCCGGGGCAACGACGGAGATCGGGTTCACTGCAACGGGTTACGCCGTGACGTACACGGAGGTCGGCCTGGTCCCCGGCACGAGCTGGTCGGTCACGCTGAACTCGGTGGTGCACACGTCGACAACGAACACGATCTCGTTCACGGAAACGACGGGAACGTACAGTTACACGATCGGTGCGATCGCGGGAACCGCCGCGAGCCCCTCCTCGGGGACGGTCACCGTCACCAACGTGCCGGTGAGCGTTGCGATCACCTACTCGAGCGTGAGCTACACGGTGTCGTTCACGGAGGGAGGCACCTATGCGGGTCCGTGGGCGGTCCAGCTGGGCGGCGTCCTGAAGAGCGCGGCCAGCGGGACGATCAGCTTCACGGAGCCGAACGGAACGTACGCCTACATGGTGGCGTCGGTGGCCGGCTACACGGCGGCGCCTTCGAGCGGGAGCATCACGGTGGCGGGCAGCGGTTCGTCCACTTCGATCACGTTCTCGACGGCGGCCGCGGCGACGTACTCGCTGCAGTTCACCGAGAACGGGCTCGTGGCGGGCACGTCGTGGAGCGTGACGGTGACCGGCCAGGGTACGCTGTCGTCGACGGGTAGCACGATCACCTTCAGCGGGCTCGTGGCGGGCGCATACACCTACTCGTATGGTGCGGTGGTCGGGTATACGACCCCGTCGGGATCGTCGACGACGATCACGGCTGCGTCGGTGTCGATCGGGGTAACGTACAGCGCACCGACGTTCGCGGTGACGTTCACGGAGAGCGGGTTGCCGAGCGGGACGGTCTGGGCGGTGGCGTTCGCGGGTCAGATCACGGTCTCGACCGGTACGTCGATCGTCTTCCATATGGCGGCGGGGACGTACAGCTACTCGGTGGCGACAACGAGCGGCTACGCTCCCTCTCCGGCGAGCGGGGCGCTCACGGTCTCGGGGCGACGCCCGTCAGCATCACGTACACACTGATCCCGCCCGTGCCCACGGCGTTGTCGGCCGGCACGCCGGTCGCGGTGAGCGGCCGGCCGGACTGAATCGAGATCAACGGTTTAGCCGACCAAGGGGGTCGCCCGCGCCTTACGGCGGCGTGGGCGATCTTTGCGCCGCGGTAGGGGGCCTTCGCTCGGGGCGCCGCCTCGCACGGGCTGTGCGAGAGGAGCATAGGTGTAGGTCCCGTGTCCCAAGTCTCCACGTGACGGTCCCTCCCACCCATACAGGAAGGCCTTCAGCCCCGCCGCGGCAAACGGCCAGGGCACAGGCATGTCCCAGGAAGGCCCAGCTCAGGGCCAAGTCCAGGTTTGCTCAAGATCCCCGGTCCTCAAGGGTAGTCCATCCCGCTCGTGTCAGACCGGAGTTCAGCTCGGGTGGGATGGCCGGCACCCGCACGGGCGCGCGCTCAGTGTCGGGAACGCTCGTCCCTGCCTTCCAGGGGTCCCCCAGGGGCAAATTGAGTCGGGCCGACATACAGATATGCGGGCGACGTCTTGCATCCCATCGTATGCTGGCGAATCGCTGGATTACCTGGGCTGCCATTGCCGTTGTGATCGTCATGGTCGCCTCATCGGCGGCAGCGGTCGGGTCCTCGCCGACCAGCTCCGGGGCCAGTGCCGCAGCGTCGACGACGCCGGCCGTGACGGCATCGCCCCTCACCTCCGCGAGCGCGACGTCCGCGCTGAGTTCCTCGGCCATCGCCACCCTCGCGAATGCGGCCCCCTCCGCTCACGCCTCGTTGATGTCGGTCTCCTCCTCGCGCATCGCCGCGGTCAACGCCGCGCAGCAGGCCACGGTCAACGCGGGCCAGCCGCTCTCCCACTTCGAGCCCCCGAACCTCAACGCGCCGGTCTATCCCGCCTCCGAGACCGCGGGCCATGTGATCCCGCTCTATGCCTCTCCTCCCGCACCGATGGGGATCGCGGACTTTGGACTCCGCAACACCACGGGGACGATCACTCCCTACATCCTGAACACCACCAGTGTGGAGGCGACCTTCACCACGACCGACCCGTGGGGAGTTCAGTCGCAATACCTCGACTTCGGCACTCAGACCCAGTACGGCGCTCAGCTGAACGTGGTGCTCGTGAACACGACACTCTTCGGCAACAACGGGACCGCCAACCCGATCCAGGGGGGCCAGACGTACTCCTTCTGGCTCCAGAACGTCATCAACTACAATCCGGAGGCGGCCTCCAGCCAGCTCTCGTTCTTCGACAACATCTGGAACTTCTCGAACCCCGCGTTCACCTTCCCGAATGGCGCGAGCACTAACGGCATCCTCCACGGGAGCGGCAGCAACAACGGGGAATACTACGGGACCAGCGGCATCAGCGTGACCGTGACGTATCCGTTCTCGCTCGCGCTCTACCTCAACACGACCGTGAGCTACACGTCGGCCTATAGCCCGAGTTGCGCCACCAGCGGCTGCGACGAGGTTTACTTCAACTACTCGGTTTGGAACGGAGCCGGGGCCAGCGTCACCCACGGCTCGTACGACAACGTCTACTTCCACAGCCCGAGGACCACGGGCGCTTCGACCAAGATCTACCCCGGTTCGGCCCAGATCGAGTCCAATGGGTTCAACTACAATCCCGCCGGGCTCACGACGGACATGGAGATGGACTGGGGGATCGGAACCAGCAGCGGCGCGAGCGCCCAGACCGTCTACGCCAACGCCACGCTCGGCATATTCTACGCGTTGCCGACCTCGGCCTGCGGGACGCATCCGACCGGTACGAACTGCAAGTACGTGAGCATCCCGGCGGCCTGGAATTTTGGAGCGGACACCGGTGAGACGGGCCTCGGGAGCCACGGCTGGTGGGGCCTCTCCGGTCAGGGCGGCGTTTCCCGGGTACCCACGATCCCGAACGGTGATCCCGTCGCGCGGATGACGACCGGGCCGTCGTTCCTATCGGGACTCTGGAATGCGTCGGCCTCCCCTATTGGTGCCTATCGCCTGAACTATCAGAACGTCTTCCCGGGCAACGCCTGGATCGGTGTCGCCCTCGGATCCAACGTCCAGAACCTCTCCTACTACGGTGTCGCGACGACCTTCGGCTGGTTTACCCCGCGCGGCCTCATCGGGCCGAACATCTATCTGTCGCCGGGGAACTACACCGTGTTGATCCAACTCTCCGGGTACGACCAATACCAGACGACGATCAATTTGCTGCACGGTAACGTCAATCTCTCCGTTGCCTTGACCCGGGACCCGTCGAGCAGTATCTACACCCCGCTCTACGCCTACTCCTCCAGCGACCTCGCGAACCTGTCGTCGAGCGGGGCGGGAACGTCGGCGAGTCCGTACGTCATCGCTTCGACCCAGCAAGGCACGGCCTCCCTCTCGTGGCTGTTCGCCGGGGTCAACGACTACATGTTCCCCGTTTGGATGGGCGTGTACCTCAACGCCACGACCGCCTACGTCGTGTTCAACCCGCTGCCGTCCGCGCTGATGGTTTACCCCGTATGGCAGTGGGCGGCCCTCCAGAAGTTCAACAGTCCGCTGGAGAACCAGTACCAGATCTACGACTACCACGCCTCCAACGTTGCCTTCACCCACGGGCATAGCATCGGAGGCTGGACCTCCACCTCGGGGGGCAGCAACTATGTCTCCCGTCAGTACACCGTGATCGTCAACGACGGCACGGACGTGTTGCTCGCGGACAACAACTTCAACGTCTCGGTCTATGGCGCGGAATTCACGGGTGGAGGGTCGAACGGCTGGGTCTGGGGGAACAGTTTTACCCCCTGGGTGAACCCCGGCTATGGGCTTTACGCCGCCTCGACGGGCCTCGTCGTATCAGAGTCGGGCGTCCATGTCTACAACAACGAGTTCTACACGAACGGGACGGCGAGTTCCTCGAGCTCGTACACGAACTTCTGGAACGTCACCACTCAGCCCGGGTCGCCGATCGGCACCGCGCCCACATCCTACTCGGTCACCGTCATGGGGTTCGCGCTGACCGGGACGAACATCCTGGGGCAGAACTACCAGGGCGGGAACTACTGGTTCAACTACGGGATGCACGCGGACCCGT
>Ga0187848_10004309_pt1 | contig 9954 bp, 6 predicted proteins | sample June2016WEW_4_40_FD_132424 | JGI IMG/M metagenome (GOLD analysis project Ga0187848, IMG submission 132424) | Peatland microbial communities from SPRUCE experiment site at the Marcell Experimental Forest, Minnesota, USA - June2016WEW_4_40 | ecosystem: Environmental > Terrestrial > Soil > Wetlands... | reverse complement strand
GCCGATGATGACGGCGCGGCCGCCCGGTTTGAAATGATCTCGCAGCCGATCGGCGTCGGCCAGAGAGCGCAGCGGCAACATCGGCGGAGCGCCCTCCGTCGTCGGGATTCGCGGCGCGATCGCCTGCGCGCCGGTGGCGAACAGGATTTGATCGAACGGCTCCACCGAAATCGCGTCCGAGTCGAGCGATCGGATGCGCGCGCGGCGGGCGGAGATGTCGACCTCCTCCACGCGATGGCGGACTCTCAGATCGACCCCATCGGCGCGGAATCGCTCGACGCTGCGGGCGATCAACGCGGCGCGCGGGATTGCGGCCGAATCGCCAAGCGAGAACGGCAGGCCGCAGGCCGAGTACGAGACCTCGGCCTCGTCCTGCAGGACCAGAATATCGAGGTCCGGCTTGCGCCGCCGGGCCGTCGCGGCCGCCTTCATGCCAGCGGCTATCCCGCGGACGATCAATATTCTGGTCATCCCGCCGGTCTCTATTTGCCGTACTTCGCCCAGTGCGGTCCGAAGATCGCATCGGGCGTGATGGTGCGCGCGGCGAGCGGCCGCGAGACCCAGGTCAGGTTGACGAAATGCCGGGCGCTGACGTTTTCCGTGGTGATGTTGCCGCCCCAGGAGCCGCAAGACAACGACAGCGTGTACGGCATGCCGTTGCGCGGACTGCCGGCGCCCTCGTTCAAATTCTGATTGACGACGACGCGGGCGGTTTTCGTGCCCATGGCCAGGGCTTCGACATTGGCGTCGGTCGAGGTGTGGATGCCAGGTGTGCCCGAGGCCCTGATAGCCGGTGATGCGGTTGACGAGATCGACGGCGCCGCCGATTCCGCCGGCGTAGCGATAGAGGGCGAGCACCACCGAGAGCTTCTCTCCGGAGAAGGGATGCGCCGGCCCGACCCCGTCTTCCTCGACGATGAGAAAACTGCGGTCCTCGACGAGCGCGAAGCCGGCGAGTTCGGCGATGCGCGAAGCCGGCTTGGCCACCACGTCGATAGTGGGAATATGGCCGCCGTCCGGCCACATCGCCGCGCGGAGCCGCGCCTTCTCGTCGGGGGTGCAGAGATGGCCGCCCGCCGCGATCATCTTGTCGAGCAGCGCCTGATAAATCCGGGTCTCGGCGACGACCGAATTGTCGGCGAGGCAACTGGTGGCGTAGTCGAAGGTCTTGGCGCGGGAGATCATCAGCGCGGCGTCGTCGAGATCGGCCGTTTCGTCGACCACATGGACTGAATTGCCGACGCCGACGCCATAGGCGGGCGTGCCGGAGCTGTAGGCCGCCTTGACCATGCCGGCGCCGCCGGTGGCGACGACGAGATCGGCGAGCCGCATCAGCGCCTCCGTCTTGCCGAGGGACGGCTGCTCGATCACCTGGATGAGGTCCTCGGGCGCGCCGACGTCGCGGCAGCCCTGACGCATCGCCTCGACCACCGCAACCGACGTGCCCTTGGTGCGCGGATGAGGCGAAACGATGATGGCGTTGCGCGCTTTCAGCGCCCCCAGCGCCTTCACCGGCGGCGTCGCGTCGGGCCCGGTGGTGGGGATCAGCGCAGCGATGACGCCCACCGGCTTGGCGATCTTGACCAGCCCCTTCTCCGGGATCTCCTCGACCACGCCGCAGGTCTTGACGCCCGCCATATCGGCGAGAGTTCCCATGACGCGGTTCTCGAATTTCGCGACCTTGTCCTGATAGCGGCCGAAACCGCCTTCATCGATAGCGAGGCGCGCGAGGGCCTCGCGGTTCTTGTACACGTGCCAGCCGACGGCCGTCACCAAAGCGTCGGCCTCGGCCTGCGTGTAGTTCTCGATCGCGCGCTGAGCTTGGCGCGCGCGGTCGACCATGACGGCGATCTCGGCTTGCGCTTCCTCAGGCGTTTGCTTGACCGGCTTGACGATGTTCTTGACGATGGTGTTCATGCTGGCGTTTCCTCTCTTGTTCGTTGTTGAAATTCGGCGGCGGCGGCGCGCTCGGCGGCGGCGGACGCCCGCATCCGCACGTCGACGATGACGAAGCCGTCGGCATTGGCGATGATCGGATTCACGTCCAATTCATCGAGCCAAGGAGAGCCGGCGATCCATTGGGACAGCTCGGCGATGAGGCGGGCGAGCGAAGCGATGTCGACGGAGGGGCGCCCGCGCCCCCCCGTCAGCAGGGAGCGGCCCTTCAGTTCGTCCAACATCGACGCCGCTTCGAACTCGGAGACCGGGGCGAGACGAAGGGCGACGTCGCTCAAAGCCTCCACCCAGATTCCGCCGAGGCCGGCCATCACCACCGGCCCGAAATTCGCGTCGCGCCGCGCGCCGAGGACGAGTTCGACCCCGCCGCGCGCTTGTCGTTGCGCCAGCGCCACCGGCGAATCCAGGCGCTTGGCGATATCGTCATAGGCTTCGCCCACCGCGGCCGGCGTCGCGAGCCCCAGGCGCACGCCGCCGCTGTCGGACTTGTGAATCAGGCCTGGCCGCTCCGCCTTGAGCGCGATCGGCGTGCCGAGCGCCTCCGCCGCGGCGATCGCCTCGGCGCGCGAGCGGACGAGCCGCCACGGCGCAACGGGGAATCCGCCATCGGCGAGCAGGTCGAAAGCCAGGCCCGAAGGCAGCCAGCCGCCCTCGGCCGCGCTAGGCGGACGGGCGATGCAACGAGCGACCGCCGCGGGCGCGCCGGCGTCGCCGGAAAGCGCCGTCGCCGCCAAAATCCGGGCGGCGCGCGCCGGCCAATCATGGCAGGGAATTCCCGCCGCGAGCAGTCGCCGGCGATTCTCCGCCGCCGCTTGCGGCGCCACCCAGCAGACATGGATCGGCTTTTTCGAGCCCCGGTCTCGGGCGGCCTGCGCCTCCGCGATCACGCGGTCCGCCACCTCGGCCATCAGCGCCGAGCGCTGCAACAGCACCGGGACGACGGCGTCCACCTCGTCGCTGTCGAGCAGAGCCTTCAAGCTCTCGCCGTACATCTGAGGAAACCGCCGCCATTCGGTGGTCACGTCGATCGGGTTGGCGGCGGAGCCATAGGAGGGCAACGTCGGACGGATCGCGGACTGCAACGCCTCCGACAGGCGCGGAATCTGGAGGCCGCGCGCTTCCATGAGGTCGGCGATCTCGACGCCGGTTCCGCCCGAATTGGTGATGACCGCGATGCGGCGACCCTTCAGCGGCGGCTGGCGGTCGAGCGCGGCGGCGAGATCGAGCAACGTCTGGCCGTCCTCGACCACGCGCACGCCCGCCTGACGCAGCGCGGCGAGGGTGACCGCCGTGTCGGTTGCGAGCGCCGCGGTATGGCTGGCGGCGGCGCGCCGTCCCGCCTCGCCGCGTCCGGTCTTCAGCACGACGACGGGCTTACGACGCGCGACCTCGCGCGCGGTCTCGAAAAAGCGGCGGCCGTCGCCGATCGACTCGACGAGCATGGCGATGACCCGCGTCTCCGGATCGTCGCCGAATACGCGCAGCATGTCGGTCTCGTCGACGTCGGCCTTGTTGCCGCAGGCGACGACCCTGGAAAAGCCGATGAGGTCCTCCTGCGACCGGGTAAAGGCGGCCATGCCGTAGGCGCCGCTCTGCGTATAGAGCGCGATGCCGCCGCGCGCCGGCATCCCCATGCCGAGCGAGGCGTTGAGACCGCTGCTGGCGCTGATGACGCCGAAGCAATTGGGTCCGATCAGCCGCACGTTGCCCACCCGCGCCGCAGCGACGACGCGCTTTTCCAGCGCCAGGCCGGCGGCCCCAGCCTCGGCGAAGCCGCCGCTGATAATAATCGCCGCCGGCACGCCGGCGCTCGCGCAGTCTTCGATGATCGCTGGGATTTCGCCGGGCGGCGCGACGACCACCGCCAGGTCGGCGCCGCCGGGCGCGGCCGAGAGGCGCGGATAAGCGGGTCGGCCGAGGATTTCGGTAAGCGTCGGGTGCACCGCGACGACTTCGCCGGCAAAGCCGGATTGCGGCGCGATCAGGTTCTGCATGAAGAGGTGGCCGAGCTTGCCAGGCGTGGCCGAGGCGCCGATGAGGGCGACGCGGCGCGGCGCAAACAGCGCCTGATCCCAGGTCGTCATCGCTCGCCCTCCTTGTCCACGAACAGGCTCGGGGCCCCGCCGCTGTGAATGAACAGGACCGTCCGGGCGTCGCGATAGCGGCCTTGCCCGAGCAAGGCGCGATAGCCCGCGAGCGCCTTGGCGGTGTAGGTTGGATCGAGCAAGACGCCCTCGCTTCGCGCGGCGAGCGCCAGCGCCGTTTCGCCGTCGGCGGAGGGAACGCCGTATCCGGCGCCGATAAAGCCGTCGTGGACCACGATATCGGCCGTCTCGACGCGGTAGGCATGGCCGAGCCGTTGCGAGGCCTCGGCGGCGAGCTGACGTACGCGCTCGCGCGCCTCGGCGGCCGGCCGGCTGACCGTGACGCCTTCGACCCGCCAGGGAGCGCCGAAGAGCCGGGAGCCCAAGAGCCAGCCCGCCAAGGTGCCTCCCGAACCCACTGCGAGAACCACGCAGTCCGGCTGGACGCCGAGTTGACGGCATTGGATCATCGCCTCGCGCACCGCGAGAACGTGGCCGATGACTCCGAGCGCGCACGCGCCGCCGCGCGGGATCACATAGGGGCGTCCGCCCCCGGCGCGAATGCGCCCGGCTTCCGCCTCCAGCGCCGGATCGACCGAGGCGCGATCGGCGCTGCCGGTGAAGCGGATGTCCGCGCCCCATAAGGCGGTGAGGCGGTGATTGCCTTGGACCCGGAGTGGCGGATCGCCCCAATAGACCGCGACCATGCCCATGCGCGCATAGGACGCCGCCGCCGCGGTCGCCCGCACATGGTTTGAAAGCGGCCCAGCCCCGGTCACCAGCGTGTCGGCGCCGTGTTCGATGGCGTCGGCGAGGATCAACTCGAGCCCGCGAATCTTGTTGCCGCCGAGACCGAACGGAATGAGATCGTCGCGCTTCATCCACAAAGCCGGGCCGCCCAGCGCCGCGCTCAAGGCCGGCGCCGCCATCAACGGCGTCGGGGCCGGATTGAGAACGAGCCGGCGCGGTTCGCCGGCGGAGAGACCGATATCGGTCCGCGAAAGCGCGTTCATTCCGCACCTCCGAGAACGCGATCGACCAGAGCGCCGCATTGGGCCGTTTGCAGTTCGGCGTCGAACAGGCGACCGATCTCGGCCGCCGACAGATGCGCGCAAATGCCGGGGTCCCCGGCGATCGCCTGATGAAACGATCGCCCTTGGCGCGCGGCCTCGCCAGCTACGCGATGCACCAGACGATGCGCGCTCTGCTTGCCCAATTTGCCGGCGAGCGCCAGCATGACCGCCTCCGAATAGATCTTGCCGCCGGAGATCTGCAGATTGCGGCGCATGCGATCGCCATGGACCTCCAGCCGTTCGAGCAGCGAAGCGAGCAGGCTCAGCGCCTTGCCCGCGGCCATGGTCGCCTCGGGCGTCGCGTGCCACTCGATCTTCCACGATCGGCCGTCGCGCTCGTGGTCGTGAGGCAGGCTCTCGGCCAGCGCGCCCGCGTTGGCGCGCACCACCCGCGACAATGCGCCCAGGTGCTCGGAAATCTCGGGGTTGCGCTTATGCGGCATGGTGATGCTGCCGATCTGATCGCCGGCGACGCCTTCGCTCAGCTCGCCAATTTCATCGCGTTGCAGGGAATAGACTTCGTGGCCGATCCGATCCGCCGTGCCGGCGGCGAGGACGAGGAGATGCGCCCATTCGACGATCACGTCGCGGCTCGCGGTCCACGAAATCGCGGGCGGGCGAAGCCCGAGCCGTTGGCAGAAGGCGTGCTGCACGTCGAGGCCGCGCGGCCCCAGCGCCGACAGACTGCCGACGCCGCCGCATAACTGGCCAACGCCCATGCGGGCGGCGCTTTCGCCGAAGCGTCGGCGGTGGCGGCGCAGTTCGGCGAGCCAGCCCGCCGCCTTGAAGCCGAAGGTGATCGGCAATCCCTGCTGGCCGTGGGTGCGCCCCGCCATCGCCGTGTCGCGGTGCTCGCGGCAGAGGCGCATCGCGGCGGCGATGGCCCGTTCGAGATCGGCGAGAAGAAGCGCGCGCGCTTCGCCGAGCGCCAGCATCAGCCAGGTGTCTGTGACATCCTGCACCGTGGCGCCGAAATAGAACCACTCTCCGGCCGCCTCGGGCGAACGACGGCGCATCGCTTCGATCAGGCCGGCGGTCGAATGGCCGGTCGCGAGGTAGCCCGCCTCGAATTCGGCGAAGAACGCTTCATTGAGCTCCGCTTGACGGCACGCCGCCGCGACCGCTCGCGCGGCGTCCGCCGGGATCAGACCGAATTCGCCCTGGACCTCGGCGAGGACCGCGAGGATTTCGAGCCAGCGGCGCGTGCGCGGCGCATCATCGAAGATCGCGCGGAGCGCCGGCGTCGCCCAGGCGCTTCGGTACACACGCGAGCCGAAGGACCAGCCGGTCATGCGACTTCTCCCGCGAGCGCCTGCGCTTCGGCCAACAGGGCAGCCTCGGCCTTCGCGTTGTGGCGCCGGGCGGCCTCGATCCACTTGTCGTGCCGCGTCAGCGCTTCGGCGAGCTCGTTCGCCTGACGCAGCGCCTCGCGCGGCGCCGCTCCGCCGATGTCGCTGCGGGCGGCGAGGCAGGCGAGCGGATCGAGCGCCGAAGCGAGGAGCCCGGCGGGCGCCGGCGGCAATTCGGCGTCGGCCTCGAAGCCGACGGCCCTGATGTCCTCCTCGGTCACGCTCGCCAGCGACCGCCCTTCCCTTTCCAGACGGCTCATCGTCCGCGCCACCAGGCCATGCGCGGCGCGATAGTCGAGGCCGAGCCCGAGGCACAGCCGCTCGGCAAGATCGCTGGCGCAGGTCGTCCGATCGTCGAGGGCCGCCGCCGCGCGGTCCTTGTCGAAGGTCATCCCGGCGACGACCTCGGCCATCAGCGCCGCGGCCTGCGCGACGGACTGAAGCGCCGCGGGCGCGGCGTGGTAGGGCAGCATGCGGCTGTCCATCTGGCCCGTCGGCGTGCGCCCGCTGGCGGCGACCCCTGCCTGCTCGCCGATCAGGCGGTTGGCGAGGCCGCGCACATAGGCGAGCGCGAAGGGGTTACGCTTTTGCGGCATGATCTTGCTCGCGCGGGCGTGCCGATCCGACAGCCGAACGAAGCCGAATTCCGCCGTCGCAAAAGTCAGCAGGTCCTCCGCCAGCCGATCGAGGCCGACGGCGGCGGCGACTGCGGCGCTCATCGTCTCGATCGCCAGGTCGGCCTGCCACATCGCGTCGCGCGCATGGGCCACCGGCGCGGCGCAGCCGAGCCGCTCGGCCTGCGATGCGCGATCCTGGAAGGCGACCGAGCCGTTGCTGCTGCCGCATCCCGCGGGACAAAGATCGACGCGGGCATAGAGGGATTCGAGGCGCTGCAAGTCGCGCAGGGCCGGCCAAGCGAAGCCCGAGAGATAGTGGCCGAAGCTGGTCGGCTGGGCCGCCTGGAAGTAGGTGTAGTCGGGCATCAGGCTGTCGAGATGCTCTCGAGCGACTGCGAGAACCGCCTGGCCGAAGCCCGCGAGCTCGGCGCCGAGTTCGAGCAGCCGGTTGCGCAGCAGCAGGTGATAGGCCGTCGTCAAAGCTTCGCGGCGCGCGCGCGAAACGCCGAGCCAGCCCGCCGCCGGCGTCCGCCGCGCGATCTCCGCCTCGCGGTTGGTGTAGAGATCGCCAAAAGCCGGCGAAGCGGCGAAGGCGGCGCCGTCTCGGCGCAGATCGAGCAGAGCCGCGACGAGGGCGCGCGCGGCGTCTGTGGGGATGACGCCCTGTTCGTGCAAGGTGACGCAATGGGCGAGATCCACCAAGCCCATAGGCTCGAAGAGTTCGCGCTGCCCGGAAACCTCCTCGGCGAACGCGCTTGCCACCAGGCGGCGCGAAGGCGCTTCGGCAAGGCGGCCGCCGATCTCCAGAACCGATTCCGCCGAACCGCGTCGCCGCTCTTCCATTGCGTCACGCCCCCCGAGCGGCAAAGCCGCTCGCCAGCGGCGGCTCGGCCGGCTCGGCCAGGGACGGATTCCACTGACCCGCCGCCTGTTCCTGTTCGGCGATCACCGACAAGGTTTCGTAGCGAAGGCCCGAGCGCAGGGCTTCCAGCGCCAAGGCTTCGCTCGCCGCCACGTTGCCGAGGCTGACGTTGGCGCCGAAGCGCTGCACCAGCGCCGCTTGCTGATCCTTGCGCGGCGCCTCCCAGATCAAGCGGTCGGTCAGGGCGCCGAGATGGCGCGAGAGTTCCGCCAGGAACCCGCCGCGCACCTCGCCGTCGTCGTCGTAGATGCCGATCCCGCGACCGGACTCGCGCGCCTCCACGATGACCCAGGCCGCGCCCCACTCGATGTCCTTGAGCGCCTGTTCGGCGAGCTCGACCGCTTCGGGCTGATGGGCCGGATCTTTCTTGCCGACCTCGGTGATCGCGACCAGCCCGGCGTTGCGGGCGCAGTCGATCACCCGACGGCGGCGATCGGGCGGCAGGCTGATGGTTCCGTCCGAAATTTCCACGGCGCCGAAGCCGAGCTCGCGCGCGCGCCGCATATAGACGCGGCAATGCTGCTGCACGATCGCCGCCTCGAGCAGCGTGCCGCCGGGATAGGTGAGCACCGAGTGCTCGGCCAAGAGCTCGAGCTTGCGACGCAGCGCGTCGATCGGCATCAGCGCCGAAGTTCCGAACGCCAGCTTCCAATGGTCGATGTGGGGCGCCGCGATCGTCAGCATGTCGGCGGTCGCGGTCAAGCCGAGGCCGGTGTCGATCACCATGGTGACGCCGCGCTGCCGCGGACGCGGCAGACGGCGGTCGATGGCGGCGTCCAGGCCCAACACGCCGAGCCACGGGCGATCCGACCTAGCGCGCATCGCGAACGATCTCCTGCAGAGCTTTCTCGACCATCTTCAGATCCGATCCCCAGGGGACGACCATCACCTCGCCGTCGCGTTCGATGCCGAACTCGAGCAGGCAGCATTTGAGGATGGTGAGGTCGCCGCGCTTCCCGGCGATGGCGCGCGGACACATCTCGATTCGCAGCGGCTCGTCGCCGTAGTAGTGGCGATGGAACTGCAGGCTGCGCTCGCAGCCGATCATCACCCACTCTTCACGCTTGGCGGGACGTTCATCGAGGAAATGGACCGGGGCGCCGAGATCGTCGAGGCCGCCCGAGCGGCACGGCACGAGAAAGGATTTGGGATGGACCTGCGCCGCCAGACCGGCCAGCTCGATGCGCTCGAGTTCGAGCTTGATCGGCGGCAGATCGGCGTAGGTGAGGACGTGCTCGATCAGATGGAACAATTTCGGCGGATCGGGCGGGCTCACCTCGACCACGCGGAGAACCAAGGGATCGGGATGGTGGATGAAGTTCACATGATCGAATTTGCCCTGGCAGATCAGAGTTCCCCCAGGGCCGACGCCGCTGCGCTCGGCGAGCCGCGCCAGCGCGGAAGGGTTGCCGCAGTCGGTTTCGGGATCGACCACGAAGCGGCAGTTATCCGGCAGCGCGAGAACCTCGATATGGGCGATCGGCGCGAACAGCGGCTCGACGTCGCGAGGGCCGATCGCCACGAGCGCATAGGCGCCGTCCACCCCGCGCAGCACGATCGCGTTGGTCCGCCGATAGGCTTCCCGGCCCATAAGGTGGGCGGCGATGGCCGCCTCGGTCATCGCGCCGTCGTACGGCTGGACGCTGACGCCGCGGTAGGGCAGCTCGACGAGGTTGCGCCGCTCGCGCAACGAGGCCGGCTGCGGCGTCGCGGAATTGAGCGGTGGGATTTGTGGCCGTTCCATCACGCGACCTCAAACCGGCGGCCGCGATCTTCCGCGCGAATCTCGTGCTCGTGGACACGCAGAGGATCCGAGCGACGGATCAGCGCGACGGTTTCTCGGTCCGGCGACGGCACGCGGGCCACCGTTTCGGCGAGCCGGAGTTCGAAGCCGGTGTTCTCCCTGATGTCCTCGATGGAAACATCGCCATAAACGGCCTGCAATCGCACATG
>Ga0187848_10004301_pt1 | contig 9964 bp, 9 predicted proteins | sample June2016WEW_4_40_FD_132424 | JGI IMG/M metagenome (GOLD analysis project Ga0187848, IMG submission 132424) | Peatland microbial communities from SPRUCE experiment site at the Marcell Experimental Forest, Minnesota, USA - June2016WEW_4_40 | ecosystem: Environmental > Terrestrial > Soil > Wetlands... | reverse complement strand
TCATGCTGGATCGCGCCCACGCCAATCCCAAAATCAAGTTTCTCCTCAACACCGTCGTCGACGAGATCCTCGACCCCGCCCAGAAGCTGGTCACCTCCGTGCGCCTGCGCAATCTCAAAACCGGAGAGGCCTGGCAGCAGGACGTGGACGGCTTCTTCCTGGCCATTGGCCACATCCCCAATACCAAAGTTTTCAAAGGCCAGATCGAAACCGATGCCGATGGCTACATCATTTCCAAAGGCGGCGCGCGCACCAACATCGCCGGTGTCTTCCACGCCGGCGACGTGCAGGACCGCACCTACCGCCAAGCCATCACCGCATCCGGCGCCGGCTGCATGGCGGCTATTGAAGTGGAACGTTTCCTCGAAGCGGAAGGACACTGACTTATGATCGAACGCATTTACCCTGCCGGCATCGCCGCGCCCCGCGGCCCATACTCTCCCGGCGTGCGCGCCGGCGATTTCATCTACGTTTCCGGCCAGGTTCCCGTGGACCCCGCCACCAACCAGGCCGTCCTCGGCGACATCAAGACGGAAACCCGGCAAGTGCTCAACAACATCCGCCGCATTCTCGAAGGCTGTGGCGCCTCCATGGCCGACGTGGTCCGCTGTGGTGTCTACCTCACCGACGTCAAGGAGTTCGCCGCCATGAACGAGGTCTACATCGAGTTTTTCGGTGAGATCAAGCCGGCCCGCACCACCATCTCGGTGCCCGCGCTTCCGCTGCCCGGCTGCAAAATTGAAATCGACGCCGTCGCCTATCAGCCGCATCCGGTGGACGCTATCGCGCAGCCGCAGTAGAATTGAAGTCGGCACCATGAAGCTGGCTTTCCATCGGACCTGTTGGTGGCTCATCGCCTGCTCCGCAGCCCTCGGTCAGACCGTGGGCGGGCATCCCAGCTTTGAGGTGGCCTCTGTCAAACCTCTGGCAGAGTTCCCTCGCATGGTTCCGGGAGGCCCGGTGATCCGGTATGGATGCTTCGGGGGCCCCGGTACTTCCGATCCGGGCCGCTTTTGGTGCAACGCCACCAGCCTCCGCGAGTTGGTGCTCTCGGCGTACCATCTCAAACCCTACCAGCTCACGCTTCCGGCCTGGATGGGCCTCACTTACTATGACATCGCGGCGCGCATCCCGGCCGGATCCACCGCCGAGCAGTTCCGGTTCATGCAGCAGAATCTGCTGGCGGAGCGCTTCAAGATGACCGTGCACTTCGACAAGAAAGCGGTGCCCGTCTATGAGCTGAAAGTCGGGAAAGACGGGCCGAAGTGCAAGGAAACCACGACGGAACCGCCGTCCGAAGATAGAGACGTCATCGGAGAATACCTGGAGGAGGGCGGCCGCGTCCGTCATACGGCAAAGCAGACCATGGAAGAGCTGGCCGCGTATCTGACGATCCGTTTGCGCCAGCCGGTTTTCGACGCCACCGGACTCACCGCAACCTACGACATCGTCTTGAATTTCGTTCAGGAGCCTTCGGACCGGGGTCTGCCCCGTGGCGCGGCTGTCTCGCCTGAAGGCGGAGCCACTGTTGTGTCCGATCCCGCCGGCGGTCCCACACTGATCGGTGCGGTGCAGTTGCAGCTCGGGCTCAAACTGGAAGCAAAGAAAGGCACCATCGACGTTTTGGTGATCGATCACGCCGAGAAAGTGCCCACCGAAAATTAACACCTCTGCACGCTTTGCCTCCGAATCGCGTCAAAGTAGTGTACAGGCTCGATGCGCTTACTGGGATTCCTGCTGCTCTGGACCGCCGCTACGGCTTTCGCCGGTGAGTACGCCATACTCGCCAGCGGCGCGCGTCTGCGTGTCGATCGCCACGAGCTGGATGGCGCCCGCGTGCGCCTCTATAACGGCTCTGGTTTCACGGAGTTGGCCGCCGCGGAGATCCGCGCGTTCGAGCCTGAAGAAGCCACCCCCGCACCCATTCCGGCGCCGGCTCCCGTCGAACCACCATCGCTCGTCGTCCCGGTTCCGCGACTGCCTTCACCGCTCGAACTGGCCGATGCCGCCGCCGACAAATACGGTCTGCCGCGCGTCCTGCTCCGCAGCATGATGGTCGCCGAATCCGATTTCCAGCCGCAAGCCGTGTCGCCCAAAGGCGCCATCGGCCTGATGCAGTTGATGCCCTCGACCGCCCAGGACCTCGGAGTCGATCCGTACGATCCGGCGCAAAACGTCGACGCGGCGGCCCGCTATCTCCGCGATCTTCTCGACAAATATCACGGAGGCCTCCGGCACGCCTTGGCCGCCTACAACGCCGGCCCCGCCGTGGTCGATAAGTATAACGGCATCCCGCCGTTCCGCGAGACCATCAATTACATCTACCGCATCGAGAAGGCCTACAAGGCCGACCCCGCAACGCCGCCGGCCAGCCGCTAGCTTCCCTCTGTAGGCCCCTGGCAGGCGGCACCGCCTGCCCCACCTTTGGGCCCTAAATCGCCGGCGTCAGCACTTTCTGCCCGGGCGACCAGTTACACGGCGTCAACGCCCCGGTCTGTAGCGCGTCCAGCACGCGCAGCACTTCCTGCGGATTGCGGCCCACCGAAAGATCGTTCACCGAAACGAACCGGATCACGTTCTGCGGGTCCACGATAAACGTCGCGCGCTGCGCAACTCCCTCTTTCGGATCCAGAATCCCCAGCATCCCGCACAGATCCCGCTTGATGTCCGCCAGCATAGGGATGGGTAGATTCCGCAAATCCGGATGATGCTGCCGCCAGGCCAGGTGTACGAATTCCGAATCCGTGCTCCCGCCCAATAACCGCGTGTTGCGCTCCCGGAATTCACCCTCCAGCGCGCCGAAGGCCGAAATCTCGGTTGGACACACAAACGTGAAATCCTTGGGCCAGAAGAAATAAACCTTCCATTGACCCGGGTAATCTTTCTCCGTGATCGTACGGAAGGTCTTGCCCTGTTCCAGACTCACGGTCGCGACCACGGAAAAACCGGGGAACTGCTCGCCGACGCCTAACATGTGATTCCTCCTAATTAGATTAATAAACCTTTAAGTCCTAATTATACCCAAAAGGTCTAGCGGGGAATCTCGTACCGCTTGATCTTCTCGTACAGCGTCGAGCGGTCGATGCCCAGCACCGATGCCGATTCCTTGATGTTCCCGTTGGTCCGCTCGAGCGTCGCCACAATCAGCAGCTTTTCCATATCCTGCAGCGTCATCCCGGCCGGCGCGGTCCACGCTTTGGCCGCCCCGTTGGCCGCCAGGAACGAAAAATCTTCTTCCGTCAGCACCTGCCCGCGGCTCGTCACCAGCGCCCGCTCCACCGCATTTTCCAACTCCCGCACATTGCCCGGCCAGTTGTAATCCATCAGCAGCTTCAAGCCGCCTTCGGAGATTTCGGTGATATCCTTGCCCATCTCGTGCGCCAGCCTCTCCAGAAAATGATGCGCCAGCAGCGGAATATCCTCCCGCCGGTCGCGCAGCGGCGGAATGCGGATCTCTATCACGTTCAGCCGGTAAAACAAATCCTCGCGAAACTTTCCCTCCGTCACCGCCTGCTGCAGGTTCACGTGGGTCGCCGCCACCACCCGCGCATCCACCCGCACCTCCTCCGACCCGCCCACCCGATAAAAACTCCGCTCCTGCAACACTCTCAGCAAATCCACCTGCAGCTTCGGCGAGATATCCCCGATCTCATCCAGGAAAATGGTGCCGCCGTCGGCCATCTCGAACTTGCCTGGTTTGCGCTCGCTGGCCCCCGTGAAAGATCCCTTTTCGTGCCCGAACAATTCCGATTCCAGCAGGCTCTCCGCCAGCGCCGCGCACGATACCGCTACAAACGGCTTCGCCGCCCGGTCTCCCGAATGGTGAATCGCCCGCGCGATCATCTCCTTGCCGGTGCCGCTCTCGCCCTGGATCAGCACCGTGCTGCGCAGCCCGGCGATCTCGTGGCACAGCTTCAGAATGTCGCCCATCCTGGCGTTCTTGCTGATGACATCGCCCACCACGTACTGCCGCGACAGCTTCTTCCGCAGAATGGTGTTCTCGCGCTGCAGGTTCTTCACCTTGATGATCCGGTTCACCAGCAGCGAGATTTCCTCCGGGTTGCACGGCTTCACGATGTATTCCTGCGCGCCTTCCTTCATCGCCGTGATGGCCGTGTCCACCGTCGCGTACGCCGTGATAATGATGATCGACGCTTCCGGGTGCAGCCGCCGCACCTGCATCATGGTTTCGATCCCGTCCATCCCGCCCGGCATCTTCAAATCCAAGAAATAGATGGCGTAGTCGCGCTGGCGCGCCTTCTCCACGCCTTCCCGCCCCGACGGCGCCGTGTCCACGGTATAGCCGTCCTCGCGCAGCCAGGCCGCCAGCGATTCGCACATCACCTCTTCGTCGTCCACCACCAGAATCTGCCAGTGCGTCTTCATAACCCTTACTCCCTTGCTCCGCGCCGCAGCCGCGCCCCGCAGGGCGCGCAAAACTCGCAGCGCTTCGAATCGATCTGTCGCACGTTCGTCGAAAGCGACATCGCGCAATTCCGGTCGCCGCAATGCACCAGCCCGAACGTGTGGCCGGTCTCGTGGAGCGCCTCTTTCGAGGCCCGCTCCAGAAGTATCTCCCGGTTGGGCGCCAGTCCGTAAAACTCCTGGCGCAGCCGCGCCAAAGAAATCACCGCTACCCGTCCGCTCAGTTGCGCCTGCCCGAACACGAACGTCAACACCGGGATATACAAATCCCGCTCGGTCACCGCCAGCAGCTTCACTGCATCCGGCGGGCAAACCCGCGCCAACATCTCCAGCACCGCAATCGACCCGTACTGCCCGCGCTCCCGGTCATAAGCGAAATCCACCGAGGGAAGCTCCATCTCCCGCACCGCTGCGCCGAACTCGCTCTCCACCCGGTCGCGCACCGCGCCGTACGCCTGGCGTTCCACTTCGGGCGTCGCCCCCACGTACAGGTACTTCATTCCTTCCGCGCCAGCTCCGGAAGCGGCAACTCGGCCCGCTGTAGGGGCTCGAGCGGCAGCGAGATGGTGAACGTGGTTCCTTCACCCACCTTGCTCACCACCTCGACATCGCCGCCGTGCGCCTCGATAATCCCGTACGTCACCGCCAGTCCCAGCCCCACGCCCTTGCCTTCCGGCTTGGTGGTGAAAAACGGATGAAAGATCTTGGCCAGATTCTCCGGTGGAATTCCCTCGCCGTTGTCCGCCACCACCAGGCGAACCATGCCGTCGCCCGAATTGGTCGAAACTTTCACCCGCCGCGCGGTCTTCCCTTGCGTCGCCTCAGCCGCGTTCATCAACAAATTGAGCGCCACCTGTTGCATCTGGGACTGGTCGCAGGCCACCAGCGGCAGGTCTTCCGCCAGGTGCGTCTCCACCTCCACGTTGCTCAGCTTCATCTTGTGCTGGATCAGCGAGAGTGTCATCTTCACGATCTTGTTTACGTCGCCCGGCGCCCGCTGCGGTTTCGACCGCCGCGAAAACGCGAGCAGGTCCGACACAATCCGTCCCACCCGCGCCGTTTCGTTGGTCACCTGCGTCAGGTACTTGCGGAATTCTTCGATCCGCCCCGCCGGAATGCCATCGTCCTTCAACATCCGCTGCAGCAGCATCGAGAGGTTCAGCACGCCCGCGATCGGATTATTGATTTCGTGCGCCACGCTCGCCGAAAGTTGTCCCAACGAGGCCAGCCGGTCCGTTTGCAGCAATTTCTGGTGAGCCGCTTTGAGCTGCTGCGTCCGGTCTTCCACCTTGCTTTCCAGGTTCTGCGTGAACTGGTTGATCTCTCCCAGCGCCGTCCGCAACCGGTCCCGCATCACGTCGAACGACCGCGCCAGCTCATCCAGTTCCTCGCTGCTGCTCGAAACCTCAATCGGTTTATCGAGCTCCATCTGGCTGACCGCCTTGGTGCCTTCGATCAGCTCGTCGATCGGACGGCTCAGAAAGCGGCGCGTGAAGAAGATAATGAACAGGCTGATCAACGTGATCTCGACACCCGTCACCAGCAGCACCCGGAACTTCATGCCGGACACTTCGTGGTCCACGCTTTCCAGGTTCAGCGCCAGATCCAGCACCCCCAGAACCTTCACGCCCGCCGGGTGCGCGTGGCATTCCGCCTGGCTGCACGACCGCTCGTTGTAAATCGGCGTCCGCATATCCAGCCGCCGCCCGCCGTCCGCGCCGCGATAGATATTGACGCGGTCCGGCGCATCCAGCAGCTTGGGATCCATGGTGTCCGGCCGCGCTTCCTGGCTCGTCGAAAACGTGGCATGCCCCGCGCTGTTGAACATGCGGATGCGGTCGATCCCCTGCTTCAACGCAATCGTCTGCATCACCTCGTAGGCCGCCTCCCGATGGTCGTCGAGCATGGCGTGCCAGGTGGCGCTGGTGATTCCCTTGGAGAGCTGCTCGGCTCCCAGGATCATGGTGTGCAGCAGTTGCTGCTCTTCGGTTTTGACGTTAACCAACCCGGAAACCGCCGCCACGATGATCACGATCACCGTGATCGAGAGCATCAGCTTCCGGGCGAGGCGCCTCGGCATATTCGGTACCTATAGTCTGAAATTAATTGTAACGTGCGGCACGGAACGGAACAATCGGCGGCCGGCCAAGGGGAAGGTCCCGGTCATTTATGTGCTTGACGATACGTTCGCTATATTCGGCCCCCCACGTGCTCGATCCTTTTCGAGGATAAACATGCGCTCAACAAATGGCCGCTTCCGGTCAGGTGTGCTCGCCATCTCGCTGGCCTGGGCGGCACTGTTCCAGGCGGCATGTCTGTTCCAAGCCGCTTCTCTATCGGCAGAATCCGTAACGGTACGCCAGATGGAGGGGGAAGTCCGTGGCTTTCTGGTTTTACGCACCTTAGACGGCGCGATCGTCGCCGACGGCGACTCGATCCAGGTAACCCATGGACGCGAAGTGACCAATCGGTTGGTCTTTCATTTCAAGGATGGCTCGCTCCAGGAGGAAACCACGGTCTTTTCGCAGAGCGATCATTTCCACCTGCTGTCCGATCACCTGGTGCAAAAGGGGCCGGCATTCAAACACCCGATGGATGTCTCGATCGACGCTTCCACCGGCGTGGTCACGGTTGGCCACAGAGACGGTAAGGGCAAAGACAAGACAGAAACCGCCCGCCTGAAACTCCCGCCAGACCTGGCCAATGGCATGGTTCCAATCCTGCTCAAGAATTTAGCGCCTGGCGCCCAATCAGCCACGGCATCCATGGTCGTGGCCACGCCGAAGCCCCTGCTGATAAAACTCGTGATTACCGCCGAGGGCGAGGAACGGTTCTCGACCGGCGGCGCAAGCCACGAAGCCACGCGGTACGTCGTCAAAGTGGATATCGGAGGCGCCCGGGGCGTGTTGGCACATTTGTTGGGAAAACAACCACCCGACACCCGTGTGTGGATGCTCGGGGGAACCGGCCCGTGCTTCCTGAAATCGGAGGGCCCGTCCGCTGAGGACGGTCCGATCTGGCGCACGGAGCTGGTAAGCCCGGTTTGGCAAAAAAGCGCCACAAACACAGCCGCGCGTTAAGGGCAAGCTCTTGTCGACGCCGGCGCCGCCTATTTGACTCCGGACATCAGCTTCACGGTCGGCTTGATGAGGATCGCCATAAGGAGCGCGGCCACCAGGCTGAATGCCGCCACCGCCTCGAAAACCGTCAACATGGGCATGGAAGCGGTCAACGACACGGCCTTGCCGGACAGCCAGTTGCCGATGCTGGTGGAGAGGAACCAGATACCCATCATGAACCCCGCGGCGCGGTCCGGCGCCAGCTTGCTCATGGCGCTCAAACCGATCGGACTGAGCAACAGTTCGCCAAGCGTCTGAAGGAAATAAGTGCCCATCAACCACCACATGGAAGCCTGCGCGCCGTGAGAGGCAGCCGCCGCCGGCGGCACCAGAATGGCGAAGGCCAATCCGGCGAAGACCAGGCCCAGCGTGAACTTCGTTGGGCTGGATGGCTCCCGGCGCCGGCGGGCGAGCGCCAGCCAGAGCCAGGCGAACACGGGCGCCAGCGCCACCACGAAAATCGGCTGCACGGTCTGGTACCAACTGGCGGGGAAGAGAAGGCCGAAGGGAAGATGGCGGTCGGTATTGTTCTCCGCGAAGAGACTGAGGGTGGAACCGGCCTGCTCGTAGGAGGCCCAGAAAAGCGCCGAAGCCACGAAGAGCACCAGGATGGCGGCCGAACGTTTGCGCTCCACCGGCGACCAACCGGCGCCCAGCAGAAGCCAGGAAAAAACCGCAACCGAGATGGCGAGCAGGCACCACCCCAGGCCGTCCCCGATGATTCTAGGGGTGAATGCCAGCACGCCGGTAGTCCCCAGAATCGCCAGCAGGGCGAAGACTCCCAAGCCGCCGCCTACCGCCAGCACGGCGTTGCGCTTCTGCCGGCGGTCGAGCGCGGCGTTTCCGGTGCTGGGCGGATGCAGGCCTGCCGAGCCCAGATGCTTACGTTGCAGGACGAACTGGATCAGGCCGGCCAGCATGCCGATGCCGGCCACGCCGAATCCCAACCGCCAACTGATGGTCTCTCCCACCCAGCCGCAAAAGATCGGCGCGATCAAGGCGCCGGTATTAATTCCCATGTAGAAGAGGGAGAAACCGGAATCGCGCCGCGGATCGCCCTTGGGGTAGAGTTGGCCCACGATGGTGCTCACGTTGCCTTTCAGAAGGCCCGTGCCCATCATGAGCAAAACCAGCCCCGCGTAGAAGAAAACCTCCGAGGGAACCACGAGGCAGAATTCGCCGGCTGCGATGAAAATGCCGCCAGCTAACACCGCGCGCTGCTGGCCGGTGACGCGGTCGGCGATCCATCCGCCTCCCAGGCACAGCAGGTAGACCATGGACGTGTAGAGCCCATAGACCGAACCGGCCTTGTCGACACCGAAGCCCAGTCCGCCCTCGAGGATCTTGTGGGTCATGTAATAGATCAGGATGGCGCGCATCCCGTAGTAGCTGAAGCGCTCCCACATCTCCGTGAAGAAGAGCGTGGCGAGGCCGCGGGGATGGCCGAAGAAGCTGTGGTCGGCCTGGGCGGCGGTGAGGGGCGGTTGGTCGTCGCGGCTGGGCATGAGTTATCCAGTATAATCTGAGGCGCCTGCGGCGCCAACATCGACAAGGGCCGTCGATGTTGAGAAGGCAGGAGTCAGGAGACAGAAGTCAGAAGGCAGCAAGTTCGGGTATTGCGGTATGAGATAGCATCCGGCGGCGGCCAGGCACTGCACTCGACACGAGAATCAGCGGTGGCGCACGGACGTCAGGTTGGCATCCATGTCATTGATACCGATGCTTCTCGAGGTTTGCGCCTAATCATTTCGGTGTGGAAGGCGGAGCGACATGAAAGAGAAGCGTACTGGAAAGTCTTCGGTTAAGCCCGGCACTGATTGGAAGCGACTTGGTTCGTTGGGCGATCGTCAAATCCGGCGTTCCCTTGAGCGCGATTCCGAGGCGCGGCCGACCGATGCGCAGTTCTGGAAAAAGGCGCGCGTGGTCATTCCGGAGGTCAAGCAAACCGTCACCATCCGCCTGGACGCGGACCTGCTTGAGTGGCTGCGCAAGGAAAAAGGGCTACCAAACACGCATCAATGCAGTTCTGCGCACTGGAATGGTCGATCAAACGGAGGTTTGCATGGCCGTGACCTTGCGGGGGCGAAAACAGCGAAGAGAAACTGCAACCCGGACTGCAACTCTGAGTGCAACTCTGAGGACCGAAGGAAACCGGCTGGGTGTATACTGAATCGGACTCGGGAGTCCAAAATAGAAATCCCGGTCAACAACACTTACAGTTTGATTCGGGCAAAGCAATCGCCGTCACTGGACCAATCGAGGAGCTCTACCTTGACGCAAGGACGATCGATGCCGGCGAAGACCGCCCTGACCGAGCTTGACGAGGCCGCCGCGGACACTTTGAAGGACGTGACCTACGTGACGTTCGATGTGGAGGTAACGCCTGCCACATTCGTCACGGGCGCAGCGAAAAAATCGGG
>Ga0187848_10004300_pt1 | contig 9964 bp, 5 predicted proteins | sample June2016WEW_4_40_FD_132424 | JGI IMG/M metagenome (GOLD analysis project Ga0187848, IMG submission 132424) | Peatland microbial communities from SPRUCE experiment site at the Marcell Experimental Forest, Minnesota, USA - June2016WEW_4_40 | ecosystem: Environmental > Terrestrial > Soil > Wetlands... | reverse complement strand
CCACGGCAGCCACTGTCCCCTTAATCCGGTCCGTCCAACTGTTGCCACTGGTGTAATCATCGCCAACCCATTGACTGGCCAGCCCGGTGGTCAAATCCTGCGCGCGGGTTGGAATGCCAACCAAAGCAAGGGCCAACAGCAATGCGAACGACAACTTCCAAACTTTGCTGCGATAATGTCGTTTTTGCGGCTGTCGGGACCTTCTCGCCAAGCCGAAAATGAGAGGCACAGTTCTTTGCGGTGATATTGGAATCTTCAAGTTTGCCGCGGATTTTCTGAGATAATAGGCGGCACTCTAATAGATTTCGCGAAAACGCACAGAATGTGAAGGAGATAATGGGTCATAATCTGTAGATTTTCGGGCGGAAAAACGGCCCGCGGAGGCTCAGAGCGGCAGTCCGCCCCAACTTTGCCGATCGGCAAGCCAAGTGAAGAGTTATGCGGCGCTGGGATGTGCCTGTCGCTACCGATTGGAACCCTTGGTCCCGATGGTCACGCTTCGAATAAATGCAACCTCCGTTTCGCTAAACGGAGTTCCGTCCTTGCGCAAAATGTCGTGAAACCACATTGGCGGTTCGCTGAGGTAATTCTTCGTCCAGGAATCCCACGGAAAGATGGTTTGGGTCTTTCCGGACACAAAACCCCAGTTGCAGGCACCCACGTTCTGTTCCTTAAAATAACGCAAGATCGGATCAAAAGTGCTGCCGGTCGGACGCGCCATGAACTCAGTGCAGAGGATTGGGCGGTTGTAGCGGCGCAGGTTTTGCACACACTGCTTCACATCTTCCAACCGGCCATAATTGTGAAAAGTAATGATGTCCGATTCCCCCAATTGCGCCTGTTCGATCGCCGACAGTTTGGAGGGATCGCTCCAATGGCCCATCCAAACTCCTGAACTCAAGGGCTGGCCGGACTTTGCTTCCCGCGCCCAGATAAATGCTTTCTTGAGCAGCAGCAAGGCCGACGCCTGCTTGTTGTCAGATTCAATCTTGATGTACGCCGGATCATTCATGTTATCAGGCTCATTGAAGACATCCCAGAAGGCGATGCGCTGGTCCTCGCGGAAATGTCCGATGACGCCCTCCACATAAGGTTTCAATTGATCCAAACGATCGGGATGCGCCAGGTAATCCGCGCCTGGGGATTGCGCCCAGCCTGAGTTATGCACGAATGGTTTCGGGACGGGTTGCCTTCCCAATTTTGGATAAGGGTTCCAGCAGGAATCGAAAAGCACAAATATGGCTTTGATGTGATGTTTGTGGGCGCTGGCAAGGAATTGATCCATCCGGTTGAGAAATCCATCGGCATCCTGCTCCCAAAGCAAATTATGCAGGAACACGCGCACGCTGTTGAAACCGAGTTGCCCGGCCCAGCCCAGTTCACGATCAATGGTGGCCGCATCAAACGTGTCCGCCTGCCACATTTCAAGTTGATTGATGGCGGTGCTGGGCGTGAAGTTACACCCTACCAGCCAACCTTCCTTTTTCACCCACGCATTGGCCTCTTCGGCAGACCAGCGTTGGGGGGGAGCAGCCGGGCGCACCGGCACCGCACTTCCCAAACCCAAGCCAAACAAGATTATTTGAATTAGTTTCATAAATTGTATTTAGAGGCGTCAACTGGCAACGATTTCATGATAGGAAAACCGCCACACCGCGGTCAGGCCAGGACCGCGTAGTTCAGTTTTCGAAACCGGACCTCGCCCTGGCCACTGGCGAAGAGCGCCATTCTCAGGTCAAGGAATCCGCCAAAAACATTGTGGTGATAGCCGGAGGTTTCATAGGTGGTATCCCATGCCACCCAATCGCCGTCTGGCGCGCGAAATGCGAGGTTCACATCATGATGGCGATTGACCAGACGCAGTGTGCAGCGCGCAGGATTGGACTGAATACGGGAACGGTTTGAGGCCCTGGTGCGTTGTCCGCGCAGATGCAAGCTCACCTCTTTGGAATTGAGCGAGAGTCCAATATAGCAGGCCGGGTTGTAATACAGAATAAGGCCGCCTTCCGCGCCTTCGTCCACCTCGACGTCCACCTCGATGCGATACGCCTTATCGCCCGTGATGCGGGTCAGGATGCGTCCGTTCGCCGGCGATTCACCCCGGGCCGTGAGGTGCAACACATGGCCACCGACTTTATAATTGCCTTTCCCGGATTCCTTCCAAAAACGCCAGAGCGGATTCAACTCGGATGAAGCAAAGTCATCGGAATGTTCGAGTCTGACCGGTTGCGGTATGCCCGGCGGCCGTTTCAGCAAACCCGCCGGATCGCTTCCGGCTGGGACGTGAAACCAGTCATCCGCCGTCCATTCCAGCGGTTCAAGCAAAGTGCTGCGGCCCAACGTATAATAGTCTTTGTCGTAAGCGTGATAAACCAACCACCAGGAACCATCCGCCGCCTCCACTGCCGTCGCATGGCCGCGCGACCACCATCGCTCCTGCCGGCTGGCGGTGTGGACGATGGGGTTGTGCGGGGAGAATTCCCAGGGGCCGAGAGGAGTCCGGGCTCGGGCATGGATTGCCATGTGGCTCGTGGCCGGCCCAGCCGTGCCGCCTTGGGCCACCAGCAAATGATAAAAATCATTCCGGTGGAAAAGTTTGGGGCCTTCCAGGCAGGTGCATTCGATCTGCCAATCCTTCGGAATGGGCCAGGGTTCGAACACCTGTTTCACAGGACCGACGGCGGAGAGGCCGTCGCTGGCCAGTTCGACGGCATGGCCGCCAGAGAGGTGCAAGAAACGCTTGCCGTCCGGGGTGGCGATATGGCCAGGGTCAATAAAAGGCACCTTAAGATCAATCGGTTTGCTCCAAGGGCCTTGGATGGTGTCCGCGGTCATGACCCTGTTTCCCCCGCTGGTAATATAGTAGAGATAGAATTTCCCTTGAAAAAAAGTCAGGTCCGGAGCCCACAAATCGCCATCGTAGTCCGTCAGGGCGCAACCCAGCGGTTCCCAATCAACGAGATTGGGGGATTGCCAGAGGAGAAAGGCCGGACAATAAGTGTTGGCCGAGTGGGTCATATAAAAAAGCCCGCCCACTCGCACGATCGAAGGATCGGGGTAATCCCCTTGGAGAATCGGGTTTTGAAAAGTCGCCGCGGCCTGCAACTCCTGGACTGCTTCGTCCGCCTTGAACAGGCCGGGCATGACCAGGCAACCAGCCGTAGCCCCCGCACTCATTAGAAAATGGCGCCGGTTAATTTGCATTGTTGAATGTGGATTTCAAAGGGTTATCGAACAACACCCGTGCTGGCTCCGCTCGAACCCGTCACGTCCTCCCCCATTAGCACAAACATATCACTGTTGATGTCGGCCCGTCCCTTAACAACATTGCCAGTGAAAGAAACATCCTGGACGTGCCGCAGCCAGATGGCGGCCTGGTCGCGTTGTTTGTTACCCTGAGGCAGCCGCTGGGCGAGGTCGAAAGTGTTGCCTGCTATTTTTACACCATCAGCCCATTCCACAATCAGATTGGGCCCCAGAACTGATTCCAGCCGGTTATTTTCAATCAGTATGTTGCGGTTGCCCTTCGCACCATCACCGTGAATCAGCACGGCTCCGTTTTCGCCCTGCCCATTCGCGGCGTAGTCGGTGTTGCGCACCACATTGTTCCGGACCACGACGTTATGACAGTAGTCGGCCTCGTTCCAATAGTACTCCGGACCAATGCTTATACCCGACATGGTGGAACCATCAATCAGGTTGCCTTCGATCAGCCCATTGTCGCCTTTCGCCAATATGCCCCGCGCCCGGTTGTTGCGAATCGTATTGTTGACAATCTTGTACCCTGCGCCCGAAGCGCTCGGATTGCCCACTTTATAACCTGCCTGCGCCTCCACCTCATGATCCAGCGTGACAAGCCAGGACCCGTCCGGAAGCCTGCTGACGCTTTGGACTTTTGCCTCATCGCTAAAACCCTTGGTACTTGAGATCCGGGCAACGTCGCCCACTTCAAAGGAGCTCTTCTTCACGGTCAAATTTTTCCCCGACACAGCCACAATGTCCACAAAATATCCATGAATGGCGAAAGCATCATCGCACATGCTTTCAAAGGTGCAGTGCTCGATGTCCGGACCCACCCGCGCCCCCGCAGAATGCAAGCCATCGGCGCTCTGTGAGATGAACGGCGCGTTGGTGGCACCGGGCGGAGCCGGGCCACAGGTGAGACTGATTCCAAGATAGTGATTTGCGCGGGATGGCCCGGTTTCAAAGATGCCAAAAACGCCGCCCCAATATAAAGCGAGATCCCGAAACGTGCAGCCCTCGCAACGGTCCGCATGCAGCAGGGTGCCTCCATCACCGCGACACACCAAGTAATCCCCTTCCTGGACATTGTAGGCTGGGGGCGAAACTCTCGGATTTCCCCAAAACACCCTGACTTTGCCTGTTTCATCGAGCGCCTCAACGCTCCTGGCCGACATGTCCCCGGTGCGCAACTTGATCTTTCGCCGCGTGGGGTCGAATACATACGCGGACTTAAAGCGGGCATTTCGCGGGTATCCCAGGTCAATTTGGACATCGTAATAAGCACCCTTGGCCGGGTCGGTGCCGAAGCCAAGGATTTTTGCCTGGCAAAAGCGGGGATGGTCGTAATGAACCGCGGCCCCGCCGAAGGTCAAGTTGACGCACCCGTAAAAGCCCAGCGCATCCTTGGGATCAACAAACGAAAACTCAACCTGGTTGGCCGAGATAATCACATCCTTCATTTCGCGGAAGGACAGCGATGCGCCACCAGGCTTGGCGGGCATGACGTATTTTCCCGGATTTATTGTGATAGTCCGCGCGCCGCTACGGTAGGCGTCATTAATCTCCTGCTCCAACTTGCCAGGCTGTAATGGGTCCCCGACAGCCAAGGCGCTCGAAGCAGCTGGAACCGAAAGCATTGCCACCAGCAGTGTGAAGCCGAAAATATCCTGGAACCGCGGCGCAACCGTGCGGTTGCCTGAAAAGCGGCGCCAACTCAATTTAGTTCTCATGATTGCAGTTCCAATGATGGTTTGCTCAACTTGTCCTCCTTCAAACGCACGCCGAGTCCAGGCGCTCCGGTCAATTTCGCCACGCCTTTTCTGATGGTGATTCCCTCGGCAAGCAGGGCCGGAAACTCAGCGTCGTCCATTTCGGCCATCTCCCAATTCGGGATGCTCATTCCAAGGTGGACTTGAGCATAAATTCCCATCTTGGAACCAAAGTTATGCGGAGCCATAGTCATGCCCATGCCGGCCTGGACAGCCGCCTTGGCACGGAGGCGGAGGAAGCCGTGGGCGTTCATGTCCGCCTGTTCGATGTCAATGAGCGGTTCACTGCCCTTGGCCCCCTCGCAACGCTGGGTGTAAACTTTTTCAAGGAGACCTCCGTCATAGGATTCGCCCGCAGCCAGCTTGACGGGATTATCCGCTGCACGCAAACGGTGCTTAACGGCCTGCATGTTCGCCGTATCCACTTCCGGGAACATTTCCTCCATCCAATAAACCCGGTCGCCGGCCACGGCCTGTGCATAGTCAATCACCGCCAAAGGATTGGGTTGGTAGGCCTTGTTCGCATCCACCATCAGCTTGATCTCCGATCCGATCGCTTTCCTGACAGCGTTCGTCACGGCAATATCCCGGGCCAGCGCGGTTTCAAATGATGCCATCCACTTCACCCGGCCGATTTTAAGTTTGATGGCTTTGAACCCTTCCGGGCGCTGGTGAATCACCCAATTTGCTTTAAGCGCGACCAACTCCACCGGATCAGTTGGGACTGGTCCGTTAAGATAGGCCAAGCCTTGGAGTTGATCGGGCTTGAGAAGATCCTCCATGTAAAGGGAGCTGTCATAAACCGGCACTGTCGTGCGAACTGGTTTTCCCAGCAGCGACGCCGTCGGGCGGTCTAACGCCTTGCCGAGCAGATCCAACAAGGCCACATCCGCGCTGCCCAATCGGGTGAGCAAGGCCTGATGCTCTTCCGCCGGGCCGGTGATGCGGGCTTGCGCGTCCCAGAGGAACAGTTTGAATGGATCCAGGCCGAGCAGTTGCTTGAGGGTTTCCGCCGACCCGCCGGCGTGTGCGATTCCTTCAATTCCCTGGGAGGTCTGGATGCGGAGAATAGTTTCGACAACCTGGGTGCCTCGATAGCCCGCGTAGGCATTGGGAGCGACGGGTGTTGCGCGTTGGCCGCGGGACTCCTGGATGAGGACCCGGCTGATGCGCAATCCACGCGACCGGGGCGCTCCAGCACAGCCGACGGTTGATGTGCCGGCGGCAATCAAGGCAAGTCCGCTGGATCGAATAAATGCCCGGCGACTCAGACTCATGGCTGTTTTTTAGTTATGCTTTCAGACCGTGTGAAATACCTACCTTAACCATACGGGTTGTGTGAACGCGCCGTTGGCGGCGATGTCCCAGGCCTCAAACCGCACCCAACTGCGGCCTTTCAGCGTCACCGGGATGTGAAAGGTTTTTGACCCGAAAGCCTCGGTATCATGAAGCTCAACCCGATCGCGATATACCTGCCTGCCATCGCCCGAGATGACTTCGGCAAAGGCCATGGGGAAAGTCCATTCCAGTTTCACGTTGACGACGGCGGTTCCCTGGCCGGACAGTTCGACAACCTGCCCGCTCTCTTTGCCGGCCACATCGAACTCAGGAATCAGCACCTCGCCGGTGCTGACGAAGAAACGGCCGCCGCGCAAGGTGTCGAGGACGGCTTGCCAACCTTGGGAAAAACGAGGCAACTTCTCCATCTTTAGATAGTTGACGTTCATGTGGCCATAGGTCTCGAAGTCAGGCTCCATGCGAAAAGCATCCACTTCTCCAAGCACCTGCTTTTTCAGTCCCCAGTTCGCCATCTCGTCCATCAAGTCAAGCACGCGCAACCCCAGGCGAGGCTGAGACAAGTCGGCCGGCATGGCCTTCCAAGCGCCGCCGAGAAAATGGTCTGAGAGGAAAAAGTCCCGGTCTTTATATTTGTCGGGAAATCCGAGTGAACCTTTGATGCGGGGATGAGCCGTCCACATTAGCCCGTGCTCGCGTTCCATGAGTTGAAGAACGTCTGCCTGGCTGCCCACATGGTACACGGCGCCGTAATCAGAATTCTGTTCCAGGAACGTCTGGCCTGCCGCGCGATTCAGCACCACATAAACCGGCTTGGGAAACAGGCTCATCCAGTGGCCGCCAAGTTGCACATTGTCCTCCTCGCCGGGAAGCACCAGCAGTTGATCGTCGGAGAGACGCTCACACTCCTGAAACAGGGTTTTGAGCAATGGCAGGCGTTGGGCATCCGTCAGTTTGGGAGCATTAATGCCGAGATGGAACTCCGCCAGGTGAACAATATTAACGCCCCGGGCTTTGAAAGTCTTGACGAATCCCGGCACCTCCATTCCTTTCGGCACCTGGCCGGTGTGTTGCTCCTTTTGGCGCCGGACAAATTCCTGGGTGTGCTCGATGTGATAATGGCTGCTGAAGGTCACGTAACCGGGCAGCTTCTTGAATTGGTCCCCGTGAGTGTACTCGGCCACTTGCGCCAGGGCGCGGGGGGCATCCCCGGAAGTGAGCAAATAGAACACACCCAAGTGTTGTTCCGTATGGGGAGGCGCATTGAACCACGGAATAAAATGGTTGGCGCCGGTGGGCGATTGGCGAATGCCAAAACCGAAGTCATCAACCAGGGATTGATACGATTTTCCGTACCAAACAAATTTCAGGTTGGTCACCTCATCCACCGGGTAAAAATATTGATGCGGAGGCGGAAAGACAGCGATCGAACCGAGCTTGTTTTCCCCGGCCAGGGTGCGGCCGGAGACGGCAACAGCGGTCGCCTCCGTTTCGGGGCCGACTTTCAAGGATTGGAGCTTGTTCTCCGCATCCATCCAAGCCATGGACTCCCAATTCGTCGAGCGGCTGGTGAGGCCGGTATCGTAGAGAATGGCGCGTCCGTCCTCACCTGTCTGCACCACGGTTTCCAAGTGAATCAAAGGGCTGTTGCGATAAAAACTCAATCGCAGCTCACCTTGGAATGAACCCGCGCGAACTTCACCGATATGGATGGTTGATCTCACACCGGCGCTGGACACCCGTACGCTGCGCGGCTCCAATTTTACCGCGTAAGTTTGATGAGGCCGGCTCATGGGGTCATCGAAAAACGCCACCCATCCCGCGGGATTCCTCATGTCGCGTTCTCCGATGGTGAGCAAAGTGACCGGATCAAGGTCGCGGGCAATCGTTTTGGGTGGTTGGCCTGAGGTCGCGACGGCGATGCTTTCAATCAACGGCCTTCGGGCGGTCAAGTTGACGGTCACAAAACCGGTCTCGGTCCTGGAGGTGGGCCATTCCACGAGCACCCGGTCATTTTCCTGGCGAATGGCGGCGTTTAAATGCTCGCGATATTCGGTGAAATCCACACGGATGGGAGTTGTGGGCAGCTCCGCAGCGACGGCCGGAACTCCGTTTAAGAAAACAACACCCAGGAGGCCTGCCCAAGTGATCTGGCAGGCATCCCAAGCGAACAGAGTGAATCGGTTCATCGCGACAATCTCCAAGTAATCAGACAGCATTTTAAGCCCATTTCTGCACGGCACAATAAGGGAATTGGTCAATCTTTGTAGAATTTACGCCAGAGATTGAGCCAGTCGCTTCCGCCGGAGATTGGTCGAGACGGCGCGGGCAACCGGCTTGTCTGGCTTGTCCAGCGAATCCTGATCGGATGACATTGGGATTAACTTCGTGCGGATGAGTTATAGATTGTTTCTTCATAATCCACAGGCATTAACTGGTGGAATCAATTGCAAAGTTCACGGGCCGGAAAGACGGAAGAATTGGACGTTCGAACCAATGGGCGCCGTCACGTTGAATGTGCCGTTGCTGCTGCCAACCGTATTGGTCACCGGAAGCCAAACGGCCGGCGGAGCCAGATTAGTGGTGGAATACAATGTCCAACCACCGGCCCAGCCCGGCCAACTGATCGTCAGCGATCCTGCGCTCACATTTATCCCCAGCGCAGGCAATGGTAACAATACACTCACTGCTGCCGAGTTGGCGCTGGCTCCGCAGCCGTCCACTGCAGCTATTTTGTAAGAATTAGTCAGGCCGCTCACGGCGCTCCTATCGGCATAGCTGTTGGTCGTGAGGCCGGTCGCGGTCAGCGTGTAAGGGCCGCTACTATTCGTGGACCACCACAGATTATAGCTCATGGCTCCCGCCGTCGGCGCCCAACTCACCGAAATCTGCCGGTCGCCCGCCAAACCCGTCAAACCCGCCGGGACCGGCGGCGGCGCGCCCCCGCCCAAGCCATACTTGCACTTGAGCGCGTTCTCCTCCGCGATGCGGTCGCTGTCGGATAGTGGTGAGTTGAAAACCTTTACTTCGGCAATGTCGCCAGTCAGGTAGTTGTTCAGGGTTTGTTGGGCTCCCAATACCAAGTTCTCCGGAGACGTGAGCGACTGGGTGCCCCCAATGGCCATGCCCGCCTGCGCGCCATCCGCATACAATACAATGGCCCCCGCGCTGCGGGTGCGTTTGAACGTAAAAAGGTGCGGGTAACCATTCGCGTAAATGGAACCGGAGGACACCACCGTCGTATCCGGATTGCCCGTGCCGGCCAGGAGTTTGCCATTAGCGTTGAGGCTGGTGCCGAAATCATTGACCACACCACCCACCTCGCCATTAACCAATCCGGCACCCTGATAAAACTGTGCGCCGGACCCGATCCCCTGGCTGCTCTGATAGACGCACATGATGGTGAAGTCATCCTGCACCGGGCGAGGAAATGTCAGGCAGGTGCTCTTCGCGGAATTGAATCGTACCACCGGCAAGCCATTCATGGCTCCCGTGACATACGTCGGCGCGGCGCCAGTGGCTGTCGTCAGAGTGTTCTCCTCGCCGCTGCTATCCGCGCCAAGATTGGTCGAGTTGTTGAACTGCCAATACCCGACCGTCCCGCTGGGAATGGGTGGAATTCCTGGAAGCTGGAGGGTGCCATTGGTGATGACCGT
>Ga0187848_10004299_pt1 | contig 9967 bp, 6 predicted proteins | sample June2016WEW_4_40_FD_132424 | JGI IMG/M metagenome (GOLD analysis project Ga0187848, IMG submission 132424) | Peatland microbial communities from SPRUCE experiment site at the Marcell Experimental Forest, Minnesota, USA - June2016WEW_4_40 | ecosystem: Environmental > Terrestrial > Soil > Wetlands... | reverse complement strand
TGCCGCCGGGCGAATCGGCGGCCGGCGAGCCGGTCGAGCACATGCTCGCCCCCTTGCCCGCAGACTGCCCGCCGCCCATCGCCTGGGGCATCAACTGCGGCAGCGGGCCGGACGGGCTGCTGGAGGCCGTCGGGCGGGCGGTCAAAGTGACCGCGGCGCCGCTGGTGGTCCAGCCCAACGCCGGCATTCCCAGGGAGGTCGATTACCGGCGGATCTACTTCTGCTCGCCCGAATACCTTACGTCCTATGCCAAGCGCTACGTGGCCCTGGGCGTCTCGGCGGTGGGCGGCTGCTGCGGGACCACGCCCGAGCACATCCGCGAAGTGGCCCAGGCGATCAAGCCCTTGAGCCGCCCGCGGGTCGTCCCGGTCCAGAAGGCCCACGAGCCGGTGCCGGAGAAGCCGCCCGTGGCCCTGGCCGCGAAATCGGAGCTCGGCCGGCGGCTGGCCGGGCACGAGTGGGTCACCAGCGTCGAGCTGCTGCCGCCCCGCGGCTACAACCTGAGCACCACCGTGGCCAAGAGCCGCACGCTGCGGGAGCGCGGCGTCACGGCGATCAACGTCCCCGACGGCCCTCGGGCCAGCTCCCGCATCTCGCCGCTGGTGACCGCCGACCGCATCCAGCGGGAGGCGGGCATCGAGGCCATCCTCCACTTCTGCTGCCGCGACCGCAACCTGATCGGCATGCAGGCCGACCTGTTGGCCTGCGCCGCCTGCCAGATCCGCAACCTGCTGTTCGTGACCGGCGATCCCCCCAAGCTCGGCGATTATCCCAACGCCACCGGCGTGTTCGACGCCGACTCGATCGGCATGGTCGCCGTCCAGCGCCGCTTGAACCGCGGCATTGACCTGGGCGGCCAGGCGATCGACCCGCAGACTCTGGCAGCGATCGGCGTCGGGCTGGACCCCACGGCGCTGGACCGCCGCCGCGAGCTGGAGCGCTTCCAGCAGAAGGTCCGCGAGGGGGCGGAATTCGCCATCACCCAGCCGGTGTTCGATCCCGACGCCCTGTTGCAGATGCTCGACGAGGTCCAGCCGCTGGGTGTGCCGATCATCGCCGGCATCTGGCCGCTGGTGAGCTACCGCAACGCCCTGTTCATGCGAAACGAGGTGCCGGGCGTGGTGGTGCCCGACGCGGTGCTCCAACGGATGGCCGCCGCGGCCAGCCGCGAGGAGCAGGTGGCCGCGGGCACGGCGATCGCACGGGAGTCGGTCGCAAGAGTCCGCGACCGGGTGGCGGGCATCCAAGTGAGCGCGCCCTTGGGCAACATCGAGATCGCCTGGGCCGTATTGCGGGAAGAGTGAACATTTCCGGTCCCCTCTCCCTCCGGGAGAGGGTTAGGGTGAGGGCGGTCAGCAAGAAAGCATATTCTTGCGGGGCGGCCCGTAATGCCCTCACCCCCTGCCCCTCTCCCGGAGGGAGAGGGGGGAGGCTGCTTACGACCCGGCCCGCACGTCGAAGCAGTAGAGCGTGGTGTCGTAGCGGAGATAGAGCCTGCCGCCGACGACCACCGGGTGGGCCCAACTTTCCCCCTCGCCCTGGACCTTGACGCGGCCGGTGATTTTCAGGCCGTCGGGCGAGCAGGTGGCCAGGGCGGCCTGGCCGTGCTGCTCGCTGAAGAGGTAGAGCATCCCGTCGGCCCAACAGAGCGAGCCCTTGCCGACGCCGTGCTCGCTCCATTTCTTTTCGCCCGTGCGGAGGTCGAGGCAGGCCCAGCCGCCGCCGTTGTTGCCGTAGATGTAGCCCTTGTCGATGATATAGCCGCCGTGCTGGCAGTCCATCTCGCCGGTCGTCCAGGCCTCGGAGGCGGTGCCGCGGGGACCCAGCTTCAGGCAGATCCCGCCCTTGCCGTAACCATTGGCCCAGAAAACGTACCCGTCGCCGGCGGCCGGCGTGGGACAGTTGGCGGTGTTCCCGGCGGCGAACTTGTTCTGCCAGAGCAGCATGCCCGTGCGGGCGTTCACCGCGACGATCCCTTCCCGCGTACCGGTGACGATCATCGGCACGTTCTGCCAGACAAGCGGCAGGCAAGAGCCGTATTCCGGCCCGGCCGAAAAGCCCTGGCTCGCCCAGATCGGCTTGCCGGTCAGCTTGTCCAGGGCCGCGATGCAGGCCCTGCCGCCGGGCTTGAAGACGGCCAGCCTGCCGCAGATCAGGACCGACTCGGCGTATCCCCAGCCGCCCGGCTGGCCGCCGAACTGCTTGGCCTCCACGGCCCAATGGGGCTTGCCCGACCGGGCATCGAAGCAGCCCAACCGTCCCGTGCCGGAGAGCAGGTAGAGGTTGTCGCCGTCGATGGTGGGGGTGGCCCGCGCGCCGGGATGATCGCCGGTGTATGCCCGGCCATTCTCGACCTTCCACTTGGGCGTGCCGTCCAGGTGCAGTGCGTGGAGCACCAGGGCGCCGTTTGCCGCGCCGGTGATGTACACCGTACCCCCCGCGACCGCGACGCCCGACCAGCCCTTGCCGAGGTCCGGGGCTTTCCAAAGAAGTTTCGGGCCGCCCTCCGGCCAGGCCCGGAGCAGGCCGCGGTCGGACGACTTGCCGTCGTGGTTGGGTCCGAGCCAGCAGGGCCACTGGTCGGCCGCCGGAGCGGTTTCGGCCTTGCGGGCTGGAACGGTGTGGACCTTGGCCGGCAGAGGGGTTTCGGGCTTTGCCGCCGGGGTGGCCGAGTGATTGGCCACCCAGTCCTGATCGGCTTGGCTCAACTTTTCCAGGGCGACGCGGAGCGTCGTGCCGTCCCTTTTCAGCAGGCGGACCGTTCCGTCTTCGACCCCCAGGAAGGCCGCCGCGACCTTGTACTCGCCGCTGGCACTGGTCCAAAAGCGATAGGCCGGCGGCTTCTTCTCGGGCTGGCCCGCCGACTGGCCCGCCAAGGGTGCGACTTCGACGCAAAACAGCCCGCAGGCAAGGGCCAGAAACAGGCATCCGCTGGGAATGATTCTCGACGGCATCATTCCGCTATTGTAGCCGAAGAAAACACCCATGTCCGGTCCGGGGGGCTTGAATGGGTGGGCGCCTCGTGCGCCCGGAAAACCCATCCCTGGTGACTTGCATACCCTACCGGGTGACACGCCGGTGGTTCCGGGGGACCGCCACCGGACCGGACATGGGAAAACGCCACGCTACCTTGTAAGCTCGTCCATTAGCCGGCGGAAGCGGGGCAGCCGGCCGTCCAGGTAGGCCAGCCATGCGGCCGGCTTCCAGATCTCGACGCACACCGCCGCCCCCACGACGTAGACCTCGTTCTCGGGCGGATCGCGGTCCACCCCAAGGAACTTGCGGAAGCCCTCGGGAAGGAGCAACCGGCCCCGCCCCTTGAGCTCGACCGGCCGATGCCGGCTGGACAACAGCCGGCCGAGCAACTGCACCCGGCCGATGCGGTCCTCGCCGAAGCTGCCGGCCTGGAGTTTTTGTTCCAGGAGCTTGATTCGGGCGTTGAGCCTTGCCTCCCAAGCATTTGCGTTCCAGAGGCTTAGGCAGCCGGCACGCTCCTTGGCCAGGATGCACCGTGCCTGATCGGGCCCCAATAGATCGGTCAGGTCGTGAGGAATCGACAGCCGGAACCGCTCGTCCAGCGTCGCGCAGAACTCGCCGAGAATGAGCCGGCAATCGCCTGGCATGACCGGCCCTTGCGGGTTGGTACATCGCCGGCCCGGGGCAACCACCCCGGGTCACGAGAACAGACTCAGTATAGCCTTTGGGAAGCAATCCCGCAAGTACTGCCATGAATCACTGCCGAATGGGAATAGACTCCACAAGTATGAGTCTAACGATTCTCGCGGTTTTGGCAAGTACCCCAGTTGCAGAATTCCCCGCTACTCGACCAGCAACAGGGCGTAGTAGTTTTGCGGGCAATCGCGGGAAGGGACGACCTCGATGGGCAATCCGGCGGCCCGGGCCGTGGCGAAGACGTCGATGCCCGCGGCCTCCATGGCCGGCCGGGCCAGCTCGGGATGTTTGCAGGCCGGGGTCTTGCCCCGCTTGCCCTTGGCTGCCGCGCACGTCTTGCACAGCCAGCACGGCCCGCACACCAAGGCCATCGCCTTGTAGTAGCCGGCCAGGAAGACCCGGCGTTCCAGGGTCCGGGCGATCTGGCGGACCGACTCCCACTCCTGGCCGTGCAACAGGATGGCCGACTGGTACTCGTCGAGCACCTTGCGGGTGGTCTCGGGCGTGGGAGAGTGGGGCGGACAGGTCAGGCACTGGCCGTATTCCGAGCACCCGTACTGGCAGCGGAGCCGGACCCAAGTGGCCGTGAACACCTGCCGCGGCGGCGAGATGACCACTGCCCCCAGCGCGCCCATCTCGCGGGCTTCGGTGCAGAAGGCTTCGAGCGGTTCTATCGCGGGCATGGTCGGTGACTTTCAAACAGGTTGTGAATCTGTGTAGGGCGGGGCCGGGCGAAGCGAGCCCCACCACAAGAATTCGCCCTAAAACTGGTGGGGCTCGCTCCGCTCGACCCACCCTACCTTCATTCCGCGGGCATGCTCGGGGGCCTTTTCAGCTTTCGCTCCCGTAGCGGTTCAGCCACGCGCGGTGTGCCAGCGGGAGCTTCTCGCGTTGCCGGCCCGGCTCGACCGGCACGCCCAAGGGCAACAGGACGCGGACGGTCCGCTCCTCCGGCACCCCCAGCAGCCGCCCGATCCGCTCGGCGATCTGGTCGCGCCGCAGCACGCCGTCGAGCCACACGGTCGCGTAGCCCAGGGCCGTGACGGCCAACAGCATGTTCTCCACGGCGGCGGCGCAGTCCTCCACGGCGAAGGAGATGCCGGGCAAGACCGGCCGCGGATCGATCACGCAGGCGATCACCGCCCGGGCCGTATCGCAGACCGGCCGGTCGAGCATGGCGGCCACACGGGCCAGGGTCCCCGGGTCGTCGACAATCACGAACGACGTGGTCTGTTCGTTCTTGGCCGACGGGGCGCGGATGCCCGCCTCGACGATCCTCCGCAGGTCCTCCCGCGGGACAGGGGCCGCGGTAAACGGGCCGCGGTAGCTGTAGCGTCTCGCAATGGCTTCAAACAGGTCCATCATGGTCAATTATCGCCGTACGCCGCCCGCGCGCCAACAGTCCGCACGGGGGAAGAACAGGAGGTAACAGAGGCAACGGAGCGGGGGTGAAGTTGAGTCTCGCGACGGCTGATGACGTTCAGCCGTCCCCTCTGTTTCCTCCGTTCCCTCCTGTTGGTCTTGCTTGGTCTTACGGTCCGCGCTGCGGCTCCATCACCTGGACGGCGATGTCGTCCAGCCGGGCCTCCCCGAGACCCGACAGGGCGAAGGTGACCGTCAGCGGGCCGGAGCGATCCACGGCCCGCAGCAGCCTGAACTCCCCCCAGCCGTCGGTCTTGTCGATCCGTTCGGCCAGGTCCTCGCCACCCAGCGAGTCGATGACCATGAGGCCGTCGACGCTGCCGGTAATAGGCGCAGGGACGTAGACCCAGCCGTGGATCCACACGATCTGGCCGGCCTGGACCGGCACGGCGGGCGTGGTGATCCAGATAGGCGGGGTTTCGATCATCGCGGGGGGGTTCTCGGGGTCATCGGCGCGGGCGGTCAGGCGCATGCCCCACCGGCCGGAGTGGCGGGCCTCGGGCACCAGGTCCGCCGCCGTTGTGACGCCCGGCACCGCGTGCCGCCCGTGGCGCCATCCGGCGCGGAGCATGAGCGACACATCCTCGAAGTCCCCGCCGGGAAGGCGGTTGGGGCCGGCCTGGCTGCCGCGGAGCCGGTCGACGAGGTTCCAGTGCCAGGGGAGCGTGGCGAAGGCGGCGGTGCCGGGGCTGAGCACCGGCGAAGGCAGGCCGGTCATGGCGGCGTTCCACGCGTCCCATTCCAGCGCCCGCAGCGGCCGCGTGGCCCGCCGGGCAGCCATCCAACCCGCCTGGAAATCGCCGGCCCGCAGCCGGGCGTCCGACTCGTCGAGTGCCCGGCGGGACTCGGCCAACGATCCGGCCACGTTCGTGGCCGGCGGCAGCCGGCCGGTCAACGATGCGACAAGCGGGCCGACCGCCTGGAGCTTCCAACCGGCCAGTTGCCGCTCGATCTCGGCGATGGCCCGACCGTTGGCGGCCGCCCGCCGGTTGACGGCATCCCACACCGTCGGGTCCTGGACCAGCAGGACCATGCCTGTCAGGTGGAACTCGTCCAGCGTCACGCAGGTCCCGCCCGTGTCCCGCTTGTGACGCAGCGGTTCCAGGCGCCCGGCCGTCAGCTCGTAGGCGTTGCAAGACTCGGGGATGCCGGGCACGAGCAGGGCCAGCGAGCGGGCGGTCGCCTCGGGGGCCACGCACTGCGAGTGGGGCGCCAGCCAAGCGGGCAACACCAGCCGGGCCCGGTGGCTCCGCAAGACCCCGCCGGTGACCTCCTTCCGGCTGCTCTGGGCCACGGCCTCAAAACTGCCCGCCGCCACCCAGGGCTCCATCAACTCCAACTCGAAATTCAGCAACTGCAGGGTCAGCGCACGCTGGCGGGTTTGGGGATCGTCGGCCCCCAGCGGCGATTGCGACTGGAACACCAACCCCCGGCTACCGCAGGAAACGGCCATCCAGACCAGCAGCCGGATCTGCTCCGGGGCGAACGCCGTCGGCGTCGCCCAGCCGGGCGCCAGCGCGGCCAACTGCCGCCGCAGCCCTTCCCCAGGCTGGGTCTGGATCGTGGTCCAGACGGGCGTGCCGGGCCGGGCCAGCAGCGGCTCCCGCCGTACCCAGACTCCATAGTCGGACATGTCCAGGCTGGTGCCCAACACCCGGCGATCGATGAGCAACAGGTTGACATGCCGGCTATATTCGCGCAAATCGCTGGCCGGACAGGCCACCAGCGGCCGCCGCCCGCGGACGTCGGCCAGGCGGACCGCTTCGGCCCAGCGGCGGTTGGCCTCGAGTTGCGCGGTGGTTAGCCCGCTGCCGAGGTCCCACGCCAACACCGGCTGGAACTCGGGGCCGATGATGGCCTGAGACGCAAGCGGTAGCCGCGGATGCATATCCGCGGCTGCCGCTGCCGGTGCCTGTGCCGCGGGCGGAGAGAGCAGCGGCGGGGGGCACACCACCCACAGGCCCAAACGCGCTGCTTCAGCCAGGAACTCTGCCGAAGGCACGTCCCGCAGCCAGACCGTGTTGAATCCCAGTTGTTTCAACAAGGACAGCGGCTCGCCTTGATACTGGATTGCGCGGGGCAGCATCGGCTGGCCGCGGACCAGGAGCGTCGAGCCGGCCAATTGGACTTCCGGTGGCGGGGCCACACGGGCCGTGAAGTTGTCGGCAGGCATGGGACGCGACTCGGCGGGCCGCTCCTGGAGGCCCGCCGCCGCGGCGGGCACGGCCCGGCCCGAAGCCACGTATCCCGCCGCCGCCAGATCGTCGATCCAGACGTTCGTCACCCCCGGCCCACCGTACACGTTCAACAGCACCCGGCCGACGTAGGCCTCGCCGGCGTCGACGGGCGTCGCCAGTTGGCTCCGCAGGATGCGGACCTGGCGGGCCAGGAGTTGGGCAATCGCGTCGATCGAAAGCTGTTGCCAGCGGCCGACGTCGCTGTAGGTCGAGCCCCACAGGTGTACCACTGCGGCCCGGCCGGTCCGCGGGTTGATGGTCCGCGGCAGCAGCACCTCAACCAGGAGTTGCAGGCCCGGGCGGTCGGACTTCACCCACACGCTCGGCCGCAGGTCCTCGATGACCCACGGGCAGCCGAGGTCATGGGCGATGTAGACGGCGCTGCCTCCCGGGCCGACCGAGAACTGGAACCACTCGCAGCCCCGCCCGCGGTGGGCAACCCCCTGCACCCGGCGGTGCGCCTGGAGGACGTGCGGGGCGTCGCCGCCGGCCTCCATCCAGGACGGATTGGGCCCTTCGAAGTCCTCCAGAAAGCCGGCGGCGGGTGGCACGGGCATTTCCCCAGCGCCAGCGGGACGCCAGCACCATGCGGCTGCCAGGAGCAAGAGGATCAGTAGCCGGGAAACGGAGGGGGCCACGGTGTTCTATCGGGAATGATCGAGGGAAAGTGACGTTTAGCGGGTGACCATGCTGCGCATGGTGCCCTGCGCGCCGTGTGATTTGCGGAAGAAGCCATGCCGCAACACGGGGGGCAAGCCCGCCCGCTAAACGGGGACTGCGTGGCGAAAACGGGACGGCAGCGCCGCCCCGTTACTTTCGCCGCAAGATGTGCTTGTATCAGGATTTGCGGACAGCATCCAGAGCAAACGTCGGATTTTCTCACCGCGAGGTCCGAGGGGGGGAATTGACGCCGGATTTACAAGGCCATACACTGCAACGAGTTGCGGCACGTTTCCCTCCGGAAACACGGCCGCGGCACATCGCGTGCTTTACTGCGATTGGCAAGAGCGGTCCCGACCTGAAGAGCCACACACCTGGAGACGCACCATGAGCCAGCAAGCACGCAACGCCCCCCCCGCCGTCGAGGAAGTGCCGCGGGAGATCCTCGACCTGGCCGACGCCGTCCAGCGGTTACCGCACGAGCACCGCCTGAAGGTCGAGCCGCTGCTGGTCCGCGTGATCGAGAACACCAAGCGCCGCCGCCGGATCCTCGCCCTGGTGCAGGACGCCTTGGGCCAGTTGCGGCTGGACATGAAATACCTGACGTTCGACCTGGAGGCCACCCGCCGGGAGCGCGACGAGTACCGCCGCAAGCTCGAGGAGCAGCCATAGGGGAGTCGGCATGGAGCACGCGGGCGCAGAGCAAGTCGCACAGCGGGCATTCGACCTGGGATTGCTCGACGAACGGCAGTTGGGGGCGATCTGGGCGCTCTTGGGGACCCGCAGCGCCCCGTTGAGCGATCTGCTGCAACTGCTCGTGCGCCGCGAGTATCTGACCAACTACCAGGTCGAGCGGCTGATCAAGGGAGAGCGAAGCGGATTCTTCTACGGCCCCTACAAGGTGCTGTACCTGGTGGGCAGCGGCACCTTCGCCCGCGTGTTCCGCGCCGTGCACCGCCAGACGGGCGAGATCGTGGCCATCAAGGCCCTCCGCAACCGCTACAGCGAGAACCCCGCCCAGTACGGCCTGTTCGTCCGCGAGGGCCGGCTGGGCATCGCCCTGCGCCACCCGAACATCGTGCCGATCTACGACGTCATCTCCGAAGGAAAGACCCACTTCCTGGTCATGGACTTCATCGAGGGCTGGAACCTGCGGGACATCGTCAAGGTCCGCAAACGGATCGAGCCGCTCCAGGCAACCGGCCTGATGATCGACATGGCCGAGGGCCTGTGCTATGCCTTCGCCCACGGCCTGACGCACCGCGACCTCAAGCTCAACAACGTCCTGGTGTCCAGCGGCGGGCAGGCCAAACTGGTGGATTTCGGCCTGGCCGCCCTCGACGAAACCCTCAGCGAGGACCTGATGGCCGACGTGCCCAATACGCGGACCATCGACTACGCCGCGCTGGAGCGGGCCACCGGCGTCCGCAAGGACGATACCCGCAGCGACGTCTACTTCCTCGGCTGCATCTACTACCACATGCTCACCGGCCAGCCCCCGCTGTCGGACACCAAGGATCGCCTGCAGCGGCTGAGCAAGTCGCGATTCCTCGAAGTGGTCCCGATCCGCAAGCTCGATCCCCTGCTGCCGCACTGGGTGACGATGGTGGTCAACAAGGCCATGATGTTGGACGCCGCGCGGCGCTACCAGACGCCCGCCGCCTTGCTCAGCGACTTGCGCGCCGCCAAGAAGCGCTTGGAAGATGCGGCCCAGGCCGGAGAAAGCGGCGCGGCCGGCGCCGCGGCCGCCGCCCCCCCGCCCCTGAAACAACACACCGTCATGGTCGTCGAATCGAACCAGCAGATGCAGGACTTGTTCCGCGACGGGCTGAAGCGGGCGGGCTACCGCGTGCTGCTGACCAGCGACCCGGCGCGGGCCCTGGCCCGCTTCCGCCAGGATGCCGCTGCCGCCGAGTGCGTGCTGTTCAACGCCCAGGAAATCGGCCAAGACGCCCTCGACCAGTTCAACGCCCTGG
>Ga0187848_10004288_pt1 | contig 9983 bp, 8 predicted proteins | sample June2016WEW_4_40_FD_132424 | JGI IMG/M metagenome (GOLD analysis project Ga0187848, IMG submission 132424) | Peatland microbial communities from SPRUCE experiment site at the Marcell Experimental Forest, Minnesota, USA - June2016WEW_4_40 | ecosystem: Environmental > Terrestrial > Soil > Wetlands... | reverse complement strand
GGCGCTGGCGGCGGCGGGTATCAGCCTGGCGCTGGGCCGATTCGAGAAGAGAAGCCCGTTTCTGAAACCGGTTTTCTGCGGGGTGCTGTTGCTGGTGCTGGGGGTGTTGACTTGGCGGCAAAGCGCCACATACGTGAATCGAGAAACGCTGTGGCGGACGACGCTGGCCAGGAACCCGAATTGCTGCTTGGCCTACAACAATCTGGGCATCGTCCTCGCTGCCAGGGGCCGGTTTGATGAAGCGATCGAGAACTATCGCCAGGCCATCCAGATCAATCCCAATCTGGCCGACGCGCTGAACAATCTGGGTACCGCCCTCGTTGCTGAGCGCCGGTTTGATGAAGCGATCGAGAACTATCGCCAGGCCATCCAGATCGATCCCAATGACGCCAAAGCGCTGAACAACCTGGGTAATGCCCTCGCCACCAAGGGTCAGTTTGATGAAGCGATCGGGAATTTTCGCCAGGCCATCCAGATCAATCCCAATCTGGCCGGCGCGCTGAACAATCTGGGTACCGCCCTCGTTGCCAGGGGCCGGTTTGATGAAGCAATCGAGAGCTATCGCCAGGCCATCCAGATCGATCCCAATGACGCCAAAGCGCTGAGGTATCTGGGTAACGCCCTCGCCGCCAAGGGCCGGTTTGATGAAGCGATCGAGAACTATCGCCAGGCCATTCAGATCGATCCGAATGACGCCAAAACGCTGAGCAACCTGGCGTGGGTGCTGGCCACCAGTCCCGATGACGAGCTTCGCAATGGGACCGAGGCGGTCCGTTTGGCCGAACGCGCGTGCGAGCTGACTCATTATGGCCAACCCTTGATCATCGGGACGCTGGCCGCCGCTTATGCCGAATCCGGCCGTTTCCCGGAAGCGGTGACCACGGCGGAAAAGGCGGAGCAGCTCGCAACCAATGCCGGGTTAAAAAAACTGGCCGGGGCAACCCGGCAACTGCTTGAGCTCTACCGGGCCGGCAAACCCTATCATGAATCCCCGCCGGCAGCGTCATCATCTCTCCAAACGCCCTCACGCCGCGCGGAACAGTGATTTAAAAAGCGAGTTGCCAACCGTTGCCGCTGTTTAGAAGTCCAACGCCGCCGTCCGGATCCAGTTTTTGATGAATCCATACCGCTATGGTTTCATAATCCAGCACGAGAAACTAGACGTGGCGGCTCAGACGGATACGTTTATTTGAATAGATACGGCTTCAGCTTCCCGGTAATACCCTGACAATGGCTTCGCGCAGGTCTTCCAGCAAAAATGGTTTGCTGATTATGAAGTCCACGCCCGGAAGCGGATTGCCGGAAGACTTCAACATTTCGGCATAGGCTGAAATCATTATGATTGGCTGATGGGGCAGGCGCTGCTTGATGACGGCGGCCAGTTCATCACCTTTCATTCCCACCATGGCATAATCCACGGTGATCAAGTCAAACTTGCCCTGCTCAAGCAAGGACAAAGCCTCTTTGCTGCCATTGGCAGTCTGGACTTCGTGCCCGTCAAACTGAAGCATCATCTTGATGGCATCGCCGACGGCGGGTTCGTCGTCCACCACCAAAATCCGCCGCACTTGATTTTTCGGTGCTGGCATCGTGGCTGAGGTACAAGAACCAATGATATGCCCATTTTCCTCGAACACAAATTTACTTGTTAACAAGAAATGAGTTATTAACAAAACCGGCCGGCTTGCAATTCCGCGCTCGCATTGGACTTTTGCACAACGGACAATTCACGTTGTTTTGGCAATAAAGGAGGTTTTGCGGCATGACAAACCTTTCCCAGCCATCATCAAAACCGTCGGCGGCTTGCTTATGGTACGCCGCAAAGAAGCCGGCTTGACGCGCCAACAGCTCCCGGAAACAGCGGGAATTGCCATAGGCGCGGGATTTTGGGGAAAGTGGTGCGGCGGGGCAATGGCGGAATTCCCGGCGAACCTGAATTCAAGCCATTTTAGGCTTTGACACGGTCGAAAAGTTGGTGTAATAACCTCAATTAGATATTCGCAAGGTGGATGCGGCGAACTTGTGCCATGATCATTTTACCCGTTTCACGAACTTCAACACCCGCAAAAGGAGCGGGCGGAGGGGCTTTTACCCTGATCGAACTGCTGGTGGTGATTGCCATCATCGCCATCCTGTCGGCGATTTTGTTGCCGGTGTTGTCCCAGGCAAAAGGGCGGGCGCAAGCCATCCTTTGCCTGAACAACACCAGGCAGCTCACCTTGGGCTGGCAACTCTACGCGGACGATTTCGAAGGCCGGCTGCCCTACAATCTCGTCATGACGGCTAACGGACCCCGAACGAATCTCAACTGGGTCAACAATGTCATGACCTGGGATTTGAGTTCGGACAACACCAACACCGCCACTCTCACCGAAGCGAGTCTCGGTCCTTTTGTCAGCCAGGCGACGGCCATTTACCATTGTCCGTCCGACCACGCGTTGAGCGCGGCCCAAAGTGCCGCCGGTTGGGACGGGCGCATCCGCAGTTATTCGATGAATGCGATGGTCGGCAACGCCGGCGACGCTTCTGCGAATGGTTCCAACATCAACAATCCCGGTTACGTCCAGTTTTTTAAAATCATACAGATTCCCCAGCCCACCGAAATTTTTGTGTTTCTGGATGAACATCCGGATACCATTGACGATGGCTACTTTCTCGACAAAGCCACCGAATATGCCAGCAGCAGTACCTACGGCGGCCCGGGTTACAGCGATGCCGAATGGCTTGATTTACCGGCCACGTATCATAACAACGCCACGGCATTTTCATTTGCCGACGGACACAGTGAGCTGCATCGTTGGGTGGTCCCCAGCACCATCTACCCAATTCAGCCGGATGTCCCCTATATTCCCATCGACATTGCCGCCAATCAGCGCACGGATTTCGACTGGATACTGGACCACATGAGTGTGGACCAGAATTGAAGGCGGTCAGCCTTGCAAATACTGCCGCAGGGCTTGTTCGTCCCCTTCCATTCCCAGCACGTACAACTTGTCGCCTTCCGTCCAGGTCACCATCCGGAGCCGGCCGACCTGAACGAACTGGCGCGAACCCACCGGTGGCGCATCCTTCACCCGGGAGCGGTCAATGACGAAAAGCCAAAGGTCGCTTTGTTCCCCCGGCGGCAGCGGCCGGCCGGTGCGGAAACAAATCATTGAAACTTTCGTCCCCTGCCAGTCTTCAATCGCGCAGCCGGCCACGGCGGTTTTTTCCAGGGGTGCCGGCAAAACATAATCCGCCGGCGCGTGGTTTTGTGCGAGATAGGCGCGGACAGACGCGGGATTGTTTGTCGTCAAGTCCATGCCGTAGCCGCGCAACGCAACGCTCGCCATCCGGTTCCGGAGAATGGCATAGGTATCGCCACTCCCGCGATGCTGGAACCAAAGCGGGGTCAGGACCACCAGTGCAGCGACAACTGCCATCGCCGCAAGGACCGCCCTCCGCCGCCGGAAGCTTAAGCTTGTTATCTTCTTGGCCGCCTGTTCGGAAATGATTTGCTCCTTCAATCCGGCGGGCGCGGTGATTTGCCGGAATCCGGTGCGCAACGCCTCCTGCCGCGCGCAATGCTCCACCAGCCAGCGCGTCAGGTCCGGATCCTGCTTCGCCAACCCGAGCGCCCCGGCAATTTGTGGATCATTGGCGTCCGCCGTGCCGGGCCGGTAGAGCAGCAAAATGGTTTTGGCTTCGTCGCGATTCACAGGTTTGGTGGCTGGGGTTGCGTGGTGGTGCCCGTAAGCAGTTGGTGCAGCCGTCCGAGGCCGCGGGTGAGGCGCGATTTGACGGTGCCGAGCGGCACGTCGAGAATTTCGGCGATCTCGTTGTAGGAACAATCCTGCAGGTAAAACAACGCGACGGGCGCCTGATAAATTTCATCCAGACGCGCCAGGGCAGCGAGCGCCTGTCCGGCGTCGAGGCGGTTGATGGTGGGCGGCGACACGACGGGAAGTTCCGCTGCTGCGAATTCCAGTTCGATGTGCGGAAAGCGGGTTTGCCTTCGTCGCGTGCCGAGAAACTCGCGGTGCAGGGTGGTGAACAGCCAGGTTTTCACTTTGGATGCGTCGCGCAACTGGTGGCCTTTGGCCGCCCAGATGCAAAAAGTTTGTTGTGTGAGGTCACAGGCGTCCGACTCGTCACGCGCGAGGCTGAAGGCAAATTGGTACAGCGGCTCGTAATAACAAGCCACCAACCTCTCAAAGTCCAGGCCTTCAGCCATATCGCAACATTGATGTTAAGAGCCAGCACCCCGTCATTTGTTCCCGGAAATTTGCGGGAACAAATGTCATCTTTGTCCATCTCACTTGCAAATGGGAGTGGAATTTTTACTCAAAACGTTTTCGGCCGGCACGGTTGGCACCAATCCATCGTGCCACGGTCATTTGACAGACCACAAATAAACTCAATGAAGTGTTATGAATGTGATACGTTGTTTGTTCAAAATGGCGCTCCTGAGTGCAGGTATGGCAGTTTTCAACAGCCCGCTTTCCGGTTTCGCTGCCAGCACCAATGTGACGGTGGGGAGCCCAACTGACCGTTTCTCGCCCACCAATGTCACCATTGCCGCAGGCGATCAGGTGATATGGACTTGGGTTGCCAGTGGTCACTCTTCCACCAGCGGCACGAATGGGCAGGCGAGTGGATTGTGGAATTCGACCGTGCTCACTTCCGGCTCCAAATTTACCAACGCATTCCCTGCCACAGGTACTTACAGTTATTATTGCTCGGTGCATTTTAACGTCGGCATGACCGGGGCAGTGATTGTCGCCGCCGCCAATTTGCCGCCGGCTGTTTCCATCACCAATCCGGCGTCCGGCACCGTCTTTGCCGCACCGGCCAATGTCACGATTCAAGCCTCGGCCTCGGACAGTGACGGCACGGTCACCAACGTGCAATTCCTCGTCGGCGCAAGCGTGTTGACCAACAAGGCCACCGCCCCCTTCTCCGCCGTCACCAACAATCTGGCCGCAGGCAACTATACCCTTTTCGCCATTGCCTCGGATAACAGTGGTGCAACCGCCACCAACCAGGTCGCGATCAGCGTCGTCACTCCGGTGTCGGTGCTGCTCAGTGCGCCGCAGCCGGTGCTGCCCGGGAAATTCAGGTTCAGTTACACGGCGAATGCCGGGCTGAGTTACATCGTCCAAAGTTCCACCAATCTGCTTTCGCCCAATTGGACCACCCTCGTCACCAATACGGCGGCCAGTGGCTCGATCAACTTCACGGATATCAACGCGACATTCAACCCGGGATTTTACCGGGTCGGACGTCTGCCGAATCCGTGATTCGTTACCAACAGGCAATCATGACCATAAAATATGAGGCTAAGGGCACTACTTATCAGCAAATTGCCGTTCGCTTTGTTGATGCTGATTACGTGCAGTGCGAAATCCGCCGGGTCTCTCCCGTTATCCAGCGGGGAGGCAACGAACCCGCAGTCGTTCATGGCAAAAGGAACGGTGATGGAACTCAAGCCGGACGACCGGACGGTGGTCATCCGGCACGAAGCCATTTCAAATTACATGGCGGCCATGACCATGCCGTTCAAGGTGAAAGACCCAAAAGAACTGGCCGGCCTGCACCGGGGCGATGAAATTTCATTCCGGCTCCAGGTCACTGAATCGGAAAGTTGGGTGGAGCACTTTGCCAAAATCGGAACGGTTTCGTTGCCGCCCATTCCAACCCCGGCCAGTTCACCCGCCGTCCGTCCGGATCATCCGTTGCTGGATTACAAGTTCACCAACGAACTGGGCCAGGCGGTAAGTTTGAACGATTTTCGCGGGCAGGCACTGGCCATCACATTTTTTTACACCCGCTGCCCGCTGCCCGACTATTGCCCGCGGCTGTCGAAAAACTTCCAGGAAGCGCAGCAAAAACTCGAATCCCTGCCCGGCGCTCCCGCCAACTGGCATCTGCTTTCCGTCTCCTTCGACACGGAATTTGATTCGCCGCCGATGCTGAAAGCCTACGGCAACAGTTATCAATACGATCCGAAGCATTGGAGCTTTCTCACCGGTCCGGCGGACAAGATCGGCGAACTCGCCCGGCAGGCCAACGTCAGCTATCAATACGATGCCGGTGCCTTCAACCACGATTTCCGCACGCTCATCATCGACGCCGCCGGCCATTTGCAGATGGTTTTTCCAACGAGCGGGGACCTTTCCGGCCAGATTGTCGCCGAAATCATCAAGGCCGCCGCCGCAACCAACGCGCCGGACGCCACCGGCAATCAAAACCATTGAAACGGAAACGAACATGGGTCGTAGTGATGGCTTTGAGCGTGGGAAGTGGCGTGGTGTTTTTTTGAATTCGTGCTCCATCATGCCGGCGGCGGTGGTCGCGCCGCTTGAAATTTACCAGTTGGGGGGTTTACACCTTGCGGTTCGGCAGTTTTGCCTTGGCTCTGCCCGGTCCCAGCGGCGTCAGGGCGCAGCCGTGCCAGGATGGTCGGATGGTAACGGACTTGTGGCAGATTTTTTCCGGGAACTTTTTTAACGAACGGTCCTCTCACCTTTCGTAAAACAAGTCTGGTTCAAACAAAAACAAAAGGAGAAAATGTTATGATTAAATCACCTCTTAAAGGGTCGGCCGGGGTTTTTCCCCGCGCCGCTCTCACCGCCATCAGCGTTCTGGCACTGGTCGGCACGGCTTCGGCTGACGGCCTGAAGCTGAGTCGCCACTTCAATCAGCCTGGAAACATCCTGATTGCCGACCAGTTTAACAACCGCGTCATCGAGACTGATACCGCTGGCAATATCATTTGGTCGTTCGGGCTTGGGCCGAACGACTTTTCGGCCAGATCCATCATCGGCGTCAACGACGCCCAGCGGGTCGGGCCGTTCACTCTGATGGCCGGCACCGGCACACCTGCGGATGTGATCCCGCAGGCCCCTGACGGCGTTCCGGACAACCGCGTCGTCCTGGTCGATCCCTTTGGCAAAATCGTCTGGCAATACGGCCAGTTCGGACAAACCGGTTCGGGTCCCAACCTGTTGAATACGCCGGTGCAGAACACGTGGCTCCCGGACGCCCACGTCCTCATCACCGACCAGGGCAATAACCGGATCATCGAAGTGAATCTCAAGAATAAAATCGTCTGGCAGTACCCGGGGTCGAACACCAACGAGGCAGACCAGCTCAATGGCCCGAACTCCGCCGAACTGCTCGAAAACGGCCACATCCTGATCGCCGACCAGGGCAACAACCGGGCGATCGAAGTTACGCGCGGCGATCAAATCGTCAGGACGTTCACCGCCGGCGATACGGTTAATATCGTCGCGTTCGCCAGCCGCCTCAAAAACGGGGACACGCTGCTGACCGATGCCGGCAACTCCCGCGCCGTTGAAGTTGATGCCAATGACAACGTGGTCTGGCAATACGTCACGGACACCGATCCGTTGAGCGTTCCGGCCCCCTTGCCGACCCGGGCAATCAGGCTGCACAACGGCGACACATTGATCAGCGACCAGTTCAACAACCGCGTCATCCGGGTCAATATGGCCGGGCAAATCGTCGCCAGCTACGGACTCCCGCTCGCGGGTGGGCCCGTGGGCCCCTTCCCGTTTGGGAACAACGTCGGCTATGACATTTTCACAACGCAGGACGGGCTGTATTCGCCTTACGATGCGAAGGTGGTTGGCGACTACACTGGGTTGACGCCGCCGTTTGACTTCGACTTCTTCGGCTATTAAGACTCCGACAAACCGATACGTTTTGAGACGAACACCGTTCTGCTCTCTCGATTCACGGGAGAGCGGAACGGCTGAAGAAGAATAATCACCACATAGGCGGAAGCGTCGTTGCTTTGGTTGGCAGTTGAGCCACAGTCACCGGAAGTCAAGCGCCGACGCCGGCTGCCAGGTTCAAAAAAAAGATTTTTTGCCTTTCCGGCTGGCCAATGCTTAAATTAGCTGGTATAATTTAACAACATGGCAATCGCGTGAAAAAAAGAGTTCCGGCTTGGACGTCGAGCCAGAAGTCGTTTCCCGCGAAGATCAAAAACAGGAAATAAACACGAAAAAAACTCGTAACTCATTGGCTGTTGGCTTGTGCGCTGTGGGTTTATTCACTGGCATGTTGAGTGTGGCGCAGGCGGACACCATTGCTTTCTCTCCCACTCTGTCGTTAAATGGAGCGGGCGTGGGCAACGATGGGTTTTTCTTCACGCCGACTACCGCAATCTCGGTCACAGAGCTCGGCTACGTTGACTGCGGATTCAGCGTTGGTCATGACGTCGGTCTGTATGACGTCTCCACCTCAACTCTGCTCGCGAGCGCAACGATCACAGGCTCCTCGACACTGGACAGCGGTTTCTATTACAACTTGATTGCACCGGTTTCGTTGACGGCAGGGAATGAGTATGCCGTTGTCGGCACCCAGGTCGAGGCTGACCATAATTGGACTGTTGATTCTCTGGTTGTTGCCCCTGAAATTACTTTTGATGGTTACTTCTACGACCACAACACAACCCTGGATATACCTACAATTCCATATGACACCGCATACTTCGGCCCCAATTTTCAGTATGCCATTGTCCCTGCTCCCGAACCCACGACGATGACGGTTATGATCGCGGGCGCGTTGCTGCTGCTGCCGTTTAAGGCTGGCGCCCCGCGGATGCTGCGCCAGAACCGCATGCCATGAAAGTTGATCAAGCCGGCCTTTCCGGGAAAGGCGGACGGCTATGCTGTTACAGCGGGAAATGATTGAAATAAGGGTGGCAGCCGACGTGAGCCGGCTCATTCTTTTTTAATTGGAGCGGACTGGCCGGCCACCAAAGCCGCCCGTGGCAGCCGCCTCCGCCACGACCGGGTCAAACCCAGTCAAACCCAGTCAAACCGAATCCGACCCAATCCGACCGGATCAAACCAAATCAAACCAAATGCGAAGACGCACCCAGCTAGGATGGTTTATGAATATCGTGCCTTGGCAAAGAAACCCTGCTAGTCTTTTGTCGCCATGTTGCTGACCAAAGATGAACTGCACAGCCTGGTTGAACTGATGCATCAGTCGCCGCACATGCTGCTGGGCATGCAGCCGTTGGGCGGCGGTTCGGGTCTGGTCGTTCGCGCGTTCCTGCCCGATGCCGCCAAAGTCGAAATCCAGCCGGTTCACGAGAAAGACAAACCCAGGTTCGCGCTCAAGCGCATCCACGAAAGCGGGCTTTTTGAAGGCGCCACGAAAGCGGCCAGCCGCGTTTACGCCTACGACTTGGTCATCACCAATCATCAGGGCCAGACCCGCCGCACCCGCGATGCGTTTTCCTTTTTGCCGACGCTGGGCGAGTCGGATTTGTTTTTGTTTGGCAAGGGCGACGAACGCCGCATTTACGAAAAACTCGGCGCCCAGTTGCGCGTAATTGACGGTGTGCCCGGCACGAGCTTCGCCGTCTGGGCGCCGAACGCGCAGCGCATCAGCGTTGTTGGCGATTTCAACCAGTGGGACGGACGGTTTCATCCCATGCGGTTGCTCGGCGCGTCCGGTGTCTGGGAAATTTTCATTCCGGGCGTCGGCGTTGGCGCGCATTACAAATTTGAAATTCGCGACGCGCACGATCGCATCTCGCTCAAGACCGATCCCTGCGGATTTTTCTTCGAGGTGCCGCCAAAAAACGCCGCCATCGTCTGGGACACGCGCCAGTTCAAGTGGAACGACGGGGCCTGGTTGAAGCGGCGCCGCGAACGCAATGCGCTGCGCTCGCCGATGAGCGTTTATGAGGTCCACGCCGGTTCTTGGCGGAAAAAAACGGCGAACGAATCGTGGAGCTACCGCGAGCTGGCCGAGCCGCTCGTGCTTTACGTCAAGCGCATGGGGTTCACGCACGTCGAATTCCTGCCGGTGGCCGAGCACGCGTTTTATCCGTCATGGGGTTATCAGGTCACCGGCTTTTACGCGCCCACGAGCCGCTACGGCACGCCGGATGATTTTCAATTTCTCGTCAACGCGCTGCACGAGGCGGGCATCGGTGTGATTGTGGACTGGGTGCCCGC
>Ga0187848_10004287_pt1 | contig 9984 bp, 10 predicted proteins | sample June2016WEW_4_40_FD_132424 | JGI IMG/M metagenome (GOLD analysis project Ga0187848, IMG submission 132424) | Peatland microbial communities from SPRUCE experiment site at the Marcell Experimental Forest, Minnesota, USA - June2016WEW_4_40 | ecosystem: Environmental > Terrestrial > Soil > Wetlands... | reverse complement strand
GCCCACCATGCTGACCACGGACCTCTCCTTGCGTTTTGACCCTGCCTACGAGAAGATTTCGAGGCGCTTCCTGAAGCATCCGGATCAGTTCGCGGACGCGTTCGCCCGGGCTTGGTTCAAGCTGACTCACCGCGACATGGGTCCGCGCGCGCGCTATCTCGGCCCGGAGGTTCCAGCCGAAGAACTCATCTGGCAGGACCCGATCCCGCCGGTGCATCACAAACTGATCGGCGCGAAGGATATCGCGGCCCTGAAGGCGAAGATCCTCGCATCCGGGCTGTCGATCTCCCAGTTGGTGACGACGGCCTGGGCTTCGGCGTCGACCTTCCGCGGTTCAGACAAGCGCGGCGGGGCCAACGGGGCGCGCATTCGCCTGGCGCCGCAGAAGGACTGGGAAGTGAACCCGCCGGCCCAACTCGCGAAAGTCCTGCGGAAGCTGACGGCCATTCAGAAGGAGTTCAACGCTGCCCAGGCCGGCGGCTCGCCCTCGAAGACCAAACAGGTCTCGTTGGCCGACCTGATCGTCCTGGGCGGCTGTGCGGCTATCGAGGCGGCCGCCAAGAAGGCCGGTCACAACGTGACAGTTCCCTTCAAGCCGGGGCGTGCGGACGCTTCGCAGAAGCAGACCGATGTCGAGTCCTTCGCCGTGCTCGAACCGCGCGCCGATGGATTCCGCAACTACGTTCAGGCCAAGTACGCGGCCCTAGCCGAGCACATGCTCGTCGACCGCGCGCAACTGCTCACGCTGACCGCGCCGGAGATGACGGCGCTCATCGGCGGCCTCCGCGTGCTCAACGCCAACTTCGGCTCGTCCAAGCACGGCGTCTTCACGCCGCGGCCGGAGACGCTCACCAATGACTTCTTCGTGAACCTGCTCGACATGAGCACAGAGTGGAAGGCGGTATCTGAGGCTAATGACTTGTTTGAAGGGCGCGACCGCGCGACCGGTGCAATCAAGTGGACCGGTACCCGCGTCGACCTGGTCTTCGGTTCGAACTCGCAGCTCCGTGCACTCGCGGAAGTCTATGCATGTGAAGACTCGAAGGAGAAGTTCGTGAAGGACTTCGTGGCTGCGTGGAGCAAGGTGATGAACCTCGATCGCTACGATCTTGCCTGAGGTCGGCCCGAAAAGAGAGCCGTCAATTACCGAAGTTCAGTGCTTTTTCGGGCACGGGGGCCGCTCCGCGTGCCCGCTGATTCTGCTGCCACAGCTTTGGGCAGGAACTTGGTCTCCAAGGAGGAACCGTCTGAAACGCAGATGGCAGTGCGGTGCGTTTGAGTAAGCCATTCCAAATCAATCACTTTGCCAGTGTCTCTCGACCGTGAAATACCCTTTGTTTCACTTGGGGAGCCAAACCCCAAATACGTCAATACGTTATACCCTGTGGTTGACGGCTTTCCTGCACTGCTCCCCGGCTACAATCGCAACCCAAATGCCACTGTTTCCCAACAACTTCGCGCGCCCGCCGCTCTGGTGACCATTCTCTGGTTCGAAGCCTGAGACTTCGGGGACCGACCGCAACCGTCAGGGTTCTGCCCGCACCCCGCGTTTTCTTCCTCCGAATTCTCACATTCTCAGGTGAACACGGGCGGTTGGTTAACTGGGTGTTCCGCTTGGCGGGCCGGGCGAAACGCCGGCACGCTGCAGATGACGCGCAAAACAGTGGGCCAAGCCCGCGTTGAGGTCACGCGCGGCTTTTCTCTGGCTCCGGAAGTGTCGCCGTAGCGTGGCGTACTCGCCACGTCCCAACCGGTGGTGACAGACAGATAGTGGTCGCCGCCGGAGTCTCTGGCGCCGTCAGCCCCGGCAGCAACAGGCGTAGCAACGCCTACGGCTATTCCATATCCGACAGCGACGGTAATCGTTCAAAACAGAGGAGGCGGTACCCCGGCAAATAGGAAGGTCGCAGGCGCTGAAAGCCCAGCAGTGGACAAGGAACATACCAGGTCCTCAAAGCCGGCGTGGGCAACTCACTCTCTTGGCATGAAGCGAAGCGAGACAGAGTTGATGCAGTAGCGCAGCCCGGTTGGCGCTGGACCATCTTCAAAAACATGGCCGAGGTGAGCGTCGCACTTGCTGCATAACACCTCCACCCGCTTCATGAAGAGGCTTGTATCCGTTTGCGTGCTGACGTTCTCCTCGGCCACAGGCGCCCAAAAACTCGGCCAGCCTGTGCCTGAATCGAACTTCTCGTCGGAGCCGAACACAGCGTTGCCGCAGCAGACGCATCGGTAGAGACCGGCCTCATGATTGTTCCAATACCGTCCCGTGAAGGCGCGCTCCGTGCCCTTCTTGCGCGCGACGGCGAACTCCTCCGCGGACAATTGGCGCTGCCATTCGGCGCCGGTCTTGACGATTTTGCTCACTTCGACAGTCCCCTTCCGTTCGTTATTGTCCGAGAAGATGATGAGTTTGACCTTGGACCCGGAGCCGCCCTTGGCAGCATCCGGCAACGGATGCTCCTTGCGGGAAGAGAGCGCGACCAAGCCGGCGAATGCGAACGGCATAAAGAGGAAGGCGCGGCGAGGAATATGCGATGACAGGGGTGGTGAAAACAAGCCCAATATTCCCTCCAGGGTAGTTCGCGGCCGATCCCTCGGCGCAACCACACAGGCTGATTCCGGTTCGCGATGCACCTTGCTCCCATGACCGCTATTATTAGATGCGTCCGAGCAGTCCGAAGGTCCGGCGTCTTTCGCGTGCGGGGAGTCAGAAATGTGGCCATCGGTCTTCGGGAGCTACCTCGAGAATCTGGTCAAGCCGCATGGTCTGAGAAAAACCGAGGTTTACCGAAGGGACAGAAAGCCGAGTACCACGGATTACGACCGCAGGCGACTGGAGCCATGCTGTGGTAGCATCGGTCAAGAATAGTGCGGGCAAGCGATACCCGGAGGTTGCGAACTGCCATGTTTGATCTGGTCCTTCTTCAGACCGCGGCAGCCACATTCTATGCGAGCCTCTGGTTCCTGGTCGCGCTGAAACTCCGACGGAACGACGTGGCGGATGTCGCATGGGGCGCCGGGTTTATTGTTCTCGCCCTCGTGGGACAGTTCGCGGTGGATGCCATTTCGAACCGTGGAATCCTCGTCCTGGCGCTCGTGACCATCTGGGGCCTGCGTCTCTCGTGGCACATCGGCCTGCGCAACCGTGGCAAAGCTGAAGATCCGCGCTACCGGAAGTGGCGCGAAGAATGGGGACGCCATGCCGCCGCACGGGCGTACTTCCAGGTGTTCCTGCTCCAGGGTTTCCTGATCGTCGCTATCCTGATCCCCGTGACGTATGTCCTGGCTCATCCGAGTCCTGATCTCGCCTGGCTCGACGCTCTTGGCGCCGCTCTCTGGCTGGTGGGCTTTCTCTTCGAGGCCGTCGGGGATCTCCAGTTGGCCCGATTCAAAAAGGAGCCGGGCAACCGCGGACGGGTCATCGCTTCGGGCCTCTGGAGGTACACCCGCCATCCCAACTACTTCGGTGAGGTGACGCTGTGGTGGGGGGTATGGCTGATAGCCTGCTCGGTGTCCGGAGGTTGGAAAACCGCTATCGGCCCGGCCGCGATTACCCTGTTGATTCTGTTCGTGTCGGGCATCCCGCTGCTTGAGGAAAAATACCAGGGAAACATGGAGTTCCAGGAGTACAAACGGCGGACCAGCGCCTTTTTCCCGCTTCCGCCCAAACCATGAAGGAGGTTGATCGTGTGGCATTCCGTGAAGGTCTTTCTATTCCTGCCGCCCCTGCTGTTCGCTCTTGACTTTGTCTGGCTGGGCATCTTCGCATCCGGCCTGTACAAAAAGGAACTCGGTCCTTTTCTGCGCATGTCGGGAACCGCTCTGCAGCCCATCGTCTGGGCTGCTCTATTGGTCTATATCGCCATCCCTCTTGGGATCGTCCTCTTTGTCTTGCCCCGGATTTCGGCGGACAATCTCACCGGCTCCGCGCTTCTCTGGGGAGCCCTCTACGGCATAGTTGTCTATGCCGTATACGACATGACCAATTATTCGCTCGTGCGCAATTGGCCCCTGCGCGTGTCACTGATCGACATTTGCTGGGGCGGCCTGCTCAACGCCGCCGGGGCGGTCGCCGCAGCGTGGCTGGACCGTTGGCTGAAGTAGCGGCTCAGAAGTGACGTGAGTACCCCGGTTCCCCGAAAGGAGCCATCGGGCCGGCTCCGGAGTCCCATCCAGGCCGAACCGTGCCGAATCGAGTATACTCTGGCTTCTGCGCCCCCCAGAATGTGGCGCGCAGCCAGAAGGTTGTTCCTATGGCCAACGCGAAATCCAAAGTACCGCAAGCCGCGGGTGCGAAGCACCCAAGAGCTAAAGGGTTCAGGACCCAGATCGAGCTTCGAGACAAGGCCCTATCGGCAACGGCCGAGGGCGTGACTATTGCGGATGCCCGCCTGCATGACAATCCGATTATCTACGCGAATGCCGGCTTCGAGCGGCTTACCGGCTATTCCATTGAGGAAGTGCTGGGACGTAATTGCCGGTTCCTCCAGGGGCCTGACACAGATCGGGACACGCTGGAGAGACTGCGTTTAGCCATTCGTCGGAAGCACGCCTGCACCGTCCAGCTGCTCAATTACCGCAAGGACGGAACCTCGTTCTGGAATCGCCTTTCCATCACGCCGGTCCGCGACCCTTCCGGCAATGTCACGCACTTCATCGGCGTGCAGTCGGACGTCACTGAGCAGAAACTGGCGGAGCAAGCGCTCCAAACGGCCAACCGGAAGCTGGAGGCGGCCAGTGAGCGTATGAAACGCGATCTGGATGCCGCGGCGGCCGTGCAGCGCGCGTTGCTACCGGCCGTGCTCCCCCAGATCCACGGAATCCAATTGGCATGGGCATTCCGGCCCTGCCAGGAACTGGCCGGCGACACGCTGAATGTGTTTCTGCTCGACGATCGCCGCCTCGCCCTCTACATTCTGGATGTCTCCGGTCATGGGGTCGCTTCGGCCCTGCTCTCCGTCACCCTGAGCCGCCTCCTGTCCCCAGTTCGCGAACATTCCGTGCTGTACCATCCCGTTCGCGAAGGTGTCGGCTCTTACAGCGTCGCGCCACCCGGTCGCGTGGCTGCCCGGCTGAACCAGATGTTTCCCTTTGAACCTCGGGCGGTACAGTATTTCACGATCTTCTACGGCGTTCTGGATATCAGGACTCGGGAGCTCCGCTACGTGTTGGCCGGGAATGTCAATTCCGTGTACATGCCTGCGGATGCGCCATCGCGAATCCTCGAGGCGGGCGGTGCCCCGGTGGGCCTGTTCCCGGCGTCCAGTTATGAAGACCAAGTCCTGCAGATGGGGGCCGGCGACCGCTTGTACCTCTCGACCGACGGCGTCATCGACGCTGAGAATGCCGATGAGCGGGAATTCGGCGTGGGGCGGCTCATCGAGGTGCTTGAGCGGGACCGCCGCTTCTCGATTTCCGACTGCTTGACATCGGCCATCGGGTGCGCGGAGAGGTGGCGCGCTCCGTCGGCCTTTGCGGACGATGTGTCTATGCTCGCCTTGGAGGTTTGCGGCACCAACGATTAGTTTCGATTGTGTCTGGCGGGAAACCTGAGCGCCAACTTCTCCCCCAAGGCTTCGTGCGTGCGCGGCTCAGCAGCCCAATCGCCACCAGGGCGCCGTCGCCGGCCACCCGCCGTCAGAGCTCCGCAACTTGCGTGAAGATTTTCTACCTCCAATCCGCGTGAAGCGCTATCGAAGAAACTGGGAGAACATCTCCCTCCGAGATTTCGATCAGAGGAGAATGACGATGACTAACTTATTCAGAATTGGCGCCGGCGTGGCGTCTCTATTCTTGGCGACGGCCGCTTTGGCGGCGCCACCGGCCCAGGATATCGTGGATACTGCGATATCGGCCGGCTCTTTCAACACCCTGGTTGCCGCCGTCAAAGCGGCCGGTCTGGTTGACACCCTCAAAGGCGCCGGGCCCTTTACGGTGTTTGCGCCGACCGATGAGGCTTTTGCCAAGCTCCCCGCGGGGACGGTTGACGAACTGCTGAAGCCGGAGAACAAATCGAAGCTGGTGGCCATCCTGACCTACCACGTCGTGCCCGGTAAGGTCATGGCGGAGGACGTGGTAAAGTTGCACGAGGCCAAGACCGTGAACGGACAGGAGCTGATGGTGAAGAGCGACATGGGCTCTGTAATGGTGGACAACGCGACGGTTGTCAAAACCGACATCCTGTGCACGAACGGCGTGATCCACGTGATCGACACGGTCATGCTCCCGCAGTAGCCGCAATCGAGTCTACGACACTAGAGGGGGGTGAACCTGGCGGTTTGCCCCACGTTTTTTGAGGCATTATGGCGCAACCACAACTGCAGGATATTGTGCAGGCTCTCGACGGGGCCCGGACGCAATCGGGACAAACACTCGCGGCGTTGTCCGAGGCCTCACCGGTATTGCTGGTGTTCTTGCGCCACGCAGGTTGCACGTTTTGCCGCGAGGCGATCGGGGACGTGGCACGAGAACGAGGTGTCATTGAGGCGGCCGGCGTGCGCATCGTGCTGGTTCACATGGGCGATTCCGAGGCCATCGGGAAGCTGACAGAGAGGTATGGCCTTGGCGGCGTGGACCGCATCTGCGATCCCGATCGAAAGCTGTACCGGGCGTTCGGCCTGAAGCGCGGCAGGCTCCGGCAACTGTTCGGGCCGAAGGTGCTCTGGCGCGCTTTGCCCGAGGGAGTTTTGTCGCGTCACGGAATCGGGCACCTCACCGCGGATAGTTCTCAGATGCCCGGACTCTTTCTCATCGACGAATCGGGCATCGTCCGGCGCTTCCGTCATCGGACGGCGGCCGACAGGCCAGATTACGCCGGCATCTGTGCGGTCCCGCTGAAATCGAGAGGTGGCCTGTGACGCCTTCTCTCCCGCCTGTTTTTCCCGACCGCTATGACGCCCTGCTGCTGGTCTCGTTTGGTGGGCCGGAGCGGACGGAAGACGTCATCCCTTTCCTGGAGAATGTGCTGCGCGGGAAGAATGTGCCGCGGGAGCGCATGCTGGAAGTTGCGGAACACTACTACCACTTCGCCGGCAAAAGCCCCATCAACGAACAGAACCGCGCTTTGATCGCCGCGCTGGAATGCGAACTTGACGCGCAGGGACCGGCGCTGCCCATCTACTGGGGGAACAGGAACTGGCATCCAATGCTCGCGGATACGCTCGGTCGCATGCGGGCGGACGGCATTCGGCGGGCGCTGGCCTTCGCGACATCGGCTTTCGGTTCCTATTCAGGCTGTCGCCAGTATCGGGAGGACATCGAGCGGGCGAGGACCGAAATCGGGTCCGGCGCGCCGGAGATCCACAAGCTGCGAACTTTTCACGACCACCCTGGCTTCGTTCAGGCCATGGCCGATCGCGTGCGGGAAGCCCTGAACCGGATCCCGGACGACCGGCGTGCGGCGGCGCCGCTCCTCTTCACTGCGCACAGCATTCCCATTTCCATGGCCGAAACGAGCCCGTACGTGGCACAACTCCTGGAGTCCTGCGGACTCGTGTCGCAAGCCGTGGGCCGACCGGGCGCGCTAGTGTACCAGAGCCGGAGCGGTCCGCCCATGCAGCCCTGGCTCGAACCGGACGTCTGCAATTCCATCCGGCAGTTGCACGCGGGCGGAGATCTCACGGACCTGGTTCTGGCGCCGATCGGATTTCTGTCGGATCACATGGAGGTGGTTTACGACCTGGACACCGAAGCTGCCGCGTTGTGCCGGGAACTCGGGGTCAACCTGTCCCGCGCCGAGACGGTTGGGGTGCATCCGGATTTCGTTTCCATGATCCGCGAACTGATTCTGGAGCGGACCGAGGGCCGCGAGCGGCGCTGCCTCGGCAGGGCGGGCGCCGGTCGCGACACCTGCGGTCCGGATTGTTGCCCTCCGCCAAAGCGGGCGGCGGTCAAATCCGCGGAGGCACGGTGACCACTATGGCGCGCGCCCCTGTTTTCCCCGCGCCACGGTAGCTGTGCGGCTCGGAGGAGTCCAAGAGCACACTGTCGCCGGCCCCGAGTTCGTGATCCTCGCCCTGGAAGCGAATGCTCAACCGTCCCTCCATCACGAACAGGAACTCCGATCCTTCGTGGAAGTGCTCGCTGCCCTCTACCGGCGTGCGCTGCGGGAATTCCGCCAGGTAAGCCTGGATGCCCGTCCCCTGGGCCGCAAAGGTAAGGCACTCGAAGAAGTAGGACGGAGCAGGCACGCCGGGCCGCTCGGGAAAGCGCATGCGCTCCTGGGCCCGAACCACGGAAAACAGCTTCCGCCCGCGCTTGTCGCCGAAGAAGTGATCGAGGCCTACATCGAAAACCATAGCGATCCGCGCCAGCGTGGGAAGCGTGGGGATCATCTTGCCGTTTTCCAGTTGGGAAAGCATGGATGGAGACAGTCCCGTGTGCTTTCCCAGGTCCACCAGGGCGATTTTCTTACGCAGGCGGAGTTGCCGGAGCTTCCGGCCAAGCTCGTAGGATGACAGAACCCGCTGGATCGTCTCGGGACCGCTTTCCTGTTTCATTTAAGTAAAGTTTAGTATTACTGAACTATAACGTCAATACGTTAGCTGTACTGAATGAGGTTTTTTCTACAGTGAATCCACGCACTGCGCAACACAATCTCCTCCGTAGGTGAACATCTGTGAAAACTGCCGCCATGCACGATCTCTCTGACGACCAGCTACTGACATTGGCCCAAGACGGAGATGAGGGTGCCTTTGCGGAGTTGATGAGCCGGAATTCGTCCTCCTCGTTCAAGCTGGCACTCTCCATTCTTAAGGACCGACAGGACGCTGAAGATGAGGTGCAGAACTCCTACTGGAACGCCTGGCGGTACCTCGGCCGCTTCCAGCGCGACTCGAAGTTCTCGACCTGGATCTCCAGAATCGTGATCAACCAGAGCCTGATGCGGCTCAGGAAGACGCGGAAAGCCAATTTCCTCTACCTGGACGAGGGAGCCGCCGACGGGGCAGTGGGCGTGATGGAACTCCCCGACAGAGGACTGAATCCCGAAGCGGAACTTGGCGGCAGGGAGATGTCCACGATCCTGCACCGGGAGATTCGCAGGATGCCTCCCATACTACGTACTGTCCTGATGCTGCGCGATCTGGAAGAGTTGCCGATGGACGATGTGGCGGCGCGGCTGGGAATCACTCTCGTAGCCGCCAAATCCCGTCTGCTGCGGGCCCGCGCGGAGTTGAAGCAGCGTCTGGAGAGACAGTTTGGCGCATCCGAGCGCACCATCGTTCCGGCGTGATGTGGGTCTGGCGGAGTAGCGGTAGTTACTTCAGCAGAGCGGCTACCTGGATTGACATTTCATAGTAGGCTTTTTCGTCGAACTGGCCGCTGTGCCGCCACCGCACCACGCCGCGCTGGTCGACAAGCAGCATGTAGGCGGCATCCGGTGACTGGAAGCCCAGACGCTGTTTCCATGAATCGGTTCCGCCGTAGACCGTGATGACGTTCTCTTGATCCTTCTTGGGAGTACCCCTCCGCATTCCGCTATCGATGAACCACTTTCCAAGGCGGGCCATACCGCCGATCATGGGGACTTCGTAGAACGTGACTTGCGGATTGTCCCCGAAGTCTTTTCGGAACCGGCCAACCCAGGCTTCCACGGCGAATCGTGAATCATACGTGAAGCCCAGGGCCAGCAGGGCCACGCGGCCGGAAGCGGCGTCCGGCAGAACGGCGGGCCGGCCAGTGAGGAACTCGCCCTTCAAGACCGGCATGGGTTCGCCTGGGGAAAGAGCTGGCATTATCGCGGAAGCCATCAGGATCAAGGGAAGCATACCACTTAGATGCGGCCCGCGGCAGAGTGGCTGTCGGAATTCCCTCAGAATTTCCAGTCGGTACCGGCCACGGGAAATACGCCGTTCCGCCTGTGCCCTTCGATCTGATGGCTGCGGCGGTTGCACGTGTGCATCTACTAGCGCTTGCGGGTCAATTTGCGGGCGGCGAATTCCTGGAAGAGGTTGCCGAGGGCATCGAATCCAATACCTATCG
>Ga0187848_10004286_pt1 | contig 9985 bp, 9 predicted proteins | sample June2016WEW_4_40_FD_132424 | JGI IMG/M metagenome (GOLD analysis project Ga0187848, IMG submission 132424) | Peatland microbial communities from SPRUCE experiment site at the Marcell Experimental Forest, Minnesota, USA - June2016WEW_4_40 | ecosystem: Environmental > Terrestrial > Soil > Wetlands... | reverse complement strand
CTCGTGCCCCTGGCGCTGCGGGGAGTGAAATACCGACCGCAAAGTGCTGCCGCGATGTTGCGCCGTAACCTTTGGATCTACGGATTGGGCGGTTTCATTGCGCCTTTTCCTTGCATTTTCCTGATCGATCGGCTGCTGGGATTACTGCACTTGGCCTAAGGGGGGCAGTGGGCAGGTAGGCAGATGGGCAGTAGGCAGATCGCAACTAGCATGAGGAATGGCGTCAGGCGGGAATGGAGATCGGCTGTTCCCTGTTCCCTACTCCCTGTTCGCTCAAGGAGCTTTTATGCGTCGTCAAATTGTGCCTGCGTTTCGATTAATGCTTGTGCTGACGGTGCTGACGGGGTTGATTTATCCCGGCGTCGTCACGGGCCTCTGCCAGGTCCTCTTCCGTTGGCGGGCCAACGGAAGCATGCTAAGCGTGGGGGGGAAAGAGATCGGATCGGCCCTCATTGGGCAGAACTTCACGAAGCCGGAGTATTTCCATCCGCGCCCTTCGGCGGCAGGCAACGAGGGCTACGACGCGACGGCTTCCACAGGGTCCAATTACGGCCCAACCAACCAGAAGCTCATCGATCGAGTAAAAAGCTCGGCGGAGCAGTTCCGCAAGGAAAACCCTGACTACACCGGGCCGATTCCTGCAGATCTGTTGACCGCTTCCGCCAGCGGACTCGATCCCGACATCAGCCCCGCTTCCGCAGATGCGCAGGCGCCGCGAGTTGCCAAGGCGCGAGGCATCGATCTTCACCAGGTGGAGGGGCTTATCAGCCAGAATACCAAGGTCGCAGATTTGGGTTTCCTGGGTGAGCCTCGGGTGAACGTCCTCGAGCTGAATCTTAAATTAGACCGTCAGTTTCCGCAGAGGTAATTACCACCCCGAACGTTGCGCGGGTGATGTATTTGGCCTCCGGCCAACGCATCGTGTGGAGAACGTCCTTCCCAAGGCCGGATTGCCCTAGCAGTGGGGAAAGAACCAGTAAAAAGCTCATCCTCCCGCAGCGAATTTCCGATATGATAATTAGTTGCCAGTCAGCATCAGAAGGGGTAGCCTTCCTTGACAGATCACATTGCGATCTCTAAGGCTAGTTATAGCGACAGGGGAGCCTCAACCTCTGAAACCGCCGTGGCGCCGAGTCGTAAAGCGACAGGTTCGCATTACACGCCTGAGGGACTTGCGGATTTTGTGGCTGAGCAGATATATGGTGCCAGGGATGAGAAACAGTCCGGAAATACCACTAAGATTCTGGACCCCGCCGTCGGCGATGGCGAGCTCCTTCGTTCCATCCTCAAGGTTGCGAAGCAGAATCACCACACCAATCTTCAGGTATTTGGCTTTGAAACGACCTGTGAGGCCCTTGATGCCGCGAAGCAACGACTCCAAAGGGAGTTTCCCTGCGCTGCTATCACTCTCACGCATGGTGATTTCTTGGAATTCGTGCTTCAAAACTATGGCGCCAGTCCTAACGGCGGCTTATTCCAGCAGCTCTCCCAGCCGGAGTTCGATTTAATCATTGCAAACCCACCCTACGTTCGGACCCAAGTTATGGGTGCCAAGCAGGCCCAACGGCTGGCGCAGGAGTTCGGGTTGTCAGGTCGAGTGGACTTGTACTATGCGTTCATTCTGGGGATGGGCAGGGCCCTTCGACCAGGCGGGATTGCAGGAATCATCGTTTCCAACCGCTTCATGACCACGAAGTCCGGTCACGACGTACGTTTGAGCATCCTCGACAACTTCGATGTTCTTCATGTGTGGGATTTAGGTGACACACGCCTCTTCGAGGCCGCAGTCCTGCCCGCCGTTTTACTTCTTCGGAAGAAAACTGAGGGCCTCCTTCCCCCCGGTCCTCGATTCACTTCGATTTACTCGACACAGCGGACGAACAGTAGCACTGCTTGCGAGGACTGTGTCTCCGCTTTGTCAAAAACCGGTGTTGTCAGACTCCGGGACGGTCAGAGTTTCCTCGTGCGTCGCGGCAGGCTAGATTGCGGTCTCAAGCCCGGTGAGGTGTGGCGCATTGCAACTGAGGATTCCGATGCATGGCTCTCCAAGGTAGCTGCGAACACCTCTGGGACGTTTCGAGACATTGGAAGGACTCGAGTAGGAGTAAAGACGACGGCCGATCACGTGTTCATCCGGTCCGATTGGGAGGATATGCCTGAGTCCGAGCGGCCCGAATTATTGAAGCCTCTGGCGACTCACCACATCGCACGCCGGTTCAGGGCAGTCTGCCCCGAGCGCCCAAAACAAATCGTGTATCCTCACCATACGGTAGATGGAAAACGGTCGGCAGTGAATCTTGGGGAGTTTCCCCAAACTGCACGGTACCTGAATTCGTTCCGTCCTTTGCTCGAGCGGCGCCGATATGTTGCTGAGGCTGGGCGAGCCTGGTTTGAAATTTGGGTACCACAGGACCCGGATTCCTGGTCCAAACCAAAGATCGTGTTCCGCGACATCGCACAGACACCCACGTTTTGGATGGACTTGCAGGGTTGCGTCGTCAATGGAGATTGTTACTGGCTAGCTTGTGAGCGACCCGAGCAGATTGATTTGCTATGGCTTGCACTTGCGGTTGCCAATTCGACATTCGTTGAAGCGTATTACGATCACAGGTTTCACAACAAGCTGTACGCTGGGCGACGGCGTTTCATGACTCAATATGTCGAGAAATTTCCCCTCCCTAACCCAAGTAACGCATTGGCGAGAAAAATCATCGTTGCGGCAAAACAAATCTACGACCTGACACCGTCACCTGAGGCCGAGCACTTGGAACAAGAACTGGACAAGATGGTTTGGCAGGCTTTCGACGTGTCACCCAAAGAAGTTGTCAGGTAGCGGAATTTGAAGTTTCTTATTTACAACCTTCCCTTGAAACTGGGGGAAACGAGTGAAGAAAGCTTCTCCTGTGGTCAAATAAAAGCGCGTTAGGATTACTTCCCCTTCATCGTTGAGGCCATAGAAAAGCGCATAGCGAACGTCGCAATGCCGTAGTTTCTTTCCTTCGAATGGGGGCACACCTAGCAGGTCCTTGCTATCAGGTCGAACTAGACCCAGGTCTATTGTGGGCGATGTTTGGAGCTTAATTTCGAGAAGCTGATTTCGAATGTCTGGAAATTGGCCATCGTCTTGGTAGCTGGTGTATCCGAGTCGGCGGCAAACAAGCCTATGGAGTTGGGCACCGCGATTTCGTTCCTGGTCATATCCAGCGTCAACAAAGGTCTGGCCTACAAGGACACTTAAGCGCCTAAAGACTTCCCTAATCGGCAATAGGGTTTTCGACGTTGGGTTGTCGGTCGGGCTGTTGCGGAACTCGGCTGGCGATCCCGTGGGCTGCCTCGCCGATTGAAGATTTTCGGTGTCCGTAGGGGATACGAGTTCAGTGGGTTTATCTCCAACTTCGAGGCGCGCCTGATACTTCTGGGTAAGGGTCCCCGTCCTGACGAGGGCGGCCAACGTTGCTCCTGGGACCACCTTCACTCCCTCAATGACGTCAGTGTTCGAGACCCTGATGATCGCGTACCTGCGTGTGCTATCCAACTCCTCGTTCCAAATCTGAAGGTTATTGGACTTTTGAATGTACGTGTCTAATATCTGGCCGGGGAAACGCGGCTGCTTCCTTGCAAAAGACAAAGGAGCGGGATATCCGAGCGCCTGGCAGACCTTTATCTTTACCACCTTGGAGCGGGTTCTAAGCGGGTAGCCCCTCAAACTGATGCCTCTCAACCCTTGGTTGAGCAGGGTCTCGAGGTCTTTGGATGGGATCCATAAATTGGAGCCCCTGCTAATCAGGTCATAGATCGAAAGGTGGCTTCGTGAGATGGCCGAAACAATACGCCGCAGCCGATTCGTGTCCTCAGGCATCTCGTTTATCCTTCCGCGTCAGAAGACCCGGAACTGTGACACCCAGACCGGCCGCAAACGCCACCAGAGTGCTAAGGGTCACATTCCTTTCGCAACGCTCAACGGAACCCACGTAGGTGCGGTGAAGACCACACAGGTCAGCTAGTTTTTCCTGGGAGAGGTTCTTTTTGGAGCGCAGGAATCGGATATTCTCAGCCAGTGTCTGCCTTAAATCCCGGACGTGCTTTCGCGCCGTCGCCTCGTCGCCCATTGCGATTCAAACCCCTTCTGGCCAGTCTCTCGCAAGAATCTCTCAAGAATGAACACTCCGAGTCTACAGACTCCGAGTAGCATTGCGTAGAAGTCTGCGTCTCTGCATCTAAGCTTCCTTGCCCAATAAGAGGGCCCACTCCGTCTTGATGACAACACGCCAGCGGACTCGATCCCGACATCAGCCCCGCTTCCGCAGATGCGCAGGCGCCGCGAGTTGCCAAGGCGCGAGGCATCGATCTTCGCCAGGTGGAGGGACTTATCAGCCAGAATACGAAGGTCGCAGATTTGGGTTTTCTGGGTGAGCCTCGGGTAAACGTCCTGGAGCTCAATCTCAAGCTAGACGAAGCGTTTCCGGCAAAGGGAAAATAGCAAGGTCCACGGATGAAGGGTGAAGGCTGAAGGGTGAGGGGTAAAAGGTAGAAAGCTGTCATTCCGAGCGAAGCGACGAATCTCGCTCTGTGCTGCGTAGATGGCGGAAGAAAAATCAGACCGAGACTCCTCGCTTCGCTCGGAATGACCCAGTCCAGAGGACCCCAGCCCCTTAGGCGTCAATGGGCGCAGGTGCACGAATGGCCCACTCGCTCCAGGGGTTCTGCTTGCGGCAATCAAGGCACATGGTCAAGGGAAACTCTACTCCACAGTTTGGGCAGGTGGCTCGGCTTCGGAAGGTGTCAAAGGACTTTCCACAGCGGCCGCATTTCCAATAATTCCCTACCGGCGGCGCAGCCTTGCACGAGGGGCACGCCAATCCCTCGCGACGCGGCAACTCACCCAAATGTTTCAAAATCTGCGCTTCGCGCCATCCCCCCCAGCAACTCGCGAAAACAAATAAGGCGAGAACGGCAATCCAGATGGAACGATAGTGCGCGGCCAGAAGCAGCAATCCTAACACCCCGGCAAATCCAATCTGCACCGCTGCCATAAGGCTGCGGGCCCGTCCCACCGCAAACCAGAGCAAGCATCGGAGAATCTGGCCGCCATCCAGAGGGTAGATGGGCAACAAATTGAATGCGAGCACGAGTAAGTTAATGCCGATCAGTGCCATCAAGAACGACTGGACATTGGGCGCCCTGCCGACCAGGATAGATAAACGGTCCGGAATTAGCGCCACCGGGGCAAGAACGATAAGCAGCGCCACATTCACCAAGGGTCCGGCTGCGTTGCTCCAGAGAGTAGGACCCGGCCGCAGCGGTGGAATTACATACGCCATTCCACCCAAAGGCCAGAGCATGATCTCGTTGGCCGATCCTCCAACTTGCCGGCAGGCCAGCGCATGGCCGTACTCGTGCAGCAGCACGATGAAAAACAGCCCCAGGTACTCCGCCGCATTCCATGCCAGGGACGAATAGGTGTTCGCGCGGTTGGTTATTTCGTACGCTGCAAATAGAAACCAATACCAGTGCAGGAACACATCCACCCCCGCGAAACGGAACAGGTGGATTCCTCGGCGTCTGCTTATCATTACTTGGCATTATAAAAGGGCAGGGCATAAAGGGTAAAGGATAAAGGATGAAGGCCAAAGACTGGCTGGTCCTCCCTACGACAGCCGGTCAGCGTTTGTCCTTCATCCTTTACCCTTTAACCTTTAGACTTTACCCTTTGACCTTTACCCTTTAGACTCTATTCATTGCTGCCATGAACAAAAGCACAAGACTGCCCTTACTGTTCCGTCATGTCACGTACAACCTGCGTGGCGGCTTCCTGGTTCGCCCGTTGACCATCGCACTGGCGCTCGGTTGCGCGGGCGCATTCCTTTCGTGGTGGGAAGATGCCGTTCCCGGTTTCAGCGCCTGGGTGCCGAAGGCGCTTTTCCCTTCCCATGCCGACCCTCAGGTGGCCCAGGTAATTCTCGCCGCCATCGCTGCTTCGATCATGACGGTAGTGTCCATCGTTTTCGCCATTCTGCTTATGACGCTCACGCTCGCCTCGATGCAGTTCTCGCCCCGCATTATCGTGAGCTTTGCCCGGGACCGCGTGACGCAGTGGACACTGGGCATATTCCTGGGCACCTTCTGCTATTGCATGGCGGCGCTTCCCGCGGCGCGCTCCCTGCCTCATCCCTTCGCGCCCGTGGCCACCGTGCTGGGCGCGATGTTGCTGGCCCTGGCTTGCGTTGCGTGGCTGCTCTACTTCATTCACCACATTTCGCAGGCCATCAGCGTCAACCAGATCGTGGATAGGATCGCCTCCGAAACCGAAGCCATGATCGACGAGATGATGCCGCTACCGCACCGGCCTACCCGCATGGCAGACAACGATCCGGTGAAGCCCGAGGCCTGGGAAACGACTGTCTTCAGCGACACCTCCGGCTACATCCGGTTTATCGACACGGAGCAGCTTGTAGCCCGGGCGAAGGCTTACCGCGTCAAAGTCCACGTCCTGCGCCGCGTCGGACAATTCGTGCCCGCGGGCATCCCACTTCTGATGGTGTACAAAGGCGAGCGCCTCTCTTCTGAGGGAGTTACGGACCTCCGCGCAGCGTTTGATTTCGGCCCCGCGCGGACCCTGCAACAAGACCTTGAGTTCGGGGTTTTGCAAATCGTTGACATCGCGCTCAAAGCCATCTCTCCTGCCGTTAACGACCCGAGCACGGCCATAAGCTGCGTCGACCAATTAAGCCGCATACTGATCCGTTTCGCGTCCAGGGAACTGCCGGAGTCTGTGCTCTACGATCCGCCCGGAGTGGTTCGAGTCAGCATTCAGTGGACCGACTTCGACCGGATGGTAGACGCGGGGTTCGAGCAAATCCGCCTCTACTCGCAGACGGACATGGCGGTCAGCCTGCGCCTGCTGCGCGCGCTCGGTGATATCGCCGTCGGCACACCGGACGAGCAGTACCGTCGCACACTCGCTGAACGCGGGAGGAGAATTGTCTCAGGCTGCGCACAGAGGCTTGGAGAGTTGGAGCTACGAGAGATGCGCGTCAGGCTGGCGTCGCTGGAGAGCTTTGTCGCGCCGCCCTCGTTGGAATTCGAACACAAAAAAGTGTCATCCTGAGCGAAGCGAAGGATCTCTGCAGTTGGTGTTGGTTCAAAGACTACGGAGATCCTTCGCTTCGCTCAGGATGACAGCCGGTGTCTCCGGTAGGAGTTTCGGAGGCTGTCCTCACGCCGGCAGTTTATCCGGGAAAAACGTACTCACCACCAGCAACAGGGTCAGGGCGATCATCACCACGCAGGTCACCCAGGCGATGTAATTGAACAGGCGGGAATTCTTGTACTTTCCCATCAGGTCCTCGCGGTTCACGAGGTGAAGCATGAAGATCAGTACAAAAGGCAGGAGAATGCCGTTGGCCACTTGCGAGAAAAGGATGATGGGAATCTGTTTTGCTTCACTGAGCAGCATCACGGCCAGCGCCCCAACCACGATCAGCGATGTATAGAGCCAGTAGAAAGTCGGGGCTTCGTCGAAGCGCTTATTGATGCCCGCTTCCAGGCCGAGTCCTTCGCAGACATAATAAGCGGTGGCCAACGGCAGAATACAAGCTGAAAAGAGAGAAGCATTGCAGAGTCCGAAAGCAAACAGCGCGCTGGCCGCGTGTCCTGCGAGGGGGCGCAGAGCCATCGCCGCATCCCCGGCGTCGTTGATCTGGCGATGGCCGCTAAGATAAATGGTGGCGGCACAGGCGACGATGATGAAAAATGCCACCACGTCCGTGATGATGCAGCCCACAATCACATCCCAGCGGGAATAGATGTATTCCTTCACCTTGATGCCCTTTTCCACCACCGCCGCTTGAAGATAGAACTGCATCCAGGGCGCAATGGTCGTGCCCACCACGCCGACGAGCATGTACAAGTAGCCCCCACTAAACTCGAAAGAGGGTTTCAGGGTGCTGATTACAGCGTCCGGCCACTTGGGGTGGGCGAGGAAACACGAGACCGGATAGGCAACGTAAAACACGCAAGCTGCCAGAAAGACTTTCTCCACAATCCGGTAAGTGCCCTTGACGACCAACGCCCAGACCAGCACGGCGCCGAGCGGAACTGCCACGTAGCGCGTCACGCCGAACACGGACATGCCGGAGGCGAGCCCCGCAAATTCAGCAACCGTGTTGCCAAGGTCGGCGGCGAGCAGCATCATCATGAGGATGAACGTGGTGCGAAAGCCATACTCCTCGCGAATCAGGTCCGCCAGGCCCTTCCCGGTGACCACGCCCATGCGTGCCACGATCTCCTGAACCACCACCAGCGCCACCGTGATAGGAATCAACGTCCAAAGCAACGTAAACCCGAATTTCGCTCCGGCAAGGGAGTAGGTGTAAATGCCTCCCGCGTCGTTGTCCACGTTGGCGGTGATAATCCCGGGGCCGAGGACGGCCAGGAAAATCAGCAATCGTGTGCGGTACTTGCCAAGCCGTTCGCGATTCACGAGAGATCATCCTCTGCTGCGGAATTGTTTCCTGGTGATCACCAGTTCCAACACATCGTCCGCGGTGACGACCCCAATCAAATGGCCGTTGTCATCCACCACGGGTAGAGAGACCAAGTTGTATTTGTGAAAAAGATCCACCACGGAAGCCGCGGCGGCGTGCGAGGGGACGGAAATCAGCGAATCCATCGCAAGGTCCTTGAGCGGCGCAGAAGGTTGGGAAAGAAGGATGCGTCCGACGGGGACAGCCCCGGTCAGGACGGCGCCGTTGTCCACGAGATAAATCATCTGGATCAACTCGACGGGCCCCTCAAAATTCCTCAGCGCCGCGATGGCCCCTTCCACCGACGCGGATTCATGCACAAACACATATTCCGTGGTCATGAGGGCTCCGGCCGTATTCTCCTCGAAGCCCAACAGTTCACGAACTTCGTTGGCCTCCTCTTTCCCCATATCCGCCAGGACTTCAGCCGAGGTTTCCGGCGACAATTCCTGCAACACGTCTGCGGCTTCGTCTGGAGCCATTTCCTCGACGATATCGGCCGCCTTTTCGGCCGGAATGCTCTCCAGCAAGTCGGCCTGCATTCGGGTGGGAATTTCGGAGAGCGCCTGGGCAGCCGTCTCGTCGTCAAGACCTTCGAGGACGGATTGTTGCTCATCCCGACTCAGTTCCTCGAGAATATCGGCGATGTCGGCAGGGTGAAGTTGCGCCACACGATCGTAGGAAAGACGGAGCTTGACACGGCGCTGAGGGTCCGGCTCAATCAGATTGACGAACTCCCAGGGAATGGTCTTGGTCGGGAAAAGGCTGGTGAGCATGCGGATGGTATGCTTGGCCAGGAGGCCCTGCAATAGCCTGCGCAACGCCGCAGCCAGCCCGACATTGACCGCCACAATTCGCAGTTCCGCGTGATGATCGGCGGGCTGAATATCAAAGTCCACATCATTGACGCGCACCACTTTGCGGTTGTTCACATCAATGATCTGCTGATCCAGGATGTCCTTTTTGACTTTCAGCAACCCCTCGTCGGGAGCGTAGCAACGCACTTCGTCGCGCGGCACGCTGGTCTGCCCGGCTCGAACGGAGAGCGATTGCATCTGCTCGTGCGTGATGCAAATCAGGACATTCTTGGGACTCTTGACAAGATAGCAAGCCACGCGAAGGGAGTTCTGAGCGGGGGCAACACACAGGTCCTCCAGCCGGCCGAGGTACTCTCCCTTCACTCCATAGACGGGCAGGTGCTCGAGTTCAGAAAAGTAAATCATGTTTCTGCTTTCTTAGAGTTCGGTATGGAACCGCAGCGCCAAGATATCAACCGGCCCGCGCACGTGGTTGTACGCTGGGTCCTGAGCGAATTGGTAATCGAAGGTTAACTGGAAGTGCTCCGCGATTTGCCAGTTGTAGTACGTTTCGACCACCCGCTCCGATCGGTAGTCCAGGGCTCCGTCCCCCACTGTGATTCCGAGCCCGCCGCCCGCAAGGTATTGGCGGTGGACGGCGCT
>Ga0187848_10004282_pt1 | contig 9988 bp, 10 predicted proteins | sample June2016WEW_4_40_FD_132424 | JGI IMG/M metagenome (GOLD analysis project Ga0187848, IMG submission 132424) | Peatland microbial communities from SPRUCE experiment site at the Marcell Experimental Forest, Minnesota, USA - June2016WEW_4_40 | ecosystem: Environmental > Terrestrial > Soil > Wetlands... | reverse complement strand
GGCGGCGAGCGGCAGGCCGGCGCCGAGCGTTTTCGAAAGGGTGAGGAAATCGGGGGTGACGCGGTCGCGTTGGAACGCGAACATGTCGCCCGTCCGCCCCAATCCCGTCTGGGCCTCGTCGAGAATGAGCAGCATGCCCCGCTGTTTGCAGTGCGCACGCAGCGCCTCGAGATAGCCGAGGGGCAGTTCGATCAGCCCGCCCGAACTCAGGATCGGCTCGGCGATCATGCAGGCGAGCGAGCCGGTCGACTGGCGATCGATCAGATCGAACGCGTAGTTCAGTTCGCCGCGCCAATCGTGGACCTTGGGGTCGCCGAACCGCGGCCGATACGCGTTGGGCGTCGGGATCGCCAGCGAACCGACCGGCGCCGGGCCATATCCCCGCCGCCCGGCGGAGTACGTCGTCGCCGCCGCGCCCGAGGTCATGCCGTGCCACGACTGGGCGAAGGCGACCGTCTCGAACCCGCCGGTCGCCAGCTTCGCCATTTTTATCGCGGCTTCGTTGGATTCGCCGCCGGTGCTGAGCAGCATGACGCGATCCAGCCCTTGCGGCAGCAGCCCGGCGAGCGTGTCGGCGAGATCGACGACCGGCCGGCTCAGCATGCCGCTGAAGAGGTGATCGAGCTTGGCCGCGTACTCGCCGACGACCTGCGCAATTTCGGGATGTCCGTGCCCGAGAACGGAGCTCATCTGACCCGAGGTGAAATCGAGAATGGCGCGCCCCTCGACGTCATAGACGAAAGCGCCGGACGCGCGCTCGATGATGACGGGCGCAAACGCGCCGCCGTAGCGGATCAGGCGATCGCGCGCTCGGGCCCAGAATTCGGAATCGTCGTTGCGCGCCATTTCGCCGCCCCCCTCACGAGAACCCGCCCTCGGCCGAACGCGTCGCAAGCGCTAGCGGCGCGGCCGGCGCGGCAAGTATCGCCAGTTGCGCCGCGCGAGTCGATGCCGCCGATCGGATAAGCGCCCAAGTCGCCCCGCGCGTGTCGTCGTCAGCCGCGAAAACGGCCCGAAGATGCCGCGCAGGCGCCCGATTCGGCGCCTTGTCGAATGGCCGTCGCGCCCTAGCTCTGGTTGAGCCTCGACCGGACCCCGTCGTCCCCCGCGAGGCGCGAGGACGGCGCTCCGGTCCCGGCTGCACCCAAGAAGGAGGCAGATCATGAGGATCGTAAGCAAGACCTTGATCGCCGCGACGGCGGCGCTCGGCCTCGTCGCCGCCGCGCCGACGCCGGCGGCGGCCAACCCGGTTGTGCTCGCGCCGGTGGCGCTGACGTGGATAATCGTCGGCTCGGTCGCCGGCGGCGCCGTGCTCGGCATGGCCGCCACCCATACCGGGTTCTTCGCCACGGAGCCGACGCCCGCCGTCTCGGTGACCAACGAGCCGACGACGGGCTGCTATTGGACCCAAGGGCGCGTGCACGGCGTCTGGCGTCGCGTGCAAGTCTGCGACTGAACGACGCCAACGCTCAACGGCGGGGCTCGGCGCAAGTCGGGCCCCGAAAACATCGACGCCAATCCGCCGCGCGGCGCTCGGACTTGGGTCCGCGAGCGACCGCCAGGTCCAAGGTTCAGCGGCTCCCGCTCTCGGGGGGGGCGGCGGCGCTCGGTCCGCGCAGCGCCTGCACGCCCGCGTTCGCGTCGTCGCGGGCGCCGACCATGTACTGCACGAGTTCCTCGGTGTTCGTCTCGGCGGTGATCTTCCGCGACCTTGCGCCCGCGATGCATGACGATGAGGCGATCGGTGACCGCGAACACGTCGGGCAGGATGTGCGTGATCAGGATCACCGGAACGCCCTGATCGCGCAGGCGGCGAATGAGCTCGAGCACTTTCTTCTGCTCGGGAACGCCGAGATTGTTGGTCGGCTCGTCCATGATCACGAGTTTCGCCTCCCAATAGACCGCGCGGGCGATCGCGACCGCCTGGCGCTGGCCGCCCGAGAGGTTCTCGATCGGCTGGGTTAGGGTGGGAAATTGGATTTGCAGCGAGTCGAGCGTTTGCCGCGATTCGCGCAGCATGGTCTTGTTGTCGAGCGTGTGGATCAGCCCGCCGAAATAGCGCTTCTTGACTTCGCGCCCGAGAAAGATGTTGGCGCTCACGTCGAGATTGTTGGCGAGCGCGAGGTCCTGATAGATGGTTTCGACGCCGTGGCGGCGCGCGTCGATCGGATGGGCGAATTGCGCGCGCTCGCCCTCGAAAAAGATCTCGCCCTCATCGGCGTGATAGACGCCGGAGATGCACTTGATCAGCGTCGATTTTCCCGCGGCGTTGTCGCCGAGCAAGCCGAACACTTCGCCGCGGCTGATCTCGAAGCTGACGTTGTTCACCGCGACGAGGCCGCCGAAGCGCTTGGTGATGTTGCGGACCGAGAGCAGCGGCTCCGTCATGTCGCCGGCCCCCCGCGGTGGCGACCGGTGATCAGGTCGCGCGATTGGTCGATCAGCACCGCGACGATGACGACCGTTCCCACGACGATGAACTGCCAGAACGCTTCGACGTTGAGCATCACCAGCCCCGTCGTCAGGACCGCGACGATGAGCGCGCCGATCACGGTGCCGACCACCGTTCCCGCGCCGCCGAACATGCTGACGCCGCCGATGATCACGGCGGCGATCGAGGACAGAAGAAGCGGATCGCCGATCACCGCCGAGCCCGCGGTGAAGCGCAGCGTCGACAGGAAGCCGGCCATCCCTGCGGTCGCCGCCGAGAGCATGTAGACCTTGATGATGTGACGATCGACCGGAATGCCGGTGCGCACCGCCGCCTCCATGCTGCCGCCGATGGCGTAGGTGTGGCGGCCGAACTGCGTCTTGCCGAGCAGGAACATCGCGTAGGCGACGACGAAGGCGGTCGCGACGACGGGGTAGGGCAGGATGGTGTCCATCCGGCGCAGCAGCTCGCCGCCAACGTCAGGGCGGTTGAGGAAGTACGCGCCGCCGCCCTCGCCATGGATGTAGTAGAGCAGCGCGTCGTTGCCGTAGGCGCGAACCCCCGCGGGCAGGCCGATCACCGTCGTGTTCTCCGACATCAGGTAGGCGACGCCGCGCACGATGAACGAGGTGCCGAGCGTGACGATGAACGCCGGGACCTTGAGCTTGGCGATGATGACGCCGTTGACAAGGCCGACCGCCGCCGCGCCCGCGACGCCGGCGATCAGGCCGACGACGACCGAAGGAAACAGCGGCGCCCCGCTGTCGAACGCCGAGCGCAGCGCGAGCGCCGAGAGAACCGAGCCGAGGCTCATCACCCAACCGACCGACAAGTCGATGCCGGCGCTGATGATGACGAAGGTCTGGCCCAATCCGAGCAGCAGCACCGGGATGATCGCGACCAGGATGTTCTGCGAATTGCGAACGGTGAGAAAATTGACGTCGCCGCCGCTGACGAGCGGCACCGCAACGACGAAGAACAGCGTCATCGCGCCGAGGAACAGCCACGCCCAAACGCGGCTGAGCATCAAGGCGAAGCGCTGCGCCGGCGTCTCCCTCGCCGCGGGCGCCGCCTCGGCGGGCAGCGCGATTCTCGATCCGCGATCGGTCACGCGCCGATGTCCTCACGACGATGCAAGAGCGAATGAGGGGCGAGGATAGGTCGGGGGCGTTCGTGCGAGCAACCCCCGACTCGATCTCACGCGGCTGCGTTCACTTGGCCGGAACCTTGTAGATGAAGCGGGCGATCGCCGGATCCGTCACGTTGTTCTTATCGATGATGGCGAAGCCGGTCTCGACGCGGCGCGGCAGGCTGGTCACGCCGGCGGCGTCGGCCGCCGCGAACATCACCGCCATGTAGCCCATGTCGAAGGGTTTCTGCGCCAGCACCAGGGTGACGACGCCCTTGTTCATCAACTCGATGGCGAGTTGCGTCGCGTCGTAGGCGACGACCTGGACATGGCCCCCGAGGCCCGCGTTGACCACCGCCGTGCCGGCGCCCTGGGCGCTGAAGACGTTGGTGCCGAACACGCCTGCGAGGTCGGGATTGCGTTGCAGCGTGGCCGCGGTCTGCTGCGCAGCCTTGTTGGCGTCGTCGAGATTGTAGTCGGGCCCGAGCACCTTGATGTTCGGATATTCCTTCGCCATCGCCTCCTTGAAGCCGATTTCGCGTCCCTCGACGGAGCTGACGTTGGGGTTGGTCGAATTGATGTAGACCGTGCCCTTGCCGCCGATCGCCTTGGCGAGGCCGCGCGCGGCGATGCGGCCGCCCTCGGTGTTGTCCGAACCGATATAGCTGAGCGGGAACTTCACCGGGCCGTTGACGTAGTCGCCGTCGCCCAGGAACGTGTCGACGGTGATGACCTTGATGCCGGCGTCGGCCGCGGCCTTCAGCGGTCCGACCATCTGATCCTTGTCGGTCGGCGCGGTGATGATGTAGGCGAGGTCGCCGCGGGCGACCATCGAATCGAGGATCGGCGTCTGCACGTCGACGCCCCATGTCGGCGGGATCTGGGTGACGACGTCGGCGCCGATATCTTTCGCCGCCGCCTCGACCCCGAGTTGCATGACTTGATAGAAGGGATCGACCACGCCCGGCAGGAAGCCGATCTTGATCTTGCCGGCGGCCTCGGCGCCGGGCGAAGCCATCGCCAGAGCCAGTCCGGCCACGACCGCAAAGAAAGCTGGTTTGCGCAGCATCGTCGTTTCCTCCCTCGCTTATCTAGCCATCAACCGCCTTCAGCGCTGACGCCGCAAATCGCGCGGTCGCCGCTGAGCGTTCGCGACGGCAATAACGCACGGACCGGCCGCGCCTCCGTTGACGGGGATCAAACAACGTCAGTCGCTCGGCGTCCGGCCGCGCGGCGTTGCGGCGAAACCGCGCGTATCGCGCCGGCGTGCGGCAAACGTCATCGAGACCTGATAGGGTCGGTCGCCGCCGCGGCCGCGCAACCCTAAGCGGGAAGGAACGGATATGCTCATTCTGATCATTGGCGTCGTCGTCTTCTTAGGCGTGCATTCGCTGCCCACGGCGCGTGGCCTGCGCGCGACCCTGATCGCCAGATTCGGCGAGCAGACCTACAAGGGGCTCTATTCGCTCGCCGCCCTTGTCGGTTTCGTCTTGATCGTCTGGGGCTTCTCGCGATACCGCGCGGAGGGCCTGATTCCGGTGTGGGCGCCGCCGCTGTGGACCCGGCATCTGACGATTGCGCTGATGTGGTTCGCGTTCGTCGCGCTCGCCTGCATGAACCCGGCGCCCGGCCGCATGAACCCAGCGCCCAGCCGCATTCGCGGCTGGCTGCGCCACCCGATGCTCGCGGCGGTGATGATCTGGGCGCTCGCGCATCTCATCGCCAACGGCGACGCCGGCGGCATGCTGCTGTTCGCGGCGTTTCTCGCCTGGGCGGTCTACGATCGCGTCGCCGTCGCGCAACGCGGCGACGTCGGCGCCGTCAGCGTCGCCGCCTTCACCCGCGCCGATGGCGTCGCGCTCGTCGTGGGAACGCTCGCCTATCTCGCCGTGATCGCGCTGCACCCGTGGCTGATCGGGGTTCGCGTTATCGGATAGCCCTAGCGCCGGGCGGCGCTAAATCGAGCCGGCGTCGACCATGTAGTTGTTCGCGGTGCACATCGCCGAATCGTCGGCGGCGAGGAACAGCGCCAGGTTGGTCAGATAGGCGGGTTCGATCAGATCCGGCAGGCATTGGCGCGCGAGGTGGCGCTCGATCGCCTCGGGCGTGACCCACAGCGCTTTCTGCCGCTCGGTCATTACCCAGCCCGGCACGATGGTGTTGACGCGGATGCGGTGCTTGCCGAGCTCGCGCGCGAACGAGCGCGTCATGCCGTGCACCGCCGCCTTGGCGGTGGCGTAGACGGGCAAGCCGCCGACCGCTTCGAACCAGGAGTTCGAACCGAAGTTGATGATCGAGCCCTTGCCCGCCGCGATCATGTCGGGGGCGACCGCCTGGATGGCGAAGTACATATGGCGAAGGTTGGTCGCCATCCGCTCGTCGTAAAACTCGGGGGTCACGTCCTTCCAGCCGTGCCGATCGTCGCGCGCGGCGTTGTTGACGAGGACGCCGGCCGGGCCGATGGCGTCCTTCAGCGCGGCGAAGGCGGCCCGAAGCGCCGCGATGTCGCGCAGATCGCACGGCGCGAACTTCACCTTCGCGCCGGCGCGCGCCAATTCGTCGCCGAGCGCCCGCCCGCCTTGCTCGTCGATGTCGACGAAACCGACGCGCGCGCCCTGGGCCGCGAACGCCCGCACCATGTCCTGTCCGATTCCCGCCGCGCCGCCGGTGATGAACGCGACGGCGCCGTTGAGGCTAGGGTATCGTGCGAACGGCAAGTCTTCCTCCCTGCGCAGGACCCGCTATCGATGCCCCGGCGCCGCGGCGCGAGTCAACGCCGAAGTCCGGGGACGGCCTGCTGAATCGCCAATTCGTAATCTTGCGCTCGCCGTTCGCGCCCCGATCGGCAGGCCGCGATCGTCGGTTCGGGTGAGCCGCCGACGCGGGACCGGCTCATCTGGCCACTTCGGTCGCAGGCGATCGGATTGCGTCCGTCGCGGTTTCTTCGAACGAAGCGGCTTGATCCCCCAGGGTGTCGCGGGTGTTGGGATCGACGATCGCGGCCGGAGCGGAAATAGCCAGCGTGGCGGCTTTGCCGACGGTGGCGGCCGCCCCTTGAGCGACGCCGCCGAGGCGCTCGCCGAGCGTCGGCTTGGCGTCGGTCAAGGTCTGGCCGCCGGCGAGGCGTCGGCCGATCGTTCGCACTACGTCGCTCGTCGCGAACTTCGCGTGATTCATCGCGTCGTCGGACGAAATCTTGCTGAGGTCGATCACATTGACGCGCGCCTTCTCCAGGATCGAGCGGTACGGCTCCGCGTTCGGATCGACCGAGCCCAGGCGCGGCGCGTCGCCGGCGATCCGGCTCGACGCGGCGAGCGCGCGATCGTCCTGCGACACGAACAGGGTGACCGGCGGGTCCTTGTCCGACGCCTCGATTTCCGCGATCTCACGTCGAAACACGTCGACGTCGATGTCCGGCGAGGCCAGCATGATGTCCTTGATCTTCGGCGAGAGCGAGCGATTGCGGATGGCCATCTGGCGAAGCGCCTCGACGGCGACGAAATTGCCCATGGAATGCGCGAGCACGGAAATCGAGTCGACGTTCGGGTCCTTCGCCAGCGCCTGAAGAACCGCTTCGAGCGCGTCGCGCGAATAGGTCGCGCTGTCGCGATCGTAGACGTAGTCGAACAACTTGCCGCGCGAAGGCCATGTGAACAGCAGCGGGACGACTTGCGCGCCCGAATCGTGGGTGATCTGCGCGAACCGATAGACCGCCTCTTCGAAGCGCGTGTTGTAGCCGTGCACGAACAACAGGACATGCCGGGACGGGCCCTTGCGAAGGCGTTCGTCGAACGCCGCCTTGGCCTCTTTCAGATCGAGCCGATCGGCGCGCAAGGTGACGAAATCATGCGCGGGATCGCCGGGAATCGTCGACGGCCACTGCACGTCGCCGATCTTTCGCGTGGCGTCGGGCGGAATGGAGACCACGATGTCGGCGAAGGCGAGCCCGTGCGCGCGCTCGCCGTTGAACATGACGCCGGGCTCGACCGGATTGTCCGACCGCGTCGTCGCCACCAGCATATCGACGGCGCTCGCGCCGGGCGCGCTGGCGGAGACGACGACGAGATTGCCGGAGGGACGCCCTGCGCAGCCGACCAGCGCAAGGGTCAGAAACGCGGTCGCCGCGAATGCGAAGGCCCTCTTCACGCCGCCCCCTGAAGTCCAAAATCGAGCCACGTGGGCCAGACACGACCCGGACTGCGTCGATCCCGCGCGACGACGATCACCCTACAAGCAATGCCCGGCTTTCTCAATGCGCGGAACCCCGCGTGCCGCCAGCGTGCGCGATGTCCGATTTCGGCGGCGCACGATTGACGCGGAGCCGCGCGGGGGGACCGCTTCGCTCAACGGGCGATTTCGGGCGCCGGCGCCCAACTCAATCCGCGGCGATGGTGCGAAAGCCTTGCCAATCGGGATCGGGGCTCGCGTCCATCACCGTCACGTCGTCGACCACCGCCAGGCGCGGCCCCGATCGGCAGGCGCCGATCATCGCCCCGACCGCGCTCGCCTCGCCCGAGAACAGCGCTTCGACCGAACCGTCGCGACGGTTGCGCACCCAGCCCGAAAGGCGGTGGGCCCCGGCGTTCCGCTCCACCCAGGCGCGAAAGCCGACGCCTTGGACGCGACCGCTGACGATGACGCGAACCGTCCGGATCATCAACGCTTCTCCGTGACCGACGGGCCGGGCGCGTGTCGTTTAAGGCGGCGAACGCCGCCGCGAGCCCAGCGCCGCCTCAGCGCACTTCCTTCCAGTTGTCGGCGACGTAGCCCTGCGCGTCCACCGGCATGACGATCTTGCCCGCGACGGCGCGGGGGCCGTCGCAGCGCCATTCGTAGATCGTGTCGTGCCCGGTGGCGGCCATCGGGATTCCCGGCGATCCGGGATTTTCTAGGCAATAGGCGGTCGCTCCGGGCAATGTGCGCTGTGTGTTCGCCTGGCCGCAATCGAGGTTGGCCCCGACCCAGCAGGCCATCAGCTTCGCGCCGACGCAACGCACGAACGCGGCGTCGTCGAGCGCGTCGACGCCGACGCCGAAGGTCTTGGCGACGGCCGGAGCGAGGCCCGCGGGAACCTTTTGCGCGACCCGATGGCTCGCTCCGTCCGGGCAATAGCCGGCGGCGACGGCGGGTCGCTCGGGCGTTGCGATCGCGCCGCACAAGACCATGAGCGACAGGCCGGCGCCGACGGCGAAAGCACGCATGGGACGCGTCTCCGATCCCGTTTCGATCGATCGAGGTCGCGCGGCGCCGCCTAGAACGCTCACGATCGGCAGCGCCGTGGCCTTGCGCCCATTCAATCGCACGCGACCAGGCGCCGGTCCAGTCCCGGTAGCCGTCGCCCGAAGCCGCCGCAGCCCGCCGTCCGGCCCAGTAACAATGTCTTTCGGAAAAGCGCAATCTATTGTATTATTCTCATTCCGTTTCTCGCCATCACACATGCGCGCAGGGAGCCCGCACCGTGACCGAACCTCTCGCCGCCGCAACGCCCCTCAAGCCCCGCCGCACCGCGCGCGATCGGCTCGTGCGGCGGGCGCGGATCATGGAGCGGCTGCGCGAGGGGCGCTCTTACGAGGAAATCGCCGAGGCCGAGGGCCTGTCGCGCGAGCGCATCCGCCAGATCGTCGTTCAGGCTCTCGAGCGGCGAGAGGTCGAAGCCCAGCGCGACCATGCGCAATTGCAAATGCTGCGGCTCGCGCCGGCGCTGCGTCTCGCCGCGCAAGGGGTGGCCGAGGGCGACCGCGCGGCGATCACGGCGCTGATCCGCGTCCTCGACCGCCTCGACAAATATCAGGCCGCGGGCGCCGCCGCCGAGCCGCCATATGACGAAAATCCCCATGAGCGGCTCATGAACAAGATCAACGCCGCCGCGGAACGCCTCGACGTGTGGCCGCGCTTCGCGCACGAGGACGACCCGGAGAACGGGGAGGGCGCGCCGGACGAGGGCGCGGCGTCACAGAATTTCGCTATTGTCCCTCCTGCGGGCCTAACGCCTTGATATCGCTCGATTGCGCCAAGGAAAATGTTTGGAAAAGCTTGGAATTTCCTTGGAAAAAGCTTGGAAATCCTTGGAGAAGGCTTGCAAAGGCTTGGAAATTCCTTGGAAAATTTTGGGGCGGCCGACGAAACGACGCGCCGCGGACGAGGGCGACCGCTTCATCGGTTCCGTCTCGAAGCGACGCGCTCTAGGAACTTCGCGCGCCCCGTGTTAGGCAGCCGCGCCATGCGGCGGCGCGCGACGCGTCCGCGATTCTCGAACCCTTGAGGGACGGCTCTCCATGGCGACGCTGGAAAATTCGGAGTTCTCGCACGGCCTCGCGTTCGACGACGTGCTGCTGCGGCCCGGCCATTCCACGGTGATGCCGAGCGCGGTCGAGATCGGCACGCGGTTGACGCGCGCCATTCGCCTCAACCTGCCGATCATCTCCTCG
>Ga0187848_10004278_pt1 | contig 9995 bp, 10 predicted proteins | sample June2016WEW_4_40_FD_132424 | JGI IMG/M metagenome (GOLD analysis project Ga0187848, IMG submission 132424) | Peatland microbial communities from SPRUCE experiment site at the Marcell Experimental Forest, Minnesota, USA - June2016WEW_4_40 | ecosystem: Environmental > Terrestrial > Soil > Wetlands... | reverse complement strand
GTTATATTGAGACCGGGCTGGAGACGCGGCTCAATCCGCCTGGATTTTGACCGCAAACCGGTACTAAGTACCGGTTTTGGCCCGCAAGTTATTGATTCTTGGTTAAGAACCGGTACTTAGTACCGGTTCTTGTTTTTTAGGAGACAGCGAATGATGGTACAGAAAAGCACGATCGACGATGCGTTCGATATCGGGACGTGGGTGGGGCGCAGGCAGGCGTTCGCCCTGATAGCGGGGCGCTGTTCGGCCGCCGACGCCGAAATCCTGTTCGAAATCCGGGAGAAAAAGCTCTTTCGGACGATTGAACAAACCTGGGAGGATTTCTGCGCCAGGCGTCTCGGCATGACCCGCAGCTACGTGGACCGGGTCATCCGGCAATTCCAGCAGCTCGGCCCGAATCTTTACAAACTGAGCTGCTTTACCCGCATCAAGCCCGCCGAATACAACCTGATTGGCGGAGCGCTCACCGGCGAAGGGTTAGCTTACGGCGGCGAAGTCATCGCCCTGGAGCCGGAAAACGCGCCCCAATTGGCGGAGGCCGTGGAAGCGCTGCGGCGCGATTCGGTTCAGGAGGCGGACCCCGGCGATCTCGCGGAACAGTCCCTCGACAAGGCAGATCGGGCCATGAAATCCGCCATCGCGGAACTCCATCGGCTGCAAGCCATGACGCTGGACGACGCCAGACGGTTGAAACTGCTGATCGTGGTCGAAAGCTGCCGGGACCAGTTGGATCTGATACGGCTTTCGACCTGCGCGTAATGGTGTGGTCGGGCAGGGCCGCGCAGGGACTTAGCTGTACCGCGTTCGTAACGATAACGATGGGGAGCTGAACCGCATCACGCGTTGCAAATGCGTCTCTGCGCCATGGCCGTGGAACAGGCGGCTGGCCGCACCGCCTCGATAGGGCTCTAATGGAACGGAAAACCGGGTCACGACTACGCAATATCGGCAGATCTGCCATGTTTCACAAAGGGTCCTTTGTGCCTCGTTGAAGACGCTCGTCACGTTTGCCCCTTTCGCTCGGCTGTGTTGCTGATAAGATTTCAAGCATGGCGAAAGGTCAAGCTAACAAGCTGACGGGCGCAGTCGGCGAATTTCTAGTAGCGGCGGAACTGTGCCGTCGCGGCCTCCTCGCAACACCGTTTGCTGGAAACGTCCCGCATTACGACATCATCGCGTCTGGTCAGAGTGGTGGACATGTGGCGGTTCAGGTAAAAGCGATCAACGGGCACGCGTGGCAGTTTGACATTCAGAAGTTTCTGGACGTTCAGATGGACGGCGAGCGTCAGGTTCTCGGCGCACCGCGACAGGAGCCCTTTCCAGAACTAATGTGTGTACTCGTTGTCCTCAAGAAGACGGGGCAGGACCGCTTTTTCATTCTCGAATGGAAAGAGCTGCAAAATCTTGTGGTCCGAGACTATACGGGATATCTTTCTAAGAATAACTTCGTCCGTCCGCGAAAACCGGGTTCCTTTCACATGGCGCTTGCTATTTCCGATGTTGAGCCATTCGAGAACGAATGGCGCAAAATTCTCGACCGAGTTCCATCGACGCTGATCGAGCAGTTGCAGAATGGGTGACGAAAACCGGACGGCCTGAACCAATACCTTTCCGGCCACACGAAGCGGGTTACCCTGGGAGAGGGCCTGTGCACCTGACGGTTGACCCGTCGGAACAAAATCCCGGCTTGGCAGCGGTGGAGTAGGAGATAGTTCGATGACGATTATCTTGAAACCCGAGCAAGAACAAGTGCTCCTCGAGGCGATCAATTCGGGGTTGGCCCATACCACCGACGAAGCGCTCGCCCAGGCCTTGGATGCTCTTAAAGGCCGTCTGCCCCAACAGCGCTCATCTGCGGACGAGTCCGTGGCGGACGCCGTCCGCCGGTTGGCGACGTTCGGGAAGCGCCATGGCCTCTCATTGGGCGGATTGACAATCAAGGAATTGCTTCGAGAGAGCAGGCCGTGAGCCGTATTGTTCTGGACGCCTCGACGGTCCTGACCTGGTGTTTTCCGGATGAGGAAGCGCAAAAGGCGCAGGAGATTTCAGAGCTAATCGCCGGAGGCGACCGAGTGGCAGTCCCTGCGTTCTGGCGGCATGAGGTTCTGAATGCGCTTCTGGTGGGTGAAAGAAGAAGACGGCTTACGTTCGAATTGACCCAGGCGTTCATCGCCGATCTGGACCGCCTGCCGGTGGACGCCGATAACCGGGCAACCTCGGTAATCGTGTTCGGCACAACGCAAGCGTTATGCCGTAAACACGGTTTGACCGCCTACGATGCCGCCTATCTTGAAATCGCCATGCGCGAGAACTGCGCGTTGGCGACAGTCGATGAGGATTTGAGGCGCGCCGCAGTTGCCGAGGGCGTCCAGGTGATCTGAGCGATCAGTCGCATTATCGGTTCGCCCGCCTACCGCGCTCTCCAGCACCGCCAGCAGCGATTGCCCGAAGGGCGCCGGCGCCAGCGCTTCCAGGCGCGAGACTACCGGAACGATCCAGCGGTCGAATACCGCGATCTGCGCTTCCGATTGCTCCTCGCGCCCTGCGACGCGCGCGTTCCACCACCAGCCGAACCAGCCTGCCAGGTTCACGTAGCCGAGGCGGCGCGGAACCAGGCCCGTACCCTCAGCCGCGGCAACCAGCGCGCGCCGGGTGTAACGGCGAAAATGGCCTAGGTTACGGTCGATCGGGCCGTACAGGGCGGGAAAGGCCGGCACCAGCAGGACAACCACTCCGCCTGGCGGCAGAATTTTCGCCATGTTCCGCAGCGCCGCGCCATCGTCGGCGATATGTTCCAGCACGTTCAGGCAGACGCAACTGTCGGGCGCGAATTGCGCTACTTCCGCAAAGCGGGGACCGGCGGCGTCGCACAGCACGGTGCGTAGATTTTCGCGCTCCCCGTAGCGGTTGCGCAGCTCGCCGAGCGCGGCCGGATCGAGATCGTTGGCCACCACCAACTCGCGATCGAGCAGCAGACCGGTGAAATTGCCGATGCCCGACCCGACCTCTACCACTCGCCGCCCAAGATGGGGCAACACCAGCCGGGCCTGCCAGGCGAAGTAGTTCTTCGCCAGGCTCATCTTGCGCTGATCGGCCAGCAGGTATTCGGAAAGCTGATAGCTCATAGCCTGACGGACCACTCGCTCATTCCAAACCCTTCCCCATAAGTGGGGCAGGCGATTCCGCCTGCCCAGACGGCCGAGCGAAGCTCGCCGCGTCCCGCTGCGCGAAACGCAGGCGAGGAGGGCAGGCGAATCGCCTGCCCCACAGGGTCGCTCTACTCCCCCACTGGATCCGCCCGCACGGCTACTTCGACCACCTGTTTGCCGCCGCCCAGCGCGATCCCTTTCATCGGCGCGACATCGCCGTAGTCCCGTCCCCACGCCACCGTGACGTGGCCATCGGTGGGCATCATATCGTTGGTCGGATCGAAATCCAGCCAGCCCGCGCCCGGCACGAACACCGAAACCCAGGCATGCGAAGCCTCCGCTCCCTGGTAGTCGGCCCCGCTGCGCAGGTAGCCGCTCACGTAGCGCGCCCCGAGGCGCAGCGAGCGCAGCGCGCCGATCATGATGTGCGAGAAATCCTGGCACACGCCGCACCGCTTGCGGAAGGCTTGGATGAGCGGCATATCCACCGAGGTCGATTGCGGCAGGTAGGTGAACGCGGAATGGATGCGGTGCGAGAGATCTCCCGCCGCTTCCACCAGCGGGCGTCCGGGCGGAAAGCTGGGCGCGGCGAAATCGGCCAGCTCGCGGTACGGGGCTACCAGCGGCGAATCGAAAACGAAACCGAAGGCTTCGAGCGTCGGCGCGTCGGCGTAGGCCGCCAACAGGTCGCGCGCTGTTTCCCAGGCAACCGGCGGCGCATCGCCCGCTCGCCGTTCCACCCGCACCAGGCTGGTTGCGGTGGTGGTGAACCGATCGTGAGTTTGCAGGATCGAAAAGGACGCCACCTCGTTTCCAAAATAGTCGCGCCGCCGGCCGAACATCGCCGGCTCGGGCTCCACTTGAATGGCCGACTCCAGCACCGTCTGGCCGGGGAAGCTGCGCGGCGTGAGGTGAGCCTGGCTCAAGCACTGCGAAACCGGCGCTTCGTACAGATAGCGGGTGGTGTGTGTGGTGCGGTACAGCATGAGTTTTTCAGCTCCAGGCGGCCAGCCGGCTCGGCGCCAGATGGCTCAGATAGCGGGCCGTGAGCGCGTCGGAAAAATCGTAGAGGCCGGCGCGGAGCCCGGCCAGAAAGCCGTCCAACGCCCACAGATCGCCGGCGGCGTCGCGCGTGGCCAGGTCGTCCATGCTGGCGCCGCGCACGGAAGCCAAGGCCTTCGCCGCCAGCGCGCGCTCCAGCGGCTCGGCTTCGGCCGTGGCCGCCGGCAGCTTTTCCACGCGGTCGAGCAGAGTGGCCAATTGAAAAGCGACCGAGCGCGGATTCGCCTCGTCGGCCACGAGGAGCTCCAGCACAAACTCGGTGCGCATCTTGGTGAGATAGCTCGTCCGATAGGTGATGCTGCTGTCGGCGATCTGAAGCAGCACGGCAAGATACGGTTCGATGTCGAATGGCGCCTGCGCAATCCCCACCCGCAGCAGGGCGCTGGTTCCGAGCGCCCGCTCCAGGCGCCGGCCGATGTCCAGAAAGTGCCAGCCCTGGCCGCGCGTGGTGTTTTCCATGAACAGGCCGGCAAAAGCGGACAGCGTGATCACAGCTCCATCGAGCAGATTCATGGCCGCCACGAATCGCTGTTCGGGAGTTTCCGGCGGCGTGCGCGAAAAATCGGCTTCGAGCTGTTGTAGCACGTGCCAGGTGTCTTGCGAAAAGCGTTCTTTCAACTGCCAGCTCACGCGGCGAATCTGTCTCAGGTTCCAGCCCAGGCTGGAGGTTCGGGACGGGTCGAACACCAGCAGCCCCATCAGCCGCTGCAGGTTCCAGCGTTGTTGCGCGATGGAGGCTCCCAGTTCTTCCGCCGACAGATATCCCAGCCCGCCCAGCAGATGGATCACGGTGTCGAGCGAAACCGCATTTCCCAGATCGCCTTCGCCGGATAGTCCGGGCAACAGGGCGCGCACCAGCCGGGCGCCGTGTTCCAGGCGCTCGGCGTAGCGGCCCAGCCAGAACAGGTTGTCGGCCGCTCGGCTGGGCAACTCGCCGGAACTGCGCCGGCCTTCCATCCCGATCGCCGCCGGTTGGGAATCGGAAGGCTCGGTTTCCCGCTTGCCCAGAACCCAGGTATCCTTGCTGCCACCGCCCAACTGCATGGAAACCGCCAGCGAGCGATCGCCGGTGGCCACGCGCGTCAACCCGCCTGGCAATACCGAATACGATGCGCCGTCCCAGGCCGCGAACACGCGCAACACCACGTGCCGCGCTTCCAGACCCTCGTCGGTGCGAATCGGGGCGGTGGAAAGGTCCACCTGCTCCTGCGCCACGTACCGGCCCGGCGAGGCCGCGATACGCCGCGCCAGATCTTCGCGCGCCGCCCGGTCCATGGCGGCCGGAAACTCGGCCTGCTGGCCCGGCCGCGGAAAGGCCGGTTTGACCACCAGATCTTCCAGGTGATCGAGAACGTACCGGCGCGGCTCGCGGCCGCCGCACCACCAGGTAGCCACCGAGGGCATGCGCAGATCCTCGCCCAGCAAGTGGCGGCAAAGGCCGGGAAGGAACGCCATGTGGCACGGAGTTTCCACCAGGCCGCTGCCGAGAGCGTTGGCGATGGCCACGTTGCCCGCGCGGGCGGCTTCGACCAGGCCGGGCACGCCCAGCAGCGAATCGCCGCGCAGCTCCAGCGGATCGCAAAATACGTCGTCCATGCGCCGCAGAACCAGGTCCACCCCTTCCAGGCCCGCCAGGGTTTTCAGAAACACGCGATTGTCGCGGACCGTCAGGTCGGCGCCCTCCACCAGCGGCACTCCCCAATGGCGCGCCAGGAACGAGTGCTCGAAGTAGGTTTCGTTGTGCGGGCCGGGGGTGAGCAGCACGATGCGCGGATCGGCGGCGCGCCCGGGCGCCAGCGAGACGAGCGCCCCCAACGTCAACTCGAAGAACCGCGTCAGCGGACGCACCTCGCATTGGTTGAAAACCGCCGGCAGCGTGCGCGCGCTCACCAGCCGGTTTTCGAGCGCATAGCCGATCCCCGACGGCGCCTGCGCGCGGTCCGAAATCACCCACCAGGCGCCATCCGGCGAGCGTGCCAGGTCGGCCGCATAATTCTGCAGGTACACCCCGCCGGCGGGCGCGAAGCCATGACACGCATGGAGGAAATGCGGGTTGGCGAAGATCAGCTCGGGAGGCAGGCGCCGTTGGGCAATCAGCTTCTGCGGGCCGTACAGATCCGCCAGCACCAGGTTGAGCAGCGCGGCGCGCTGGGCGATCGCCCGTTCCACCCCCGCCCATTCGCCGGAATCGATCACCAGCGGGATGGGATCCATCTGCCAGGGGCGCTCTTTCCCCTGCGGATCGCCGTACACGTTGTAGGTGACGCCGTTGGCCTGGATCAACTGCTGGCCGATCTGCCAGCGGCGGCTGAGCTGTCCGAAACCGATCCGGCGCAACGCCAGCGCCAGCTTGTGCCAGTGCCGGCGCGGGTATCCGGAGGGGCGCAGGGCTTCGTCCCAGTGGCCGGCAGGCGGGGCGTAGCGCCAGGCGCCGCCGGACGCTTTGGCCGCTTCTAACATCGTGTTATCCGCACCCAAGACCACCGCCCCAAAGCCTTAAATCAACCCGCGGGCCAATAGGCCTGCTCCACAAGAATTGTCGCGGGAAACTCCGCATTCCCCTCCGCAGCCGGCACGGGGAACCAATCCGGCGTTTACCCCCGGAGTGTGCCACGTAGCAGGTGCAGCCGCCTCTTGTGCAGGTCACCGCGAAGCGCTCCGGAATCAGGCCGCGCACCTACACCTGCGCGGAGACTTCCGCTTGATTGTGACAGAAAACCGCCGGATCACGCCATCAAAAAATCTGATTCGCCGCATCGGAGACGCGCCGTCTTGGCGGGACAGCCCACTATTGAGCCAAAGACGGCGCCCAAGGAAAAAAACTGCGCTTCAGGGAATCAAGAGTTGGAGACTTATGATAAACTCAACCCAACGCCGGGAGCCAAAATGGGAATTCCGGCTAATTGCAAACTTGGGGGGGACCCATGGCATTTCTGGACGATTTGGCAGCTAATGTGCTTCACCACCCCAGTGCGTGGCGATTGGCCAGCACCGGCAGTGTGAGTGGATCTGTTGGGCTCTCGAAGGTTCTCTATGTCGCGGGAACGGGCGGCACCTTCCACATGGCCATGGGGGACGGCAAGCACACCATTCCCTTCAACTACGGTGGCGCCGGGGGCGGCGGCGGGGTGGCGCTGTCTGTGCTCGGTCCAGTCGCGGGCAGCTTTTCTTCGTCCCAATTCCCCAGCACCGGCGGCGAGTGGGGCCGGCTCTACCTGGCGCCGTCGATTTGGGCCTGCAGCGAACTCGACGCCGACAGCATCAACGGGCCGGCTGCCCTGATCAACTTCTCAGCCGACCTGATTGCGGGCGGGTCGATCTCGCTGGTATTTTTCGGCGCCGTCAATCTGGCGGACGCCCTGAGCCCGGTTTCGGTTCTGGGCCGCGCCAAGGCGGTTGCCTTCCAGGCGGGGCTGGAGGTGACCACCACGTACGGCGTGGGCGTTACCGGTTACCAGCTTTGGATCATGGGCCACGGCAAGATGGAATAGGCCGGCGACGTTTCGCCTTTCGTCACGTGCGCCACGGAGCGGAACGCGCTGGAGCGCGGTTCACGCGCCGATACGAAGCAATTTATGGCTGTTCTGCCACGTCAGTTGGCGGAACAAGGCGGGCGAGGTGGATTTTTTCAGAAGAGCCAGCGTCTCGCGCGCCACGCATTTGCCCGCCATACGGCTGGCGGTGGGGTTGTTGGCCTGCGCGGTACCGCCGCCGTGGCCATCGGTGCAGCCGCAATCGCTGCCGAATATGAGTTTGTCGCGATGGCGGATCAGGAATTCCGCCGTAAATTCGGGATCGCGCGAAAGTGCGTTGTTGCCCGAATTGGCGGATAGATCGCCGAACAGATTGGGGTAATCGGAAAGCAGCCTGTCGGTCAGCCCGCCGCGCTTGATCGGGCCCGTGGGATAAGCCACGTCGTCCGCGTAGCCGGCGCTGATGTTCGCCCAGAAGGCATCCGCATGTCCGAGGAATCGGGTCTTTGGATAGGCCTTCAGAATGGTTTCAAATCGCTTGAAGCCGGTGCTGAAGACGCCTTCGGTCTGCGTGTGGGGAACTTCCTGGAAATGGATCAGGATGGGCACATCGAGTTCCGCGGCGAGCGCATACATGCGGCGGAGCTCGGGACCGTCGGCCGCGACGTGAAACTTGATCTCGCCGAATCCTCCGGCGCCGTCCTTTACCGCCTGCGTCAGTAGCTTCGCGGCGTCCGGCTTGGTAATATCGGCGCTGGCAAACCACACAAAACGTCCAGGGTACTTCGCCTGGACGGCACGGACCTGTTCGGCGGCGTCGCCGCGCGTGAGCAGATTCGCATTCGACACCCCGCAACCATCCAGGTGCGCCGCATTTGCCTCCGGCTCGCGCCGCATATGGAAATGCAGATCGAGAACCGGGCCGCCCCAAAGGTCTTCCCGCGATGTCTGGGCCTTCAGTCCCGAAAGCGCGGCGGAAACGGCCGCCGCCCGCAAAAATTCGCGTCGGTTGCTGGTCATGAAGTTACCTCGGTGTCCGATGCTACTCTATCACAGCGGTGTGGCGGCTTCTCCAACCGGACCATCAAGTATGCTAGCTTCTTAGCTGGAATGCGACTTTTCCACGTTTTGAGAATCGGTGCTCTCGCCGCCGCCGTCTGCCTGTGCATTCAGGGGCAAAACACCCCGAGCAAGGATGCGCAAACGGAAGCCAAGGGCATGCCGCCCAGACCGAGCCCGGCCGAGTATCAGGACCATGCTCAAGCGGGCGCGGTGACGATTGCGGCCGAGTGCACCGGGCGCTCGGTCCCCACCCTGCTGGGGCCCCTTGCCACCGAAGACTACGTGGCGATCGAAATCGGGTTCTTCGGGCCGCCGGGCGCGCGGGCCACCATATCCTCCACCGACTTTTCGCTCCGCATCAACGGGAAAAAGCCCTTGCCCAGCCAGCCTTTCGGGCTGGTGGTCGAGTCCGTCAAGGATCCCGAGTGGGCGCCGCCCGAACCAGTCGTCCCGAAGCAGAAGACCGTCCTGAACAGCGGCGAACCGAGTGCGCCGGCCGCCGATTCCAAGAACAACCCGCCCCCGCCGCCCAAGGTCCCGATAGAGATACAGCGCGGGTGGGCGCAGCGCGTGCAAAAGGTCGCGCTGCCGGAAGGCGACCGCCTGCTGCCCCAGGCAGGACTGATTTTCTTCCAGTACCGGGGCAAGATCGAGCGCATCGACTCGATGGAGCTGACCTACGTGGGCCCCGCCGGAAAAGCCACGCTGAGGCTCCAGCCATAGCGGACGACCTGTCGTTCCTGATTTGATGTTGGCCGCACTTCGGCGGGCGGCGACCTATCGTCCGTGCGGCTTGCTGCCGGACGGGCATCGCCCACTTTCAAGGAACGGCGTATCCGAGGAGTAACCCGGACAGTGCCGCCAAGTCTCCCACATGGCGACTTTGGGGGGCGTTTGGTGGACGGACGGGTATTTGGCGACAGCTACCCGGCGCTCGGCGTAGATTCCTCCTCCCGTATGGATCAAGGGTGCGTGAATTCGTTGGCGTGTGGGATCAGATCGAGGTATGTGCTGCTGGGAAGATCGGTGTGCCAATGACCAGTGAGACGGGCGAATCCGCAAACGCCCAGGAATAGCGCGGCGATTCCGGCGGCCACCGCCCACGCTGGCACTCGTTTCGCGCGGGGGCCGACAAGCACAGGGCGCCTGCCGCGGGGCAAACGGCAACGCACTCCAGGCAAACGGTACATTCGGCGGCACGGATCGTGATCAGGCGATCCACCGGCAATGCCGCAGGGCACGCTTTGGC
>Ga0187848_10004276_pt1 | contig 9999 bp, 12 predicted proteins | sample June2016WEW_4_40_FD_132424 | JGI IMG/M metagenome (GOLD analysis project Ga0187848, IMG submission 132424) | Peatland microbial communities from SPRUCE experiment site at the Marcell Experimental Forest, Minnesota, USA - June2016WEW_4_40 | ecosystem: Environmental > Terrestrial > Soil > Wetlands... | reverse complement strand
CTAAACAATCCTGCGCCCCTGAAACAGGCGGATTACCAGTACCACCACAGCAACGGCCAAAAGGATGTGAATCAGCCCGCCACCGGTGTAGGAGGCTGCCATTCCCAGCGCCCACAAAACCAGCAGAATTATGCAGATTGTCCAAAGCATCTTTTTGCTCCTTCGCCATGCACGACTGCAACCGCAAGTCCAAAGCAGTGAGTCGACCTGTTTGGCAGCCGGCACAGCGCCTGACCGCGGAGTTCCATTGGCGCCAGGTGCAGAATGTGCACTGAACGCGGCAGTTGCTGCAGATCAGGTTCCGAACAGCGTCCCGACGCCCGCAGTCACCCCCATGGCTAGAGCGCCCCAAAAAGTGACGCGTAGTGCGCCCACGGTCACGCCTGCACCTCCAGCGCGCGCAGCCAACCCACCCAGAAGCGCCAGGAACAACAGCGAGGTTCCAGAGACAAGGGGGATCAGACCTGCTTGCGAGGCTAAGCTTGTGACAACCAGAGGCATCGCGGCTCCGACGGCGAAACTGCCGGCCGACGCCAACGCAGCCTGAATCGGACGCGCCCTGAGAGTGCTGGAGATGCCGAGTTCGTCTTGGGCATGCGCGCCTAAGGCGTCGTGAGCCATCAGTTGCTTTGCAACTTGTTTGGCAAGGCTTGGATCAAGCCCGCGAGCGACGTAGATCGCCATCAGTTCTTTGTGCTCGCCCTTGTTGTCTGTCTTCAGTTCCGCGCGTTCCAAGTTGAGGTCGGCGTGTTCGGTGTCGGCCTGTGAGTGAACAGACACGTACTCACCTGCCGCCATCGACATCGCCCCAGCGACCAGGCCGGCGCCCCCTGCGATCATTACATTGCTGTGAGTCGCGTGCGCAGCCGCGACACCGAGCACGAGACTCGCCGTCGAAAGGATCCCGTCGTTCGCGCCCAATACCGCCGCGCGTAGCCAGCCGACGCGTCCCGTGCGGTGTCGTTCCCTTTGGGGTACAGGCACTCTTGTCTTTCCTTGATTCTTGAAACTCGCTCGCCAGCCTTACGGAGGTCGCCAACCAACTCATTCGTTCGTCAGCTACAGTTCGACAGTGATCGCCAGTCCAACGCCCGGATACGAGCGGTCATAAAGGTAGTACCCGTTGTCATAAGCGATGTAAAGGTCATCGGTCTCGAACCAGTTTTCCGGCCAGGATTCCGGGTAGGGATCCACGAGCAGGAACGAAAAGCCGCCGTACTCGAAACGAGGATACCCCATATAGATGGTTGGGAGAGCGTGCATCCGGAACCAGTGTTGACTCCCGAAATATAGATTGAAGCTGGCCTCAGGAATGTAGTAACCGCCATAGCCTCCTCGTTGCGCCCAATTGCGATGCTGGCTTCCCCACTGGTGAGCACGATTCCCCTGCCATGTACTCTGTCCCTGCCACGCGCCCTGCTGTTGCCATCCCCGCTTCTGCTGCCACGCGACTGCCTGCTGCCGCGCACGTTGCGGTTGCTGCTGCTGGGCCTGCTGAACCCGCTGCTGTTGCTGTTGCGGTTTCTGGGCCTGTTGGGCCCGCTGCTGTTGCTGTTGCGGTTTCTGAGCCTGTTGGGCTCGCTGCTGTTGCTGTTGCGGTTTCTGGACCTGTTGGGCCCGCTGCTGTTGCTGTTGCGGTTTCTGAGCTTGCTGGGCCCGCTGCTGTTGCTGTTGCGGTTTCTGGGCCTGTTGGGCTCGCTGCTGTTGCTGCTGCGGTTTCTGAGCTTGCTGGGCCCGCTGCTGTTGCTGTTGCGGTTTCTGAGCTTGCTGGGCCCGCTGCTGTTGCTGCTGCGGTTTCTGAGCTTGCTGGGCCCGCTGCTGTTGCTGCTGCGGTTTCTGAGCCTGTTGAGCCCGCTGCTGCTGTTGCTGCGGCCGCTGTTGCTGTGGCTGCTGAGCCCGCTGCTGTTGCTGTTGTTGCGGCGGGCGCTGTTCCTTTTCTTTTTGCGCGTACGCAGGGACAAGCGTCCCGAAAAGCAGAAACAGGGCAGCCGTGCCGGTAATTCGAACGAACTGCATAGTAATCGTCTCCTTAAAATCGCTATTGGGTGTGCACGCAGGCGACCAGTCCGCCTCGACTCAGCTCCACCGCTTGTGCGGCTTCCGCTTCGGTCCTGGTCTTGTGCACCGTCCCATCCGGGGTGGCTGGGCGGAGAATAGAGCGGGCACAGCTTTGGCGGCACCGCCCGCGAGGTGTTGATCACATCATGGCATGTGCCCGCCGGAACAACGACCAGACTTCCATCTCGCACCGGGCGCTCCTGCGTTTCGTTGGGACGAGTTTAACCTCCCATGTCCGACCCGCAAGGAGCCGTTCGTGGCGGTGGCTTCCTATCTCTTGCTTTCGTGAGCGACGAGTTCTGTCGTCTCTTGGACAGGCGTCTCGCTGCGATTCGTGACCGCCGCTGGCGCCCTCTCCGTCGGCTTGTCCGTCGTTCCATAATCGGCGGAAGTTTCCGAGGCGGAGGAGATATTTTGGGCGCCAGTATCTTTTAGGGTTTTCTTCGCCCGGTTGCACCACTCCTGACTGTCGCAGTGAACGGATAGGAGAATGCCGCCTCGCCTGATTCTGCCCGCGTACCGCTTGGCGACATACTCTGTCGCGCGCAAGCCGGCCAGCAATCCCACGAACCAACCCAGCGTCCCGCCGGCGCCGGCGCCAACCAATGCAGCCAGCACTGGTCCAGCCGCGACCAGTGGCTCTAGACCCGTGATGGTCGCACTCTGAATGGAGGCGAACCACGCCAACGCGGCGCCAACCACCGCACCCACTGCCGCTCCCGCCGCTGCGCCCTCCAAAGCCTTACTGCGCTTCACAAGCGCGAAATCTTTTGAGCCCTGATTGTCAGACGACAAGAACGAGATGTCCGTCGCCCGATACCCGGCTTTCTGCAGGACGTTGATGGCATCCGAAACGGTTGTGCGGTCCGGATAGATTCCCATCACCGATGTATTCCTGGTCACTTAGCGTTCCTCCTTTTCGAAGTGTCGCGTTTGTGTATGTGCACGAACCGGGCCAAAACGCCAGCCGACCAGCGCAACGCGGAGATGCGCGATTAGGACCGCACGCGCAGGTGCAAAATCTGCCTATGGGAATGCAGATCCTCGCCGCACCTGGAAGCCGCAGGGGCAACTCCAGGCAAACTTGTTTCATAAGCCTCTCAAATTGAAATGGCGGTAAACGTGCCACAACATACGTTAAGCCGGGACACCGGAGCAAGTAGGAGGAAACATGAATTGGGATCAAATTGAAGGCAAGTGGAAGCGGTTCACCGGCTCTGCCCGCGAGCGCTGGGGAAAACTCACCGATAATGACTGGGAAATGATCAATGGCAAGAAGGATCAGTTGGTCGGGCGCATTCAGGAGCGGTATGGAGTGGCGAAGGCGGAGGCCGAAAAGCAGGCTGACGAATGGTCGCACGCGCAGAAGCAATCCGGGCGCGAAAGCCACGCTGCTACCCGCCTTTAGCAATCGCCCGTCCGAATTTAGGGATGTGAATCGATGAAACCGACTCAAGCACGAATCGCGAATCTTTGGTGCAGGTTAATGCACACAGAGCCAATGTGGCCCGCGCACGGGCAGTACGAGTGCCGGAGGTGCGGGCAGCGGCACCGAGTCTGCTGGGAGCACCCTTCGCCTGCGGCGCCGCGCGTGGTGGCATTACCGCGCGAAATCCTGGCTCAGCGCGCCTCGGCATCCGCCACTGAATCGAGCATACAATGCTCATACCAATAGCCTTGTCCGTTCTCGTGCTGTTGAGCCTCATCCTTTCGGTGGTTCCCTGCCCCGCCATCGCCACCCGGAACCATTAGCAGAGATGGGTCCGTGGCACCGATCAATGCAGGCCCTCCCGAAAGGTCTGTCCGTCTCCGTCCTCCGCGCCGCACTCTCTCCTATCTATTCACACAAAGCGCGCTGCTTGTTGAAACTGCCACGGACACGTGGCCGTCGGATTGCTACGCATTAGTCGAATTCGCGAAGTAAACTTTCAACCTTGCCCTCTGCAGCACCTGGCAGGCGGAGGAAGAGTGAGCTATAGCAAGAGCGTGCCGGCGAAAGCCGGTGTTCGACTCTTTAGCACCGCTCACTCGACTTTCCTCTTGCTTTTTGCGGCAGAGGGTTCTTTTTGAGACGTTTTCATAAGGGTCCCTCCAGGGATCGCGATTTCGGTAGCTGTCTGGCGTTCCGAGCGAAGGAGTGACTAGGATGTGGACCTCGCCAGGATCGACTTAAAGGAAATACCCCAGACGGACCGACGCCGGATCCCAGCCCGAATCTGGGCGAGCCGCATCGGGAGAAGCTCCTGCTGGTCACGGAGCTGCTTCCGATGCGGTTTTTCTTTGGCCGCGGTTTCCACGTTGGGCGGAATCCTTGCAACCTCATTCGCGGCAGATCCTGCGTTCCGTGCGGCAATAACTGCATGAGCCGATAGCTCGGGCGCCAACATTGGCTTCGAGAGATTCTCAGCATTGCCGCTACGTCGCATGTCCTTCAAGATGCGGCAAGCACAAGCCTATAACGAGATGACTACCTCGCTCTTCGCTCAGTAATGCGCCGATGGACCTTGGAGTGCTTCTCGTCCACCGTGTGCGATCAGCCAGCCGAAGTCTTCAGGCATGATGCCCGATACAGCGAAGAGTTGGTTGCACGGATTTGTAGATCAAAGGAGAAGAAGCAGATGAGTGTCTTGAGAGCAGTAACAACAACCGTGTTCAGCCTGGCGCTAGTCGGCGCGGCATTTTCACCATGCGCAAAGGCGGACGATTGGAACAACAAAACCGTGATGACTTTCAGCGCGCCTGTGCAGATTCCGGGAGTCCACCTCAAGGGGTGGGGGGTGTTGCCAGCCGGCACCTATGTGTTTAAGCTCCTGGACTCGCAGTCCGACCGCCACATCGTCCAGATCTTCAACAAGGACGAAACGGTGGTCTACGCCACCATCCTGGCTATCCCGAACTACCGCCTCAAAGCGACGGGAAAAACCGTAGTTACTTTCCGGGAGCGGCCGGCAGGTGAGCCGGAGGCACTCCGGGCGTGGTTCTATCCGGGCAAAGTCTGGGGCGACGAGTTTGTGTACCCTCGGGCGAAAGCAGTTGCGTTGGCCCAGGCGAACAATACGGTCGTTCTCGCCACACCGGTCGAGTTGCCGGTTGAGGTCGATAAGCCGGTCGTGACGGTGAGCGAACCTGAGGTGGCGGAATTGAAACAGGCGCCTGTCGTGGCGGTTGAGCCCACGGGAGAAACGGTGGAAGTCGCGCAGGCTGTCACACCGCCGCCAGCGGAGGAACCGGTAGCGGCGCAGCCCGTGCCGGCGACGCTGCCAGCGACGGCTAGTTCGTTGCCCCTGATCGCGCTATTCGGATTCCTGGCTCTAGGCTTGGCCTGGACCCTCCGACTCGTGCAAAAGCGCGTTGTGTAATGGGCTTGGTCCGGTGACGAAGTCAGAAGGTAAAGCAGCTATGAGGAAGGGGCTGTCGAGGGCCGAGGAGTATGGCGTGGCGAAAGCGCTCGCTCTCCCGGCCCTTTTTCTGACTGTACTGATGGCCCATGCCGGACAGCAGGCTCCACCAGCAAGACAAGAACCCGACCCGGGACCTTTCCGCGTCTCTGTAGACGTAGCCCTGGTGGTGTTGCACGCAACGGTAACCGACCGGCAAGGCAGCTTTATCTCCAATCTGGGCCAGCAGGATTTTGAGGTTAGCGAGAACGGTGTTCCGCAGCGCATCAGGCTCTTCAAAAACGAAGATATTCCGGTCACCGTGGGACTGGTTGTCGACCACAGTACAACCATGCGACCGAAACTTGACGAGGTGACCGCCGCCGCCCTGACCTTCGCGGAGTCCAGCAATCGGCAAGACGAAATGTTCGTCGTCAACTTCAACGAGAAGGTGTCGCTGGGCCTGCCCGCCACGGTCCGATTCACCAATAGCGCCGCCGAACTCGAATACGCGATCGCTGCCGCACCTACTGAAGGCGAGACGGCTCTTTACGACGCGATCGCCAAGGGGCTGGCGGAATTGCATGCGGGCAGCCGGGATAAGAAAGTGCTGATTGTCATCAGTGATGGTGGTGACAACGTGAGCACGCATAGCCTGGCCCAAGTCATGAAACTAGCCGAGCGATCCAGCGCCATCATCTATACGGTAGGTGTATTCGACGAGGAAGATCCGGACCGGAACCCGGGTGTGCTCACGGGCCTCGCGCACGCGACGGGAGGCGAGGCCTTTTTCCCCGGCCAGCCTAGCGAAGTAGTGACCATCTGCGAGCGCATCGCCCGTGACATTCGCCATCAATACACGATCGGATATGTTCCGAGCAACCCCGCTCGCGATGGTGCTTATCATGCCATTAGGGTACTGGCACGGGCGAACGGCCACGGCAGACTGTCCGTGCGCACCCGCGCCGGCTACATAGCCGGCGGCGAATCACGGCTTGATGAGAACGTCGCCAAATGAAGCTTCTGGTAAGGAAGGAGACACTCGGGCGGGCTCTGAACTGGGCCCATCGTGTGCTCTTTGTCTGCGCCATCTTGCTTCTGGGCTATTGTGGATTCGCACTAGCTGACTCCTGGGTTTTCCAGAGGCGCGAGAGCAGCGATCTCGACCGCCAGTTGATTGGCCGGCAAATGGCGAGCCAGGGCACTCCTCAACCGCAGTCCTCCGCTTCCCCGCAAGGTGCGCCGGGCGCAGCGACGCACGGTCTGATCGGCCGCATTGAGATCCCCCGTCTCCTCCTTTCCGTGGTCGTCATGGAAGGGATCGGCAGAACCACACTCCGGCGCGGAATTGGACATATTCCCGGCACGGCGTTGCCGGGGCAGCCGGGCAACGTGGGCCTCGCCGGACACCGCGACACATTCTTTCGCGCGCTGAAAGATTTGAGGGTCAACGACGAGATTCGGTTTTCAACGCCGCGTGGTGATTTCAGATATGAAGTCGAATCGCTAAGGATCGTGGACCCGGACGATACAGGCGCACTCGCTGCGTCGGGTGAGAACGTGCTGACGTTGGTGACCTGCTACCCTTTCTACTACGTCGGGCCGGCGCCTAAGCGCTGGATCGTAAGGGCGAGACAGGTGTCACCGCCAACGCTGGCACGATCTGTGGAATGATGAAGAGGAACCGGTCATGCTTGGTCCGCTGGGAGTAAGTTTGGAAAACGCTTCGGTTGTTCGCGCTGCCCGAATCCTTGTCATTGAAGACAACGCCTCAGACGTCTTCCTGCTCGAGCGGGCCCTGAACAAGCAGGATTTCCGATTTGAACTGGTTCACCTGCTGAGCGGAGGCGAAGCCCTGGCTTTCATCCGCAGGCAGGGGGCGCACGCGGACGCTGCAATTCCAAACCTGATTCTGGTGGACTTGAACCTGTCCAAATATACCGGCGAAGACATCTTGCGCGAGATCCGAAGCGCCACACACCTCGGCGGCGTTCCCGTTTGCGTGTGGAGTTCTTCCCGATCCCCGCGAGACGAGGCCCTGCTGAAAGAGCTCGGAGTTTGCCGATTCATCACCAAGCCTTCCGGTCTGGATCAATTCATGGCGATCGGCAAAATCCTCAAGGACCTTCTCGCGGTTCCCAGAGCTGGATGACGGAGCTACAGTTCAGTCAGTTGGCTCGGCCGCCAGCCGCGAGGACCAGGCACTAGCGCCGATACGGATGCGAGAATGGCACGGCGCGTGCAGGTGGGTCGCGTTAGCGTTCCAGCAACGAGGCCCGTTCGTCGCGGCAAGAAAGGCAATGGTGGCGTTGTGGCAGAGAAGACCGGCCGTCGGCCAGGAAGGGTCGTGCGTCCGCCGCGTACGCCTGACGCCCCCCGCCCAAAGAGACGAACAATCCCGAAAGGGAAGATCTCCGCAGCAGCCGTAAGTCCCGTGACCGCGGGGGCTACTGTGCGGCCACCCGCCGACGAGGATGCCGCACGCAGTTCACTCCCCTTCATCGTTGGCGTTGGAGCCTCCGCCGGTGGACTGGAGGCGTTCACGGAGTTGCTCAGCCATCTGCCGGACGATACCGGGATGGCGTTCGTGCTGATTCAGCACCTCGATCCAAGTCACGAGAGCCATCTGACAGAGTTGCTTTCCAAAGCCAGCAAAATGCCCGTCTCGGAAGTGAAAGGCGAGACTCGCGCTGAGGCCAATCATGTTTATGTGATTCCGCCGGGATGCAATTTGGGAATTTCCGATGGAGTCCTGCAGACCCCGCCCCGGCCGCGCACTGGCCGCAACATGCCGATCGACTCATTTCTCCGAGCCCTGGCGGCAGATCGCGGCAGCAAGGCCGGCGGCGTCGTTCTGTCGGGAACCGCATCAGATGGGACGCAGGGCCTCCGGGCGATTAAGGCTGCGGGTGGTATCACTTTCGCTCAGGAAATGGGAACCGCGAAGTTCGACGGCATGCCGCGCAGTGCCATCGCCGCCGGTGTGGCGGATTTCGTCCTGGCGCCGGCCGGAATCGCGCGGCAATTGGTGGCCATTGCGCGCGATTTTCAGATCCCGGTCGAGTCTCAGGAGGCGATTGAGCCGCCGGGGGATCCGGAATTGGCCAAGATACTCCGGCTGGTGCGGAACGCTACCGGAGTGGATTTCACGCACTATAAGCACGGCACGCTCGCGCGACGCATCAAGCGGCGCATGTCCCTCCGCGGATTCGAAACACTGGAGGACTACAGCCGGGATCTCGAGCAGAACCGCGAGGAAGTAAACGCGCTGTGTGAGAACTGTCTGATTACCGTCACTGCATTCTTCCGGGAACCAGCGGTCTTCGAACAACTAAAGAACATGGTGTTCCCCGCTCTGGTTGAGAACAGAGGGCCCAAAGATCCAATCCGGATTTGGGTGCCGGGGTGCGCCACGGGCGAGGAGGCTTATTCGATCGCCATCTGCTTGATGGAATTCCTGGACGACACGAAATTCAGCCTTCCGTTCGAGATCTTCGCCACCGATATCAGCGAAACGGCGATCGAGAAAGCCCGCTCCGGCACATACACGGGCGCCGCGTTGACCCATGTTTCGCCGCAGCGATTGGCGCGGTTCTTCAACCGAACCGAGCGCGGGTACCAGGTGGCGAAGATCGTCCGTGACAAATGTGTTTTTGCCAGGCACAACCTGGCACAGGATCCCCCTTTCTCCAAACTGGACCTCATCAGTTGCTGTAACGTGCTCATCTACCTGGGAGACGTTTTGCAGCGCAAGGTGTGGTCGATCCTGCAGTACGCCCTCAAGCCAACGGGCTTTCTGGTGCTCGGTGCATCGGAAAGCATCGGCACGCTTTCCGAGGCATTTCATCAAGTGGATAAGACCAACAAGATCTATAGCATGCGGCCGGCTGTCAGTTCGCCGGCGCTGCCGTTAAGCGAAGGCCGCCGAACCGAGGGTCGGGTGGATCTCCGAGAAAAAAGTGCCGACGGCCGAACCGGGCCGGACGTGCTGAGAGAAGCCGACCGGTTAGTGCTGGCCGAGCATGGTCCCCCCGGCGCCATCATTGACGATCACATGAACATCGTCCAGGTCCGGGGCCGCACAGCTCCGTATCTCGAGCTTTCGCCTGGTGAGCCGACCCAGAATCTTCTCAAACTGGCGCGCGAAGGCCTGATTGCGGGTCTCGGTAAGGCCATCAGAACCGCCCGACAAAGGAATGCTGTAGCCAAAGAAGAAGGCTTCCGGATCGAAGATGGCGGCCAGTTAAAAGACGTCACAATCAAGGTAACCCCGTTCAGAAGCTCGTCCTCTTTCAAGGAACGCTATTTCCTGGTGCTGTTCGAGGACGCCGGGCAGACCAGCGGCACGGCGTTGAAGCAGAAGCCCGCGACACAGGACAACGAGGGAAGCGCCCGGCTGCAGCGCGAGCTTATCGCAACCAAAGAGTATCTGCAATCGGTCGTCGAAGATAATGCAACCACCCTGGAAGAGCTCAGGGCGGCGAACGAGGAGGCGCAGGCTGGCAACGAGGAACTGGAAACCGCGCAGGAAGAGCTGGAATCGGCCAACGAAGAACTGAACACG
>Ga0187848_10004272_pt1 | contig 10006 bp, 9 predicted proteins | sample June2016WEW_4_40_FD_132424 | JGI IMG/M metagenome (GOLD analysis project Ga0187848, IMG submission 132424) | Peatland microbial communities from SPRUCE experiment site at the Marcell Experimental Forest, Minnesota, USA - June2016WEW_4_40 | ecosystem: Environmental > Terrestrial > Soil > Wetlands... | reverse complement strand
GCATATCCCGGGGGCTGAAGCCCGTTTCCTCGGCGGGGGGGGATTGGATTGCCCAGGCTAAAGCCTGGGCCTATCTCAGAAGCAAAGGCCAATGCGGGGGTCCTTCGCTACGCTCAGGATGACAAGCGCAAAACAGGCAACCGCAGGTCCTTCGACTCGGCGCTGCTTCACCCCAGCGAACAAGTTCGCTGGGGACCCCGATTGCGCGCCTCGCTCAGGATGACAAGCATAAAGGCGCAATGCGGGGCGGGTATACTGCATCTGCATGTCTGAGAAAATTATTGCTTTGCTGGTGTGGCTGATTGGCAGCGGGGTGCGCGGGTACGCGAGCGTCGTGGCGCTGATGGCGGTGCAGTCGGCGTGCATCCCGATTCCGAGCGAGGTGATCATGCCGCTGGCGGGCGTGGCCCTGGTGCATACGCTGGGGATGACGGCGATGCAGGTGCAGATGCAGCTTGTGCTGCTGGCGACGGTGGCGTCGCTGGCGTCGAACCTGGGGTCGGTGCCGGCGTACTGGGCGGGGGCGCGGGGCGGACGGCCGATGGTGGAACGCTATGGACGATGGGTGCTGCTGAGCAGGCGCGACCTGGACCGGGTGGACCGTTTCTTTGCGCGCTACGGGTCGATCACCGTGCTGGTGGGGCGGATGCTGCCGATCATACGGACGTTTATCGCGTTTCCGGCGGGCGTGGCCAAGATGAACCAGGCGCGCTTCCACATCTACACGTTTGTGGGGTCGTGGCCGTGGTGCTACGTGCTGGCGTATGTGGGGATGCGGCTGGGCGCATCGTGGAACAGCAATCCGCAGTTCAAGGAGGTGTTTCACCGCTTCCACCTGGGCGTGGAGGGGGTGCTGGCGGTGGGGTTGGTGTGGTTCGTGGTGTCGCACTGGAAGGGGCGGATTCGCAGCGAGGCGGCGTGAGCCGGGCAGAAAGAGCAGGCAGATGCGGGAGCATTGTGGGAGAAAGCGACGGGCGGTTGTGGTGGGGTCGAGTTCGTCGGGGTCCTTCGACTCAGCCGCACACGATGAGACTGTGTGCGGCCTCGCTCAGGATGACAGCGTTGTAGTTGTGCGCGCTACGTGCAGGATGACGGGATTTGACACGAGTTTGGGGGCGGAGGGATATACTGATCTTTCCGGTTTAACGGAAGAAGCAACACAACATTGCAGGACAGAGGGGTAAAGCAAAGCATGTCTACACCCGGAGCCGCTGCGCCAGACGCGGCGAGCATTCAGCCAGCCAAAGGGAAACTTGGAATTATGATGGTCGGGATGGGAGCGGTATGCACCACTCTCATCGCCGGCGTAGAGGCGGTCCGCAAAGGACTCGCCAAGCCCATCGGGTCGCTGACGCAGATGGGGACCATTCGCCTGGGCAAACGCACCGACGCCAACAGCCCGTTGATGCGGGACTTTCTTCCGCTGGCCAAGCTGGACGACCTGGTGTTTACCGGGTGGGACATCTTCGGCGGCAATCTGTACGATGCGGCCAAGACGGCCGAGGTGCTGGACAAGGAGACGCTGGAGAAGATCCGGCCGTACCTGGAGTCGATTGAGCCGATGCCGGCGGCGTTCGACCAGCACTATGTGAAGCGGCTGACCGGAACGCGGATCAAGAGCGGCAAGAACAAGCGCGACCTGGCCGAGCAACTGCGCAAGGACATTCAGGAGTTCAAGAAGAAGACCGACCGGCAGGTGGTGATCTGGACCGGATCGACCGAGATCTTCCTGTCGCCGACGGCGGTACACCAGACGCTGGCGGCGTTCGAGAAGGGGATGGAGAACGACGACCCGGGGATCGCGCCGTCGCAGTTGTATGCGTGGGCGGCGCTGACCGAGGGGATTCCGTTTATCAACGGCGCACCCAACCTGACGGTGGACATTCCCGCGATGAACGAGCTGTCGCGCAAGATGAACGCGCCGATCTGCGGGCGGGACTTCAAGACCGGGCAGACGCTGATCAAGAGCGTTCTGGCCCCGGCGTTCAAGGCGCGCATGCTGGGCGTGAGCGGCTGGTTCTCGACCAACATCCTGGGCAACCGGGACGGCGAGGTGCTGGACGATCCATCGTCGTTCAAGACCAAGGAGGAGTCGAAGCTGGGATTGCTGGATTTGATCCTGCAGCCGGAGCTGTATCCCGACCTGTACAAGAACATTTTTCACAAGGTACGCATTAACTATTACCCACCGCGTGGTGATAGCAAAGAGGGTTGGGACAACATAGACATCTTTGGCTGGCTCGGGTATCCGATGCAGCTGAAGGTGGATTTCCTGTGCCGCGACTCAATTCTGGCGGCCCCGCTGGCGCTGGACCTGTGCCTGTTCATGGACCTTGCGGCGCGGACTCCGAGCCTGAAGGGGCTGGGGATTCAGGAGTGGTTGAGCTTCTACTTCAAGGCGCCGGACAGCGCGCCGGGGGTGTATCCGGAGCACGATCTTTTCATCCAGTCGATGAAGATGAAGAACACGCTGCGGCACATCATGGGCGAGGACCTGATCACGCACCTGGGGCTGGACTACTACGGCGGATAGGCAGGCGACGAGAGGTATGGCAGAGTGCGCGGAGGACTTTCAGGTTGAGGTCCTTCGCGCGTTCTCAGTTTTGTGCGCCTTGGCAGAGGATTTGGGGCGACAGGATTGGGCGGGCGCGCTGATGGTGGGCTGCGGGCTGGGGCCGGGCGGGCCGGCGCTGGCGCTGGCAGGAAATATAGCTGGGGCTGGATGCCTTGCGATTGAGGAGCGGTCGGCGGTTTGCAGGGCGGCGTTGCGCAGCGGGGCGTGCGACTTCGTCGTGAACAGCGTGGACGAGGCGCTGCGGATTCTGAAGAACGAGATTCGGCAGCGCAGGCCGGTGAGCGTGGGGCTGGCTCTGGGCCCGAATGCAGCGCTCACAGAGCTGATGGAGCGCGGCGTTCTGCCCCAGGTCTTCACGGCGATTGGTGCGGAGGGGGACGCGAGCGGCGCGGCTGCGATCGATGTCACTGCGCGGGAGCCGGCCGCGCCGGATTCCGCTGCGCGGAGGTTTGCGGAGCTTGGGACGCTGGTTGTGGACTTCGATGGATCGCTGGCTGCGTCGGCGGGCGTCGTGGATGCTTCGGCGCGGCTGGAGGGCTACACGCGGGAGCGCGGGCTGCGTCTGGAGTCGTTCGGGTTTGCAGACGGCGAGGGGCTGCGCGCGTTTGACGCGCGGCTACGGGCGATGATTCCTGCGACGGACGCGCGCGCACGCTGGTGCGCGGCGGCCCCGAGGTCCTTTCATCGCGAACGGCCGCATCGGCGGGTAGTGTTTCTGACGGATGAGGAAGTGGAGCGGGTGAGGAGTTGAATTATCAGGGTTGAGTTTTGAGCTGTGAGCTATGGGCTGTGAGTTAAAAGCTGCAAGTGGAGATCTGGAGTGGTTGCGGGAATAATCGTTTGTGGCGCGGGAAGATTCCCTCAGCGGCTAAAGCCGCAATCAATGCAGGTTATCTACGGCGCGACTGAAGTCGCGCCCCTTCAAAACGGGTCGCGCCCCTTCGAAACGGGACAGGCCCCTTCAAAACGGGACAGGTTTTCCGCTACTCGGCGAGGGCGAGGAGGCGCGGCCAGAGGGCCTTGGCGCCGGCTTCGGATTTGGCGGAGACGGGGAGGACCTCGTCGACCGCGTGGTCGCGCTTGAGGGCGGCGAGCGACTTGGCGAGGGCGTTGTGGGAGAGGCGGTCGGACTTGGTGGCGACGACGAGGAACGGGCGCTGGGTGTGGCGGAAGAAGTCGATGAGCTGGCGGTCGCTGGGCTGGGGCGGGATGTTGCTGTCCACCAGGCAGATGGCGAGGGCGAGGGTTTCGCGCTGGGCCAGATACGGCTCGATGAAGCTGGGCCACTCGGCGGAGATGGAGCGGGAGAGCTTGGCGTAGCCGTAGCCGGGCAGATCGGCGAAGATGAGCGTGGGGCGGGGTTTAATCTTGTCGCCGGTGCCTTCATGGAGCGCGAAGAAGTTGATGGCGCGGGTGCGGCCCGGAGTGGATGAGGTGTGCGCCTGTTTGGAGCCGAGCAGCGCGTTGATGAGCGACGACTTGCCGACATTCGAGCGGCCGAGGAAGGCGACCTCCGGCGCGCCGAAGGTCTTCGCCGCGGAAGGGAAGTGGGCTGCATCGGTGGCGGAGAGCAGGAAGACCGGGGTGAGTCGCATCGCTCCAGTCTAGTGCATGCGATGACCGGGGCGTGACTCGGGCGTAGATTCGTGGCGCAGGTCCCACTCATCGCAAAGTGCGCGATGAATGGGGCACCCGGCCGGAGCCCATGGATTTGAACATCTTTCTCATTTGGGCGTACTGGCGGGAGCAGCGGCGTTCTCCTGGTTGAGCAGGACGATGAGGCGCTTGAAGGCTTCGGTGCGGGCGGTCTTGTTGGCCGCGGCCATGGCTGGCGTGGTGGATGCGGGGGGAGCGGGGTCTTCGCCGGCGCGCATGAATCCGTGGCCCGCGCCGTCATAGATCACCGGCTCATACTTTTTGCCGGCGGCCTTCATGGCGGTGGTGGTGGCGGGAACGGTGGCGGAGATGCGCGCGTCGTTGCCGCCGTAGAATCCGTAGACGGGCGCGGTGATGTTCTTGAGCGCGTCGTCGGCGGGCGGCGGGCCGTAGAAGACGAAGGCGGCTGCGAGATCGCGGCGATGGGTGGCGAAGTCGAAGGACTTGCCACCGCCCCAGCAGAAGCCCGCGACGAAGAGACGGCCATTGGCCGAGGGGAGTTTTTTGCCGTAGTCGGCGGCGGCGTCGAGGTCGGCGGTGACGACGGCGGGATCGAGCGCGGAGACGGCCCGGGTGACGGCGTCCTGGCCGGGGAAGGCATCTGTTCCGCCTCCGTTGGGGCCGAAGCCGGAGAGCAGGTCGGGCGCGACGACGATGAAGCCCTGGGCGGCGAGCTCGTCGGCCATCTCCCTGGCCCAGTCGCTGAGGCCGAAGATCTCGTGGACCATGAGGACGACGGGGGCCTTCTGGCTGACTTCGGGATAGACGACGAAGGCCTGCACGGTGCGGTCGCCGTGGCGGATGGCGACGTACTCGCGGTGGCGCGGCGACTTCTCCAGCGCCGCCTTGGCCCAATCCTGCGCGAGGAGCGGGGAAGCGGTGAAGGCGACGAGCAGGACGAGGGCGAGATGAAACAAAATGGGGCGGCGCATGGCGTGAGTCTAGCCCTGCGCAGCGCGCTCCGGCAAGGTTCTCGCCAGACTTGCGGTGCCTATCAAATAGAGGACCAGCCAGAGAAGGCTGGCGGTTGCCATCCATGCCTTGGAGAGCAATCCAGCCTCGTTGGAGATAAAGTACTGCACCACAAGATAAAGGCCCGACGCGACGAGCCAGTCGGTGCGGGTGCGTGAGATGGCAACCGTGAGAGCGACGAACGACGGCAGCGCGAGGATGTAGTCGTGGGCCCAGGAATACGGGGCCGTGCCGAGGGAGACAAGCAGAAGCAGCGGGAGATGCTCCTCCCAGGTCCATCGGCGACGGTTCCTGATCCAGTAGCGCGCGAACCATGCGGTCCCAATCGCCGTGGGCAGAAACTGAAGCCATGCGTGCTGCAATCCAAAGATGGAGCGCAGCGCCCCGCCCACGCCGCAGGATGTGTCCAAGGCGGCGTGGACTGTGCCATGAAAATAATCCAGGACATTATGGTTGAAGGCGATAACGGCCAACGTGGAACTCGCATAGAAGAAGATGGCGCTGACGGCGAGCGACCATCTCTTGTTCTGAATGGTCCAGAGCAGAAGCGCGAGCAAAACCAGATAGAGCAGGTGGGGCTTAAGGCCGAGCGTGAGCAGGCAGGCCCCGGCCAGCACGAACCTCTGACGGCGCAAAAGGAAGAGAAATGCCGTCAACCCGGCCAGAATCAGCGGGGTGATCTGGCCCATATGTTCCGCCGAACCGAGAGGGAGAAACGTGACGAAGAGAACAAGCCCGATCCACTGCTTGCTCTTCTCGCCGCCAAAGTACCGCCATAAGGCGATCGAGGAGACCGCTTCGAGGACCAAGGAGACTGCCAGCCAGGCAAAATGCGCCGTGCGGAATGGCGGCACGCCAAGCAAGGCGACAAAGGGCAAAGCCCAGGGCGGATTCAGCATGACCATCGGTTGTACATAGGACCAGCCAAGGGAGCGCTCGATGGCATAGATCGCAGGGACGGAATAAGGATTGGAGCCGGAGAGAAAAAGGCGACCACCCGCCCAATATGTGATGAAGTCGTTCACCGGCAGCGGAGCGAAGAGCAGCAACAAGCGCAGACGGAGCAGGTCCAGGCAGAACAAGACCGCAGGCAGCAGCAGCCACCGTCCCATGGCAGCGGGCCGCGGCGTGGCAGGAGGCGCGGAGGTCATGGATTCGCCTTGCGGCGGGGCCACCTGTTGGAGCAGGCTGCTCATGGGGCTTTCCCTCGGATGCGCGGCCGGTGGCCGCACTGGATTCCAGGCCATCATACCCTGCCGCGGCCTGCCGGCCGATACCGCTTCTGTTGTAGGGATTGGGGTTATGTATGTAGAAGACTGCGGTCTAGGGAGATGCAGAGGGCAGGATGGGTGGGGGTTCCCGTCCGACTACTGAATGGTCTTCGTCGGCTTGAATGCGTCGCGGGCGTGGTGGCGAACGTGGACGATATTGACTTGCTGACGAGATAGATCGACCGCGTAAATGATGCGGTAGATATGAGGCTTGTTGCCGTAGAGGAGATGGCGGAGGCGCGCGTTCTCCGGGATCGCTGGATGTCGTTGTGGCGACTCGGCCAGGCCAGCGATGGACTCGACGAGGCCGTCGAACCACTCTCTGGCAGGCGGCGAGGTAAGGCCTCCGATGTAGTCGAAGATCGCTAGTAGATCGCGCTCGGCGCGGGGCATGATTCTAACGAGGTAGGCCATGTCTCTCGCGTACTTCGGCGAAGAACTCTGCGGCTGTACGGCCTTCGCCCTGGCCCAGCTCGGCCAGCCCCTGACGGATGCCTTCACTGGCATCGGATGCGGCGGCGAGGTCGAGCAGGCGCTGGTAAGCTGTGGGGTCTTGCAATACAGCCTCGGGCTTGCCGTTGACGGTGAGGATGATGGGGCGCTGCGTCGCCTTAAGCTGCTGCATGAACTCAACAGAGTTATTGCGAAACGTAGTAAGCGGCTGAATGTCCTGCGTGATGTCGATCCGTGCTGGCATGGGGGCGCCTCCGCTACAGGTATTCTATCATACCTTAGGGTTTGGCGCTTGGCCAGCGGGGCTGCGGGACGAGGACCGGGCAGCGCAGCGAGGTCTATGAGGGGTGAGTTGGACGGGGCGGTCGCCCTTCGGGCGATTCCCACCCATGCGCTTCGCGCATGAATGGGGCACCCGGCAAACCCGCCCTAGCAAGCTAGGACGGGGCACCCGCGCTTTGGGTGGGGCACCCGGCAGTCGGCTTTGTGATGATTACTAGAAATGAGCTACCTCGACCGTTGCGCCGAAGTCTTCGTCGTCTTTTGTACTAGACGATAAGCAGCCGAGTAACGGGTAGTTCCTGGGACAAGTTCGATGAGCCCCTTTGTCACAAGGCGCTGAAGGATACCCTTCATCTTGTTTTCTGACCCGATGAAGCAAATATCTCGCGCCACACTGTTCTTGATACTGGCATTGGATCTGAGATACGCCAAAATAAGCTCTTCCGGCGTGGCGAGCGACTCATGTTTCAGTACCACTTTTACAGAATTTGGCCCTTGCTCAATCGTGGGAGGCTTCAATTTCATTTCACGCATGGCAAGAAATGCAGAATTCAAACCTTCACCGACGTCCTTATTCGGCGGATTCGGAAACTTGTTGATGAGTCTGACAATCACCCCGTTCCTAGAGAATCGCTCATCCAATATATTTTGCGGTGTGATATGAGCAGGTAGTGTGCCAGGACTAATTACTTCCACTCGATTATCGAAAATGCGTATGTGTATATCATCCGCAAGGCTATAGTCTCTGTGAAGTACAGCATTTGTGATGATTTCATGGAGTGCCGTGATTGGATATTTGACCGTCTCAAGGCCGTCTGGGGTGTTTACCCGAACTGATTCGATGATTGACGATGTGACGCGAACCGAATCGTAGATCTGCTTGTAGGCATGTCCTTCAATCGACTGCGGGTTCCCATCGAGTGTTTCGCGTGTTCCTTCCTCCGCCTTCGTTTTATAGCGATAAATCTTGATCCCGGTCCTTTTCGGTAGAAGGGCCTGGGGCTCCTCTGCAAAAAGCACTGCACCAGCAACAGTTGGCTTGTTCTGTACGATGAGATTTTGTTTGTGCAGCCACTCGTCCGGCTCAGCTGTTGGAACGATTTCGAGCATGAACTCGATACTCACCATTGAATTGGTTATTACTTTCGGATCGGCGTTTAGTAACTCCGTCTCGAAAGATGTCAGGCCCTTATTGCGTTCGAGTCTTGCCAATTCATCGGTAGTGGTAAATGGAATGTTTTGTGCGCCACGTCTTACATATACAATGCCATCAGAAGCGACTTTTATTGTCCTACTCTTCTGAATATCAACCTTAAGAACAAAGCCGATATCAGTGGAACACTTCATGAAAGTGTAGGAATATCCCTCCCCTAGAGGAAAGAGCTTCTCAAATATCTGAATGTGTCCGTTTGCCGCTTCAGGAGAGCCGAACCCACTCCAATGTCTCGTATTCTTTGTCTTGTCTTCTGCAATTCCAACAAAAACTTCTCCACCATCTGCGTTCGAAAAGGCCGCAATTGTTTTCGTAAGTTTGGCTGGAGCAATCTCAATCGCCTTTACGTCAGAAAAATGTCCCTCGTGGGTTAGGAGTGCCTTGTCGCGTTCCTCTGACGAGATTTCAATTACTTCGATTGACATTCCATCCTCCGCAACTCTGCTACCTTCCGAATTTTTGGCGGGGTTGCATCTGTTGCATCATACGCTGCTGGGCTTTGAGGCTGGAGCCGGAGCCCATGGATTTGAACATTTTGCGCATTTGGGCGTACTGGCGGAGGAGGTTGTTGACCTCCTGGACGGAGGTTCCGGAGCCGCGGGCGATGCGCTTGCGGCGGCTGCCGTTGATGATCTCGTGGTCGCGGCGCTCGCGGGCGGTCATGGAATCGATGATGGTCTCGATGCGGCTGAATTGCTTCTCGTCGACGTTGTCGACGGCCTGCGCCATGCCGGCGAAGGGGCCGACCGAGGGGAGCATCTTCATGATGGACTTCATGGAGCCCATCTTTTTAATCTGACGGAGCTGGTCGCGGAAGTCGTCGAGGGAGAAGCCTTCGCCGGAGAGGGCCTTGGTGGCGAACTTCTCGGCCTTGCCGCGGTCGAGCTTCTCTTCGGCGCGCTCGAGGAGGGTGGCGATGTCGCCGAGGCCCATGATGCGGCTGACGATGCGGTCGGGATGGAAGGGCTCGAATGCGTCGGGGCGCTCGCCGGTGCCGAGGAACTTGATGGGCGCGCCGGTGACGTGGCGGATGGAGAGGGCCGCGCCGCCGCGTGCGTCGCCGTCCATCTTGGTGAGGATGACGCCGGTGAGGGCGAGCAGCGTGTGGAAGGCGCGGGCGGAGGCGACCGCGTCCTGGCCGGTCATGGCGTCGGCGACGAAGAGGATTTCGGAGGGGTTGAGGAGCTTTTTGAGCGCGGCCATCTCGTCCATGAGCGCGGCGTCGATCTGGTTGCGGCCGGCGGTGTCGACGATGAGGATGTCGCAGCCGAAGTTGGCGGCCTCGCGGCGGGCTTCCTTGGCGAGACGGAGGACGTCGTCGGTTCCATGAGAAGCAGGTCCTCCGCCTTCGGCGAAGGATGACAATGGGCCTTCGTATAGCTGGGCGCCGATGGATTCGGCGACGATGCGGAGCTGCTGGCGCGCGGCGGGACGATAGACGTCGACCGAGACGAGCATGGGGCGGTGACCACCCTTTTTGAGCCAGGCGGCGAGCTTGCCGCTGGTGGTGGTTTTGCCGGAGCCCTGCAGGCCGGCCATGAGAATGACGGAGGGCGGCTGCGAGGCAAATTTGAAGCGGGCGGT
>Ga0187848_10004270_pt1 | contig 10008 bp, 8 predicted proteins | sample June2016WEW_4_40_FD_132424 | JGI IMG/M metagenome (GOLD analysis project Ga0187848, IMG submission 132424) | Peatland microbial communities from SPRUCE experiment site at the Marcell Experimental Forest, Minnesota, USA - June2016WEW_4_40 | ecosystem: Environmental > Terrestrial > Soil > Wetlands... | reverse complement strand
GTTCGGTCGAGCATCGCGGCGGGCTCGACAATTTCCTCGTCAAGGCCCGCGACGCCGACCTTTCGGACGGCGCGGCCGCGCTGAAGCGCGAAATCGTCAAGAAGCGCGCCGAGGCCTCGGCGGCCGAAGCCCAGGCCGCCTGAGCCTCTTCCTTTCCGGCTGACGTTCCAATCGCCCCCTCGATTCTCCGTCGAGGGGGTTTCTGCGTTTGGCGCGCCGTGATCCCCGCCGTTGCGACCGTCCCCCGAGAGACGCCGAAGCGATCGTCCGCGCGCAACGCGACCGGGTCGAAACGTCCGAGTGACGCGCAGGGGGTCGCGAAGCCATGACCGACCTCGACGCGGGTGGTCGGTCTCGTCCGCGGTGAAGCGGTTTCAACGACTTGAGTGCGCTTTCGTGTCCCCACTGCGGACTGGATCGCGGCGCGGCCGGGCCGGTCTTCGACCAGGACCCGGGACCCTCGGCGAGGCTGCGAAACATGGCGATTCGGATTGCGTCGCCACTTGTACTATATGTTTACGTATTTATAGATCCCGAAGCGTCGCCGCCTCGCGCGAAAGGGCTTCGATGGCGGCGTAATCGCCGTCGGCGAGCGCCTGGCGCGGCAGCATCCACGAGCCGCCGACGCAGGCGACGTTGGGCAGCGCCAGATAGGTGGACGCCTTGGCGAGGTCGATGCCGCCGGTCGGGCAGAACTTCAGGTCCGGCAACGGCCCGGCGAGCGAACCGAGCAATTTGACGCCGCCGACCGCCTCGGCGGGAAACAATTTCATCGCGCGAAAACCCAGTTCCATCAGCGTCATCGCCTCCGAGGCGGTGGCGACGCCAGGCAGAAAGGGCACGGGCGACTCGGCCGCGGCCTGCGCGAGCCGCGGCGAGGCCCCGGGGCTGACGAGAAAGCGCGCGCCCGCGGCCACGGCGGCCTCGATCTGCCCGGGATGCGTGATCGTGCCGGCGCCGACCGTGGCGCCGGGAACGCGGCTCGCGATCGCCGCGATCGCGCCGAGCGCGCCGGAGGTGCGCAGCGTCACCTCGATCGCGCGCAGCCCGCCGGCCACCAGCGCCTTGGCCTGGGCGACGCCATCCTCGGCGTCGCGAACCGTCAATACCGGGATCACCGGCGCCAAGGCCATGATCGAGAGAACGTCATCGTGGTGCGATCGAACGGTCATGGCGGGCTCCCCTGGAACGGACCTCGCCTTTAACACGCTTGCGAGCGCCGCCGCGAGCGCGATTCGCCGACGCCAAGAAGGGATCGCGCGCGAACGCAAATCGATTAAGCTCGCATCCGACCCGCTCATCCCGCGCCGACCGAAGGGGCCCGAAAATGAACGCGCCGTTCGATCTCGCCATCTACAAGGAGGCGCTGCTCTTCCTGGTCACGGCGGGAGTCGTCGCGCCGCTGTTCTTTCGCATCCGCGTCAGCCCGGTGCTCGGCTATCTCCTGGCGGGCGTCGCGTTGGGGCCGTTCGGCCTCGGCCGGCTCGCGCGCAACGCCTCCTGGCTCGACGCTCTCGCGCTGACCAACGTCGAAGCGATCGAACGGCTCGCCTCGTTCGGCGTCGTCGTTCTCCTGTTCACCATCGGCCTCGAACTCTCTTTCGAACGCCTCAAGCGCATGCGGCGTCTGGTGTTCGCGTTTGGCCTGGCGCAGGTCGCCGTCTGCGCCCTCGCGCTCGGCGCGGCCGCCTACGCTACGGGGCGGAGCCCGGCGGCGGCGGTGATGATCGGCGCGGCGCTGTCGCTTTCCTCCACGGCGATCGTCATTCCGGTGCTAGCCGAGGAAAGGCGCCTCGGCGCGGCGGTCGGCCGCTACAGCTTCGCCGTGCTGCTGTTCCAGGATCTCGCGGTCGCGCCGCTGCTGGTTCTGGCGGCGATGCTCGCGGGCGGCCGCATCGAGAGCCTCGGCGCCAGCCTCGTCCTGACCCTGGCGCCCGCAGCCCTCGCGCTCGCCGCGGTGATCGTCGTCGGCCGACTGGTGCTACGGCCGCTGTTTCATTCGGTGGCGACGACGCGCAGTCCGGAATTCTTCATGGCGGCATGCCTGTTGGTGGTGCTCGGCGCGGCCCTGACCGCCGCCGCAAGCGGAATGTCGATGGCGCTCGGCGCCTTCGTCGCCGGCTTGCTGCTCGCCGAGACCGAATATCGGCGCGAAATCGAAGTGACCATCGAGCCGTTCAAGGGCCTGCTGCTCGGCTTGTTTTTCGTTTCGGTCGGCGCCGGGCTCGATCTTTCCGTGCTCGGCGCGCATCCGGCCGGCGTTCTCGGGTTGACGGCGGCCTTCGTCGTGGTCAAGGCGCTTGCGCTGTTCGTTCTCGCACGGCTTTTCGGCGCGCCGAACGGCGTCGCTGCGGAAGTCGCGCTGCTGCTTGGGCCCGGCGGCGAATTCGCCTTCGTGATGATCGCCGCCGCTGTCGCCGGCAAGGTCGTCGCCGGCGCGGACGGTCAGATACTTCTCGTCGCGGTGGCGCTGTCGATGCTCGCGATCCCGCCGCTCGGCAGGATCGGCGCGGCGCTGGCGCGCCCGCAAGCCCGCGCGCTGGCGCCAGAGGCGCTGGTGGCGCCGCCCGAGGACGAAAGCCGCCGCGTCATCATCGTCGGCTACGGCCGCGTCGGCGCGCTGATCGGCGAAATGCTCGACGCGCATCGCATTCCCTTCATCGCCGTAGACGCCGACCCGAACCTGATCGCGCGCGAGCGGCGGGCCGGCAAGCCGGTCTATTTCGGCGACGCCTCGCGCGAGGATTTTCTGCGCCGCTGCGGCGTCGAAACGGCGCGCGCCGTCGTCGTCACCTTGGACGCGCCGGTCGCCAACGAAGCGGTGGTCGCGGCCGCGCGCCGTTTGCGGCCCGACGTCACCCTGATCGCCCGCGCGCGCGACGCCGCCCATGCGCGCACGCTCTACCAACTCGGCGTCACCGACGCCGTGCCGGAAACGATCGAGGCGAGCTTGCAGCTCTCCGAGGCGACGCTCGTCGATCTCGGGATTCCCATGGGCCTGGTGATCGCCTCGATCCACGACAAGCGCGACGAATTTCGCAAGCTGCTCGTCGCCGCCGGGGCCAGCCGCGAGACGCGCGGCGCGCGTCGTCCGCGTAAGAGCTGAATTCAGGCGGGCGCCGAAGCGCGCCGATATTCGCGCGCTGCGGCCAGAAGCGCGAGCGTCGCGGCCTTCAGCGGCGCGGGGGCCAAGTCGGCGCCGGCTTCGCTCGCCGGTTCGCCGTCGGCCTTGGCGGCGAGGCGCTCGGCGAGCCAAATGCGGGCCGCTTTCGCTTCGGCCTGCGCCTTGTCCGCGCCTTCCGCCGCGCGCAATCCCAGCCGCATCGCCGAGAGGTGCGCGACGACGACGTGGGCGGCGATCAGCATCGCCGACATTTCTTCGAGGCCGCGCCGCGTCGCGCGCGGCTCGCCGCCCATGCGCGCCGCCGAATCGGAAAGCGCCGCGATCGCCTCGATGACGCCCTTGCGCGCCAGGCGATAGTCCTGGTCCGGCGCTCCCGAGCGCAGCGCCACGGCGGCGAAGGCGGCGGTTTGGGCGATGAGCCGCGCCGCCAGGCGCGGCGCCTCGGCGAATTCCCAGCGCGGCCAGACATGGCTGAACAGATGGGCGATCGCCGCGCCGACGAGGGTGTCGGCGAGGCGGGTCATGACCGGCGCGGCCTCGGCCGGGTTGATCAGGTGCAGCGAGACCAGCGCCATCACCGAGGCTCCGACCGAAGCGAGACGGTAGTTGGAGCGCACGAAACCGTGGGTCATCGCCAGCGCCAGACCCTGCACGGCGACCAACGCGCCGACTGGCGCGTAAGCGACGGCGACGGCGGCGATCACGCAGCCGACCAGGGTCCCGACGATCCGATCGTCGCGGCGCTGGCGCGTCCAGCCGTAGCTCGCGCGCATGATGACCGCGATCGTCAGCAACACCCAATTGCCATGGGCCGCGCCGCCGAGCGAGACCGCGACGATCGCCCCCGCCATCATCGCCGCCGCGAGCCGCACGGCGTAGCGGAACACCGGCGAATCCGGCGTGAGCTCGGCGCCGAGCAGGCGCGGATCGTAGGAGCGGCGTGGCGCGAAGGCGGAAAGATCGATTTCGCCGATCGCCGCTTGCGCCGCCGCGTCGTCGCCCAAAGCGCGCTCGAGACGGCCGATATGGCCGCGAGCGTCGACGAGACGCTGCATCGTCGCTTCGATCGCGGCGCGCTCGGCCGGGCTCGCCTCCTCGCCGGCGACGAGGCGCGCGGCCTCTCGACGCATCGCGTCGGTCGCTATGGCGTGGCCGGGCGGCAGACCCGGCTTGGAGGTGACCAGCAGTTCAAGACTCAGATCCTGCAAATCGAGCGCGGCGGCGCGCAAGGCGACGCCGATGCGCGCCAACAAGGTCCGCGCCGCGGCGACGCCGCGAAGCCCCGTCAGATCGCATTGAGCCGCCACCAGCGCATCGAAGGCGTCGAGCAGAATGCCGATCGTCGCGGCGAGCCGCACGCGTTCGGGGGTCGCGCGCGGCCTCTCGAGCAGCAAAGCGCGCGCGGCCTGTAATTGCTCGGCCAACGCGGCCTGCTGCCGGATCGCCGCGCCGTAGACTTCCGTGACGTCGATCCCCGGATCGGTGAAGCGCGCGATGGCTCTCAGGTACGCCGCCAGCTCGCGAAAGCACTCGCTCGCCATCAAGCGCCGGTCGCTGGCGCCGCTGAGGCGCGTCGCAATCAGCGCCAGGCCGATATAGGCGAAGCCGCCCGCCGCGAAGACCGCCTCGGCGCCGAACGCATGCGCGGGATCGACCTCAGGCAGGCCCATGACGAAGACCATGGGAATGAGCAATTGCGCGCTCAAGGACAACGCCCAGCGGCCGAACCCGGTCACCATCCCGGCGCAGAACGCGATGACGCCGATGGCGGCGATCTCCAGCGGCGCCGAAGCGCCGGCAAGTTGGATTCCCGAAGTCGAGGCGAGCGCGAGGGCGAAGCCGACGAGCATGGTGCGCGCCTTGACGCGCCAAGGCGCGGGAAAGTCGCTGATGCTCGCGGAAATCGCGCCGAGCGTCGCAGGTTGCCCGGCGGCGAAGCCGAGCGACGCGGACGCCGCGATCGCCACCGCCATAACGGCGAGCGCGACGCTCAGTCCGTTGACGATATGTTGCCCGACGAAGAGCTTGAGCAGGGTGGGGGAACGAAGCCAGTTGCGCATCGGACCTTTCGTGCGTGCAGCCGGGCGCCGAGCGTCCCTTTGTCGCCTATTCGATTTTCGCCAGCCGGCGCAGCAGCGCGACAAGCGTGTCTCGACCCTGCGGACCGAGGATGTCCGCAATCGCGCCTTCCTGCTCGGCCTGCACGACGCGCGCGCGCGCGACGAGCTCGCTTCCCCGTTGCGTCAGCGCCAGCGCGTGGGAGCGGCGATCCGCGTCCGAGCGCAGGCGCTCGGCGAGGCCGCGGCGCTCGAGTTCGTCCATCATCGCGACGAAGTTCGGCCGTTGGATGCCGAGCGCGCCGGCGATCTCCGATTGCCTGCGGCCGGGATTGTCGCCGATCGCGACCAGCGCCGAATATTGCGCGGGCGTGAGGCCAAGAGGCGCGAAGCGCTTGTTGAAATCCTCGAACACCGCCAGCTGCGCGCGGCGCAGGGGATAGCCGGTGATCTCGGTCAGCGCGGAAAGGTCGAGCGGATTGTCGACTGGCGTTGTTTCGCCGTCGTCGCCGCCGGCCGGCGGGGGTCGCGGAGTTCTGGCGCCTCTAGCAGCCATGGGCGGCCTCGCTCTGGCCCGAGAGCGGCGCGATCGGCGTAACCCGGCGGAGCTCGAGGCGCGCGGGACAGCCGGTCGCTTCGAACAGGCGATGGATGGCGGCGTCGAACATCTCGAAATAGCGTAGACGGCGCGCGATCCCGGCGGGATCGCAACCGACCCATTCTACGCGCACGGCGAGACGGTTGACCAGCATGGACGGGCCTCAGCGGGGCTGCATGCGCAGGGCGCCGTCGATGCGGATGGTCTCGCCGTTGAGATAGGCGTTCTCGACGATATGCGCGGCAAGGGCGGCGTATTCCGGAGGCTCCCCGAGACGCGCGGGAAAGGGGACCGCACGCCCCAGCGAATCCTGGGCTTCCTGCGGCAAGCCGAGCATCATCGGCGTAAGGAACAGTCCCGGCGCGATGGCGTTGACGCGAATGCCGAACTGCGCCAATTCGCGCGCGATCGGCAACGTCATCGCGACGACGCCGCCCTTGGAGGCGGCATAGGCGGCCTGGCCGACCTGGCCTTCATAGGCCGCCACCGAAGCGGTTGAAATTATGACGCCGCGCTCGCCGCCCTCGAGCGGCGGGAGCTTGGCCATCGCCGCCGCCGCGAGGCGAATCATGTTGAAGGTGCCGACGAGATTGACCCGGATCACGGTCTCGAAATCGACGAGCGGCTGCGGCCCGTCGCGCCCGACGACCCGCTTGGGCGTGCCGATGCCGGCGCAATTGATCAGAATGCGCGCCGGGCCGTGGGCGGCCTCGGCCTTGGCGATGGCGGCTTCGGCCGAGGCGGCGTCGCTGACGTCACAGGGCGCGGCGAGGCCGCCGATCGCCTCTGCGACTTCTTCGGCCGCCGCGGCGTTGCGGTCGAGCACCGCCACGCGGGCTCCCTTGACGGCGAACGCCGCCGCGGTCGCTCTGCCCAATCCCGAACCGCCGCCGGTGACGATCGCCGCTGCCCCAGTCAGATTCATTTCGTCTCCCTCCTGATCAAATCGCGACGGCCGGACTTTAAGAAATCATCGCGATTCCCCGCCCGCCCCCGATACAGGCCGAAGCGACGCCGTAACGCAAGCCCTCTCGCCGCAATTGCCGTGACGCGGCGAGCGCAGCCTCGACGATGACGGCGTCGTCGCTGACATTCGCCATCGTCGCCGCCAAATTCGTCAGGGTTCGTCGTTATATACGGCGACAATCGTCTTCGCCTAGCGCGCCGCGCCGCGACGAGGAAGGACCGCTATTTTGGCAAACACAACTTTCGTAGGGCTATCGGAACCGCGCAGCGTCTGCTGATCTGAGCGAAGTCCACGCGAGGCGGTCGGCGGCGAACCGACGACGTTCGCCGCGGGAAACGACAAGAGGGAGGAACCGGTTGGGCTTGCCGCCTAAGCGCGCGAACGCCGACGACACCTTCGCCAAGCTGCTGCGCATGCATGCGCGGGTGCGAGGCGGACGTCCGGCCTTTCGTCACAAGGATTTCGGCATTTGGCAGACTTGGACATGGAGCCAAGTCTACGCCGAAACCTGCGCGCTCGCGCAAGGCCTCGGCGGCTTGGGGCTCGCGAAAGGCGACCGCATCGCCGTCGTCGGCGCCAACCGTCCGCGGCTCTATTGGACCATCGCGGCGGCGCAGATGCTCGGCGCCGTTCCCGTCCCCGTCTACGCCGACTCGGTCGCCGACGAACTCGCGCTCGTGCTCGACCACGCCGGCGCGAAATTCATCGCCGCGCAAGATCAGGAGCAGGTCGACAAGATCTTTTCCGTCGCCTCTCGCCTGCCCAATCTGGCGCTCGTCATCTACGACGAGGAGCGCGGCCTCAGCGATTACAGCGAGCCGCGGCTGCGTTCCTTCGAATCGGTGATCGCCGCAGGCCGCGACGCGCTCGCCGACCCGAGCGTCGCGGCGGCGCTCGACGCCCGCATCAGCGCCGGCGAGGGCAAGGACCCGTCGGTGATCCTCTACACCTCCGGCACGACCGGGCGCTCCAAAGGCGTCGTGCTGAGCGGCGAACGCTGCATCGCGGCGGCGCGCGACACCGTCGCCTTCGACAATCTGACCGATCGCGACGAAGTGTTGGCTTATCTGCCGCTCGCCTGGGTCGGCGATCACTATCTCAACTACGCGCAAGGCTTCGTGGCGGGTTTTTGCATGGCCTGCCCGGAGAGCGCCGACACCGCCGCCGAGGACCTGCGCGAAATCGGGCCGACCTTTCACTTCGCGCCGCCGCGGGTGTTCGAGGCGCTGCTGACGCGGGTGATGATCCGCATGGAGGATGCGAGCGCGCCCAAGCGTTGGCTGTTCCGCCACTTCATGGGCGTCGCGCGCCGCTGGGGCGAAAGCATCGCCAACGGGCGGCGCGTTCCCTGGCTGGCGCGGCTGCACTATGCGCTCGGCGAAGCGCTGATCTACGGCCCGCTGAAAAACGTGCTCGGCTTCACCAAGATCCGCGTCGCCTACACCGCGGGCGAGGCGATCGGCGCGGATCTGTTCGCATTCTATCGCTCGCTCGGCCTCAACCTCAAACAGCTCTACGGCCAGACCGAGGCGTTCCTCTATGTCACCGCCCAGGCCGACGGCGCCGTGCGCGCCGACGCCGTCGGACCGCCCGCGCCACACGTCGAGCTGCGCATCGCCGAGGACGGCGAGGTGCAGTTCAAGTCGCCGGGCATGTTCGTCGACTACTTCCAGGAGCACGACAAGACGCGCGAAGCGCTGACCACGGACGGTTTCGTCAAGACTGGCGACGCCGGCTTCTTCGAGCCCGACGGCCAACTCAAGATCATCGACCGCGCCAAGGACGTCGGCCGCCTCGCCAATGGGCAGTTGTTCGCGCCCAAATACATTGAGAACAAGCTCAAGTTCTTCTCCGATATCCGCGAGGCGGTGGCGATCGGCCATGGCCGCGACTTCGTCGCCGTCATGCTCAATATCGAGCTGGCCTCGGTCGGCAATTGGGCGGAACGCAACGCCGTCGGCTACGCCTCCTATCAGGAGCTTGCCGGCAACCCGCGCGTCGCCGAGCTGATCGCCAAGCACGTCGACGCGGTCAATCGGGCGCTGGCGAGCGAACCGGTGATGGCGGGCGCGCAGATCAAGCGGTTTCTCATCCTGCCCAAGGAGCTCGACGCCGACGACGGCGAGCTGACGCGCACGCAGAAGGTGCGCCGCAGCTTCATCGCCGAGCGCTACGCGCCGCTGGTCGAGGGCCTCTACAACGGCGCCGCCGAGGCCGCGATCTCGGCCGAGATCACCTATGAGGACGGCCGCAAGGGCAAGCTCGTCGGATCGTCCCGGATCGTCGACATGCCGATCCATCCGCCGGCCAAGCGGAGCGCCGCCGCATGAACGAGCGCCACACGGTCGCGGTCGGCGAGCCCCTTCTATCGCTGCAGCACGTCTCGCTTTCGTTCGGCGGCGTGAAGGCGATTTCGGACGTCTCTTTCGATATCCGAAAAGGCGAGATCCGCGCCATCATCGGCCCCAACGGCGCGGGGAAGACCTCGATGCTCAACGTCATCAACGGCTTCTATCAGCCGCAGCTCGGCCGCATCCTGTATCGCGGCGAGGCGCGCAAGCGCATGCGCCCCTACGAAGCGGCGAGCCAGGGCATCGCGCGAACCTTTCAGAACGTCGCCCTGTTCAAGGGCATGACGACGCTCGACAACATCATGACGGGCCGCAATCTGCGCATGAACAAGAGCCTGTTCTGGCAAGCGCTGCGCCATGGCCCAGCGCTCCAGGAGGAGATCGCGCATCGCCGGGTTTGCGAGGAGATCATCGACTTTCTCGAAATCGAGCACATCCGCAAGACGCCGGTCGGCGCCCTGCCCTACGGCCTGCAAAAGCGGGTGGAGCTCGGCCGCGCGCTGGCGATGGAGCCGGAACTGCTGCTGCTCGACGAGCCGATGGCCGGGATGAATCTCGAGGAGAAGGAAGACATGAGCCGCTTCATCGTCGAAGCGAACCGGCATCTCGGCGCGACGGTCGCGCTGATCGAACACGACATCGGCGTGGTGATGGATCTGTCGACCCGCATCGTCGTGCTCGAATACGGACGCAAGATCGCCGACGACGTCCCCGAGGTCGTCAAGGCCGACCAAAAAGTGATCGACGCCTATCTCGGCGTGGCGCATTGAGGGCGAGCGATGGACCTCTTGCACGCGATCTTCGTCGACCCCTTCGCGCAGATGATCTCGGCGCCCGATCTGCTCGTGCAGACGATCTGGGAGGGTTTCGTCGGCGGCGTGCTCTATGCGCTGATCGCGCTCGGCTTCGTG
>Ga0187848_10004269_pt1 | contig 10010 bp, 6 predicted proteins | sample June2016WEW_4_40_FD_132424 | JGI IMG/M metagenome (GOLD analysis project Ga0187848, IMG submission 132424) | Peatland microbial communities from SPRUCE experiment site at the Marcell Experimental Forest, Minnesota, USA - June2016WEW_4_40 | ecosystem: Environmental > Terrestrial > Soil > Wetlands... | reverse complement strand
TGGGCGGATATCTGGCGCTCGTGCGCGCATGCCGACACGGCAATCGCCAGCGTCACAAGGATAAGCGGAATAGAATTTTTGAGATGTTTCATGCAGGCCCTCCGCATCGGGGGAGAAAAGGCGCTATATTAAAGGAATATCAGGAAAGACGCGGGCGGTCAACCGGAAAAGGGCGGCTATTGGTACTGGGGCGACGACGGCGTTATTTTTCCTGAGTCATAATGATGATCCCATTTTTTGCCACAAAGGCCGGCCGATACCCTGATTCCTTCCGTCGCGCCTTTAAGTTTTGCGCATATTTTAAGAACAATAATTTCCTTGCTGCTGATAAAGGTAGTTGACGGCGAATTTTCTTTTCATAGTGTTTTTCAACTATAAGAGGTAGCTCTGAAGGGACTTTCCCCCCTTTTTTCTTTTAATGGCCCATAATCTTGCTGTTTCGCCAATAACATCATAAATAAGCATATTTCTGTAAGCACCATCAATATCACTTTTCCCTGGTATTGCCTCCGTTATAGGGTGAGAATGAAAGGTGCCAAAAATTTTTTTGCCATGTAGTTTGATTTTTTTTCGAATTTTTTCCAGATTTTCGAGACTCATTTTATAATTTCCAGGTTTTGTTGAAAGATTTCTTAAGAACAAAAATGTAATACTTATGTTCTCATCTATTACTAATAGACCACAGGTTTCCCGGTTACCTCTCTTCTTCTCACGGAATGCTTCTTTATGCAACTTAAGAAAATCTCTAAAAGAAATATAATATTGCTTTACCATTTTTTAAATGCTAATCCCAAAGTAGCAAGAGTAAAAAATTAAGACTTATAAGCTTTCCGGAAGCGCCGGCTGGTCGGTCTCCGGCTCGGGCAGGATATCCTGCTCCCCGTCCGGCTCGCCGGTAAGTTTTGTTACGGAACTCGAGTACCGGCCCAGGTGGGTGGATGCCTTGGTGAACGAGTCCCTGGCGCGGTCGAGGTCGCGGCCCACGCCGTCGAACCGCTCCTGGAAATGCCTGAAATGCTTCCGCGCCCTCTGGATGTTCTCTATGGTCTTATCGACCCCCATCGACATCTCGTAGTATTTATAGGAGAGCGTAAGCCCCTTGAGCGTGACGGCAAGAGTGTTGGGCGAGACGGGATAGACGTTCAGCTTCTGAAGCGCAGCCCAGAGCTCGCCGTCCCTGACGACCTCGAAGTAAAGGGTCTCGGAGGGCAGGAACATAAGCGCCATGTTCGTCGTACCGTGCTCCGGGCGTATATACTTCGACGCGATATCCTTCGCCTGCTCCTTCACGACGCGGGAGAGCGTCCGCCTGGCCTCGGCGAGCGCTGCTGCGTCGCACGAATCGAACAGCGGCAGGACCTGCTCCCGCGGAAACTTCGAATCAATTGGCAGGCTTGCCCCGGGCAGCTTTACCAGCACGTCCACGCGTTCGGAGCCTCCTATCTGCGCCTCCCGCTCGTAGAGCGATGCGGGCAGGAAGTCCGCTATCAGCATCTCGAGGGTCGACTCGCCGAAGTCGCCCCGGAGGTGCGGGAGCTTAAGGAGCTGGTTCAGTTCGTTTATGGAAGCCCCGACTGCCGATACCCCGACCAGGTGCATCTCCGCCTTCTTGAGGTGCTCCTGCACCTTCGCGAAGTGCGAAAAACCCTCTTTTATATTCTCGTCCAGCTTCGCCTGGACCTGCTGGCCAATCGCCGTCAGCCGCTCGTCCACCTTGTTACGGATGGCGTCCAGGGACTCGGTTGTCTTTTTTTCCAGAGCGGTTATCCTCAGCTCGGTGCTCACGCCGGACTCGCCTAGACGTTTTATGACGGCCTCGGTCATCGCCGTCATGGACTTCGCCGACTCCTCCCGTCCCATCGCGTGCTGGGATTCCACCCTGTCTCGCATCTCGGTTATCCCCTTGGAAAGCCGGTCGGCAACCTCCTGGCGCATATCCGCGTTGGTGCGGGCGATGAGGTCAGTCAAGGCCATGGAATGCTGTGAAAGCGAGGCCCCCAGGCTTATCTTCATATCCGAGACCGAGCCTTCGAGGCGCGACATATCCGCCTTGCCGTCCCGCCGTTTTCCGCCCTGGGAAATCAAAAAAATCATTAGGATAAGCGTCAGGAGCGATACGGCGAATAACGCTGCTTCCATAATACCTCCGGTTCTTAAAACCCTCTCCCAGACCCCGCGCCCAGAAAAGAACCCAGGAAAAAATAGAAAAGAAATAATGCCAATATTAACATTATCCGCACCACCCGCACAAGCGGGAAAAATGACCGGATTTGCGAGCATCGCCTTACCGGGGGCGTTGGCCTACCGAAGCGGACCATCGAAGCGTACGGGGGGCGAAAATCCCCGTCAATGACTATTTGCAGATTTTATTGGTATATAAATTGCATTTATTCCCGATGGGCAGGATTATTGAAAGGAGCCGCGCAGAAAAAGATGAAAACAACAGCATGCCATATGGCAGACAGGAAGCCGTCCATACCTGGCAACACATTGAAATTGCACGCTAAGAAGACCGGGTCGGGCGAGCTTCTCATTACTGCCGCCGCACTAGGGCGCACCGGTTCACCCGCCGCGGCCGGGGAGAGTTACAGACAGATTTCCGGCATATTGGCAAATTCCGGCATGAGGGTGGTCCACGAGCGCATACTCGGGAGCCTTGCAGCCCGTAACGGGATAATGCACGCCCGTTCGGCGGAGCTTTCGGCAGGAGGCATAAACCCCGCCGGTGCCGTAACTTATGTAGAGGGCAACCCGCCCTGGGGAGAAGGTTATGCCGGTACGATAATCCAGGCGGTCCCCGCCGGTACGGAGGTTCGTGAGCTAAAAGACGGAGGTCTCCCCTGCGGGAGATGCTGGAACGCAGGCGATATGCGCTTCATCGTAGTGCAGGGGCTCCAAAGACCGGACTGCGCGTGCGGCCCCGGCATGGATGCACCGGGCGACGCCGAAGGCATAATCAGGCGCGCTCGCCGTATTCTCGAGGAAAACGGCGCCTCCTTCAGGGACGTCGCAAGGACGTGGTTTTACCTCTCGGACATCCTTTCATGGTATGACGGCTTCAATTCGGCCAGGAACAGGCTCTACCGGGACTTCGGCATAATGCCCGGCAGCGGAGAAGAAATCATGCTGCCCGCGAGCACCGGCGTCGGCGGGGCGAACCCGTCCGGCTCCGCATGCAGCCTGGACCTGCTGGCCGTGATTCCATCCGGCGTATCCGGCGGCGCGGTCAGGCAGATACGGAACCCGCGCCAGATGGATGCGTTCCTGTATAATTCTGCATTCTCGCGCGGCGCGGTGATACCCGGGCCCGGAGGCGCCAGGACCATATACGTCTCGGGCACGGCGGCGATCGATGAAAAAGGGGCGAGCCTCTACATCGGCAACGCCAAATGCCAGATAGAGTGCACGTTCGAGAAGGTGGGCGCATTACTGAAACAAGAGGATGCCGCCCTCGAGGACATCATCTCGGCGACCGTATTCATAAAAAAACCCGAGTACGCAGAGCTTTTTTACGACATAGCTGATTCGCTCGGGCTGAGCGATTTCCCGGCCGTGCTGATAGTCTCGGACATATGCCGGCCCGAGCTTTTATTCGAGTTCGACGCGGTGGCCGTAACGCCTCCTCAATTCCCCTTTTGAGCCAAGGGGGAGGGGGAGTTACAAATAGCGCCCCCAATGGAGTTTTATGATTTACCGGGCAATAGCTTTTTTATTTTTCATCTCATATCTTCTGGCGGCCCCAGCGCACCCGGCCCGGGCCGAGGAGATTGTCGATGAAGGCACTTACGCCGACGTAACCTCCTGCAAGAACTGCCACGAAGCGCGCTACAAGACCTTCGCCTGCGGCATACACGGGACGACCGGGTTCACGGACCCCGAGTACCTGGGCTGCGAGTCGTGCCACGGCCCGGGCGCGGCCCACGCCTCATCCGGCGACAAGCTCAAGATAATAGGCCCTTCGACATGGACGCAGGAGTACGTGGACGGGGTATGCCTGGTCCGCTGCCACATAAAGACCCCGCGCCTCAAGTACTGGGAAGGCAGCCCCCACCAGAGGGCGGGCCTCATGTGCTACAACTGCCACAAGGTGAGCTTTTCGCGGTTCGAGAACGACAAGCTGGTATTCAAGGGCCAGACCATGGCCGAGGCCTGCCTCAAGTGCCATTCCGAGATACGGATCGCGCTGTCCCAGCGCTCGCACCACCCCTTAAGGGACTCCACCCGCCCGGATCTGGAGGGCAACATGGTATGCTCGGACTGCCATAACCCGCACGGCTCGGTCGCCGACCACCTGATAGACGCGAACTCCATAAACGACAAGTGCTGGCAGTGTCACATGGAGAAGAAGGCCCCGGTGCTCTGGGAGCACCCGCCCGTGAAAGAGAACTGCCTTAACTGCCACACCCCGCACGGCTCGAATAACCCGAGCCTCCTGAGGCAGAACGTGACGTTCCTCTGCCTCTCCTGCCATCCGCAGGGGAATATGGGGACAGGACACGGGATATCGTCGATAGGGCGCGGCTGCGTGAACTGCCACCCGACGATACACGGCTCGAATAACCCCTCCGGGGCCACACTGAACCAGTAAAAAGATGCGATTTCCGGTCATTTCTTTAGTCTTCTTCGCGCTTGCCGCGCTAACCTTCGCGCGGCCGGTCCCGCTGTACGCCGTGACTGACATATGGGACGGCAGGGCGACTCTCGATTTCTCCGGGACTCTGGGTTACGAGGACTGGTCGGCGGACGGCCTGCGGCCGTCGCAGTTCCAGGCCTACCGAGACGTGCCCAGGGGCTTCGTGTTAAGCTCGCTACACCTCTACAGCGAGTGGACGGACCCTGAAAACCCTTATTATATAAAGTTTTTTGGCAGGGACCTCTTCCAGGAAGACCAGGTGCTGGGCCTTCAGACAGGGCTGTACGGAGTGGTCAGGATCAGGCTTGGCTATAAGGAGACGCCGCGGCTTTTCTCCACGGGCGACAGATTTTTGGAGGGCTACGCCGGCGACGGCCGGTATACCATCAACCCGCAGATACCCGAAACGCTTCAGGGATTCGGGACGCCCATCGCGCCCTTCCAGGACGACCCCGCCTTCCGGAATGCGCTTAACGGATTTTTAAAGGACGACGGGCACGACGTTGACCTGAAATTCATCCGCAAGACTTCCACCGCGGAATGCCTGATGAAGGTTGCGGACGACCTGAATTTCAGGCTGAACTACACCCACGAGGACAAGGACGGGACGAAGCTCACAAGCTTCGGCACATACGACCAGAACTTCCTGCCGGCGAGCAGTTTCCAGCAGTTCAGGGTCGTGCTGTTCGAGATGCCGGAGCCTATCGACTGGAGCACGAATACCGTCCGGGCGGGCCTGGAGCTGAACCGGGACGAAGGCCTCGCGCAGCTTACCTACGAGTTCCAGGACTTCTCGAACGGCATCAGCGCGCTTCGCTGGGATAACCCGTTCGTCTCACAGGACCTCGCGCCCGGAAGCCCTGCCGACCCGCGCCTTTACGGCCTCGACACGGCGCACGGGCTTATCAGCCTCCCTCCGGACTCGTACAGCCAGATGGGGACTTTATCGGGGACATGGATGCTGCCCTTCTGGAAGTCGAGGGCATCCTGGACGCTCTCGGGCGGCGGGACATGGCAAAACGAGGGCTTTGCCCCGTTCTCCCAGAATACGCTCATGTCTACGGACATACCAAACGGGCGCGGCGGGTTCCTGCTCGCTAACGACCCGAGCGCCCTGCCCGCCCGCTCGCTAGGCGGGTCTGTGCTTAATTTCACCCAGAACTACCAGCTTACCATGAGGCCGCTCGACGCTCTCCAGGTAACGGCCAAATACAGGTACTACTACTACGACAACAAGACGACCCCGCTGCCGTTCTACGGCTACTCGGCAAACGGAGACTCCGATTGGTTTACCCTCCCGGGCGGCGCGCAGTTCGAGAACCCAACGCCCGGATACTTGAGGCAGAACGCATCCCTGGACTTCGACTACAGCCTGAGCGGCGCCGTCTCCCTCCGGAGCGGCTGGACATGGGAACGCTGGCGCAGATGGGAGAGGGACGTGAGCCTTACGGACGAGCAGGGCGCGGGTGCGGGTATTACGCTGAAGCCGTCTAAATGGCTTAAGGTGATGGTGGACTACAAGTACTCGGTCAGGGACGCGGACGGCTATATCCAGGAGTTTGCCATAGTGCCGGAAGACCCGGGCCTCAGGCAGTGGGACGAGGACGACAGGAAAAGACACGCAGCGAGCACAAGGGCTCTCTTCTCGCTACTGCCGGGACTAAGCCTTGAGGCCAATGGCACGCTGACCAGGGACAGCTTCGACACGGACCGGTTAGGCCTGAAGGGAAGCCTGGGATGGACTGCCGGCACGGAGATGACATACGCGCCCGTGAGCTACCTGACGGTCTCGGCCAGCTACGGCCACAGGGACGACAACTCCACGCTTTACGGGGGGAGCCAGCTAAGCGCGCTGTCCGGCCCCGACGGCCCGTTCTTCACGGATGCAAACCTCCTCTATACCAGTTACCGCGAAGAGTCGGACGAAGTAGGCCTGGGCGTAAGCGGGGACATTATACCCGGAGTCTTGACATTCTCCACCGGGTACAACTGCAACCTCGGGAAGATCAAGGCCTATTCCTATAACCCCTATCCGCGTGTGCCCGGGGACAGCATAAACAGCTCGCTCCCCTCCCCGATAGACGATACGAAGGTCAGGGACCAGGAGGTCAGGGCGGGGCTTGAGTGGCGCTTCACGAAGAACCTGTCGCTAAACGTCCAGTACCTCTTCGAGGCATTCCGGGTGGACGACCCGATGATGAACGGTTTGGGGAACCAGGTCCCGGACGTCTACCAGGACGGCCAGGTGTATATGGAAAACTCGCACGTCCTGCTCCTCAACAGCCAATATTCCAACTATACGGCCCACCTCGGAAGGGCGACTCTTACCTACCGCTTCTAAGGAAAGACTCCTTTTATCTCGATTTGACAATTTGGAAATACCCTGTTTTACTTTGGAATTAGTACGTAAACCTTTTAAAACGGGGAGGATAAAGGGATGAAAAGAGGTCTTTTTATATCCGTTTTAGCAATACTTCTGTTTTTACCGTTGACCAAAAGCTACGCCGTGCCGAGCCTTGCACGGCAGACGGGGCTGACCTGCGACGACTGCCATACCATATACCCCGAACTGACGCCGCTCGGCCGTTCCGTCAAGCTCCACGGCTATGTTCAGACCAGGGAGGACAAGCCCGCTTTCTTCGTCCCGGTGTGCCTGGTGGCCACGGCATCCTACACGGCCGCCGATGTGTCCAGCTCGGGCACCAAACTGACCAACGGCGTAGCCCCCTTCGATTCCTCCAATAACAACGGGACCGACAGGACGGGGCTGCCGCAGGCGGTGTCTGCTTTCTACGGCGGTAAAATATACGACAATCTGGGCGCTATCCTGCAGGTTACCTACGACGGCACATCGAACAGCATCTTTTTGGACAACACCGATGTCCGTTATGCGTACAAGTTTAATTTATTCGGCAAGGAGCTGATATGCGGCGCCACGGTCAATAACAACCCGACGGTCCAGGACGTTTGGAACAGCACCCCGGCATGGGGCTTCCCTTATAACGCCTCCTCGGTCGCCTTAACCCCGGCCGCCAGTCCGCTTATCACAGTCATAGGCCAGCAGGTAGGCGGCATCGGCGGCTATTTCTACTGGAACGACCTTGTATACCTGGAAGGCTCCGTATATCGCACCACGAAGAACGGCATCACAATGCCGCTGGGCGCGGGCAATACGCCCCCCGGCATAGTAGTGGACGGCGCGCTCCCATATTGGCGGCTGGTCCTTCAGCATAACTGGGGTAATCACTCCTTAGCCGTGGGAACGTACGGCATATCGGCCGACGTTTTCCCCGCAGGGCTCAGTCACGGGCCTACGGATAATTTCCTGGATGCGGCGGCCGACCTCCAATACCAGTATATCGGCACGAGCAATATCGTTTCGGTAGAGTCTACCTTCATTCATGAAAGGCAGAAATGGGAGGCCAGTTTTGCCCAGGGGCTTACGGCCAACCCCATCGACAGGCTGAATACGTTCAGGGCGAACGTAAGCTATGTGTACAGGACTCACAGCAGGTGGGGCGATATCGGCGGGACGACGGCTTATTTTTACACCTCCGGGGACAGGGACACGGGCATTTTCGCCCCGGCCCAGTTCACCGGAAGCAGCAACGGCAAACCCGACAACAACGGCGTCATCCTGGAGGCGGATTACCTGCCCTGGGAGAAAACAAAGTTTGCCGCCCAGTACACAATATACAACAAGTTCAACGGCGGCAGCACGAACTATGACGGCTCCGGCACGAACGCCGCCCACAACAATACGTTTTACCTTTACGCACAGTTCTCGCTCTGAACCAGGAGCGGGGGCGGCAGGGTAATGATTTTCAGGCCATCAAACGTTACGTAAACGTCCAGCGCCGAAATTCGGCAGAAGGACACTTCACTGTGATGTCCTGAAAATCATTACCCTGCCGCCCCCTCGTATCAGTTACTTGAATAAGCTCTAATCTTCTGCTATGATACACCAATGTCCGGTCCCCTGATACTCGCCATAAACCCCGGCTCCACCTCCACGAAAATCGCCTGCTATGAGGGCGAAACCGAGATATTCAGCGAAAATATAGACCATCCCGAGGATGTCTTAAAGACTTATAAGACCATCGCGGCCCAGCTCCCTTACCGGCTGGAGGCAATAGAAAAATTTATTAAGGACAAAGGGATAGATGCCAAGGCCCTTGGCGCGATCGCCGCGCGCGGCGGGCTTATGAAGCCCGTAAAGGCTGGCGTCTACAAAATCACCAACGAGATGGTGGAAGACCTCAGGGAATCGAAGGAGCGCTGGGGCACTGAGCACGCATCGAACCTGGGCGCGATGATTGCCCTTATGCTCTCGAAGAAATACGGGGTGCCCGCCTTCACCGCCGACCCCGTCACGGTAGACGAGCTGGAAGACGTCGCGCGGGTATCGGGCGTGCCCGAGATAAAAAGAATAAGCCACCTGCACGCACTGAACATCCGGGCGATGATGAAGCGCGCCGCGGCGGAGCTTATGCTCCCCGTCGGCCAATGGAACTTCGTCGTCGCACATCTGGGCAGCGGGACGAGCGTCGCCGCGATACGGGCCGGGAAGATCATAGACGTGAACAACGCGCTCCTGGGGATGGGGCCGTTCTCCCCGCTCAGGGCGGGGGCGCTCCCGACGGGAGACCTGCTGGGGCTTGCCTATTCCGGCGCATACTCGAAGGAGCAGCTGGAACGGAAGCTGGTGTACCGGAGCGGCCTCATGGGGTACACCGGGACCAACGACGCGCGCGAGGTGGAACGGCGCATCTTCCAGGGCGACCGGGAAGCGGGGCTGATATACGACGCGATGGCGTATCAGCTCTCGAAGGAGATAGCCGCGATGGCCGCCGTCCTTAAGGGGGATGTGCGCGCGGTCGTCCTCACGGGCGGCGTCGCAAACTCCAGGAAATTCGTCGCGAAGGTGGAGGAAAGGGTCGGGTTCATCGCCCGGGTGATGGCATACCCGGGCGAGGCGGAGATGAGTTCGCTTGCGGCATATGCGCGCGGGGCGCTTGAGGGTACGGAGACGGTACTGGAATATGGCGATTAAGAGCTTCAAGGCCCTGATGGAGCGTGCGAGGGAAATCTGCCGGGATTGCCCGCCCCCGAGGGTCGCGGTATGCGCCGCCGAGGACAAAAGCTCCATCGAGGCCATGGAAATCCTGCGGGAGATGGGGATGGCGAGGCCCATCCTCATAGGCGACAAACGGACCATACTGGACATCATGGCCGCCAGCCGGGTAGACCCCGGAAACTACCGGATAGAGGACGTGTACGCGGATGAGGACAAGGCCGCGCTGAGCGTAAAACTCGTGCGGGACCGCGAAGCGGATATCCTGATGAAGGGGATGATACCGACCTCGACGTTCCTGCA
>Ga0187848_10004266_pt1 | contig 10016 bp, 8 predicted proteins | sample June2016WEW_4_40_FD_132424 | JGI IMG/M metagenome (GOLD analysis project Ga0187848, IMG submission 132424) | Peatland microbial communities from SPRUCE experiment site at the Marcell Experimental Forest, Minnesota, USA - June2016WEW_4_40 | ecosystem: Environmental > Terrestrial > Soil > Wetlands... | reverse complement strand
GCCAAGCTCGGCCGCGAGGTCAAAAACCTCCTCACCGGAACCCGCACCAGCGAGCCTCTTGTAAATGCCCAGGCGGTGTGCGGTGTCCGGGACATAACTATCCGGGATATAAGCCGAAATCTTGAGGTCCATCGCCGGGTCCACCGTCTCCTCGGCCTCCTCGCCCTTGAGCTCCGCTACCGCCTGCTCGAGGAGCCGGGTATAGAGCTCGAAACCTACCGCGGCAATGTGCCCGGACTGCTCCGCCCCCAGGATATTGCCCGCTCCCCGGATTTCAAGGTCGTGCAGGGCAAGTCTGAACCCGGCCCCCAGCTCGGACAGCTCGCTCAGGACCCTGAGCCTCGCCCGGGCCGTCTCCGTCAGGACGTCTTCGCCTGGCACCAGCAGGTACGCGTACGCCCTGGTCCGGGAGCGGCCTACCCGCCCCCTGAGCTGGTAGAGGTCGGCCAGCCCGAACCGGTCGGCGCGGTTTATGATTATCGTATTTGCGGACGGTATATCGAGGCCGGACTCGATTATTGCGGTTGTAAGGAGCAGGTCCGACTCCCCGGAGATGAACTTCCGCATTACTTCCTCCAGGGCCGACTCGTGCATCCTCCCGTGGGCGACTGCTATCCTGGCCTCGGGCAGGAGGCCCTTAAGCATCTCGCCGATGGAGAAGATGCTCTCAATGCGGTTATGCACGAAGAAGACCTGGCCGCCCCTCGCAAGCTCCCTCAGCACCGCCTCCTTGACCGCGGCCTTGTCGAACCTAGTGACTATGGTCTTGATGGGCTGGCGGTCCGGAGGCGGCGTTTCGATTATGGACAGGTCGCGTATGCCGCTTATCGACATGTTCAGCGTCCTCGGGATTGGCGTGGCCGTAAGGGTCAGGACGTCCACCTGGCTTCGCATCCGTTTCAGCTTCTCCTTGTGCGAGACCCCGAACCGGTGCTCCTCGTCCACCACAAGGAGCCCCAGGTCCCTGAAGGCCACGTCCTTCTGGAGCAGCCTGTGCGTGCCTATCACGATATCGACCGTCCCGTCCTTCATGCCCCCTATTATCTCCTTAATCTTGCCCGGCGGCGTAAAACGGGAAAGCACCTCCACCCGGACGGGGAACGCCGCGAGCCTTGAGGAGAACGTTTGGAAGTGCTGGTTGGCCAGGAGCGTCGTCGGGACGAGCACGGCGACCTGCTTTCCGTCCAGGACCACCTTGAACGCGGCGCGGACGGCGACCTCGGTCTTGCCGTAGCCCACGTCGCCGCATACCAGTCTGTCCATCGGGTGCGGGGCCTCTAGGTCCGCCTTCACCTCCGCTATCGCCGTCGCCTGGTCCGGGGTCTCTTCGTATTCGAACGACGCCTCGAGCTCCCGGAAAAGGTGGTCATCCGGGCTGTATGCGAAACCCGGCGCTACGGAGCGCGCCGCGTAGAGCTCCAGAAGCTCCTTGGCCATCTCCTGGACGGCCTTCTTGGCCCTGGCCTTGGCCCTTTCCCAGGCGACCCCGCCAAGCTTGTCGAGGGAGGGCGAGGCGGCTTCGGCCCCTATGTACTTCTGCACTTTCCCGAGCTCGTCAACGGGCACGTACAGCTTATCCGAGGCCGAGTACACGAGCTCCAGGAAGTCCGCCTCGACACCCAGGAGCGTGAGGCGCCTGAGACCCAGATACCTCCCGATGCCATGGTCCACGTGAACGACGTAGTCCCCCGCGGAGAGTTCCGAAAGAGACGTCAGGAAGCGCTCCACCTTCGCCCTGGGCGCGGGTGCCCCCTTTGGCTTCTCGCCGAATATCTCTACGGCGGTGATGAATATCAGTCCGGGGTCGTCTATCAAAAAGCCGGACTCAAGCGCCCCGACCGATATGCGCACCGCGCCGTCGGGTAGCGGATAAAGGACGGGCGGACCGGGTACTGCCGGGATTCCGAACTCGGCGAATATCTCGCCCAGCCGCTCCGCCTGGCCCCTGGTCGACGAGACGATGTTTACCGCGCGCCCCTTCATCAGGCCTTTTAAGTTCATGCAGAATATAGAGACGGGCGTTTTAGGCACGTCCTCCGGCCATGGCTCGGGCGCGACGTCCCTCAGCCGCAGTCCCTCGATGGAGCGGGTTCCGAGGTTGAAACTGCCCCTGCCCGGCAACTCTTCCAGCGGGAGCGACTGTATTTCAATTGCCCGGAGCGCCTCAAGGCAGTCCGTGAGCCCGTCCTCCGTGAAATACAGGCTCTCCGGCCTCGGCTTCCCCTCGTCCTTCGAGGCCTCGTACGAGGAGAATATCCTGGCCTCGAAATCGCGGGCAATAGACATTGCCCTGCCGGGCTCGTCTATAACTACTAGCGGCTTGCCTCCGAAATAGTCCGCAATGCTGGCCGGCAGAGTCTCTCCGCCCGCGCCCGTCTCTTTCGCGGGCAGCAGGGCGACGCTTTCAGTCTCGGCAATGGAGCGCTGCGTTTCAGGGTCGAACGTGCGGATGGACTCCACCATATCACCGAAGAACTCGATGCGGACGGGGCTGTCCATGTCGGGAGGATATACGTCCAGTATGCCGCCCCGGACCGAGAACTCTCCCGGTTCATAGACCATCGGGCTATTTTTATAGCCCGCCAGAACTAGCCTTTCCACGACCGCTTCGAGCGGATGCTCAATTCCCTTAACCAGGCGGATTACAGACTTCTCCGACAGGAGAAAGGAGGGCTTCGGGAGCCTCTGCATGAATGCGTTAACGGTCGTAAATACTACCTTGAGCGTCCCGCCCAACACACCCTTCAGCACCTTCAACCGCTCGGCCACCATGGCCGCATCCGGCTCTATTACGTCGTAAGGCAGGACGTCCCACGGCGGATAAAAAACGGCCCGGGCCGCCTCGCCGCCTTGCCCGCCCAGCCCGGCAGAGAGGAAGTTATAGTCCGCGCACAGGGACTTCGCCTCCTTCGGCGAGGGGGAGATTACGAGCAGGGGCCTTTCCTGGCGGGTTGATGCCAGTTCCCAAAGAAAAAGGGCCTTGGAGGAGCCCCAAAGCCCGCTTATCCTGATTTTTTCTTCGCCTCTCCCGGCCGCAAGGACCGCCTTGCCGAACACCGGGGAAGAGGCCTTCGCCTCGGACAATTTTATTTCTCCCTGTATTTGTCCAGCACACGCTCTATTATGCCGGTCGTCGAGGCCCCCTCTATATACGGGACGGAGTATACCTTGCCCCCGGACGCCTCGACAATGTCCCGGCCGACTATCATGTCGATGTCCCAGTCGCCGCCCTTGACCAGCACGTCCGGCAGAAGCTCGCTTATTATCCGGTGCGGGTTCTCCTCCTCGAACACGGTCACGTAGTCCACCATCCCGAGCGCGGCAACCATCTCGGCCCGCTCGTCCTGCGGCATTATGGGGCGCTTGTCCCCTTTTATTTTACGGACGGACGCATCCGAGTTCACCGCGACGACAAGTACGTCGCCGTAGCTCTTCGCGAGATTTAGATAGCGTATATGGCCGGTGTGCAGGATGTCGAAACAGCCGTTGGTGAAAACTACTTTCCTCCCGGCCGCCTGCACCTCCGAGACTATATCTTTCAGTTCTTCGTGGTTTTTGATTTTGCGTTTCATTTTAAAAATCCTTTTATTCTTCTATGAAATAATCGGAATCTATCTGTTTAATTTCATATAAAGTAACTTTACTAACTCCGACATTGTAGTCAATCATCAACTGCGACAATTCATTTCCATCAATTAAAATTATCTTTTTCTGAATTTTTGATACATAATCTCGTGCGGTTGGCGCAAATTCGGCGGTTGTGATAAAAATTCCTTTATTTGCATGTTTGCCTTCAAGACTGCCGACAAAGGATTGTATAGTTTCCCGGCTAATCTTTGTATTGCCATTCCATCTCTTTGCCTGCACATAAATAATATCTAATCCTAATTTATCTTCTTTTATAATCCCGTCAATACCTTCATCGCCGCTTTTTCCAACCACTTGAGCGGCATCTTTTTTGGTGCCGCCATAACCCAAAGCAATTAATAGGTCGAGGACAATTTGCTCAAAATATTTTGGAGAGCATATCTTAATTTTCTCCAGTAAATCTTGCGCTAATTTATTTTTAATCCCAATAAAGGCTGATTCGAGTATTTCTTCGGGAGTTTGTTGTGCTGATTTTTCGTTTACTTTTTTCCCAGGCTCATTAATTTTAGTTATATTTTGGAATTCTAAAAATTCTTTATATTGCTTTAAAAACTGAACATCTATTTTTACAGGTTTCTTTTTAAGGGCATCAATACCTCGGTCAGTTATTTGAAAATACCCTTTACGCGTAATTTCTAGTAATTTAGCCTTTGTCAAATAAGTCTTAGCCCACCCAACCCTGCTGTCGAATGTTGGATATCGCCCGCTTGGCAATAGGGTTTTCCTTTCTTCTTCTGTTAATTTAAATTGGGTAGCAAAAGTATCAACGGCATCGTTAAATGAATGCTCTTTTTTATCGCCAGCGAGTTTAAGTAATGGCAACATTAGTGATTGATAATCTGGAATTGGCATTTTGAAATCCCCAGTCGCTGGATTCCCGCTTTCGCGGGAATGACATCAAAAAACTTATTCCCCGAAAAAGAACCGGTCGAGCGGGATATCCGGCCCCTTCAGGTACTCCTCCTTGCACTCGCGGCAGAGGTAGAACTTGAAATCGGTATGGACCTCGCGCTCTAACTCAGAAGAGCTCTTCCCCTCCATGACCTTAATCAGGCGGCCCAGCTCCTTGTCGAGGTCCTCGACCGTAAGCTCCACGCCCGTATCGGCGGACACCCGAATGTCCACCCTGTACCTGAGGCCGCCTTCGGGGAACCCTTTCCCGCAGCGGAAGCAGTGATTGGAGCCGTTTACGTCGCCGGTGCCCATGCCGCTACTCCCCAAGCTCTTCCAGCACCGCCGCCGCCAGGAGCGGGAACATTATCTCGTGATGACCGGTGAGGGAATACCCCTTGCCGCCCCGTCCGACAGGCCGCCTGACCACGTTTGCGTTCGGCCTGTACCCCTGTATGAAGTCCATGTTCACCGTGGTTATCTTTTCGAGCGGGCGGCCAAGGTTCCTGGCCAGCGTGACGGCCTTCAGGAACACCTCCGGCAGGAGGACCGAGGAGCCGAGGTTAATGTATACCCCGCCTTCTAGCGAGGCCACCGCACCGCAGAACGCCTTGAAGTCTCGCATGGAGCCTTCACCTGTCGCGGCCCCGTCGGCTGACGGGTGCATATGTATTATATCAGTGCCGAGTGCGACATGCACGGTCGCGGGGGTCTTCAGCCTCCAGGCCGCGGCGAGTATGCTCTTCTCCTGGTACTTCGGTGCGGCCTCCGATATCGCCTTCCCGACGGACGCGCCGATGCCCAGGCCCTTTGCCGCGCCGTCATTTACCGCGCGGTTCAAAAAGGCCGGGGTTTCCTCCGCCATGCCGAACATGCCGCTGCCTATCTCCGCATCGACGTCTTCGGAGGTCTTGCCCTGGTACGCCATCTCGAAGTCGTGCACGATGCCCGCGCCGTTCATCGCGACCAGTGAGATGATGCCGCGCTCCATCAGGTCAATGACTATGGGGGAGAGCCCCACCTTGATTACGTGCGCGCCCATGCCGAGTATTACGGGTCTATCGTTGCGTTTTGCGTCCGCGACGGCGGAAACGACCGCCTTGAAGTCCGCCCCGGCAAGGATATCGGGCAGCGAACCTATAAAGTCCTTAAGCGAGCCGCCTTTAGTGAACGGCCTGGCCGACGCGGATGCCATAACCTTACTCTTCCTGTCCTTAAGGCTGTAGGTCTTTATCTTCGAGGTGTCGATGGGAGAGAACTTCAATGTTTCCCCCTGCCGTTGCCGAAGAGCCGCTCGTCCACGAGCTGGCAGATGACGTGGCCCAGCGTGATGTGCACCTCCTGCACCCGGGGCGTATCGGGCGAGGGCACTATGAACGCGTAGTCGGCAACGGACGCGAGCTTGCCGCCCTTGTTCTTGCTGCCGGTCAGGGCGACCGTCTTTATCCCCATATCCTTTGCGGCGGCGAAGGCCTTGACCACGTTGGGCGAGCTGCCCGAAGTGGATATGCCTATGGCCACGTCCCCCTCCTGGCCCAGGGCCTTTAGCTGTTTGGCGAATATCTCCGAATAGTCGTAGTCGTTCGATATGCTGGTCAGGACGGCCATATCGGTGTTCAGGGCTATCGCGGGCAGGCCGGGCCGCTCGAGCAGAAAGCGGTTCACGAACTCCGCCGCCAGGTGGGATGCGTCCGTCGCGCTGCCCCCGTTGCCGAATAGAAGGAGTTTATTTCCGCGGGTGAAGCATGCCGCGACGAGTTCCACGACATCCTGGATAAGCTCCGCGTTCTCTCTTGCGAACCGCTGCTTGAGCTTCGCCGAGTCCTCGAATATCCTTGATATTTCCTCTTTCATTTATTACTCCTGCCTGGTATGGAAGATATTCCGGAATTTTAGCGCGCACCTTCGGCTTTTGTCAATAAATAACTCAAGTTTTATCTTGCTTTTATCATGCTTTAGATATTAAACTTGAAAGACAGGTAACGAAGATGCGGCTCGACGTATTCCTGAAAACCAGCAGGCTCATAAAGCGAAGGACGGTCGCCAAGGAGCTCTCGGACCAAGGCTCCGTCCTTGTCGGCGGTGTCCCGGCGAAGCCCGGGCGCGAGGTCAGGCCCGGGGACGTGATAACGCTCAGGCTCCCCGGCAGGACGCTGAAGGCCTGCGTGGTCGATGTGCCCCAGGATAACGTGCCAAAGTCTGCCGCATGCGGCCTTTATAAGATATTAGAGGACGTAAAAAGAGAGGAAGATGCCCCTTAACCTGGATTTCGGCCACAAGCCGGTTATTGCGCTAACCATGGGCGACCCGGCCGGTGTCGGCCCGGAGATAATACTCAAGGCCCTGAACGTCAAGACGGTGCAGGACGTCTGCGTCCCGGTAGTGATAGGGGACATGGATGTACTAGAAGACGCCAAAGGCCCGCTCCCGCGCGGGACCCAGCCGCGGCTCACGTCCGTGACGACGCCTGCCACAAGCGCAGGGGATGCCTTCGAAGTGATAGACCTGAAAAAAGTGAAGCCGGGTGAAATTACGGTCGGGCAGGCCAGCGCCTCGGCCGGCCATGCGTCGGTGGCGTATATAAAAAAGGCGGTCGCGCTCGCGCTTGACGGCAAGGTGGCGGCGATAACCACGGCCCCCATCAACAAAGAGACCCTGAAAATGGCCGGGTATCCCTGGCCGGGACATACCGAGCTGCTGGGCGAGCTTACCGGCGCCAGTGACTACGGGATGATGCTGACCGGCGGAGGCCTCAGGGTGGTGCTTACCACCATACACTGCGCCCTGAAGGACGTCCCCGGCCTGATCACCAGAGAAAAGGTGCTCTCCTCCATCCGGCTCGCTGAAAAGGCGTGCAGGCAGATGGGCATCGACATCCCTAGGATAGCGGTCGCGGGTCTTAACCCGCACGCCGGGGAGTCGGGGCTTTTCGGCGACGAGGAGAGTAGACATATACTGCCTGCTTGCGAGGACGCGAGGATGTCCGGGCTTGACGTGACGGGGCCGCTCCCGGCCGACTCGCTGTTCTTCAAGGCGAAGAGAGGCGATTTCGATATCGTGGTGGCGATGTACCACGACCAGGGGCTGGTCCCGCTCAAGATGCTCGCCTTCGGACACGCGGTCAACGTGACGCTGGGCCTGCCCATAATCCGGACGTCCGTGGACCACGGCACGGCATACGACATAGCGGGCAAGGGCATCGCCAACCCCGACAGCTTAATCGAGGCGATAAAGCTCGCGGCCCAGATGGCGGTACGGAAAAGACACTGAGATGGAGACAGGTAACTTGCACCGCCTTCCCGCCAGGAAATCCCTCGGCCAGAACTTTATAATCGACCCGAACATCGTCGGCAGGATAATAGACGAAGCGGACATCGGCCCCGAGGATACGGTAGTCGAGATAGGCCCGGGGCAGGGCGCGATGACCCGCGGCCTTGCCGAGCGGGCGAAGCATCTCATCGCAATAGAGCTGGACGAGCGGCTCCTGCATCGGCTGAAGACCGAGCTTAGCGACCTTAAAAACATCGACCTCATCCTTGGCAATGCCCTTACTTTCCCGTACGAGCGGCTTATCGGCAAGGTGAAGGTCGTCGCGAACCTGCCTTATTATATATCCAGCCCGATGATTACGCGGCTCATCGAAGTGCGCGAGAAGATAGACTACCTCATCCTGATGCTACAGAAGGAAGTCGCAGAAAGGATAACCGCCCCGCCCGGGGGCAAGGAGTACGGCTACCTCTCCGTCATGGTGCAGCTCTGGGCCGGGGCCGAGATATTGTTCCACGTGCCCAGGGAGGCGTTCAGCCCGGTCCCGAAGGTGGATTCCGCGGTCGTCCGGCTCAGGATGAGGGCGTCCCCGGAGGTGGAGGCGGCCGACTATGGGTTCTTTGGGAAAATAGTCGGGGCGGCATTTTCCCAGAGGCGAAAGACCCTGAGAAATACCCTCCGGGCGTCGGGATTGATACCGCCGGAGGCATTCGATACGGCAATGTCCCGTATGGCCGAAGCGGGCATAGACCCCTCGCGCCGGGCCGAGACGCTGTCCATCGGCGAATTCGGCATGCTCGCCGAGATTTTATTTGAACTTTCCCCGGCCAGGTGATAGTATAAGCTCACGGAATCAATCGTTTATCCTGTTTCGTCACTATGAAATGGCGGAAGTGGTGTCATTTTGTGAGGTATCGTAATGTTCCGTAGTCAGCCAACGCCCTAAGGAGGCGGGCAGATGGCTACTTCACTACGATAACTCACAAAATGACACTACTTTCGCCCATTGAGAAAGGAATCCTGAATCGGAAATGATTGAAAATAACGGAGGCTCTTTATCGGTAATCCCGTTAGGCGGAGTGGGCGAGATAGGCCTCAACTCCACAGTGTTCGAGTACGGGGACAACATGATACTCGTAGACTGCGGGTTGATGTTCCCGGAGGACGAGATGCTGGGGGTGGACATCGTCATCCCGGACTTCAGCTATGTCTATGAGAATAAAGATAAACTGAAGGGCATATTTATCACGCACGGCCACGAGGACCACACCGGGGCGCTCCCCTATCTCCTCCGCGAGGTGAACGTGCCTGTCTACGGCACGCGGCTCACGCTCGGGCTGATAAAGGAGAAACTCAGGGAGCATGGGCTGGAGGACAAGGTCAAACTTATCCCGGTCAGGCCCAGGGACATCGTCACGCTCGGGCCGTTCGTGGTCGAGTTCATCCGCGTCACGCACAGCATCGTGGACGGCGTGGGCCTGGGGATAACCACGCCGGTCGGCAGGGTCGTCCATACGGGCGATTTCAAGATAGACCCGACGCCCGTGGACGGGGAGCTCCTGGACTTCAACCTGTTCTCGGAGTATGGCCGGAAGGGCGTCCTTTTGCTCATGTCTGACTCCACGAACGCGACCAGGGGCGGCTTCACGTTTTCGGAGAAAGAAGTAAGGCGGGCATTCGAGGAGATTTTCGCGAGGGCGAAAAAGAGGATAATAATCGCCTCCTTCGCCTCCAACATACACCGCATCCAGCAGGCTGTGGACGTCGCGGCCATGTTCGGCCGCAAGATTCTCTTAAACGGCAAGAGCATGGTGGACAACGCCCGTATAGCATCGGACCTGGGCTACCTGCATATCCCGGAAGGGATGTGGATGAAGCTCGAGGACTTGAAGAACATCCCGGACGAGCAGGTGGTCATTATCACCACCGGCAGCCAGGGCGAGCCGATGTCCGCAATGAACCGGATGGCGATGGACGAGCACAAGCATATAAAAATCCGGCCGGGCGACACCGTCATAATTTCCGCTAAGATAATACCCGGCAACGAGAAGTCCATAGCCCGGATAATCAACCACCTCTTCATGCGCGGGGCCGACGTCGTCTACGAGAAGACCTCGGAAATCCACGTGTCCGGCCACGCCAGCAAGGAAGAGCTGAAGCTGATGCTGAACATCGTGAAACCGAAATACTTTATCCCCGTGCACGGCGAG
>Ga0187848_10004265_pt1 | contig 10017 bp, 6 predicted proteins | sample June2016WEW_4_40_FD_132424 | JGI IMG/M metagenome (GOLD analysis project Ga0187848, IMG submission 132424) | Peatland microbial communities from SPRUCE experiment site at the Marcell Experimental Forest, Minnesota, USA - June2016WEW_4_40 | ecosystem: Environmental > Terrestrial > Soil > Wetlands... | reverse complement strand
TTATACTTCCGGCTGCGGCTCGCGCTTGGGGTACGGCCTGTAGCCAGAAACCGAACATTCTGAAACTGTGCTAACACTCGTGCCCATAACTAGTTGCGCTGATTCTCACGAAGGAAGTTCGGGCTAAACGTTGCTCACCCCTTCGTCCCCAGCAGCCACGCCAGGATGCCTTTCTGGACGTGGAGCCGATTGGCGGCCTGCTGGACGACGACGCTTTGCGGGCCGTCGATCACCTCGTCGGTGACCTCCTCGCCGCGGCGGGCCGGCAGGCAGTGCATGAAGAGGGCCCCTTTCTGGGCGTGGGCCATGAGCCGGGCATCGACCTGGTAGGCGGCGAAATCCCGGCGGCGGGCCTCGCGCTGCGATTCCTGCCCCATGCTCGCCCACACGTCCGTGTAGATCACCACCGCGTCGCAGACGGCCTCGACCGGGTCGCGCGTCACGGCCAGGTCCAGGGCCGGCACCTGCTGGCGGATCCAGGCCAGCGACGGCGGATCGAACTGGTACTTTTCGGGCGTGGCCATGATCAGCTTCATGCCCAGCTTGCCGCAGCCCAGCGCCACGCTCCGCGCGACGTTGTTGGCGTCGCCGACCCAGGCGAGCGTCCGGCCCTCCAAGGGGCCGATCAGCTCGCGGATCGTGTACAGGTCGGCCATGGCCTGGCAGGGGTGGCTGAAGTCGGTCAAGCCGTTGATGATCGAGCTCGTGCAATGCTCGGCCAGCTCGACGACCATCTGGTGCCGATGGGAGCGAACGACGACCACGTCGACGTACTCGCCCAGCGTGCGGCCGAAGTCGGCCACGCTCTCGCGGCGGCCGAACCCCACGTCCTGGCCCAAGAACAGCGAGATGCCGCCCAGGTGGGCCATGGCCGCCTCGAAGCTCACCCGCGTCCGCAGCGACGGCTTCTCGAACAACAGCGCCATCACCCGGCCCGGCAATAGCGGCTCGCGGAGCCCGCGGGCGAACTTCGCCTTCAGGTCCCCGGTGATCGAGAAGATCCGCTCGATTTCCAGCGGCGTCAGGTCGGCCAACGTCAGCAGGTGTCGCATTAGGGGACAGGGGTCAAGGGGTCAGGAGAATAGCCGCGGATGAATATCCGCGCGGGGTCAGTTGTCAGTCGTCAGTCGTCAGTGCACAAAGCCCCGCGACTGCGTCGCGGGGACCAGGAGCAGGGTCACTTGGGTAACGCGGCCGCCTGAGCCTTGACGGCCTCGGCCAGGATGTCGCAGCCTTGATGGGCCTGGACGTCGGTCAGGGTCAGCGCGGGCAAGAGGCGGATCACGGTGCCGTGGGTGCAGTTGATCAGGAGTTTTCGCTCCAAGCACGCCCGGACGACCGCTGCCCCCTCCACGGCCAGCTCGATGCCGATCATCGCTCCGGCGATGCGGACCTCGCGGACCAGGTCGCACTGTTGCTGGAGTTCGGTCAGCCGACGGCGGAAGACGTCGCCGATCCGCTTCGCCGCGGCCAGGAGGTCTTGTCGCTCGATCATCTCGATGGCGGCCAGTCCGGCGCGGGCCGCGATGGGGTTCCCTCCGAAGGTGGCGGCGTGCATGCCGGGGCGGAGGCTGACGGCCACCTCGGGTTTGGCCAGCAAGGCCGCACCAGTCAATCCGCCGCAGAGGGCCTTGGAGAGGGTCATGATGTCGGGCGTCACCCCCGCCGCCTGGTAGGCGAACCAGTCGCCGGTGCGGCCGAAGCCGGTCTGGACCTCGTCGAGCACCAGCAGCAGCCCGCGCTCGTCGCACAGTTTCCGCAGGCCGGCCAGGAAGCCGGCGGGTGGTATCCGCACCCCGCCCTCCCCCTGGATGGGCTCGATCATGACGGCCGCCGTCTCCGGGTCCGCCAGCCGCGCGACGGCCTCGAGGTCGCCGAAGGGGGCATAGACGAAGCCGGCCACCAGCGGCCCGAGCCCCTCGTGGTACTTGGGTTGCGCGGTGGCGGTGGTGGCGGCCAGCGTGCGGCCGTGAAAGCTGCCCTCGAAGGTGATGATTTTGTACCGCCGCTTGGGCATCGCGTGCAGCCGCACGAGCTTGATGGCCGCTTCGTTGGCCTCCGTCCCCGAGTTGCAGAAGAAGGCCTGGCCGCCGAAACTCCGCTCGGAAAGCGCCTGGGCCCACAGCCCCTGCAGCTCGGTGTGCCAGGTGTTCGGCACGTGGATCAGCCGGCCGAGCTGGTCGCGGACGGCCTCGACGACGGGGGCCGGGCAGTGGCCCAAAAGCCCGCATCCCCAGCCGGGGAACAAGTCCAGGTAACGGTTCCCTTCCGCGTCCCAGATGTAGGAGTCCTCCCCGCGGACCAGGGCGACCGGGAACCGCCCGTAGTTGGGAATGACGTACCGCTGGAACAGCTTGACGGTTTCCTCCGAGTTCATGGGGCTCTTCCGTTCTGGATGATCTCGGTGCCGACCCCCTTGCTGGTATAGACCTCCAACAGGAGCGAGTGCCGCAGGCGGCCGTCGATGATGTGGACCTTGCGGACGCCGTGCTGCAAGGTCTCCAGGCAGGCCTGGACCTTGGGGATCATGCCCGACTCGATCGTGCCGTCGGCGATCATCTGCTCGGCCTGGTCCGTGGTCAGGGAGTGGACCAGCGAGTCGGGGTCCTGCTTGTCGCGGCGGACGCCGTTGACGTCGCTGAGGTATACGAGTTTTTCGGCCTGGAGGGTGCGGGCGACGGCCGTGGCGGCGGTGTCGGCGTTGACGTTGAGTTTCTGGCCCTCGGCCCCGAGGCACATCGAGGGGATCACCGGCACGATTCCCGCGTAGCACAGGTGCTCGATGGTGGCGCGGTCCACGGCGGTGACCGTGCCGACGTGACCCAGGTCGATGGACTCGCCGCCGGGGCCTTCCAGCCGGAGCGGCTCGCCCACCAGCACGTTGTTCGTGCGGAAGTTCAGCGGTTGGGCCTTGCCCCCGAGGTCCTGAATCCGCTGGGCGATCTGCTCGTTGACCTCCCCCGCCAAGACCCGCTCGACGATGGCCAGCGTAGCGTCGTCGGTGTAGCGGCGGCCCTGCACGAAGCGCGGCTCCAGGCCGGCCTGCTGCATGGCGCGGGTGATGGCCGCCCCCCCGCCGTGAACCAGCACCGGCCGCATCCCGACCGTCTCCATGAAGACGATGTCCAACAGCAGATGGACCATGGCCCGATCATCCTCCATGACGCTCCCGCCCAGCTTGATCACCGTCACCTTGCCGCGGAACTGGCGGATCCAGGTGAGGGCTTCGATGAGGACGTCGGCCTTTTGAATGGCTAATTCCAAAGTCGCGTGCTCCCGGGGAGGCGTGTGGGCCGGGGACCAAAAACGCGGCACCCCGGCAGGCGCCGCCCCTGCCGGGGAAACCCCTCATTCTAGCTCAGTCCCGGCCGGCGTCAATGGCCGCGCGCCGCCGCTCGCGGCTTCGCAAGCGCCGGCCGCCTAGGGCAGGGCCCGGATCGAATCGAGCACCTTCTTGATCACCGGGAGGCAATCGTCCTTGTACTTGTCCGGAAACTCCGCCAGACAACTGACGGTGAACTTCGGCCCGTACAGCACGTACCCCCAGCAGGTATAGCCGTCGTCTTCCTTGGGGTCCAGGGACAAGGTCAGGTCGCGGAAATGGACGCGGAGGCCGCGGGCGGCCGCCCCCTGGAACTTGGCCTCGCGGGGCTCACCCACCTCAAGGGCCTGGCCGTGCCGCTTCTCGCACATCTCCAACGCCTCGGCTTTCAGGGCCGCCAGGACTTTTTCGCGGTCCGCGGCCTCCATCGCCTGGCCCAAGTCGCTTAGGGTCAGCGTGAACCCCAGCTCGTGCCGGATCTGCACGATGCGGGTCCGTTGGCCGCGATCGTCGGTCACCCGGGCCGGCAGATCGTAGTCCAGCTCGACAGTGCCCAGCCGCAGATGCTGTGTCGGCGAGACCCGGACGGCCACCTCGTAGCTGGTGCCCGGCTTCTCCTGGCTCTGGAGCTTGACCTTCCGATTTCCCTCGACCAGAAAGCGCTCGCCGTTGATCACCAGCTCGTAGGTCACGGGAGGGCCGCCCGCGTTGGGCTGACCGACCGCCAAGCTTGTCAAACTCCAAACTGCCGCCAAAAATAGCCCTAGCAGGCGAGTGCGAGCCATGGGAGCCTCGACCGGGGGATAGTTCCTGGGGCCGATCGGGGCGGCCCCTCTTCTACTACCGTATCAAGCCGGGGCGGAAAACGCAAGGAAACCCGCCCGCCCCCCTGGCGGCAGGCCCCGTTTGCTGGGAAAATGGCGACTGTGGGGCAGGCACTGCCACCCAAGGCCCCTGGCGGCGGGCCGGGTTGCACGGGACAATAGCGGCATGAATGACATGAAGATCTTCAGCGGACGCGCGCACCCCGAACTGGCCAAGAAGGTGAGCGACTACCTCGGCTTGCCGTTGGGCCGGGCCGTCATGGGCAATTTCCCCGACGGGGAGATCTCCTGCAAGATCGATGAGGACGTCCGCGGCCGGGACGTGTTCATCGTCCAGCCCACCTGCCCCCCGGTCAACGACAACCTCATGGAACTGCTGATCATGATCGACAGTTTCATGCGGGCCAGCGCCGGCCGGATCACCGCCGTGATTCCCTATTTCGGCTACGCGCGGCAGGACCGGAAGGACGAAGGCCGGGTGCCGATCACCGCCAAGCTGGTGGCCAACCTCATCATGCGTGCCGGCGCCAACCGCATCCTGGCCATGGACCTGCACGCCGCCCAGATCCAGGGGTTTTTCGACATCCCGACCGACCACCTCTTCGCCGCCCCCGTCATCGACGAGCACATCAAGTCGCTCGACTTCGACGAGAAGGACCTGGTGGTGGTCAGCCCGGACGAGGGGAGCATCAAGCGGGCCGTGGCGCACACGGTTCGCCTGGGGGGACGGCTGGCGATTATCGACAAGCGCCGCAGCAGCGCCGAGAAGACCCGGCAGGCCCACGTCATCGGCGGTCCGATCAAGGGCAAGACCGCCCTGGTCTTCGACGACATGATCAGCACCGGCAGCTCGATCTGCGGGGCCGCGGAAGTGATGCACGGCGCCGGGGCGAAACGGATCTACCTGGCCGCCACCCACGGGCTGTTGGTCGGCGGGGCGGCCGCGCGCCTGCAAGCGGCGCCGATCGACGGCCTGTTCCTGACCGACACGATCCCCCTTCCGGCGGAGAAGGCCATTCCCAAACTACAGGTCCTCAGCATCGCCCCCCTTCTCGGCGAGGCGATCAAGCGGATCCACCGCAACGAATCGGTCAGCCGGCTGTTCGGGTAGCGAAGGGCGGGGCCTGCGCGACGCCCGGGTATTTCTCGCCTGGCCTCACCCACCTGCTGCCATTCCACCCGCTGGGGCGCCCCTTGGCGATGGGCAAGAAGGACCGCCATCCCCGCCCCCACAGCGTCGCCGGAGATGACGCCCCTCGGCGAGAGAAAAAAATTCCGGGGTACTTGACAGTTTCTGGACGAAGCAGTAAGCTAGCTTCTTCCTCTCGTGCGGTTCTGTCGTCTTCTTCTCTGAAAGGCGGCGCCATGCACGCACTGCTTCTGTCTTGGAAGCTTCGCTGGCCGGTTCTGGATCTTCGCGGTCTCCTCCAGGGGGGGTAAGCGTAACCATATCAGGGATCGCGCGCTCCGCATGGAGCCCCTCGAAGTCCGTAAGCTGATGTCGCTGACCGCCCCCCTGCCCGCCAGCTCCTCGCCGCTGACGACCCTGCGGATGGGCAACTCTTGGGTCTCGCCGTACTTTGAGGGCGCGCTGGACCCGGCGCAAACCACGATGGAAAACAAGCTGCAGGGCTGGTCTTCCGGCTTTAACGCCCCGACGCTCCTGGACGGCACGGGCTTCGGTCCCGATCCCACGCTGGCGTTCAGTTGGCCGGCGACCCTGCCCAGCAGTGCCTCGGGCTCGGGCGGCCCCACCACCACCAACTGGTCGCAGGGCGGCGCGAACTACCAGAGCATCGACAGCGACTCCTGGACGCTGGGCGTCACGGCCTCCTCCTCGGGCGGCTCGTGGAGCTTCGACGAGACCTACACGTTCAACTTCACCGTCACCACCAACCAACTGGTCGGCAACTCGCCGGTCCAGGTTTCCTACGCCGCCGGATCGTACAGCTATTCGATGTCCGCCAGCGGCACTTCGCAAGGCTCCAACTACACCTTCAACGCCGTGGACTATTGCTCCGGCAGCGGGACGTACAGCAACGCGAGCGCCGGGACGTGGTGGCAGACGACCGACAACAGCGACACGATCGCCAACACCACCCCCATTTCCGGGTCCGCCTCCGGGAGCGTGTCCGGCAGCGGCCAGAGCATCTCCTCTTACTCGGGCGGGGGCTACTATTCCGCCAGCGCGTTCGGGGCCTGGGTCAACGGGTCCACCGGCGGCAGCGGCAGCGACACGAGCGGATACAGCTACGGGGTGTCGTACGCCCAGGGGGCCAGCGGCTGGGCAAGCTCCGGCGTCGGCAGCGGGTCGAACTACGAGTGCGGGTCGGCGTCGGACTATTACTCCGGCGGCGGGGCGTATTACAACTCGGGCAGCGGTTGGAGCGCCGCCGGCTCGGCCGCCGTCAACGGCGACGACGGCAGCTCTTACTCGTACGACATGGGCTACTCGCTGGCCTCGGGCAGCGCGTATTACGGCTTCCCCGCCAGCGGCGGCGACTGGGTCCCCGGCAGCGGCTCCGGCGGTTGCTGGGGCAGCGGCGACGAGACGTCGTCGTACTCCGGCAGCGGCCCGTTCTACCCCTTCGGGACCGGCTGCGCCAGCGGCACGTTTTCGCAGAGCGGCGGCGACCAGGTCAGCTACAGCTACGGCACCACCGCAAGCTGCGCCGCCGGGTCCTGGACCCAGACGGGCAGCCAGACCCAGGTCGAATCCGGCAGCGACCAGTGCTCTTATGGGGCCGTGGGCCCATACAACGCGTCGGGCAGCGGCTGGGCCGCCAGCGGCTCGGCAAGTCAGAGCGGCGCACAAAACGACACCTACGGCGACACCACCTACTACAACCTCGGCTCCGCCGAAAACTGGGTCGCCGGCAGCGGCTTCGGCACCTCCTCGGGCGGCGGCTATAACGATTCGTGGTATTCCGGCAGCGGCACCTACACCGATTCCTCCGGCGGCGAATCCACCAGCGGCACCTTCCATGAGAACGGCTGGGACGACGGAACCGACAGCTACAGCGACGCCGCGAGCTGCACTGCCGGCTCGTGGAGCTATACCAGCGGCAGCGCCACGGAAGTGGACTCGGGCCAGGACCACTGCTCCTACTCCGGCGGCGGCACGTATTCCGATTCCGGCACCGGCTGGAGCGCGAGCGGCTCGCTGGCCGAGAGCGGCAGCCAGGACGATTCCTACGGCTCCACCACCTACTTGAACCTCGATTCCAGCGGCAACTGGCACCCCGCCACCGGTTTCGGCGGCTCGTCAGGCAGCGGCGGGGACTATTCGTCCTACGGGGGCACCGGCTCCTACACCGATTCCTCCGGCGGCGAATCCACCAGCGGCACCTTCCAGGAAAACGGCTCGGACAACCTGACCTACACCTACAATGACGCCGTCACCTGCACCGCCGGCTCGTGGGCCTACACCGGGGGCAGCGGGACCGACGTTGAGTGGGGCGGCGACAACTACTCCTACTCCGGCGCGGGCACGTACTCCGATTCCGGCAGCGGCTGGAGCGCGAGCGGCTCGCTGGGCGAAAACGGCAGCCAGCAGGACTCCTTCAGCTACACCAGCCACTACGGCCCGAACGCCGGCGGCAACTGGGGGCCGACAAGCGGCTCCGGCGGCTACTCGGAGGGCGGCGGCGACTATTTCTCGTATTGCGGCGGCGGGACTTACAGCGCGTCCGGCCAGAGCGGCGTCGGCCAGGTCATCGGCACCCTGGCGGAGAGCGGCTTCAGCGACGACAGCTACAGCGACAGCGCCAGCTCGGCCCTCAACAGCGGCGGCAACTGGTACACCACCTCGGCCGGCGGCAGCACCTCGGGAAGCGACGCCGACTACTCGTCCTACTCCGGCGGCGGCTCCTACAGCCGCACCGACTCCAGCACCTACGCCCTGAGCGGCACCATCCAGGCCAATGGCTACGACAACGACTCCGACAACTATCAAGCCACCCTCGGCCAGGACTCCAGCGGCAATTGGATCGACGTCTCGGGCAGCGGCACCAGCACCGAGCAAAGCGACGGCAGCTTCTCGTACAGCGGCAGCGGCGGCTACTCCAGCGGCAGCCCCGGCTCCGACGGCTCCTGGATCCAGAGCACGGCCGGCGAGCACGGCGGCCAAGACGTTGCGCACAGCGAAACGGACGATTGGGGCGTCAGCGGGGGGAGCTGGGTCCAGACCGGCACGGCCGCGGAATCCGACAGCGACAGCGGCGAGTCGTATTTCGACTACTCCGCCAACGGCGGGTCGCAGTGGACGAACGCCAGCGGCGTTACCGCGACCACGTACCAGGAGGCGGTCAACCCGGACACCTGGTGGAACAACGCCGGCACGAGCGGCGACGGCACGGCCACCTACGACCAAACGCAGACCTTTACGCCCGTCAGCGGCTCAGGGTCCAGTTCGTCGATGGACACCGCCGACAACTGGTCCCAGCCGTCCGCGGGCGGCGTGAACACCGTGTGGGGCAGCAGCGGGACGTCTTCCTACGACCAGACCCAGCCGGAGGCGGGCTTTTACTCCGGCGCCTATTACCCCGGACACAACCTGGGCGGCATCGGCAGCCCGCCCGCCAACGACGCCCAGTTCGGCCCCGACTATTCGGCCGACGGCGACTTCTCGCAACAGTGCCAGCCGGCGATGGGCACCGGCCAACTGGCCCAGGACTCCCCTCTCCCCGCGGGAGAGGGGCCATCTCCGATGGTGCCCGGGGTGGTGGCTCCAGCCGACTCCGGCGGCTCCTCCCTGACCCCTGATCCCCAATCCCCAGCCCCTTCTTTCACCAGCGACTCCGCCGGCAACCTCACCAGCCTGACCGACCCCGACGGCAACACGACCACCTGGAGCTACGAGCAACTTCCCTCCCCATCCGGGGGAGGGGCAGGGGGTGAGGGCAGCGGCCCATATCGCGTCACCAGCGAAACCGACGCCCTGGGCGACAGCAGCTACTTCGCCTATGACACGGCCGGCAACCTCGTCCGCTATACCGATGCCGACGGGCGGGTGGACGTCTACCAGTACGATTCGCAGAACCGCCTCACCAGCGAGACCGACTACGCCGACGCGGCCGACGCCGACGCCCAGGAAAACCCGCTGGACGTTTTCCAATACGCCTACGACTCCTCGGGCAACCTGCTCTCCGCCTCCGACGACACCTCCTCGGACACCTACGCCTATGACGGCGAGAACCGCCTGACGACCGCCACCGAAACCGCCGCCGGCTCCCCCACCGTGGTCCTCACCTACCAGTACAACGGCCAGAGCGGGGGACTGTCCCAGGTTTCATCCGATGAAACTGGGACTGTCCCCTTTGACGAGCCAGTCAGCGTCGCCGCCACGATCGACGGCGTGGCCGACTATCAAAACACGTACCAGTACAACGATCTTGGCGAGATGGTCGGGATCACCCAAGGCGGGCAACCGGGGGGGAACGCGGTTGCGGACAAGGAGGTCGATTTCGGCTATAATGACTCGGGTCAGCTCTCCTCGATCCAGCGGTATCTCGGGGGCCAGGCCGTGGCCGCCAGCGACTATTCCTACGACTCCCTCGGCCGCCTGACCGGCATCAGCGATCACCAGGGCGACATGGTCCTGGCCGGCTACGCCTACACCTACGGGGACGAGGTGTCAGGTGTCAGGTGTCAGGGGCTCCTTGTTCTCCTTCATCCCTCATCCTTCCGCCTTCATCCTTGCCCTCCGGCGTTCTCTTGCCCTTCCACGACCCGAGCAGCATCAACCTTGCCGGGCTCGACCAAGGAGTCCCTGCCGCCGACCAAGTCGCCAGCGTGACCTCCGCCGACGGCACCGCCAATTACAGTTACGATCCGACCGGCCAACTCACCGGCGCGACCTATTCCCAGGGG
>Ga0187848_10004260_pt1 | contig 10027 bp, 9 predicted proteins | sample June2016WEW_4_40_FD_132424 | JGI IMG/M metagenome (GOLD analysis project Ga0187848, IMG submission 132424) | Peatland microbial communities from SPRUCE experiment site at the Marcell Experimental Forest, Minnesota, USA - June2016WEW_4_40 | ecosystem: Environmental > Terrestrial > Soil > Wetlands... | reverse complement strand
GGCTTCGGGCTCTATGACATTCTGGGGAATGTGGACGAATGGGTGAATGATTGGTACGACGAAGACTATTACCAGAACAGCCTGTCGCAAGACCCGCAGGGGCCGACGAGCGGGCAGTACCGCGTTCTGCGTGGCGGGGCTGCGCACGACGTTCCCCAAGGGTTGCGGGTTTCGTTCCGCCTGGCTGGGATGGCTCTCGGCGGGTTTCGTTGTGGCGGGGAAGTGTTCGCTCCTTGACCCTTTTCCCTTGAAAACTCGGTACTTCAGTGCCATTGCGCCGGAGTTTTGTAGGAGTATCGTGTTTACGCAAGAGCTAGTTGAAGGTGTGGGTTCGTGTGCGACGAGGCCATGATGGTAGGCCGTTGGGCTCAGCCCCCCAGGGATGGTGGTCGGCCTGCTAGGGCTACTGTTGAGCTGCCCACTTTCCTTGGCCCGGTGCGAGGAAATCCCTCTTGAAATCCTGTTGAGGAGAGGAGCAAATAAGCATGCATGCTCGCACCAGTCTTCGTTCTTTCATGCTCTGTCTGGGCATGATTCCTATTCTTTCGAGTGGCCAGTCCTCCTCGCCGCAAACTCCGATAAACAGTAGTGACCTACCCCTGAGGACATCTAGTCAAAATCCCGACGCGGTGGCCGTGGTGGTCGGGATCTCGCACTACCAGAATACAGATGTACCGCCGATAGAATACGCCATCCGCGACGCCGAGGCTGTCCGCAGGCTGCTGATTCAGACCCTGGGCTATGCGAGTTCGCGGGTGGTATAGGGTGCCAGCCCGGCGTGTACCGTAGGCGCTGACATTGATATTGACATTTGTACTGCTTTACCCCGGCATTCAGGTGTGGTATAAGGCTGTCCATCTGAAGGTTATGCGGGGTTCGCCCGTGTGCTACTCTCATTCCGAACCTGCGCACCAATTGCCTTGCGGATTCATCGCGGGCGCACAGACGACCCCCGACATTTGTTCAAGCAGACTAAACATCTAGGAGCAGGAGTTACCGATGGATGGGATTGATAGCTCGGCCGAAGGCGGAGCCGACACAAGTCACTCATTTTTGCGGATGGCACTTTACGGATTCGCCATCTTAGTGGTGGTGGGAGCATTCCTCTATACGATAATCCGCGCCAGGCGCTCCGCCGCTCTAGCTTCTTCCGCAGAGCGCGTTCCGCCCCTAATCGAGCGGGCCCCGGCGCTGGCTGGCCTGCCGGAAGAGGCGCTCAAGCAGGCAGAACTCTTCGCGCAGCAAGGGGACGCAGATCGTGCCTTCCCCCTTTTCGGGTCGGTAGCGAGATACGCCCAAGACGAGGCAGTTCAGAGCCGGGCTGTCCTGCTGGCCGCGACCGTAATGGAGGTTCACACTAGGCGCACCGATGAGGCGGCCAGCATGTTTCGTTATTTCCTTTCGCGTTACCATGAGCAGAAAGGGAATGATAGCGCCCGGTATCACCTTGGGCTGATCGAGTTGAAGCAAGGAAACCTGGCGGAAGCGGAATCATTGCTGACGGCCTTAGTGCGCGACACGCCCGACAGCCCCATAGCCGCCTCGGCATCGTACTTGGCCGCGGACACCGCAAAGGTGCTCGCTCAACGCGAGTCGGCGCCGAACCTGCGCATCGGAACGGCGCTGGCAGAACTGCTTCCTTCGCAGTCAGGTCCGATGGCAGGCTTGGTAGCCACGGTCATTGTTACGCTGCTTTCTACGATGTTCAGCCACAAGGATGCGTTTCGAAAGGGCAAACCTCTCACCAGGTTTTTGGTTGTGGTGATCGTAGCCCTTTCGGTTTTCAACGCGGTTATCAACCAACGCTCACAGGCTCAGCAGACCAAGGGGTTGGTTGCGGCTGCATCGCAGCAACGTGATAAGTAGGGCAGACCTGTTTTTTGGGCCTGCGGTTTTTCAGACTTGCTGCGCCGTGGGACGGACAACGTCACGGCGATCCAAAGCCGCAGACGTAAATAGCAGGTTTGCAGTACTGAGTCGCGCGTAATGGAAGGTGCACGCCATGAGACAGCACGAGTCTATCAGTCCTTGCGTATGGCATTCTGCGCGCCCCCACACGGCACGGGCCCTGCTGTTTCTGACAGCCTTTTTGGCGTTCCCGCCGCAGGTTCTAAAAGGAGGTGCTGGAACGGTTTCCCGCTTGTATCTGCTGAACAAGGCGGCTGTGGAGACAGTTCTCGGGCCATCTTCTCCGCAGTCGCACGTCCCCGCCTGGAAAAGCCGGGCCGAATATGACGCGTTTAATGCCATGGCTACCGAACAGGATCTCACTAAGAAAGTCTCACTTGCTGAGGCGTTCCTCCAGCGGTATGAGAACTCCGACTTCAGAGATCGCGCTTACGTCGTGGAGATGCAAGCCTACCAGCAATTGAAGCAAACTGACAAGGCTATCGAGGCAGCTCATAAGGCTTTGGAAGTCAAGCCGGACAATCTTGACGCCTTGAGGTATTCGAGCTTCGTTTTCCCGTTCGCTTACAAGGCCGACGATTCCGAAGCGGCGGCAAAGTTGTCGCGCGCGGAAAGCGATGCCAAGCACGGCTTCGAGGTGCTCCAGAAGATACAGAAACCCGAAGGGGTTTCCGATGAACAATTCAACCGAGCGATCAAGGGTTTACGGGCGATCTTCAACGGGACCATCGGGTTTGTTGCCCTTCAACGGAAGGACTACACGGCGGCCATCACTTCATATAAAGCTGCTTCCGAAGACAACCCGAGTGATTGGTACATTTTTTATCGCATGGGTCTGGCCTACCTATTTTCAAACCCCCACGATTACGACAACGGAATCCCGTGTATCGCCCGCGCCTTGGCCCTGGCTCGGGCGGCGCGGGATCCGAACGCCGCGCAGTTCGAGAGCTACCTTAAACAGGTATATACGGGTCATCACGGAAGCGAGCAAGGATTGGAAGAGGTCGTGAAACAAGCAGCAGAATCAGTGGGTACGCCCGTCGATTTCGCAGGGGCGTCTGCTCCAGGGGCAGCTCCCAGCGAAAGGGTCCCGAGCACCAACAGTGACTACGGAACTGGATCGGCGGCGGCCGAAGCGCAGAAAGCCCAGGCGGCAAATGCGCAGGCCTCCCAACAGGCTGAGGAACGGGCGCAGGAGCAGAAACAAGGGGTTGTCCTCAAGGGGTGGTTCGACCAGGGGTATGCAGCGATGCGGGATGAGAACTACACTCAAGCCGTGGCCGACTTTGAGCAAGCGTTGCCGCTCGCCAAGGGCAAGGACGTCGTGATTGTGCTCTCCAATCTCGCCGAAGCGTATCAAAAGGGGGGGCAGAACGACAAGGCCGTGGGCGCCTATCAGAAGGCAATCGCAGCCAACCCCAGCGACGCCGCCCTGCACAATAGCCTCGGCAAGGTCTATGCGGCAATGAGTGAGAATGCAGAGGCCGAGGTGGAGTTCAGGAAAGCGGTAGAGATCGATCCAGCCGGCGCCTCGCAGGCCTACTATAACTTGGGCACAGCGATGACCAACTCGCGCGAAATGCGCGAAGCTGCCCAAGCCTTCAAGCAAGCCAGATTATTGGATCCGACGAACGCGGACGCCTTCTACTGGGAGGCCTGGACATTGATGGCCACGGCGACCCTCGGCACAGACGGGAAATCGGTGATCGCGCCGCTGGGAGCGGGTGAGGCCCTTCGGACGTATCTGCAGCTCGACCCCCAAGGCAAGCACGCCCAAAACGCACAACGCATGCTGAGAACTCTCAAGGAGGGAATCGCGGACCAGGTCCGGAAACCCGACAACGGTCCGGAGCGCAGTAATGCCGATGGTGCGCTTGCCTCGAATCCGGCCAAGGGCAACCAAGCGAATGCGCCGAATACTCCACAGCCTATTGCTCCCCACGCTGCGGCGGCGCAACCGCAAATGGGTGCAACCGACTACGCGGCGGAATTAGCGGCGGTGACCCCTCCCAGCTTTGAGAATGTGGACAGCCCCCCCGCTCTAGGTACACACGCCTCGCATGCTTACGCGCTCGTGATCGCGGCTGAAAAATACCGAGCCCCGATTCCGGCGGTGCCCTATGCCTCACACGATGCCGCCATTGTCCGGCGTTACTTGGTTTCTGAGCTGGGTCTCCCCGCGGAGAATATCAAAGGTTTGTCGAACCCCACCTTAAGCGACCTTCGCGCCGGTGTTCAGTTCGTCATTGACCAGGTCAAGGCCGACACCGCGGACGACACGACTCTGTACGTCTATTACGCCGGACACGGGGTTCCTGACCTCAAGTCACGAGTCCCCTTCCTGTTGCCGGTGGACGCCAGCCCAGCCTACATTCAGGTGACCGGATTCAGCCTGAAAGAGCTTGCGGATCAGCTCGGCAGTCTGCGCGCGCGAAGTATCGTGTGGCTCGATGCCTGTTTCAGCGGATCGGCGTCACGTCCTGGCGCCGGCGAGGGTGGCCTTTTTGAAGGCGCGCGGCCTGCCTATGTTGAGGTCGTCACACCGGCGAATCCCAGGGTGATCATCTTCTCCGCGACCGCGGCGGAACAAATCAGCAATGCGCTGGAACCTACCCAGCACGGCTTGTTTACGTACTTTCTGCTGAGCGGTTTGGGAGGCAAGGCGGCGGATTCGAGCGGTCTGGTGACGGTGCGCAGTCTGTACGAATACCTGCTGCGGGAAGTGCCCGCAGCGGCTGTCCGCATGAACCAACAGCAGACGCCCACGCTTTCGCCTTCTCTACAATTGCTGGGCGACGCTGCTGGAAGCATCCTGGTAAAGCTACCAACACAGAGGTGAGAGGGGGCCCATCGAATCGGAATGCTGAATTCTCAGTGTTTTCTCGGCCACTGGCAATGAGCATAAACAGCAGTGAACACAGATCGAGCCACACCGTTCTGCGGGCCTTGGACTGCCTGGCCGTGGTGGAACTTCTCTGGGCCGTCACAGCAAGGCCACAACAGGGCGCAATCGACGATGCTGACCGCGCGATCAAGACGTTGCAGAGAAATCCGAATGCGGTGGCCGTGGTGGTCGGGATCTCGCACTACCAGAATCCAGATGTACCGCCGGTAGAATACGCCATCCGCGACGCCCAGGCTGTCCGCAGGCTGCTGACACAGACTCTGGGCTATCTCGAGTCCCGCGTGCTGCTGCGAACGGACGCTGAGACATCGATCGGACAACTGAAGCCACTAGTTCGGCAGGATCTGCGCGCCAAAGTGGTCCCCGGCAAGTCGGACGTGTTTCTGTATTACCGTGGGCACGGGGTTCCCAACCCTAATACCCAGCAGGCTTATCTGCTGCCCTACGACTACAACCCCTCGTACGAGCCTACAGAGGACACCGCCTACCCGCTGAAGCAGTTGTATGCGGACCTAGCAGGCTTGCGAGCGCGGAGCGTCACTGTGGTGCTGGACGCTTGCTTCAGCGGGGTATCGGATTCTGCGCAGGGAGGCAGCGGGCGGACGGTGTTGAGGGCGGCCAGCCCATCCTACGTGGCGGTGGAGAACCCGGCCATGGAGTTGGCGGGAGGGCTCGTGGTGACGGCTACGGGACCGCAGGAGATCGCCACCTGGGACATGGCGCACCAGCCTGGGTTGTTGACCTACTATCTGCTCCAGGCGTTTCGAGGTGAAGCAGCGGACGAGCAGGGTCGCGTCACCGTAGCGTCCCTGACGCGATACGTCCAGGAAAAAGTGCCGGATACATTGCTGGAAATCAATCGCAACGGAAATATCTACACGATTACGGGCGGGGGATGGGGACACGGAGTGGGAATGAGTCAGGAAGGGGCGCGGGCCCGCGCCGAGGCAGGCCAGAGCTACGCGACCATTCTTGCGGCTTATTACCCGCTCACGCAAAGAGCAAAGCTCTATTAGGCATCCTGGTGCGTTCGTGGCTAGCGCAGAGCTTCGCTCTGCATTTCTCGGCGGTCGGGATTTTCTATATTCGTGCTGTGCACTCGCATGGTCATTTGCATTCCTTCCCTCTCTCCTAAGGGGAGAGGAAAGTAGTTTGCCCAAAGAAGCACTAGACGCGCTACAGCAGTAGATTCTGGAAGGAGGGACTTTGTGGTGTTACATCGCGTAATTTGGATCGCCTTTATGATAGCGGCGCTGGCACCCGGACTCATAGCGCAGGCGACTCCCGAAGAGCCGAAAGGTGAGGTGAACTTCGTCGATCGGTACATCGACATTGAGAGTCTGGGCGTACCCCCGGATCGCTTGCCGGTAGGAAGTTCGGCAGCTTACGCCGACGCGCACCGCGCCGCCTATGTCCTGGCGGGGCGCAATCTCGCTGAGATGCTTGCAGGACTCTACCTGGAATCTTCTACCTCGATGACCGACTCTGGAGCTCATGAATTCAGCGATAGGGTTAAAGCGGAATTGATGCGGACTCGCATCCCGGGCGGAAAAGTCGTCGAAGAAAGCTCGATGGAGGATTTCAAGAAAGATAATCAGGTCCGTATGACGGTGCGCTATCCCTTTCGCGCTGCCATTCCCGAACTGATGCGCGCCATGGGCCCCCACTTGAGGGAAGTCGAAAAGACTTTGCCGGCGGCGCCCCAACCGCCGGTGCCTTTACCAACCACGCCAGCTCCGAAGAACGTCGCCTATGACGCGCTGATCGTATCGGTTCCGGAAGGCTTTCAGCCGACCATTGCGCCCAAGATTTTCAATTCCAAGGGCCAGTTGGTCTACGGCGCCAGATCGATTTCGATGGATGTATTAGTTTCGCAGGGCGTCGTGCAGTTCACAAATCAGCTCGGAAAGGCAAGGGCGGGGCTCGAAGCTCACGGGGCCAAAGAGATCTTCGTTGTCAAGGGCACATTGCATAGCGGTGCTAAGGACGTTGACATCGACGACGCGGATGCAAACAAGATTCTCGGAGCTAACGCCCAGTCCAATTTTCTTGAGAGGGGTCGCGTGGCGCTCGTGGTCGGCGGCGGAACGTAGGAGGTGTTGATGGACCACAGATGGCCTGCGATGAGTTTCCACGCTTTTGGCGCTCTGATTGTGTGCGTATTGTTCTCCCCGACAGTCTGGGTCCAGCAACCCGAAGGGTGTGACGGGACTCCTGTCGAGTATTCCGTTTCAATCCAAGTTGGGGAGGGAGATACCAAGGAGTCCCTGCGGCAGCGGGCCAAGGAACAAGCAGAGCGGGAAATAATCGAGAGATATTGTGGAAGTGTAATAACCAGCACAACCCAAGTCGCTGATTCCCAGGTGGTCGCAGATAGTATATTGCAAGCATCACGGGGTGTAATAACGGACCTGGAGGCCCTCGATGGTGGTCATTACGAGTCGCGCGAGGACAAGGACCAGCCCGGCAGGTCTGTGGATTTTTACAATTTAACCGTGCGCGCCACTGCCGCGCGAATGGCAGGGACTGACGATCCAAATTTCAAGCTTCAAGCAGTCATGAATAAGGCGGAGTATAGCGACGGAGAGACCGGCCAGTTGACCGTGACTTTGGGGGAGCCCGCGTACCTTTATATCTTCAATGTCGGCAGCGACAGCTCGATTTCAATCTTATTTCCCAATCGGATCTTCAAGGATAACTACGTCGCGCCGGGCGTGTTTCACTATCCCTCGCCTGAACAACAGGGGCAAGGGGTAAACCTCCGATTCGCTGCGGCGGAGGGGCAGGTGTCGCAACACCTTCGAGAGTACATGGAGATCCTGGCGACGAAAATCCCATTAGACCTGAGCCAATCGAAGATCCGCGAGGCCATAAACCGGCCCTTGTCGATTCGTGACACCGCGCCCAATACCGAACTTGCCAAGCTACTCTTGAAATTGCATCGCGACCAAGTTACCGCAACTACGGTGGCCTATGAGATTTACCGTCCGCCCCAGCCCACGCCATAGGGAATGAGGTCACGCTCAGAACCCACACCAAAAGGAGCGCCCTTTTATATTGCGCATCAGAAGCCCACTGTTTGAGGATTCATCTCGGCACCCGACTGGACACCCGCCATCTGCACTGAAACGCTTGCCCAAAAACCCTGCCATTCGGCTCACCGCAAGCGATTGATTCGCAAGCGCCGGTTTGAGCAGATTCCGCTGCCCGAAATCAGATGTTTCTGGGCACCTGCCCGACAGCCCACTGAGCGTCGTCTGGAATCGCCGACTACCATGAGCCCATGTTACCGACGTGGATGGGCCTCTGCCTCTGACGATGTTGGGCCAGCTTTGCCTATTGTTATAGAATGTGCCGAGGACTGGTGCTCACATGCCCGAGCCAAATGAATATTGGGAGGCATCAGATGAAGGCAGGTCGCAAAAACTGTATGCCGGCTTCTGCGAATTCGCCTCGTCAGTGGTGGATTACTGCGAGGGCCGTCGGCTTCTGGATCAAGGAAGAAACAGCAGTGGCCGCCTGAATTGGTCAGCGACAGCTTCATATTACTCACTTGTCCATAGTGGCCGTTTCCTTCTCTTTATGGCTGTCGGAGACTTCCCAACGATCCACTCCCGGTTGGCTCGTTGCTTCGACCAAGAAAACCGCGCCCCAGAACCTACGGATTGGCTTACCAAATTCCCGGCACTTGACTATCGGTTCGGACCCATGGCAACTCGTTACTCCACGGATGTGGACTTCCAGCGAGTTCACGATTTCTGGGCGCCATTCTTGGCAGGAAATGAGGCAACAAATTTTCTTGTATGGTTTGGCACAGTGCTTGACCGGGTAATAGACTTGCGTAACGAGAACAACTACGAGGCCATCCTAATCGCTCACGAATACCGACATTGGGAAATGACAGAAGTCTTCCAACATCTCGCAACACAAATGCAGGATGGGGCGAGACAGGTAATTGGAAGCATGGCCCAGTGGTATTCAGCATATCTGGCACACGCCAGCAGCACAGTGAAAAGCAAACCGTCGCCACCGGCAGCAGAGTTTATCGCCACATACGTTGCGAAAAGAATTGAAGAACCTGTTCGCGATTGGTACTCCAAGGCTTAGGCGCTAACGAGAATTGACCCAGGGATGCTCGGCAAAAATGATCCACACCAAGAGCGTTCGAGTTCCGGAATCGTGATCTCTGGTCAAAGCGTACCCATACAGTGATTGCCAGCCACATTTGGCGATTTGGCGCGCGCCAACGAAGATGGCCATTTTCGGGATAAGGGATTCATAAGCAGCGGCTTACAGAGTATCTACAGGCTCATCCAGTGTAGGCACTCACCTAAAAACGTAGAAACGGCCTATCCACTTCGCTCTAGTGATGGCCACATATTGTGATTCACAGAGTAGTTAACAAAAGGAGGAATACATCATGCCAGCAAAGAACACAAAAAAGGAAACGGATGCAGAGGTCCGCGAGCGCTTCAAATATGCGATTCCAGAGCGGGAGCTTAAACAGACTCCAATCTCTGAATTGCGGCGTCGATTACGCGCATGCCGTCGCGAAGAGTCACGGAGTAGAAGTCGCGTGCAGCCTTCTCGTGGTTAAGGCGTTGCTCTTTGAAGGCCGCCGCGAAGGCTTCTAGGGTGCGCTGCACGGATTCGTGATACATGGAGACTTGAAACAGAGATTGTCTTATGTTGGCTAATTCTTTCCAGATTGCCGACAACTCGGTTTTGTCCATGGGAAACCTCCGTCAAGGTTTTCGGCGCGGCGTTTCCTTTGCCGGTTCGCCGCGCCTGCCCATGGTATCAGCATGGATTACACAATTCAAACGCACGGAAAGTGTTAACCATTATAGAAACACAACCGGTAGTAGCTACTAGAGTGAAGTGGATAGGCCACACGTAGAAATCTGAACAGATGCCGGTTTGGGAGCGTGAGACATCATCATCGCCGGAGGCGGTTTGGGCTTGAATATCATCGCCGCAGGCGCGTTCGAGAGGAGCGTGATTTGGTAGGATAAGTTCCCGGAGGCGTGAAGAGGAGAACCCCGGTTGTTCGCGCAACCGGGGTTTTTCATTGGTGGCCCCGATCAAAGGACCTCCAAGTTAATCGCGAGAGTCATCCTGCCATGATCGTCGCCGGTTGTCCAGTGCTTCCTCTCGAAACCGGTGCCGGTGGCTTGTTCCGCGGTTTTTCGCCAGCGCGTCTGTCAGTTTCCT
>Ga0187848_10004258_pt1 | contig 10029 bp, 4 predicted proteins | sample June2016WEW_4_40_FD_132424 | JGI IMG/M metagenome (GOLD analysis project Ga0187848, IMG submission 132424) | Peatland microbial communities from SPRUCE experiment site at the Marcell Experimental Forest, Minnesota, USA - June2016WEW_4_40 | ecosystem: Environmental > Terrestrial > Soil > Wetlands... | reverse complement strand
GATCGGCAGCACGCGCCCGGCGCCGTTCTGAAGTTCGCGATAGACGCCGAGCGCGCGCGTGCGCGACTTGTCGAGGATCTTGACGACCCGTCCGCCGTAGGCGGGCTCCTTGGGTCCGGCTTGGGGATCGAATTCGACGCGCATCAGCACCCGCGCGCCGAGGCCAGGCGCCGGCGCGGCCGCGCGTTTGAGCTTGGCGCGGCGCACCAGAATGCGCGGCGCCTCGCCCGCTTCGCTCCAATCGGCGGGACGCGCGACGAGTTCGCCGTCGCGATCGCGCGCGACGATTTCGGCGACGACCATCGCCGGCAGTCGGCCTTGCCGGCTAAGCGTCTTGCGGCCGCGGGTGACCGCGCCGTCCGCTTGGAGATCTTTGAGCAGCAGTTTGAGCTCGTTTCTGCTCTCGCCTTTGACGCCGAACGCGCGCGCGATTTCGCGCTTGGTGACGCGACCCCTCGGCTTCTCGCCGTTCGGCGCCGCCTCGCCGGAGATGAAGGCGAGCAGCTCGTCGCGCGAGGGCAGGGACCCTGTCGGGGCGGCCGCGCGCGGGAGCTTGGCGCGCGTGAGTTTGGCGTGCGCGGGTTTGGCGCGGGGTGCGCGCCGGGGTTTCATGCTTTGTGACAATGTGATTTCTTGAACGGATGGCTGAAAGAGCTTCGCGCGTTGGTCGCGGGAAGCTCGAGCCAATCTAGGGGGGAGTCGCCGTCCTAACAAGCCACAGTGAGCAGCAGGCCGCAACGGCGCGCCTCGACGGCCCGGCTGAGATGGGGACGCCGGCAGCGAGTGTCAACGCGCCGAGGGACTTCCTCGCGCCTTCGTTTGACTTTCGACCTTTGCGAACCCTCGTCGCCGAAGGCGGAACGACCCGACATCCGCGGGACCCGACCTTCGGGCGCGCCTGAGGTTCAGCCGCGCCCGAACGCCTTTCCAAATGGGGGTCAGGCCAGGTCGAATCGATCCGCGTTCATCACCTTGGTCCACGCAGCGACGAAGTCACGCACGAACTTCTTTTGCGACCCGTCGCACGCATAGACCTCCGCGATGGCCCGAAGCTGCGAGTTCGAACCGAAGACGAGGTCGACACGCGTGCCGGTTCCCTTCAGTCCGCCCGTCGCGCGATCGCGTCCTTCGAACACGTCTTCGGCTTTCGACGCCGCCTTCCACGTCGTGCCCATGTCGAGCAGGTTGACGAAGAAGTCGTTGCTGAGCGTCCCAGGGCGCTTCGTGAACACGCCGTGCTGCGACTGTCTGAAGTTGGCGTTCAGCGCGCGCATGCCGCCGACGAGAACCGTCATCTCAGGGGCGGTCAACGTCATGAGTTGCGCCCGATCCACCAGCATCTCCTCGGCGGAAACGGCGCATCCGGACTTGAGGTAGTTGCGGAACCCGTCGGCGATCGGTTCGAGCACGGCGAAGCTGTCCACGTCAGTCTGCTCTTGCGTCGCGTCCGTGCGCCCCGGCGTGAAGGGAACTTCCACATCGTGCCCGGCGTTTTTCGCGGCCTGCTCGACAGCGGCCGAGCCGCCCAGAACGATCACGTCGGCGAGCGAAACCCGCTTGCCCCCGGACTGCGCTGCGTTGAACGCCTTCTGGACGCCTTCGAGGGCTTTTAGCACAATCGCCAGTTGGGCAGGCTGATTGACCTCCCAATCCTTCTGCGGCGCGAGGCGGATGCGCGCCCCGTTCGCCCCACCGCGCTTGTCGGAGCCGCGGAAGGTCGCCGCCGAAGCCCACGCGGTCGAGACCAGTTGGGAGATGGAAAGACCCGAGGCGAGGATTTTGCCCTTGAGCGCGCGGATGTCCTTGTCGTCGATCAACTTATGAGCGACTTCCGGGACGGGGTCTTGCCACAGCAGTTCTTCGGCGGGGACCTCCGGTCCGAGATAGCGCGAGCGTGGGCCCATGTCGCGGTGCGTCAGCTTGAACCAGGCCCGGGCGAACGCGTCCGCCAACTGATCCGGATTCTCGTGGAAACGCTTCGAAATCGGCAAATAGATCGGATCGATCCTCAAGGAGAGGTCCGTCGTCAACATCATGGGCGCATGCCGTTTCTTAGGATCGTGGGCGTCCGGGACGGCGCTCGCCGCAGATTTATCCTTCGGCGTCCACTGCCAGGCGCCGGCCGGGCTCTTCGTCAATTCCCACTCGTAGCCGAACAGGGTGTCGAAGTAGCCGTTGTCCCAATGCACCGGATCGGGCGTCCAAGCGCCTTCCAATCCGCTCGAGATGGTGTCGACGCCCTTGCCGCTGCCAAAACTGCTCTTCCAACCGAGGCCTTGCTGTTCGATATCCGCGCCTTCGGGCGGCGGACCGACGAGCGCCGCATCGCCCGCGCCGTGGGTCTTGCCGAACGTGTGCCCGCCGGCGATGAGCGCGACGGTCTCTTCGTCGTTCATGGCCATGCGCGCGAAGGTCTCGCGGATGTCGCGGGCCGCCGCGAGCGGATCCGGCTTGCCGTTCGGCCCTTCCGGGTTCACGTAGATCAAGCCCATCTGAACGGCGCCGAGGGGGTTCTCGAGCTGCCGATCGCCGCTGTAGCGCTTGTCGCCGAGCCAGGTGTCCTCGTTTCCCCAGTAGACGTCCTCTTCGGGCTCCCAGATGTCCGCGCGCCCGCCGCCGAAGCCGAAGGTCTTGAACCCCATCGACTCCAGCGCGCAGTTGCCGGCGAGGATCATCAAATCGGCCCAGGAGATCTTGTCGCCGTACTTCTGCTTGATCGGCCACAGCAGCCGGCGCGCCTTGTCGAGGTTCACATTGTCCGGCCAGCTGTTGAGCGGCGCGAAACGTTGGTTGCCGGAGCCGGCGCCGCCGCGGCCGTCGCCGATGCGGTAGGTGCCCGCGCTGTGCCACGCCATGCGGATGAAGAGCGGCCCGTAGTGACCATAATCGGCCGGCCACCATTCCTGCGAGTCGGTCATCAGCGCGTGGAGGTCATTCTTCAGGGCCGCGAGGTCGAGCGTCTTGAATTCCTCGGCGTAGTTGAATCCCTTGCCCATGGGATCGGACAGGGCGGAGTTCTGGTGCAGAATTCCGAGGTTCAGTTGGTTCGGCCACCAGTCCCGGTTCGACCTGCCGGCGAAAGTCGCGTTGGGGCGAACCCCGTGCATCACTGGGCACTTGCCGGTATTTCCCGTATCATTTCCGTCCATGTCACTCTCCCGTCGTGGCTGCGTTGATTGAACTCGTCTGCGGACGAAGACTTTGAATTCCCCGGAAGGCGATCCGGCTGCATCGTCATCGCGACGACAAATTGCCGGACAGGCGGAGTATCGTTACCGCCGACGCCTGCCCGAATGATGACGAGCCCGACAAAATCCGGCCGAGCACGCCAAAAATCTGAATGCTTCGGACATCGGCAACCACGCGCCGCCAAGAGTGGTCACGCGGGGCGGCTATGAAAGTGGCTGCTCCTCCTCCCCGCGGCCGATTCGGTACCATGGCCGCTTGATCGGATTAAGTTGCATTTTCTGATCGCAGCGATAAGTTGCGCCTATGATCAATCTAACTCTCAAGCAGCTTCGCTATTTCGAGGCGTTGGCCCGACATGGCCACTTTGGACGCGCGGCGGCGGCGTGCGCGATCTCTCAGCCTGCTTTGTCGGAGCAGATTAAAGAAATGGAAGAGTCGCTGGGCGCGGCGCTCTTCGAAAGAGGCGCGCGACAGGTCCGGATCACCAGCCTGGGAGAAGAGTTCGTGCTGCGCGTCCGCGACATCCTGCGTTCGGTGGATGAACTGGAAGGCTTGGCGCGCGCATCTCGCGACCGGCTGTTGGGACGGCTGCGTATCGGCGTGATCCCGACGGTCGCACCCTATCTGCTGCCGACAATAATCCGCAGCCTCACTCGCGTGTACGCCGACCTCGACATCAACGTGCGTGAGACGCTGACGCCGAGGCTGATTCAAGAGCTGGCGGAGGGTCGGCTCGACACGGCGATTGTCGCTCTGCCGGTGTCGGAGCCCTCGTTTGCCGAGGTTGCGCTATTTTCTGAAGATTTCTTGCTGGTCCGGCCAGGCGCGGATGAGGGCAAGCCGGCGCCCGACATCGAAACGCTTCGCGAAATGCGGCTGCTTCTGTTGGAAGAGGGGCACTGTTTTCGCGATCAGGCTCTATCGTTCTGCAATATGCATTCCGCGCGACCACGCGAGTTGCTGGACGCCAGCTCTCTGTCGACGCTGGTCCAAATGGTCGGCGCGGGAATCGGCGTCACCTTGATTCCAGAAATGGCTGTGGCGGTGGAGACGCGCTCGGCGCCAGTGTCCGTCGTCCGATTTACGAGTCCAAAGCCATCGCGAACGATTGGAATGATCTGGCGCAAGACAAGTCCGTTGACCAAACAGCTCTTGCAGATTTCGGAAGTCGTTCGTCACTCCGCCGACGAGCTGCGCGAGCAGCAAAATCCAGTTTCGTCGTCGATCAGACCCCGGATCTAACGGCCCTCCGCCGACGCTGGGGCTGCACTGAGTTCTGAATGACCGCTTATGGCGCAGAGGCGTCAACGGCCGCCACGGCAGGAAGAGCCGCTTTCCACCTATGGAGCCGTCATTGGCGCCGCCGAATTTTCGGCGTTGAGCCGATCGGCGCGGGCGTCGTCGCCGTTCGGCGCCGCGTCACAAAGCGATCTTACTCTGTTACGGATTGCTTCCTGAGATTTCCGGAGGGGCCCGATGAAACCGATTCGCCGCGCGCGTCTCGCCGCCTCGACGAAAAACGGCGTGCGGCTCGATTGCGGCGACGGCGTCGCTTGTCATATTTCCTTCCTGCTGCCCGACCTCGCGCGCGTGCTGTTTCTTCGCGGCGCGCGTCCGATCGCGCCGCGCACCTGGATGGTTCCGGCCTATGGCGCGAGCGACGTTCCCTGGGAGGGGCGCGACCGGCTCGACGAGAGCGCCTGGCCGGGCGCGGAACGCGAGCAGGCCGAGGACGGCGCCGCGATCGTCGTCGCGACCAAAGCGCTGCGCCTGAAGATCGCGCTCGATCCTTTCGCGCTGACTTGGGGTTTGCCCGACGGCCGCGTTTTCGCGCGCGAACGCGCCGTGCATGCGACGTCGTTCGGCGCCAAGAGGATCCGGCATGCCTTCGCGTTGGACCAACGCGACCGCTTCTATGGCCTTGGCGACAAAACGGGCAGGCTCGATCTTCACGGCCGGCGGCTGCGCACGGCGATGAGGGACAGCCTCGGCTTCGATCCCGAGCACGGCGATCCGCTCTACAAGCACTGGCCGTTCCTCATTTCGCTCGACGGGGCGAGCCGCGTCGCGGCGGGAGTTTTCTACGACAACATGGCGAGCGCGACCTTCGATCTCGGCTGCGAGCGCGACAATTATTACGGTCCCTTTCGCACTTACGAGGCTGAAGACGGCGACCTCGACTATTACATTTTCCCCGGCCCGCAAATCGCTGACGTCACTCGAAAATTCCTCGACCTGACTGGCCGCCCGGCGCTGCCGCCGCGCTGGTCCCTCGGCTTCGCCCAGAGCGCGATGGCGCTTGCCGACAGCGCCGACGCGCAGCAGCGCACGGAGGCGTTCATCGCAAGATGCGACGCCGAGAAAATTCCGGTCAGCGCGTTCCACTTCGGCTCCGGTTACACTTCGATCGGACGCCGCCGTCACGTCTTCAATTGGAACTTCAACAAGTATCCCGATCCGAAGGCGCTGACGGATAAATTTCATCAGGCGGGAATGCGCGTCGTCGCCAACCTCAAGCCGTGCCTGCTCGACGATCACCCGCGCTTCGCCGAGGTGAGGTCGGCGGGCGGCTTCGTCGTCGGCGAGGACGGCGGGCCCGCGATGTCCCAGTTCTGGGACGGCGAGGGCGCGCATGTAGATTTCACCAACCCGGCCGGCCTCGCTTGGTGGCGGCGCGGGCTCAGCGAGCGCGTGCTCGATTTCGGCGTCGATGCAGGCTGGAACGACAACAACGAGTTCGCCTTCGACAATGACGACGCGACATGCGCCGGCTTCGGCGAGCCGATGCCGCTCGACCTCGCGCGCCCGCTGCAACCGCTGCTGATGACGCGCGCTTCGCTCGAAGAGCAACGCCGCCATTCGCCGCGCGAGCGGCCGTTCAGCGTCACCCGCGCCGGCTGCCCGGGCGTTCAGCGCTATGCGCAAACCTGGAGCGGCGACAACGAAACCAGCTGGCGCTCGCTGAAATGGAATCTGCGCACCGGGTTGCAGATGTCGATGTCCGGCATGGTCAATATCGGCCATGACATCGGCGGCTTCTCCGGACCCGTTCCGGAGCCCGAACTCTTGGTGCGCTGGACGCAGGCAGGGCTCTTGCATCCGCGCTTCCTGATGAATTCGTGGAAGCCCGACGGCGTCTTCACTTCGCCATGGCTTCACCCCGAAGCGACGCCGGCGATCCGCGAGGCGATCCGCCTGCGCTATCGCCTCATGCCTTACCTCTACAGCCTGATGCACGCCGGCGCCGCCGGCGAGCCGCCGTTGCGGCCGACCTTCGTCGCATTCCCAAGGGACGAGCGCTGCTTCGAGGATTGCGACGATCTGATGCTGGGCCCGTTCCTGCTCGCCGCGCCGGTGGTGAGCCCGCGCGAGCGCGCGCGCCGCGTCTATCTGCCGAAGGGGCCGGCGCGTTGGTTCGATTTCTGGACCGAGGAAGTTTTCGACGCCGGGATCGAGACGACGCTCGCCGCGCCGCTCGATCGGCTGCCCCTGGTCGTCGCGGAAGGCGCGATCCTGCCGATGACCGACGCAGGCGACGATTTCTCGCGCCTGCACGACGAGCCGACGCGCGCGGTCCGAATATTTCCGGGTCCTGACGCGGGCGCCGGGCGCTTCACGCTGATGGAGGACGACGGCGTCGGCGTCGCGGGCGCGCTGACCCGAGTGACGCTCGAGCTCGCGTGGACGGCGTCGGCGATCACGCTCGCAGTGAACGCCGCGGGCGACTATCGGCTGCCCTATCGACGAATACGGGTGATCCCGCCTCAGGCGGAGCGCCGCCGGATCACGCTGCTGAGCGCCGAAGGCGCCCCAGAGCTCGTGCTTGCGTGACGCCACGGCTCATCGCCTTCGAGTCACCGTTTCGCCTTCGCGAGTTCTTGCGCGATGTATTGGTCGATCGGCGTCCCCGGTTCGGCGGCCGATTTGTATCCGACGCCGGTCTTTGGCGCGCAGGCGTTCCAGGCGGCCTCTCCGGAAGGCATGGGGGAACAGAAGTCGCCGAATCCGCCGACGAAATGGCATCCGTCCGCTTTGCAGCGCTCGGCGTCATAGACGAAGCCGACGCCGACGCCATGAGGTATCTGACCGCACATGCAGTTGAAGAATTGATTGGGCACGCTCACGTTCATGTAATCGAGCAGAGCCTTCAGTTTGGTGTAATTGAGCGCCGCCAACCGTTGGCGCACGCGTATGATTTCGGCCGGCCCCGCCTGCGAAGGCGCCAGCCAACCCCAATTGCGAAGATCCGCCGCGACGCGCTGTTTGAGATCGATGGCCGAGATCGACATCTTGTTCTTGACGATGTCGACGACTGCGGCGCGAAAGCCCGCTTCGCCTAAGCCGAGAGGCCAAGTCTTGGCGCCCTTATAGGCGATCATCGTCTTGTAGATTTGCAGGTACTGGTTGGCGAAGTTGGCGATCCGCTCGTCGTCGGTCGCGCCGAACTGCGCGCGCTCTACGTCGGTGAGCTTGAGAAAATTGTCTTTCGCCGCCGCGATCAGCGCCGCGTCGTCCTGCCTGGATTTTTCCAGTCGATCAAAGGATTGGAACTTGCCGCGGATGAACTTGTCGAGGTCGGCGTCCGTCGGCTCTCCCTTGCCTTGATGTTTCCATGCCACGATCAAGGCCTCATGGGCCTGTTGCAGAGGGACGGCGTAGCCGCGCCCGACGAAGGTGAGGGTCGCATCGCCGTCCTTCCACCGCCGATATTCCTTGTCGGCGATGTCGTCTTGAACTTGACCGTAAAGCGCCTTGCTCGCCTCGATCCCCACCAACACCGCATTGCGGCTGACTTCGCAGGGCGTGCACAATTCGTCGATCGCGGCGAGTTCGGCGGTCTTGATCGCTTCGATGGCCTCGTGGCCCGTCGCCTGGGCGCCCGCCTCGCCCGCCGCCTTGGCGAAGCCGGCCGAGGCCTCGATCGCCACCTCGGCGCTTTCGTCGCTCAGTCCCAACGCCTTCGCGATTTTCTCGAAGTCCTTCGGCTCGGATTTCGAGGCGTTGACAAGAACCATTTTCGCCATGAACTCGGCGAGGTCCTGCTTGGTCGGTCCCGGTTCGCCCTTCTTGATCGAGGCGTCGACGTCATCCCAGAATTCGTAGGCGTTGACGATCGATTCTCCGAGGTTGGCGGTGAACGGGCCCTTTTCAGCCTCCGGCAGCGGGAGATTGCTGACCAGGCTCTTGCCGAGTTCGATCAACGAGCCTTTGACGTCGGCGTCGTTGCCGAAGCTGAACTTGGGCGTCGCCACCGTCTTCACGTAGGCGTCGTAACGATCTCCGATCGGCGGCGCGCCGGCGCCGAACGCAGGAGCGCAGAGCGCGGCGAAGACGGCCCCCGCCGCGAAGTTCCGACCGATCCAGGACGCGGCGCGGGGAAGATCGATGCGCGACATTGACGCTCTCCTATTGCGGAAGGTTGACGGCTGCGCCCAACACGTCCGCCGCCAAATCCTTTTCGAAGCTCGCCGGATCGAATGACTTGTCGTCGAGATACCGCCAGCGCATCGCGGCGCTCATGCCGTCCGGCGCGATGCGTTGTATCGTCACGCCTTGCAGGGCGAAGCCGGCCGGCTGACCTTCCTTTTCCGGCGCGGAAAGGACTCCGGCGAACAATTGCAGCCCGTAGGCGAGCGATCCGGAGTCGCAACGGATGGCGAAGGCGCCGGGGATCTCCGCGGTGACCCAGCCCTGATGCAACACGATGTCGAAATCGCCGTTCCATTGCTGCGGCGCCGGTCTGCGGATGTCGGCGCCGGGGCAATAGCGAACGAACATGTCGAGCGACTTGCCGTCGCGCCGGTTCAATCCGACCACCTCCATCTGATAGTGCCAATCCCAGGTCCTGGGGCTCATCAGTTGGACGACGAAGTCCGTGGGTTGACGCGGGTCGAACTTGAACCGCAGCCGATAGGGCGCCTCGGCGGCGAACGGGTCGAAGACGACGACGGGCGTCTTCGAGAGAACGCCGGTGTTGCCCCAACTGTTGCCCGCCGGCACGGAAACGGTCGGTCGACCGTCCGCCAACTTTCCGAATTTGGCGAAATCGCCGCCGTTGAGGCCGGTCGTCTCCCATTCGACCGCGCTCTTCGCGCCGAGCAGCGTCACGAGCGGAAGCGGGGCGACGCCCGGCGCGGGCTTGGGCTCTTTTTCGGGCGCGCTCGGCACGCGATCGACGACGATCTCGCGTAAGGCGAATGATCCCGGCTGGTCGGCCGTGCGCCCTTGCGAGAACACGCAGATCGCATAGCCGGTCAGGTTCTCCATCCCTTTGACCGGCCCCTCTGGCAGTTTGACGCCGTCGACGGTCGCTGAAGCCTTGCCCGGCGTTAGGACGATGCTGACTTCCTTCGCGCCCGCAGCCGCGGTTTCGACCTGGGCGCGCGTCTCGCCAGCCGAGGCCACGTCGATCCAGCGTGCGGTCGACCCGCCGCCCTGCTCCTTGGGGGCGAAGACGAAACCGACGCCCGGCGGCTGGCCGCCGCGCACGCACCAATCGCGGTCGCCGACGATCGCGATCACGAATCCATGCGAGCGCGCCGGATCGAAGCGGAACGTGAAGGTCTGGCGAGCGCCCGCGCCGAAATTGTCGAGGAAGACGCCGGCGAACGGCGCGCTCAGCAACCCGGTGTGGCCCCAAGAATGCCCGGCGGGCGCGTCGACGACCAGCGCGCCTTGGTCGATGCGCGCGAAGCTGGCGAAATCCCCTCCCATTGCAGCGAGCTTCTCCCAGCGCGAATCGAGCGCGCCGGAAAACAGCGATTCGTGGAGCGGCGGCGGCGACCAGAGCGTTTTCGCCGGGGGTGGCGGGGCCGGCGGCGGAGGTGGTGGGGGAGGCGG
>Ga0187848_10004257_pt1 | contig 10033 bp, 9 predicted proteins | sample June2016WEW_4_40_FD_132424 | JGI IMG/M metagenome (GOLD analysis project Ga0187848, IMG submission 132424) | Peatland microbial communities from SPRUCE experiment site at the Marcell Experimental Forest, Minnesota, USA - June2016WEW_4_40 | ecosystem: Environmental > Terrestrial > Soil > Wetlands... | reverse complement strand
TCCAGATGGATGGAGCGGTCCGCGCCCTTGGCCAGCGCCTCGCGCAGCACCTGCGACGCCCGCGCCGGCCCGGCGGTGACGACGACCACTTCGCCCGTGTGCTTTTCCTTTTGCCGCAGAGCCTCTTCGAGCGCGAACGCGTCCGGCTCATTCACTTCGTAGGAAACATCTTCGCGGATCCACGTCCCCGCATCATTCAGCTTCAGCGGAGCGTCTTTCTGCGGCACCTGCTTCATGCAAACCAGAATCTTCACGGATCGACTCCCATCCCTTGCAGCGTCAACTGGCACAGACCAAACTGCCTAGTATAAACGAATGGATGTGGTCCCGGACATTCCTATCTGCACCACACCTCACACGCACTACCGTAACCTTGACCGCGCTCTTCCCGCTTGCCATGCTGAGACTTATCGTGAAAAAGTCGCAGAAGTCGCGCAACAGCCCGCGTGCCCCGCGCATCCGCGTTCCCAATAGCGAGCGCGCGCTATTTACCATCGACGATGCCCGCTTCGTCGGCGTGCTTCAGCGCCTTTCTCTTACCGGAGGCTCCGCCGTCCTCTCGAAAGGCCCGATTCCCCACGGAACCATAGGTGAGATCGCTCTAAATACCGTTTACGGCAAAGTCAGCGCTCATATCGAATTCCTTCAAACCGGCGCCGATGGCATCGCGCTCGCCCAGGCCTTCCGCTTCCTCGCCATGGAGGATACAAGTTCCAAGCGCTTCGCCGCCGCCGCAAAGCAAATGGAAAGGGAAGGCTACAGCGACGCTCCGCAAACCAAACCATCTCCCCTTTCGGCGCCGGCCTCCGAAGCGCTAGGCCAGCTCCTCCACAGTGTCCGCCGCCTCGCTGCCACCCTCGTTGCCAGCCATTTCTCCGTCAAGAGCTAACAGTCATCTGGTTCGATCGATTTCCAGGGATTCTCCAGCAATGAATGGCAAGCGAAAGGTGTCTCCGCAGAGCGCGGCGACAAAAGTGAGGGGCGAATAGTTTGCGAAAGGCGAGCCGGGAAACTACCGGGCTACGTGCAACGCCCGATGGAAATATCGTTGGTCTAGTCGATTCTAGTCGATCGAGCGCTCTTTCCGATTGGGACATGCGGAGACGAAACGGCCGGCGACGCCTACTCCAGAAACGCGACGCTCTGCACGCCGGCAATCTCAAATCGCTTGCGGCAGCGCATGTTCTTGCACATCATCATGTCGTCTCGCCGCAACATGTAAGACCGCGCCTTGGCGAACTTCGCCCGGTCGCGATCGTCCGCCCGCGGCGGCAGACTCTTCTTCTTGGTGCGCACCAGCCACTGGATCTCATACTCCGCCGATTGATGGCAGTGCGGGCAACTTAAATTTGCCGGCTTTTTGTCCGATTTTTCATCAAAAAACTCGCGCTCATCCATAGATTAGGGCTCTCGGCTTTCGGCTAACGCGACGCGTGCTCCCGCGCTTCGCGTATTAGCGAAAAGCTGGAACTCGACGCCAACCTGAGATTATTGCACCTTTGGGCATCGAATGTGCGAAGATGCGAGTGCCCTTCGATCAGAAGACGAGCCCGTTTTCTTTGAGAAGGTTTGGAAGTTCCGGAAGCCAGCATCACGACCATGCCGCGCAAGCGCAAGAAAAAAGTCTTTTCCGCCGCCAAGATCGTCCGCGAAATGGCCCGCGAACGCGTCGGAAGTCCCAAACCCTCGCGCCTCGTCCCCGCCAAGAAGACCAAGCCCGAGAGGCACAAGCCCACCCTGGGCAAGCTGCTGTCGGAGGAGTAGCGGCAGAGTTGTTCGCGCGCTCAGCTTGTTTGGAACGTCGCTACCAGCCCAACTCCGCCGACTGGGATGGTGACGGTGCAGACGTTTCCACTAGTCGTGGTGCAGCCCGTCCAAGTTAGAAAAGAGTAGCCCGAAGCGGGCGTAGCCGTGAGTGCGACCGAAGCCCCCACCGGGACCACGGCGATGCATGTAACCGACGGGCAGTTGATGCCGTATGTCAAGCTGGTTACCGTCCCACCCATGCTTGGTGTGATCTGCACGCTTAGCGTGGCTTCCGTGTTGCCGCCCGGGCAAGTCGCCACGGTCGGATTGTCCACCGTTACGGTTGCATAAGCAATCACAATGTTCGACGCGCCGCCGGTGCCCTCAGGAACACTTGCTGAGATATTTCCCCCACCGCAATAGCCCGCCGCCGGAGTGAACAAGCCGGGAGTCGACATTGTCACCACTCCGTCATCAATCTTCCAGGTCGCTTGATTGGTGAGATCCTCCGTTGCCGGAGGGTGGGTATAGGTGCCGACCGCGGTGTACTGTTCCGTTCCCGTCGGATATGGCTCCAGGAAAGTAAACGACCCCGGATGAATCTCGATGCTCACCAGCTGTTTGTCGCGCCCGCAACTCGGCAGGATCAACGCCGCTCCCGCCGCCACCAGCGCGCCCAAGGCGAGCCCAATATAGCTCCGCTTCATACCCGTCACTCCTCGAGGCAAGTTTCGGCCTGCCCGCTCGTCCAGATCATGCTCGCCAGATTATGGAAAGATAAAAACTAGCGGAAGCACGCGCAAAAAGCAAGAAATGGAGAGTTCCATCTTGGCCTTTCACGTCAGTTTGGGATTCGGCTGTAGTCCTCGCGTTCGCCTTGGCTAAACCTGCTTTCGGGAAACGATAACCCAAACCGTGCCGCCGCCATCGCAGTAGCGGCAGCGTTCCTGGCCCAACGACCTTCCCGTTCCGTGACATTCCAGGCAGTTGGCGACAATATTCAGTTCCTGCAATGAACTCTCCGGAAGCTTGGCCGGGTCCTTAAAGGTTTCGGCATGATGGGTAGCGCGCAGCCAGAAGACCAGCTTGCCTTCAAGGATTTCGCGGTCTTTGGCGCTGAGTCGTGCGCGGCATTGCGGCCACCATTCGGGAATATCGCCGTAGCAAATCAGTTCTGCCGGTATCGAACAGGGCGCCAGGATCAGACCGGCGAAAGAACCTCTTACACCAGGAACCTCCTCTACACGCGGGTCGGATTCCTCGGGCATGGTTGGCTCCCGTCAGCAAGATGTAAGCGTTCAGGATACACAATACAGCGCCCAACATAAGCGATTCCGCGCGGATCTCAGTCCCCAGTACCCGGAAAAACTGGGATCTGAGTACCGGCCACTGGGTACTGAGTACCGGGTACTGATAACCGGTCAATCCACGTGCTCGCCCACCTCGAACCCTTCTTCGGCTGCGGGCAACACGTCGTGGTCGCCGGCGAACCACACATATAAAGTTGGCAAAAGAAAGATGCTCATCACTAAGTCGGCAATCAAACCGCCGACGATGACGATGGCGAAGGGCCGCTGAGAGTCGGAACCAATGGCGTGTGAGAGAGCGGCTGGCAGCAGCCCCAGGGTTGCGACCAGCATGGTCATCATGATGGGGCGGAGTCTCAGTACAGCGCCCTCAACCGCGGCGTCCTCGATGGAGTAGCGTCGCGCTCGAAGCTGGTTGATGTACTCCACCATGATGACTCCGGTCTGCACGGACACGCCGAACAGCGCCAGAAAACCCACGCCGGAGGAAACACTGAAATTCGTGCCAGTGACTAGAAGAGCCAGGAGGCCGCCGAAGCGGGCCATGAAAACGTTGGCTAGGATCAGCAATGCCCATTTGAACGATTTGAACATCGTGTAGAGAAGAATGAAGATGACCAGGATGGTAATCGGGAGCACGATGAGCAGCCGCTCGTCCGCCCTCTTCTGGCTTTCGTATTCCCCCTCCCAGTCGATGCTGTAGCCGACGGGCAATTTGACCTGCTCGTTCACCTTCTTGATTGCCTCTTGCACGGTGCTGCCGAGGTCGCGTCCACGGACGCTATATTTGATGGCAACATAGCGCCGATTGCCTTCACGATAAATTTCGGACGCTCCGTCGCTCACGCTGATTTTGCAGAGCTGGGCGAGAGAAACACGTTCTCCGGAAGGCGATAACAAACGAATGCTCTCAATCGCTTCCCTGGTATCACGGTATTTTGGGAGATAGCGCAGCGTGAGGTCGTAACGCGCCTCGTCCTTGAGGACCTGGGTGAGTGCGTTACCGCCGACCGCGGTCTGAACCGCATCCTGCACGTCGGCTACGTTGATCTGGTAACGAGCGGCCGCATCGCGGTCCACAGTAATGTTGAGGTTGGGCTGGCCGAGCACATGAAAGACGCCAAGGTCTTCGATTCCATTGACACCGCGCATGATGTTGACGATCTGGTCGCTTTTTTCTTCCAACAGCTTCAAGTCGTCGCCGTAAACTTTGGTGGCCAGCGCGCCTTTCACTCCGCTCACAGCCTCTTCCATGTTGTCTTCAATGGGCTGGGAGAAGCCCCAGACGACGCCGGGGATCTTGTCGAGTTCGCGCTGCATGGCAGCGATCAATTCATCTTTGTTTTCGTGAAAAACAGGCCGCCACTGTTCTTTGGGCTTGAGATCAACGAAATACTCGGTATTGAAAAAGCTGGTTGTATCCGTGCCGTCATCCGGGCGTCCCGTTTGACTGGTGCATTGCGGGACCTCGGGAAAAGAGCAAAGCACGATTCGGGCCTGGTTGGATACCCGGATGCCTTCGTCGGGCCCGGTGCTGGGTGCAAGCGTTCCACGCACCCACAGCGCACCTTCATCCAAGTGGGGCAGAAATTCCGAACCGATAACGTTGCCGAAGACGAGGTAAATCGTGAAGAAGAGCCCGATTACGCCCACACCGACTGTGAGCACGCGCCGCCGAATGGCCCACCGAACCGCAGTGCGGTAGTGGCTGATCAAGAATTCCATGGCTGGATTGCGCCATTCCTTCGCTCCCTTCTGGAAAGCGAAACTTGCCAGGACGGGTGCGATCACAATCGAGAAGATCAATGCTCCGAGCAGGGCAAAGGCTACGGTCCAAGCCATGGGATGAAACAGGCGGCCTTCGACACGCTCCAGGGTAAAGATAGGCAAGTAAGCAGTAATGATGATGGCGATGGCGTAAAACACCGGACGCTGGACTTCGTGCGCGGCCTCACCGATTTTTTCACGCGCTGTCTTGACCCCGTTCTGGTGGCCCAAATGGCGCACGATGTTTTCGATCATCACGACCGCGCCATCGACCACCATGCCAAAATCCAACGCACCCAGAGACAGGAGATTGGCGGGAATGTGTCTCAAATCCAGGCAAATGGAAGCAAACAACAGCGAAAACGGAATGGTGGCCGCAACGATGAGGGCGCCGCGCACGTTGCCGAGGAACATGAAAAGAATGACCGAAACCAGGATCATGCCTTCCGTGAGGTTGCGCAGTACTGTGTGCGTCGTAAAGTGAACCAGATCGCTGCGATCGATGAAAGGAACTATCTTCACGCCTGGAGGCAGGATGTGATTGTTCAGTTCCTCTACCTTCTTGTGGATTCCTTGCAGGGCGGTATCGGCCACTGCGCCTTTCCGCAGGAGCACGATGCCCGACACGACATCGTCGTTATCGACGATCTTCCCGTCATCGCGCTCGATCGCACCGTTGGGACCGTAGGGACAAGCAGTGCAAGCCCGCGCAAATTGGCCCAGTCGAATCTTTGGACCTTGCGAAACGACGGCAATATCCTTCACCCGGAGCGGCGTGCCATTCTTGGTGGTGATGACAGTGCGTTCGATGTCCTGGGCGCGATCCACCAATCCGACGGAGCGCACGTTGATCTGTTGCAGACCCTCCTGGATGAAGCTTCCGCCAGCGTTGATGTTGTTGTTGGTGAGTTGCTGTTCGACCTGTGCCAGGCTGAGGCCATAGGCAACGAGTTTGTTGGGGTCAACGCGAACCTGGTATTCGCGAGTGGGGCCGCCGAAGCTGGCCACATCCACAATATCGGGGACCGATTTGAAGTTCTTTTCCACGACCCAGTCTTCAATGGATTTCAGCTCCATGGGGTCGTAGGCGGGGTTGGTGCTATGCAGGGTGAAAAAATAGATCTGTCCGACCGGACTCCAGTCGGTACCCATTTGCGGCGACACACCCGGAGGCAACGTAACCTGGCTCAGCCGCTCCAGAACGCGTTCCCGGTTCCAGGCATTGTCTGATCCGTCTTCGAAAATCAGCTTCAGGTCCGAGAGCCCGAACAACGAGAACGAGCGCAGGTGCACGGTCTGCGGGATGCCGTTCATGGCCACTTCGAGCGGAATGGTGACTTGCTGTTCGATCTGTTCCGCCGAAATTCCCGGCCATTGCGTAATGATCTCCACGTAGTTGTCGGCGACGTCGGGATAAGCCTCAATCGGCAGCCGCTCGAACGAAACGATGCCCCCAGCGAAAAGCAGCAGGGCGAAGCCCAGAACGAGCAGGCGGTTGTTAAGAGCAAAATCAACGACTCGGCGAATCATTTATTTGCTCCCATCTATTGCTCCAAAGTGTTCTGCAGCGGAAGAGCGTTGGAAACGACTCGATCTCCCGGCTTGATGCCTGAAACAACTTCCTGCATGTTGCCCGGAAGCATATTTCCGGTGACCACTTCCAGGCGTCTGAAATGGCCCGCATTGTTCGGAACTGGCGTGTATACCCATTCGCGATCGTGCAAGTGCAGAATGGCGGTGGCGGGAACTGCGGCCCTGACTTCGGCTTGCTTACCGTAAAAGGTGGCTGTGACGAACATGCCCACCCGCATCATTCCAGGGTTGGCGACTTCGAGCCGAACTTTTGCGGTGCGGATCGTAGGATCGAGAACCGGCAGGATGTTGTCGATCCGCCCTTTCAAGACCCGGTTGGGATAAGCGGTCAGGCGGATATCCGCGAATTCGCCCACGTGCACGGCGTCGAGATCATTTTCGTAAACGTCGCAGATGATCCAGACATAAGAAAGATCAGAGATGGTGAAGGGATTAGGGGAACCCAATCCTTGCACGCCTGACGCGTTGGTAACTTGCTGGTCGGTGATCACGCCCGATATCGGAGCGGTGATGTCGACGATTCCCGATGGATGATCCTTGTCAATGCCGAGAAGCCGCAACTGTTCGGTGGCGGCATCCAGACCGGCTTTGGCGTCCTGTGCCGTGTCCTCCGCTTGTTCCAGGGCGCTCTTGGCGATGGCGCCCTTCTCGTAAAGAATCTGCGCTCGTTCGAGTTGTATGCGCGCCAAGCGCTCATCGTTCTCGGCCTTGCGATACAACTGGTAAGCTCCGGAAACGTCGTTGCTCTGAACTCTCAGCAGTAACTGGCCCTTCTTCACGGTGTCGCCCAGCCTGGACTTGATTTCCACGACTCGTCCTGCGGCCAGCGAGATCACGGGCACAGCGCGCGCGATATCGGGCTGCACCACGCCGGTGACATTCAGCGCGGGCACCGCTTTATGCTCAACCGCCGTCACCAAGGGAAACTGGTCGGGGTGGTCAACCTTGAAGTTGTTGGCATCCAGGTCAGGCTCCACGATTGCCTTGGGCGGGGCTTCGGCCTTCGGGTCCGCTTTATTTTCGCCGCAACCGGCGAGGGCACAAGCAAGGGCCACAGCCAGCGCCGCCCCGGCTAAGGATGCGAAACATCGGTTCTTCATTGAATCACCTCCCGGCCCACCGCCATATTCAATTGCGCCGCAGCCGTTAAATAGGAGCCAACCAAGTTCACGTAATTCAATTGCACGCTGCGGTACTCCGCCTGTGCGTTCAGGAAGTCCAGTAGCGATGCCCCGCCGTGCTGGTAGGAAAACGTAATCGTGTCCCGCACTCGGACCGATTGCTGCAGGTATTTGGCCTTGTAAGGCCGCAACAGAACCAGGTTGCTGTCCACCGTGGCGTAGCTGGAGTCGACGTCACTGAGCACTTGTGCTTCGGCGGCGTCGCGCAATCTTTCATTGCGCCTGATATCGAGTTGCGTGCGCAGCTTCTCGCCCTGATTGCGGTCGAAGATGCGCAACGGAATGCTGACACTGACGCCGACCGTATTTATGGCAAACGGGTTATTGGTGGAAGAGTTGTGCGTATACCATGCGCTCAAGGTCGGATCGGTTGAGCCGTTGGCAACCGCGAGTTTGTGATCGGTCTGGGCCTTGTCCACAGCTTCAACGGCTGCCCTCAGGTCCGGCCGCGTGTCCATAGCGATCTTCCGGAACTCATCGCGGGGCATGAGTTGGTCGTTGAAGTCGTACGCTCCGGTCACGTCGAGTTGTTCAATCGGGGTTCGATCGTTTAGCAGAGTCAGCAGTTGAATCTTTGCGGTTTCGAGATTCTCCTCGGCAGCCTGCAAATCCGATTCATACTGCACCCGTTGCAGTTCCAATCGGTCGAGATCGATTTGCGCGATGTCGCCGGCACTGAAGCGAGTTCGACTGATATCGAGCACGCGGTCATAGTAGGCAATGTTGTCTTTTGCCAGCTGGAGCACCGTTTTCGCCTGCAGAGTTGACACAAATGCGCCGCGCAAGTTGAAGAGCAGAGTTCTCTCCAGGTCGGCATGAGTCGACTCGGCAATCAGGGTTCCCTTCTTTGCGCTCTCCAGGCGTAGCTCCCGCTTGTGCCGCCGCTCGTGCAGATAGCTGATGCCGGGCGTTTCAAAAGTGCCCGCGAACGGCCGCCAGACGCCTTTATTGGGTGCGATTTGGGTCCCATCTGCCGACAGAGTGAACTGTGGATTCGGACGCAGAAACGCCGTGATCTCCTGCGCCTTCGATTCGTCAATGCTCAGCTTGTCTGCCAGCAGCGTCGGGTTGTTCTGCTCGAACCGGTCTTTCACGTTCTCCCAAGTCAGGCTTTGGGTGGGTTGTGGGGCCGGCGGCCGCGGTGGCTGCTGTGCGGATGAAGCTGCGACGCCTCCGAGCGCCAGAACCAGAAGACGCCAGAAACATCGCCGGACTTTTATGCGCATCCAGTCACTCCGTCAGAGCCTCAGGGACTTCCCGAAGGCTTGGTTGACATGTGGCTTACTATCCCTGTGGGATGTCCGCCATCTTATGGAAGCGGACCTCTCTCAGTATGTGGGTTCCCTCGTAAGAATTGCGTGAAGATGAGGGAAGTCGCCGTCAATTCTTGAATGTAACGGATCTTGAATGCAACCGATCGGCGATTTAGCGAGCTACCCGAGGCGGGAGTATGGAGGAGCGCGGCTGGCGCGGAGGATCGAGGGAGCCACGGGCACCGAAAGAGGTGCGATGAAAAGTTCCAGCCGGCCCTCGCTAGTGAGTCCGAGCGAGGCCATGGTTGCGACCACAGCGGGCAGATTCTGCCAGGGGCTGTGCCAGACAGAAGCCTTTTCCACGGCCGCCTGGCCGACACCACGCTTACCGGGCGAGGATTCTTCCATCTCGGATCGCATGGCGTGCAGGTCGTCGCTGGCCGAGATCACAGGGAACAACAGAATGAATGCGCAGCCGAGAGCGCACACGAAGACGAGCGGGCATGCTGCTGGACGATCCGAACCGGTCGAAGAATTCCGTTGCCGCCACAGCAGCCAAGCAGGCAGCAGCAGAGAGAGCCAACAGAGATTAAGAAAAAGCTCCATACAAAATGCCCAGGCCCCTTGGTGGACACACTACGGCCATAACTGGTGCAACTGCCTCAAGATAATCAGGATAGCACACACACGGCAAGTGACTTCCGTGCTTGCCGTGGTGGGGCTGGGGGGCAAAGCCGCTACGGACCCTGCGTGACCTGCAAAGGTTGAGGGGTCTGGAGTCGCTGGCGAAGGATGGCTTTCCGGTTGGGGATTTCAGCAATCGCATCGGCATGGATCACGTAGGCGCCATGGGGTAGAGTGTTGCCAAAGGGAATTTGAACGCTGGTAGCGCCGGCTTTCAGCGGGAAATGCTCGTAGCCGATGGCCGTCGCTCGCCCGTTGTCGGCAACGGCCACGATGATGACGGTCAGATCGAAGTCGTCCTTGGAACCGTTCGAGAGTTGGACGACGCCGTCAATCCGATTGTCGCGGACCTTTGGAGGTTGAAGCCATTCGATCAACAGAGAAGCGGCGACCACGGCCCGAAACTCTTTGTTAATGGTGTGCGCGGGATGGCCGGAGTCTTCGACTTTTAAGGTCAGCGTGAAAGCCCCGGGTTTGGCCGGACGTCCAGCCAGCAGGCCCT
>Ga0187848_10004256_pt1 | contig 10038 bp, 5 predicted proteins | sample June2016WEW_4_40_FD_132424 | JGI IMG/M metagenome (GOLD analysis project Ga0187848, IMG submission 132424) | Peatland microbial communities from SPRUCE experiment site at the Marcell Experimental Forest, Minnesota, USA - June2016WEW_4_40 | ecosystem: Environmental > Terrestrial > Soil > Wetlands... | reverse complement strand
GCTTACCCGGAGGAAAGCGCCACCCGCACCTGAGCGGACAGATATCTATGGGAAGATTGAGGAATTCTTGAAGTTCCGAAGCGGGGAGCTCACAAAGCTGGCTGAGCAACAGCGCCACGAAGCGCTAAAACGAAAACTGGCAGACCCACCCGCGCCGTTATTTAAAGAGGTTCGAGAGTTGGTGCTTAGAAAATGCAAACCGGACAAACAGAAACAAATTGCGGCGATCTTCGAAAAGCAGCCCTTCGGTGAACTCGAACTCCTGGTCACGCAGAAGCTTTTGGATGTGGTCAAGAAAGTCGCCAGACGAGAACTGGAAAGTGAAAACTGGCTCCGCTTGGTGGCCAAGCTCAGCAACCGGAGCTACGAAGAGATGCGGGTGGGGATTCTCGAGTTCCTGGATACAGACATCTTCAATGTGTCGATTGAGAACTGCGTCTCCTTTTTGGACCCGCTGATCGAATTCTGGGATATCGACCTCGCGACTTTCGGTTTGGAAATCGTGTTAAACCGCAGAGTGGCCCCTGGGCACCCTAAGAAGTTTGAGTTCGTGGAAAAGGATTTCGAACCGCCCTTGGAGGAAGAGCCGGGGTTGAGAGAATTCCTTCAGGATGCTTCTCTCAGCGGCGGCGCCACCGAGGATGAAATCGCCTTTCTGAAGAAGCTGCGATTCAAGGAAAGACGGCCTACCGCACTCTATTATTACCGGGAGTTGCAAAACCTAAGAGACCCTCTTCATTTTCGCACCGCGAAAGCCGCTTAGGACGCATTCGCCACCGGCGCGACCCGTAGGCCACACCTGCGAAGCAAAGCGTGGTAAGATACGCGGCGAAAGATCGCCAAGGAGGCTTCAAGCTCATGGCTTGCAGAATCCACATTGGCCTATTCACCGTGATGATGGTGGCTGCGATTGTCTTACCCGCAGGGGCGCAGCTCCTGCCGTAAGTAACCCCAAAGCCAGCGAAAGCGCCCGCCACGAAGCCCGCACAGATCGTGGTCGAGACCTCCCCCGACGCCGAGGTCTACCTCGATGACCAATACACCGGCCGGGCGAGTCCGGAAGGCCGGCTGGTGATTGGCGATCCGAAACCAGGAGAGCACAACCTGCGGGTCTACTTCGCCGGCAAGAAAGAGTTCCAGCAGAAGATAACTGTGGTGGCGGGGAAAGAGGTGAAAATCGTGGCCACGCTCGCTAACCTGTCGGGGAGCATCCTGCTAAAAACCACGCCGGGCGCGGAGGTCTCTCTGGACAACTCGAGTCGAGGGGTCGCAGACGCCAGTGGACAACTCACGGTTTCGGAGGTAGCTACCGGTCTTCACGCGCTGCGGATCGCGGCACGCGGGAAGAAGGATTTCAGCCAGACAGTTGACGTATCGAGCGGACAAGAAAGCCGCGTCGAAGCCGCGCTATTGGACCTCGGCCCTGCCGCAGGGTCAGTGCGAGAGAACCCCAGAGATGGCCTCAAGTATGTCTGGATTCCGCCAGGGACGTTCATGATGGGCTGCTCGCCGGGCGACAACGAGTGCGAAAAGGATGAAAAGCCATCGCACCAAGTCACCATCAGCAAGGGTTTTTGGATCGGGCAGACGGAGGTTACTGTGGGCGCCTTCAAGCGCTTCGCAGCAGCCACGGAACGGCCAATGCCAGATGCTCCGAGATTCAACAAGGGTTGGGCGAATGACCGTATGCCTATCGTGAATGTGACCTGGAATGACGCACACGACTTCTGTGCGTGGGCGGGAGCGCGGTTGCCCACAGAGGCGGAGTGGGAATACGCGGCGCGAGGAGAAAGCACGGAGGCGCGCTATGGGTCAATCGACGAAGTCGCCTGGTACAGCGTCAACAGCGGAGGCCAGACGCATCCGGTGGGCGAGAAACGAGCCAATGGATTCGGGTTGCACGACGTGCTGGGGAATGTTTGGGAGTGGGTGAATGACTGGTACGACCAGAACTATTACCAGAACAGCCCGTCCCAGGATCCCTCAGGGCCGACAGGCGGTCAGCAGCGCGTTCTGCGTGGCGGGGCCTGGGTCAGCGTTCCCTGGGTCGTTCGCGTATCGTTCCGCAGCAGCTACAATCCAGCCAACAGGAACTACATCAACGGGGTTCGTTGTGGCGGGGAAGTGGCTGGTCCTTGACCCTTTTTCCTTTTCCCTTGAGATCTGGGGAGTACCGGCCCATAAGCGCTAAGTTAACTGTCCGGCAGGCTCGATAGGCCGCTAGGGCAATTTGGCGCAGCGGAAGCCGATAAGCGGTGAACGCGTAGAGGCGTGGTCAAGGTTGCGGGTTGTGGTGGTCACGTGCTCGTTGTCGCATTTGTAAGAACCCCCTCGAATGACCTTGGCGTCTTCAGGAATAGCAGACACGGAGGTCTGGCCGGGGTAGGGCTTGTAGTCGTCCAGGCACCACTCCCAGACGTTCCCGGACATATCCAGAACGCCGAACGGACCGGCAGCGTCAGGGTGGGCGCCGACCGGCTCCGGGTGGCCCAGGCCGGTTTCGAGACTGTCTACAAGCGCTGAAGTGAAGCTATTTCCCCAGGGGTAGAGTCTGCCATCCGTTCCACGCGCTGCGAATTCCCATTCGGCTTCAGTCGGCAGCCGCCCGCCCGGCACGACCCCCCCGCAATACGCCTGCGCGTCCTGCCACGAGATATTAGTGGCAGGCCAAGCAGCCTGTGAGTCTGGGTACGTCGAAGGCTCGCCTTTCGTTTTCTGAAGAAACCCGCTGTATTGAGCCCGCGTGACGGGTTCCTTGTCGATGTAGAATGGCGCGACACTCGCGGAATGAGCAGGAGTTTCTTCCACATTCGGGGCGTTGTCACGACCCATGGTAAACGTGCCTCCGGGAATGTACACCATCACGGTCGCTCCCTGTGGAACAGGGACGGAGGGAGCAGGTCCTGGAGGAGCTTGCTGCTTCCGTAAAGGCTCAACGGTCGCTCCCTGTGGAATAGGAACGGAGGGAGCAGGTCCTGGAGGAGCTTGCTGCTTCTGTGGTTGCTGCTTCGCCGATTGGGAAAAATACCAGATGGCCCCCGCCGCGACGAGTATTATGAGGGCGCTAAGACCCATGTACTTCATCGTCTTGCTCGCCTCCGGCACGGTTCTGAACTGAGGAGTTGGTTTGGTGACGCGGTCCTTCGAGGCGGGAACTGGCCTCGCGCCGGGGGCGGGCCCCGCGGGCGGAGCAGGTTCAGGAGCCGCAGCGGAATCCCGAGCCTCCTGAGCGGCATTCAGGCGCGCTTGTTCCGGGGATTCTTTTCGCGGAGGAGGAGTCTTGCCGGGCGGCGCAGGCTGACGACCCACTGGGGCCGCCGATTGTAGGGGCGTCTCGGGTTCTCGAGGGCCGCGGGATTCGCGGCCCGGCACGCCGGGTTCAATCAGCTTCGTCGTAGCGAGCGGCTGCGGTGATTCTGCCTGCGATGGGGCCGAGGCCGCGCGGGCGAAATCGCGCGCGAAATCCAGTGCAGACGGGTAACGCTGTTCGCGGTCCTTGGCCAGGGCTTTCATCACCGTGGCTTCAACCTGAGGGGAGACTGGCAAACCCGGGGCGACAGCCCGGAAAGGCGGCGGTTCCTCCAGCATGTGCTTGCGCACGTAGCCAAGCGGCGTGTCGGAATGGAAGAGCCCACGGCCCGCGAGCATTTCATAGGTAACGACACCCAACGAGTAGATGTCGGAGCGCCCGTCCAATTGATCGCTGCGCATGCCCGAGGCCTGCTCGCAGGACATGTAAGCGGGTGTCCCAAGCACTGTCCCGAAGAGCGTGTGGGTGGCGGACTCGCGCAGCTTAGCGATGCCAAAATCGACGATCTTGACGATCAGCTCGCCTTCATCGCCGCGCGTCAAGAAAACGTTATCGGGCTTGACGTCGCGGTGGATGATGCCGAGTTTGTGCGCGGCGTTCAGCCCGCGCGCTAGCTGCGAGAGGATTTCAGTGCACTCGGCCACGGGCAACGCGCCGCGCCTGCGGAGCGCTTGGCGGAGCGTCTCGCCTTCCAGATATTCCATCGCGATGTAGGGAGTCCCATCGTCGCATTGGCCCGACTCGTAGATGGTCACGACATTGGTATGACGGATGCGCGCCGTGGAGGTCCCTTCATCGTGAAAACGCAGGAGGAATTCGGGATCATCCAGGAGCCGGCGGCTCAGGACCTTTAACGCCACGGGGCGATTCCCGAGGGCGATTTGCTCCGCGAGAAAGACCGCTCCCATGCCTCCTACACCCAGCTTCTTGACAATTCGATAACGCCGCGCGAGACTGCTGGCAAGCTCAGACTCGGTCACACCGGAAGCGGAAGGAAGCGGCGTGCCGTCTTTCCCACAGAAATCTGCATCGTCGGGGTATGTTCGCTGGCATTGAGGGCAGGTGCGCACGGTTACTCACCGAGTCGTCGAGAGGCTCTTCAGCCGTGCATATACTACAACTCTTCGTGTCTACGGGCAACGGAGCTTCTGAGCACCACCTTCAAAATCCGGTAGTGGGTCAATTTGATGTAGAGGCGGCGGAACCTGTCCCGATCTGACCGGGACGCCGCCATTTGGCGATCCCGCAGACGCGGGATCGCCGCTACAGCATCAAATTGACCCACTACCCAAAATCCTGTTCTTTCGGCGGTTTTCTGGCGTATTTTATAAACGCATCACTTCACTTTCTTTCAGGGAGCGAGATGGCGATGAAAGCGTTGTTCTTTGAAGGCATTCATGAAGATGCAGTCGCAACGTTCTCCCGCGCTGGCTATGATGTCAGGACCCTGCCCGGAAGCCCGGATGCAGCCGTACTGGTTCAGGAAATCCGAAATGTTGCCGTGCTCGGTATCCGGTCCAAGACAAGAATCACCAAGTCTGTTCTTGAATCTGCTCCTGAGCTACTTGTGGTAGGCGCCTATTGTATCGGGGTCGAGCAAATTGACTGCGCCAGTTGCACCGAACAGGGCATCGCGGTGTTCAATGATCCCCACAGTAACACCCGTTCCGTGGCTGAGCTCGCCATGGGAGAAATCATCATGTTGGTGCGGCGAGTTTTTCACAGCAGCTTCGCTCTCCACCGCGGCGCTTGGCACAAAAGCTCGAAGGGTTGCCATGAAGTTCGTGGCTTGACACTCGGCATCGTGGGCTACGGTAAGATTGGCTCGCAACTTTCTGAATTGGCAGAGGCTATTGGGATGAAAGTGGTCTTCTGCGATGTGGCGGAGGTTCTGGCACGAGGGAACGCAAAGAACTGCGCGTTTTCGGGGCTGCTTCAAACAGCGGATGTGGTTTCCCTTCACGTTGACGGCCAACCCCAAAACAGGAATTTCTTTGGCGAAGAAGAGTTCCGGATGATGAAAAGGGGATCGGTTTTCCTCAACTTGAGTCGAGGTTTCGTGGTTAATCATGAAGCGCTGGCAGAAAACCTGAAGAGCGGTAAGCTGAGCGGGGCGGCCATTGACGTTTTCCCCGAAGAGCCGGGCAGCGGGGGACTTTTTTCCAACTCACTCCAGAACCTTCCCAACGTCATTCTGACGCCACACATCGGAGGAAGTACCGAAGAAGCTCAGCAAAGCATTGGACAATTCGTTTCGGCGCAGATGTGCCGTTACTTACAAAGCGGCGACACCAGGCTCAGCGTGAATCTGCCACACTGCCAACTCGAGAGCGCCCCCCGAAATCACAGGCTGGTACACATTCATAGGAACATTCCCGGAATGTTGCTGGCCATAAACCGGGTGTTCGGGGAACGAGGCATCAACGTGGAACGACAAGTCTATGACACCAAGGGGAGGTCGGGTATGCCATCCTGGACATCAATCATGAGTGGGACGACGGGCTCATCCGCGCGCTCAAAGCCATACCTAGCACCATCAGATTCAGAGTTCTTTAACGAACCTTTGGCCCTTTCATTCCCTATTCCCCATTCCCTATTCCCTGTTCCCCATTCCCTATTCCCTGTTCCCTGTTGCCTATTCCCTATTTCCTGTTCCCTTCCTCTCAATCTGTAATCTCAAATTTCCAATGCTTTTAGTCCGCCTGGCTCGGTGCGTCGGCGGACTTCGCCCGGCCGTTCACCGCCGTGCGCCGGCGACTACGTGCCACCCGCCCGCTACGCCTCAGTCGAAACAAAACTGTTGCAAGGGCCTGTCCAGAAACTCGACGAATTACTCGTTTCAGTTGGGCAGGTTAGGCCGAGCGGACGGGAAGGCGCTTTACCCGCTTTTTGCGCCCCCAGAACGTCCTCGGCACACTCGACCCTTGATCCCCGGAGGGGATCAATTAAGTAGCCGGAGGCAGCGCCCCCGGAAAACGCGCCCCCAACAAGGTCCGACCCCGCAGGCGCGGGATCGAATCCGGACGGCGTCCCACCGGTCTTGCGTCCCGCGGCTCAGGGTAATGCGACCCCTCCAGGGTCGGAGATCGAGCGTGGCGCTTTCCGGGGGCGCTGCCCCATAGGCGCCAAGATAAGAACCATTTCTATCGTTCCGACGCCATTCCCGTCCCGCGAAGCGGGACACGGTGAGTAGCCGTAGGTGAAACCTACGGAAACAGAAGCCCAGAAAGCATTCCGGCCCCGGAGGGGCCGAACCATTGCCTGGTCAACCCCGTTGGGGTTGCGTAATTCTGTGCGGTCCGTTATCCGCAGGTTAAAACCTGCGGCTATTCACCGTTGGCCCCTGCCGGGGCCATTTGAACACGGCGTACCTTAGCGCCTATGGGGCGTTGCCCCCGGCTACAGTCTTGTGCCCTTGCAGGGCACGGAAGACCTACCCGTCGGTCTTACCCCGCGGCACCCCGTTTCTGACATCACGGATGGCGATTTTCGGCTTTGCACGCTCAAGACAACTTTTCGAGTGCTTGCACGATTGGGGCGAGTAAATGCGCATCCGGTTTTTCGCCTGACGATTCGCAGGCCTGCATGTAGTCCCTTACAAGGGCGGCCATCAGTCGAGCAAACGTTCTTGGATCGCCCAGGAACAATCGACGAAGCGTCTCGACGCCGCGCTTGAAAGCGTTCATTGCGCGGCTGGGGCTTTCCTGCCGCCAAATGCTGCCCAATGTTTCCAGGCTTCTCGCCAGGTCCGGCTCGAAGGCGTCAGGGTTCTGGTTTGCCAGCAGCTCGTGGATAGCCACCGCCCGCTCCGCCGCGCCGAGCGCCTCCTCCCGCCGCCCGAGAGCGCTGTAGAAGGCGCCCAGGTTGTTGAGGCTTCCCGCGAAGCCCGCCTCGAAGGCGTCCGGGTTCTGCTTCGCCAGCCGCTCGCGAATAGCCACCGCCCGCTCCGCCGCGCCCACTGCCTCCTCCCGCCGCCCCAGTCCGCTGTAGAAGGCGCCCAGGTTGTTGAGGCTTGCCGCCAGGTTCGGCTCGAAGGCGTCGGGGTTCTGCTTCGCCAGCCGTTCGTAAATCGCCGCCGCCCGCTCCGCCGCGCCCAGCGCCTCCTCCCGCCGCCCGAGAGCGCTGCAGACGGCGCCCAGGTTGTTGAGGCTCGAAGCCAGCTCTGGCTCGAAGGCGTCAGGGTTCTGCTTCGCCAACCGCTCGCGAATAGCCAACCGCCCGTTCCGCCGCGCCCAGTGCCTCCTCCCGCCGTCCCAGTTCGCTGTAGAAGGCACCCAGGTTGTTGAGGCTTGCCGCCAAGTTCGGCTCGAAAGCGTCGGGGTTCTGCTTCGCCAGCCGCTCGCGAATAGCCACGGCCCGCTCCGCCACGGGCAGCGCCTCCTCCCGCCGCCCCAGTTCGCTGTAGCGGTTGCCCAGGTTGGTGAGGCTCATCGCCAAGTCCGGCTCGAAGGCGTCAGGGTTCTGCTTCGCCAGCCGCTCGTCGATAACCACCGCCCGCTCCGCCACGCCTAGCGCCTCCTCCCGTCGCCCCAGTTCGCTGTAGCGGTTGCCCAGGCTGTTGAGGCTCATCGCCAGGTCAGGTCCGAAAGCGCCCGGGTTCTGCTTCGCCAGCCGCTCGTAAATCTCCGCCGCCGGCTCCGCCGCGCCCAGCGCCTCCTCCCGACGTCCCAGTTCGCTGTAGCGGTTGCCCAGGTTGTGGAGGCTCATCGCCAGGTCAGGTCCGAAAGCGCCGGGGTTCTGCTTCGCCAGCCGCGCGTAAATTTCCGTCGCTCGCTGCGCCATGCGCAGCGCCTCCTCCCGCCGCCCCAGCTCGCTGTAGAAGGCGCCCTGGTTGTTGAGGCTCATCGCCAAGTGCGGCTCGAAAGCGCCGGGGTTCTGCTTCGCCAGCCGCTCGTAAATCTCCGCCGCCCGCTGCGCAGCGCGCAGCGCGTCCTCGCGCCGCCCCAGCGCGCTGTAATTGCTGCCCAGGATGCTGAGGATTCGGGCTCGCTCCGCGTCGTCTCCCGGCGCAACAGGCACGGCCTGAAGCCGCCTTTCATGTTGGACAACAGCGATGCGTGCCAGGGCTACGCTGCGCTCAGGAATCAAGGCTTCAATCGTGGGCAGCTCATCTGCTCGCCGCTGCTGGAGCGAGGACGTGAGCCACGACTCGATCACCCCAAGTTTGCCCAAGGCATGAAGGTCGACCACGGCTCGCAGCAGAGGGTTCCAGGCCTGTGGTCCCGAGCATTCCAGTACCGCTTCGATCGCCTGAACGGCCAATACTGGCTTCTGCCGCAGCACTGTTATGGCGAAGGCCTCGGCCAGGAGATCGGGAGCAAGAGGCATGAGCAGAGTGGCACCAGCTTGGGTCTTGCCCAGGAGGCCGGCGATGTGATCGCTATGCTCTCCTGGCTGTCCGTGGGTGTAGCCACAGGCTCGGGCGTCTGATCCAAGCAGCTTAAGCCATCTCGGGTCCTCTCTCGCCAAGGGCCCTGTGAAGGTTAGCAACGCGATGCCACGCTCGACAAGCGTGGCCCGTGTCGAGTCTCCGCTACATTCCCGTTTTATATAATCGCGCTCGCGCCCCACCGCGTCTCCAAGCAACTCCTCCTGGCCCCACTGGGTGAGTTTCGAAGTGTCGTTTTCGGCGCACGCCCGGAGGGCTGCCATTTGCAGAAACAAGGGTCGGCCCTCGGTCCGCCGTCGAAGCTCTCGCAGTTCCTGCTCATCAAGCTTCGGAAGCGGCGGCGGCGGGTCGCCCGGCAGCTTGGCCCAGCCCTCGAACGTGGCGCGCAGAATCGCCTCCATCACTTCGTCCGGAGCCTCCCGGCCCGGCGCGGTGATCTCTTGGACCGGCTCGACGCTCTCCCGCACTTGGTCGCGGAGCGCGCCCTCTCCGAAACTCAGCAGTGCGTGCAGCCAGCCATTGTCCGGATCAGCCTGCCGCTCGAGCAGCAGAAGCCGCAGGCGCGTAGCCTCCGGATGGCCTTGCGCCCACTGCCCGCATCGCTCAAGCAAGCGCTTGAGGTCCTCCAGCTTGCTGGCAGCGTAATCGATGACTACAAGCGTATTGGTCGGTGGATCCCAATCTGCGAAACGATTATCCCCAAACCACTGCTTAAGGGACTCGGCATCGAGAAAGCCGGAATTCCAACCAGCCTGTTCCTGCTGCATCGCCACCTCAAGGGCAAGCCGGGTCTTCCCTACGCCGCCCGCGCCGGTGAGCGCCTTCCAGCGAAAAGCCGCCGGATGGTCACAGAACGTAGCCAGAGACTCAAGCTCCGGCTCTCGGCCCATGAGGCCGATAAAGGCGTTGTAAGGCCTGAGCAGGCGGCTCAGGGGCGTTCTGGTGAGCGGTTGCGGCCGGTCGACGTGAAGCGGCAGCCGCTCGGCCCCTGTCCGCGACACCCGACCTGCGGTTTTGCCGATCTGCTCGCAAGCGGCCTTCTCTGCCTCTGCTTTCCACTTTCCCAGCAGGTACACGGTGAAGTGCGCCGGGTCGTTGTCGACGAGCTTGGCACAATTCTGGCAGAGCCAGATGGCGTTGTCCGGGTGGCGTCGTTCTTCCGGCGTAAGATTGGGGTCGTACCTGGGGCCGCCAGGGGCCGCGGCGGTGATGTGGACGGCCACGCCGACGTTAAGGGCCTTCGTCGGGTCGATCTGCGGGCCGCTGGTAAGTGCGCGGCAATCAGGGTTAGAACACCGGTTGCCAACGCGCGCGGCCACAATCCGCTTGACGTCCTCGG
>Ga0187848_10004253_pt1 | contig 10042 bp, 9 predicted proteins | sample June2016WEW_4_40_FD_132424 | JGI IMG/M metagenome (GOLD analysis project Ga0187848, IMG submission 132424) | Peatland microbial communities from SPRUCE experiment site at the Marcell Experimental Forest, Minnesota, USA - June2016WEW_4_40 | ecosystem: Environmental > Terrestrial > Soil > Wetlands... | reverse complement strand
TCTGGGGATGGGGCACCTGCTCCTGGTTGCAAACCTCGGCGATGTAAAAGACCATGTCGTTGGCGTATTCCTCGAGAGTGTAATTGGTGGAGCTGTCGGAGGCGGAGCGGCTGCCGTCGTAATCCACGCCCAGGCCGCCGCCGACGTCCAGGGACTCGATGGCGAAGCCCATCTTGAAAAGTTTGGCGTAGAAGCGGGCGGCTTCCTGTACGGCTTTTTTGATGGTGAGGATGTCGGGAACCTGGGAGCCGATGTGGAAATGGAGGAGTTTGAAGCAGTGCTCCATTTTTTCGGCGCGCAACAGGTCGGCCGCCATGAGGAGCTCGGCGGTGCTGAGGCCGAACTTGGCATTGTCGCCGCCGCTTTCGGCCCATTTGCCCGCGCCCTTGCAGGTGAGGCGGATGCGGATGCCCAGGCGCGGCTCGACGCCGACCTGGCGGGAGACGGCGATGATTTGGCGCAGTTCCTCCAGCTTTTCCACGACGAGGATGACGGTCTTGCCCAGCTTGACGCCCATGAGGGCCATGCGGATGAACTGGGTGTCCTTGTAACCGTTGCAAATAATCAGGCTGCCGGCCTGGTTTTGCAGGGCCAGGCCGGCGAATAATTCCGGTTTGCTGCCGACTTCCAGGCCGAAGTGGAACGGCTTGCCCGCGTCCAGAATTTCCTCCACCACTTCGCGCAGTTGGTTGACCTTGATGGGAAAGACCCCGCGGTAGGCGTTTTGATAATTGAACTCGGCAATGGAGGCGGCGAAGGCCTGGTTGATGGCCTCGACGCGGTGGCGGAGAATGTCCTGAAAACGAATCAGGACGGGGCATTGCAAGCCGCGCCCCTTGGCCTCCTCGATGACGTCGGTGATGTCCACCACGGTGCCGGCTTCGCGCAGGGGCATGGCGACCACGTGGCCGGCCTCGTTGATGTCAAAATAGCGCGCGCCCCAGCGCTGGATGTTGTATAGGGCGCGGGCGGCCTGGATGTCCCAGGGAGGAAGCGGGGCGGCGGGCTGGCTCATGTTGATTTCACACTGTTGCGCAATATAAGAAGCGGCGGGCAAATTTCAACAAAGCGTTGCAAAAATTTTCCCGTTGCGCGTTTGAAAATTCCCGCCGTCTCTGTTTTCATGCCCTCATGTCCAAAGCATCTTTGTCCGCCATCGTCAGACATTGCCAAAAACGGCTGCGGCCCGCAACGTTTAACGACTACGAGGGCGCGGCCAACGGCCTGCAGGTGGAAAACTCCGGCGCGGTGACGAAAATCGCGGCGGCGGTGGACGGCTCGCTGGCCACGGTGAAAATGGCGGCGGCGGCGCACGCCGATTTGCTGATCGTGCATCACGGGTTGTTCTGGGGGCCGGTGATTCCGTGGACGGGGCCGCGGCGGGCGCTGCTGCAATGGCTGATGGAGAAGGACATGGCGGTTTACAGCTCGCATTTGCCGCTGGACGCGCACCGGCAACTGGGCAACAACGCGCAATTGTGCGCGGCGCTGGGTTTTAAGAATCACCGTCCGTTTTTTATGGAAAAAGGCAAAGCCATCGGCTGGCAGACGCGCGCCAATGTTGAACGCGAAGTTCTGACGGGGAGGCTGGGGCGGGCGCTGGGCCGCGCGCCGATTGTTGTGCCGGGCGGACCGAAGCGGTGCCGGCGCATCGGCGTGGTGACGGGCGGGGCGGGGAGCCATTTGAAGCTGGCGGCGGCGGAAGGGGTGGACACGTTCATCACCGGAGAGGGACCGCACTGGACTTACGCGCTGGCGGAAGAGCTTGGGTTGAATGTTTTTTACGGAGGGCACTACGCGACGGAGACTTTTGGCGTCAAAGCGCTGGCGGCGGAGCTGTCGAAAAAGTTCGGGGTTCCGTGGATATTTTTGGATCATCCGACGGGGCTTTGAGGGCGAACTTTTGGCAGGGGTCAAAGAGGATGTTTTGAGCCATTTCTTAATTGTTCAAACCTGGCATTGTACTGTTTTTCGAACTTGCGTTTCAGTAACCTGATTTCTCTTTGGGCCAATGGGCGCCGGCTGTATGCAACAAGGCATCGTTTTTTCGTTTTTGCAGGATCAGACGAGAGGGCCTCAATGGTGGCCTCGATTTGCTTTACGGCATAAGTAATGTGGGAGCCTTTCAATTCGATGAAGATTTCCTCGCGGGAGAACTGGTCGTCCGCTTCGACCACCCAATCGCAACGAGGCCCTTCTGTGATGACGCAGCCATCCACGAGCACCTTATCCACCCACCGCTCGCGTGGGTTCAACAGGTAGAGTCTGCTCGTCTGCTTGCCCGAGAGAAGAATCTCTGTGTGCGCCACTCGCTCGACGCAATTTTGCCTCCCCGGCGGAATTTTCAGGTTTCCCATAGAAGCCGGTCAAAATCTTTGTCGAGGTCCACCGAAACTTTGTCAATGATATCCGACTCGATCAACTCGGTTTCGCGATCAATAATCAAGCGGGCCTGACCAGCTTCCAAGGTATAGGCCGCAACGTCGCCCGGACGCAACGCACACACCGGTGGAACGATTTTCTTAAGCTTGGCCGCGGCTTCCGGGGAAGCATCCCGATAGCGCCGTCCGGCCTCCAGCAGATTATCAATTGTGGACAAGATGTAGGGGCTGTGGGTCGTTATGAGAAACCGGACGCTCTCGGGCTTCGCGTTGAAAGCCGCCGCCAGCAACTCAACGATCTGACGTTGTGAGTTGGGAAAAAGATGGGCTTCCGGCTCTTCAAAGTAAATATCCCGTTCCCTTTCGCCACCGGAAAATACGCGGCCCAAGGTCAAAAGCAAAGGCAACGCCGCCTGCTGGCCTGACGAGGAATCAGCCAGCAGCACCCTCCGTGAATCCTCGTGAACAAGATAGTCCTGGTTGTCTTCATGCTTGAATTGTGCCTTCAAAATGTTTTCGACACGTTGGCGCACATCCGGCAGAGGACCGCGCGTTGTCGCCCGCGCATCAAAGAAACCCAACGATTCAAAGTGTTGCTTGTAATACTCCATGTTCGCGAAAAATTTGCCGAGAATGGGGTCAAACGAACTTCTCATGTCGCCTTTGTTGGCATCAAGCATACTAAAGATGTTTTGTACCATTCTGGCAAACGACTCGCGACCAGCGGGGACAAAAATCTGTTCTGACGTTCCAAACCGCCCGAGCGAGTTTTGTGCCGCCTTTAAGAACTCCGTCCGCAAAAGGTAAAAGCCCTCTTCGTAAGTCTCGCCGGATACTTTGACCTCGCTCAGGTGGCGAGACCATTTCGTCGCAGCCTCTGTGTAAAATGCGCTCCACTCAAACTGAACCGGATGAAAAATTCCCTCAGCTACGCCGTCAGCATGCAAAATGCGGACAAACTGGCCGTTGCATTCGTAGGAGATTTTAAACCCTCCAAGACCCAGGTCAATTGGGGAGAAAAGGGCGTAGAACTCCTTGCAAATTGCCTCCTTCTTCGCTTTGTCGGTATCGCCGGAGGAGGCAAGAGACGGTATTCGAGGGGCAATGCCTCGAAAAAAATACAACAGCTTTGCAACAATGCTCTTTCCCGTCGCCTGCTCCCCTATCAACACCATGATCGGCGCGGTCTCAAACTTGGCTTCCTTAAATCCCCCAAATCCTGAAATAGAAATCGTTTCCATTCGGTGCGTTTTTTCAAGAGACAGTAGAGCACAAGAACCCCGTGTTTGTCGAGAGCAGACAGCCGCTCAAAACGCAACCGGTCAGTAATGGGTCGGCCGCGCACGGTAGGGCGGGCACTCCGCTGCCCGCCGCGGCGCGCACGGAGTGCGCGCCCTACCACCCAAGACCTGGGTGTTGCCTCAAAACAAACTTAGCAAAGGACGGTTTCTTGGCGCTGAGAGGATTGGCGGGCGAGTTGGATGAGGTGCTGGACGCGGAGGCCGGCGGCGAAATCAGGGTGCGCTGGAACGGAGTCGCGGTGCCAATGGAGGAAACGTTCGGCGAGGGATTTTACCAACGGGACTCTCTCGTCCAGGGAAGGATCGGACGGGAGCGGGGTAACGGGGATTTTTTCTTTGCTGGCGGTTTTGGAGTGGAGCGTTAGCTCGAAACCGCGGGTGAAAGAGGCGGAGGTATTTTGCAGGTGGAAGGAACCGCCATCGCCTTGAAATATCCAGAAATGGCTTGGGCTGGCGGGGAACGCGCACTCGAACGCAACGGTTGCCTTGCAGCCGTTTTGAAAAGTCAACTTCAGGGAAAGCGTGGTTTCACCAGTGCCGGGGGCGTCCGGAGCACGCATGAGTGAACATTGCAGGGATTGAATTTTACCAAGGAAAAATTCCAGGTTGTAGAAGACGTGGGAAAAGTAAAATGAGAGAGCGCCGCCGCCTTCTTCCGGGCGGGTTTTCCAACCTTGAATTCTATTTTTGATGTCATGGCTCATAAAGGCCCAAATAAGGGAGAGCTCCAGCGGCCGGCCAATGGCGCCTTGTTCGAGAAGCTCCTTGGCGCGGCGCCACTCGGGGATTTCGGGAAAAAGGAAATCCATCATGTGGGCCACTTTTTTGGCGCGGGCTTGTTCGAGCAGCGCTTTGGCTTGCGCGAGGTCCACGGCGAGGGGCTTTTCGGCGAAGACGGAAATGCCACGTTCCAGGGCATGAGCGATGATGTCGTGCTGGTAGCGGGGGATGACGGCAACGGCGATGGCGTCGGGGCGGGTTTGCTCGAGCATGGCGCGCCAGTCGCTGAAAAAGGGGACGGCAGTTTGCCGGCAATAGTTGAGCAGGCGGTCGCTGCTTTCGCCGAAGATGCCGACGGCGGCGCAGTCGGGGATTTGCTGGAAGGCGGGCAGGATGCCGTATAAACCAAAGCCCGATCCCGCCACTGCAACACGCGTTTTCACGGCCATGTGTCAGTCATGGGTGGTAGGGCGGGCAGTCCCCTGCCCGCCCAGCCTTTCCCCGCCCAGCCATGACTGGCGCATTACGGTTCATGAGCCATTCTTGACAATTTTGAAATCAGGCAGCGGGACGATGAAATCGGATTTCAGCCCGCGCGCCTCCAGTTGTTTGCGGATGGGTTCGGCGTAGTGCCAGGCGAGCAAAATCACATAATCGGGCTGCTCTTTGATCAGGATTTCATTGTTGACGATGGGAATGTGTTTTCCGGGCAGGAATTTCCAGAGCTTGAGCGAAGTCGGCTGCTCAGCGATGTAAGGAATCCAGTCAGGGTCCATGCCGTAATAATTCAAGAGCGTGACACAGCGGCCCGGGCAGGAATTGCCCACGACGGATTTTCCCTGTGCGGCGGCCTGGAAGATGAAGCTGGTGAATTCCTTTTTGGCCTTTTTGACGCGGCGGGCGAAGGCCTCGTAGGTCGCGAATTTGCCCAGGCCGGCCTCTTCCTCCAGGGCGAGCAGGCGGGTGACGTTTTGGCCGGCCGGCCGGTCTTTACCCTTGGTGGCATGGATGCGCAGGTTGCCGCCGTAGCGGCTGCCCCGTTGCGCGTCGGTGATGGTGAAATTGTAATAGCTGAAAAGTTGGACGAGCGATTTAAGCGAGTAAGTCCGCAGATGCTCATGATAAATGGTGTCGAACTGGCCGCCCTGGATCACGTCGAGAAGATAATGCGTCTCGGAAACGAACACGCCGCCGTCCTGGAGGAGGAGTTCAATGCCGGTCACCACCTCGCCGATGGCGGCCATGTGGGCGAACATGTTGGTGGAGGTGATGAGGGCGGCGGGGCCGTATTTCTTCTTGATGGAGCGGGCGGTCTTGACGGTGAAGAATTCCTGGACGGTGTCAATGCCGTTTTCCCGGGCGATTTTGGCGATGTTGGTCGGCTCGACGCCGAGGGTGCGGATGCCGCCGGCCTTGAAGCCGCTCAGGAGGGTGCCGTCGTTGGAGCCGATGTCAATCACCAGGTCGGCGGGGCGCAGGCCGTATTGGGCAATGAGCGACTGGCTGATGTTGACCTGGTAATCGGAAAGTTCCTTGGTGATGCCGCTGCGGTAGGGGTAATCCGGGTGGTAAACCAGCGAGCCGTCCACGCAATAATCAATCTGCGCCAGCGTGCAATCCGGGCACCAGCACATGCGCAGGGGATAGGTGGCCTCGGCCTGGTCGAGCATTTCCTTGGTGAGCAGGGTGTCGCAGAGCGGCTGGTGGCCGAGATCCAGCACCAGGCGGACTTTTTCTGAATTGCAAACCTGGCAGCGGGATTGATGACCCACTTTGACGCTGTGATGTGCCGGATACATAGGATGATTTGGAGCGGCAGGAATTATAACAGGCGCCGTCCGATGGCCAGATAATTCGGAAAATCTTCGGGGCGAAACATGCGCCGGGCATCCAGCACCACCTTCCCCGCCAGGACCCCGGCCAGGCCCGGCGTTTTCAGCGCGGCGTATTCCGGCCATTTGGTCGCCACCACCACCGCGTCGGCCCCGGCGACGGCGCTTTGCCAGTCCTGCGTCAGCAGAAACGGCGTGCCGGACAATTCCCGGCGCGCATTTTCCCCGGCCACGGGATCATGGGCGGTCACCGCGCAGCCGCGGGCGGCCAGATCGCGGAGGATGGCCAGAGAGGCGGATTCGCGGACGTCATCGGTGTCGGGCTTGAAAGCCAGGCCGAGCAGGAGAATTTTTTTGCCGGCGAGCGGCTTGAGTTTCGTGTCAAGCAAAACGGCCACCTGCGCGGGCTGGCGCTCGTTGATGTCGAGCACGGCCTGCAACAGGGACATGGGCAAACCGCCTTCGCGGCCGAGGGTGCGCAGGGCCTGCACGTCCTTGGGAAAGCAACTGCCGCCGAAACCGCAGCCGGGCAGCAGATAAGTAAGAATGGCGGGGTTGACGCGCCGGCCGGCGGCATCCAGCGGGTTCCATCGTTTGTCCAGATGCACCCCGGCCATGACTTGGAGGACATCCACGTTGCCGATCTGGGAACAGAGGTTGGCCAGCTCGTTGACGGCGGAGATCTGGGTGGCGAGGAGGCAGTTGCTGGCGTATTTGATCATTTCCGCGGTGCGGGTGTTGACCTCCAGCTTTTCACAGGACCAGGGGCGGTACAACTCGCCCAGCAGACGGCGGGTTTCCTCGTCCTCGTGACCGAGAACGATGCGGTCGGGGTTCATGAAATCGGCCACCGCATTGCCTTCGCGGAGGAATTCGGGATTCATGCCCAGGCCGAACTGGCCGACTTTCTTGCCGGAGGAATCCTCCAGGATTTTTCGCACCAGCCCGTCGGTGGTCCCGGGCACGACGGTGCTTTTGACCACCACGGCGATGAAGCGCCCGGCGGATTTCAAGCAAGCGCCAATTTGCCGCGCCGCCGTGGCGATGTGCTGGAGGTCAATCCTGCCCTCGGCGGAAGGCGTGCCGACGGCGATGAGAATGAGGGAGGCGTCCTGGAGGGCGTCGTCGCGGGACAAGGTGGCGCGGAAGCGCTTTTCGGAAAGGACGCGGCGGAGCAGCTCCGGCAGGCCCGGCTCGTGGATGTGGGGCTGGGCGCGGTTGAGCTTTTCCACGACCTCGGCGCGGAGATCGAGGCAAACGACCTCGTGGCCCTTGGCCGCCAGGCAAACGCCCGAAACCAAGCCGACGTAGCCCGTTCCAAAAACGGAAATCTTCATTCCGGTAGGAAGCGTAACGGTCGGAAGGAGGAATGGAAAATGCAAAATGCGCCTCTTGGACGTTCTCAGTGGATTTCATGCACTTTTGAAAGGCTTTGCTTGAGCGGCGCGAGAAGAGGGGGTGGAGTGTTCTTATGAAATACGCGGATCGTATCACGTTTGACCCGGAACAATGCGGCGGGCGGCCTTGCATCCGTCATTACCGCATCCGGGTGAAAGACGTGCTGGACATGCTGGCGGACGGTGTGCCGGAGGCGGATATTCTGGAAGATTATGCCTTCTTGCAAATCGAGGACATTCGCGCGTGCCTGGAGTTTGCCGCCGAGCAGGTCAATTATCCCGTGTTGGTGAACGCCTGAGTCCGTGCGCTTTCCAGTTGACGCTGTCACCGGCCCGGCGCGAAACGGCTGGGATATTCTCCTGCGCCGCGCCGCTTGTGGTTCTGGGCGTTCACTCCCGGAAAGAAAGGCAGAAAGAAAGTTGAAAATAGTTCTTGCCACAAATCAGTTTGTGTGGCAAACTGGTCTGTAATGAAACATCCCATCCGAGAATTCATCCAGATATTCAGGGCCGGCCAACGCGCCCAGCGCGAGGGGCGCACCGACGAATTCGTCCGCGCGGCGAAAGAAAACGAGCAGATTCAAAAAACCATGATGCGGCCCATGCGCTACGAAGCGATTGACGGGGCCGGAGAGATTGCCTGCGCGACGATGTTGCTGGGCTTTGCCCTGTCGAGCTACATGTATGTCCTCCTGCCACCAGCTTCGCTGTGGACCCATGGGATCGCCTGGCTGCTCTTTTTCGTCGGGGCCTTCGGGCCGTACTGTACCCACAAGGCCATCAAGAGATTCATCACCTGGCCGCGCACCGGCTATGTCGCCTACCGCCGTGACACGAAATCCTTCCGCATCGGGATGGTGGCAGGCGGGGTCGTGGCGGTGGGGATCAGTCTCGGTTTGGTGTTCCTTCTGAGGTCCGAGCTGCGCCACACCGGCGCGATCAGCCCCGGCATAATCAGCCCCGGCGCGACCCCGGCCAGCCCGATTGGCTATACGCGAAAAACCATGCTGGCCTTGCTGGTGGTGTCGAACGCGTTTTTATACTTGATGATGGCCGCCGCCACGATCCGGAAAAAACCGTGGAAGTGGCTCCTTTTGGTGCTTATTGTGCTGGGGCCTCTTGAAATTAATCTCCTCGTTCCCGGCAATGTTATCGAGCTGTCGCGGCCGGTGATGTTGTTCCTGGGTCTGGTGTGGCTCCTCTCCGGCGGGGCCACCCTTTTTTCCTACCTTCGCCACAGCCAGCCTCCCGCCGCGGAGGCAGCATGAACGAGCAACTGCAAGCCATTGCCGGACTGGACCGGGTCATCCATGAACCGGGGCGGCTGATGATTGTTTCCCTGCTCGCCCTGGTGAAGGAATGCGACTTCCTTTACCTGCTGCACGAAACCGAGATGAACAAGGGCAATCTTTCCAGCCATCTGGCCCGCCTGGAGGAGGCCGGCTACGTGGAGATTGAGAAGACCTATCGCGGCAAAGTGCCCATGACGTTGCTGCGGCTGACACGCGCGGGCCGCGCCGCCTTTGACGAATATCGCAAGGGGCTGATGGCCGCTTTTTAAGAGCGTGTTCCGAGATTGCCTTCTACTTCAATTGAGTGCAGTGGTCCTGCACCCACTTCACGTCCCGCTCGGTGATCAGAAAACTCGCAAGTAGTTGTAAATCAACTTGTTATGTTTCGGTTCGTGGAAACGGCGGCTTCCTGCTCTCGCCCTGCGGGAGTGCAGTCAGCCGCATTCCCCAAAACCCGGGTCCCGCCATTTTGTGCTGTGCTTTTCACCCCCCTCAACCGGGGCAAAGATTTTTGGCGGAAACAGGCGTCCCTCCGGCGCGTATGTAAAAGAGGTACAAGTTTGTACTGGACATTATTACGATGCCAATATAATTTAGGCCCAGATTCACCGATTAACCGTTTAAAAGGACATATGAAAACTCAAAAGGAGCCTGTGCTTTCTCCAGCCGGCCAACCGTCCGAGCCGACCAAAGCTTTCACCCTCATCGAACTTCTGGTGGTGATCGCGATCATTGCCATCCTGGCCGCGCTTTTGCTGCCGGCGCTGGCCAACGCCAAGAACCAGGCCATCCGGACGCAATGCATAAACAACCAGCATCAAGTGGCCCTGGCCACTCACATGTACACGTCGGAAAACAAGGATTGGCTGCCGTTTTGCAATTGGGATGGTAACGCCCCCCCTGGACAAGGCTGGCTTTATGGCCCGGCTGCCGCTGTCAATTTTGGCACCACTCCGCCACAAGAGGCGCCCACCGTGCATTGGACCTTTGGGGCGATATGGCCCAATATGGGAAACAAAATGGCCTATCTCTGCCCCAAGGACATTCTGAGCCAGTTCTACTCGCAACGCAATAACCAGCTCTGCAGCTATGTCTGGGATGGCGCCTGCTGTGGCTACC
>Ga0187848_10004247_pt1 | contig 10054 bp, 6 predicted proteins | sample June2016WEW_4_40_FD_132424 | JGI IMG/M metagenome (GOLD analysis project Ga0187848, IMG submission 132424) | Peatland microbial communities from SPRUCE experiment site at the Marcell Experimental Forest, Minnesota, USA - June2016WEW_4_40 | ecosystem: Environmental > Terrestrial > Soil > Wetlands... | reverse complement strand
TTGGAGGAGACGGCGCCGATCAGCCGAGCGACGCCGGCGATGCGCTCTTCGTTGCCGCGCGAACTGACGACGCCGGCGCCGTCGGGGAAGGCGCCTCTAAGCACGCGGGCCAGCGACAATTTGCCGCCATGCGCGGTGTGGATAGTGCGAATGATCTGGGCGAGCGCCGGCCCTTCGGCCGCGACGCCGAGGCGCGCGCGCGTCTGCGCGACGCCGGGCGCCTCGTGACGCAACGCCTTGAGGAGTCGCGTCACGCCGTGGCCGGCCATCGCCGATCCCATCAGCAAGGGCACGACGTGACCTTCGCGCAGTTCGCGCGCCAGATCGTCGAACACGAGGTCGCGCGGCGGTTCGATGTCGCCGATGAGCTGTTCCATCAGCGCGTCGTCGTAGTCGGCGAGCCGCTCGAGCATGGAATAGCGCGCCTGTTTTTCGTCGTTGGCGACGCCCCCCGGCATTGCGACCACGACGGAGGGCTGCGACTCGCGGTAGACGAACGCGCGCTCCAGCGCGAGATCGACGAAGCCGGTGGCGACGCCGTTCTCCCAGATCGGTATCTGGCGCAGCAGCAGCGGCGCGCGCGAGGCCGGCTGCAGCATCTCCAACGTCTCGCGAACGCCTCCAGCGGCGAGGTCGATCTTGTTGAGAAACAAGATACGGGGAACGCGAAGCTCCTCGAGCTCGCGCAGGATCACCTGCAGCGCCGGCGCCTTGCGCGGGTCGGCTTCGCAGACGACGACCGCCGCGTCGCACACGGGCAGGGCGAAGCGCATGTCGTGGGAGAACTCGACCGAGCCGGGGCAATCGAAGAAGGTGAAGCGGTCGCCCATGTAATCGACGCTGGCGATGTTGGGCTCGACGCTCATCGCGTGCGCGCGCGCCTCGGGGCTGGAATCGCCCACGCTGGTGCCCTCGCGCACCGAGCCCTGCCGCGCCGCGCCGCCGCCGCGCACCAGCAGGCCTTCGAGAAGACTGGTCTTGCCGCTTTGAAACGGGCCCACGATCGCGATCAAACGCGGTCCGGCAATCCTGTGTTCGCCATTTTGACCGGTCGCCGCCATCGCCTTCTCCTATCCCATTGCCTAGGCGCGGAATCGCCCGCGCCCCAATTCCAGGCTAACCCTTTGATCGATGCTTGCAAGTCTTTGGGCGCCGCGCAAGCGGTCGTTTGGCGGCGAAAAAGGGGCGCCTGTGGCCTTCGGCGGGCCGTTGCGATAGGAACGGCGGCTCGAAACGCGCCGAGCGGCGCCCTTCGGGCTTCGGGAAGGATGGCATGAGCGAAACCACGACCGTTGGCGACGAAGGGCTGGCCGCCGCGCTCGGCGGACGCTCGATCGTCCTCGTGGGCATGATGGGCGCGGGAAAGACCTCCGTGGGCAAACGGCTCGCCCAGCGCCTCGGCCTGCCCTTCGTCGACGCCGACGCCGAAATCGAGGCGGGCGCGCAAATGACGATTTCCGAGATTTTCGAGCGCTTCGGCGAAGCCTATTTTCGCGCCGGCGAGCGCAGGGTGATCGCTCGTTTGCTTGTCGACGGGCCGAAAGTCCTGGCGACCGGCGGCGGCGCCTTCCTCAACGAAGCGACGCGCCAACGCATCGGCCAATGCGGCGTCTCCATCTGGCTGAAGCCCGATTTCGAAGTGTTGCTGCGCCGGGTGCGCAAGCGCTCGAACCGGCCGTTGCTGCGCACCGCCAATCCCGAACAGACGTTGCGCCGCCTTCTCGACGAGCGCAGCCCGACCTACGCGCTCGCCGACATCACGATCGAATCGCACGACGGGCCGCATGACGCGGTGGTCGACGCGATCGTGGCGGGGCTGCGCCGGCGCGTCGCCTCGGCGAGCGACAAGGCGGCGCCGGCGCACGGCGCGGCAAGGCGAGAAGTCGACGTCGCGCTCGGCGACCGCAGTTATAAAATCTTGATCGGCGACGGGCTCGTCGAAGCCGCGGGGGCGCATATCGCGCATGTCGCGCCCGGCGCGCAGTGCGCCGTCGTCACCGACGAGACGGTCGCGGCGCTGCATCTCGAGAAACTGACCCAGAGTCTTGCGCGCGCGGGCATGAAGTCGAGCGTCATCGTCTGTCCGCCCGGCGAAGCGACGAAATCCTACGCCGAATTCGCGCGCGTCAGCGACGCGCTGATCGGCGCCCATATCGAGCGGGGAGACATCGTCGTTGCGTTCGGCGGCGGCGTCATCGGCGATCTCGCCGGCTTTTGCGCGGCGTGCCTGAGGCGCGGCGTGCGCTTCGTGCAGATCCCGACGACGTTGCTCTCGCAGGTCGATTCCAGCGTCGGCGGCAAGACCGCGATCAATTCGCCCGCGGGCAAGAACCTGATCGGGGCGTTTCATCAGCCCTCTCTCGTGCTCGCCGACGCCGGGGTGCTCGACACGCTGAACCCGCGCGAATTTCGCGCCGGCTACGCCGAGATCGTCAAGTACGGCCTGATCGGCGATCGCCATTTCTTCGACTGGCTCGAGACAAACTGGCGCGAGGTGTTTTCCGGTGGCCCGGCGCGGCTCGACGCCATCGCCAGAAGTTGCGTCGCCAAGGCGCGCGTGGTCGCCGCCGACGAGACCGAGCAGGGCGAACGCGCGTTGCTCAATCTCGGCCACACCTTCGGCCACGCTTTCGAGCGACTGGCGCGCTACGAGAGCGCCCGCCTCGTTCATGGCGAGGGCGTGGCGATCGGCATGGCCTGCGCATTCCGCTTTTCCCGGGAACTCGGCCTGTGCTCGGGGCAGGACGCGGTGCGGGTTGAAAACCACCTCAAGGCGATCGGCCTTCCGACCCGCATTTCGGAAATCTCGGGCGTCGAGGTCGACGCGCCAGCAATTCTCGCCGCGATGCGCCAGGACAAGAAGGTCGAGCGCGGGCGGCTGACGTTCATTCTCGCCAAAGGCATCGGCGAATGCTACATTGCCAAAGATATCCCTGAGGCCCAGACGTTGGCCTTTTTGGAACGCGAGATCGGGCGCGGGTAGGAGCCGCCTCGAAGTTCGTCCGTCGCTCCCCTGGCGAATGATGCGAGCTTTGCCGAGCGCGCCGGGGCGCATCCTTGGCGATCGACTACGCGGGAGCGGTGAGACCGAAATCTCGCGCATATGGGACGATTCGCCGCTTGTGGCGGCGTTGACCGTTTGTCGTAATAGTCATACTATAAAATCATATAAGGATCGCGAGGCAACGCGATGCGCTCGATCGCCATTGAAAGGGCGCGGGTCGGAAGGCAGGAGGAGTTCATGAAAAGCATGAAATACGCACTCGCCGGACTGCTTGGTTTGGCGAGCTGTGTGGCGCTCGCCGCATCGGCGTCGGCGACCACAATCGGCTTCTCGCAAGTCGGACACGAAAGCGACTGGCGTACGGCCTTCTCAAAGAATATGCAAGACGAGGCGAAGGCGGAGGGCATAGACCTCAAGTTTTCCGACGCCAATCAGAAAGAAGAAGACCAGCTCAAGGCGGTGCGCTCTTTCATCTCGCAGAAAGTCGACGCCATCATCATCGCCCCGGTGGTCGTCACAGGTTGGGATCAGGTGCTCAAGGAAGCGAAAGCAGCCAACATTCCGGTCTTCCTGGTCGACCGCGATGTCGAGACCGCAGACAAATCGCTGTACGTCACCCGCGTCTCGGCCGACTTCAATCTCGAAGGCCGTCTTGCCGGCGCCTGGCTCGCACAAGCCCTTAAGGGCAAGGGCGACATCGTCGAACTGCAGGGCACGGTGGGCTCCGCGGCGGCGCAATATCGCATGGCGGGCTTCAACTCCATCGAGGCGCTGTTCCCGTTGATCAAGACCGTCAAGACGCAAAGCGGCGACTTCACCACCCAGGGCGGCAAGGAAGTGATGGAAAGCTTCATCAAGGCGACCGATGGGCTGAAGGGCATCAAGGCGGTGTGGGCGCACAACGACAACATGCTGCTGGGCGCCATTCAGGCGATGAAGGAAGCCGGATTGAAGCCTGGCAAGGACATCCTGACGGTTTCCGTGGACGGCGTGCCGGATATCTTCAGGGCGATGTTGGCGGGCGACGCGAACGCTTCGGTCGAGCTTCGCTCCGACATCGGGCCGGACATCTACGGCGTCGTCAAAGAATACCTTGCCGGCAAGCGAGACTTCCCCAAGTGGGTCGTGATCCCCAGCGATCTGCATACGATCCAGGATGCGGCCGAAGTGCTCAAGAAGAAGGGCGGCTAAGCCTTATTTCGCGGTCGCGCGTTTCCTCCATCGCGACTCCAGAGCGGCGCCCAGCGATCTGGCTTGGCTGGGCGCCGTTACTATGATTGGGCCGCTTGAATCTCGCGCGAACGCACCCTAACAATGGCTACTAAGGAGAGATTGGGGTGACGGAAACCGCGGCGCCACGAGTCCAACTGCAGGGCATTTCCAAGTCCTTTCCGGGAGTGCGGGCTCTCGAGAACGTCGATTTCCGGCTGAACGCCGGCGAAGTTCACGCGCTGCTCGGGGAGAACGGCGCCGGCAAGTCGACCCTGATCAAGATCATGACCGGTGCGGTGAGCCGCGACGCGGGCAAAATGTTGCTCGACGGCGAACCGGTCGAGTTCGCCAGCCCGGCCGAGGCCCGCGCGCTGGGCGTCAGCACCGTCTACCAGGAAGTGAATCTCATCCCGACGCTGTCGGTGACCAAGAATCTGACGCTCGAGCGCCAGCCGCGGCGCTACGGTTTGATTTCGTGGCGGCAAGCGAACGAGCGCGCGCGCGAGCGGCTCAAGCGCCTGAACCTCGACATCGACGTCGAGCGACCGCTGGCCTCGTATTCCGTCGCCATCCAGCAGCTCGTGGCGATCGCTCGCTCGCTGGAGGAGGACACAAGGGTCCTCGTGCTCGACGAACCGACCGCGAGCCTCGACGCGCGCGAAGCCGAACTGTTGTTCGACATCATGCGCGATCTCAAGGCGCGCGGCATCGCCATTGTCTTCATCACCCATTTCATCGACCAGGTTTACCAAGTCTCGGACCGCATCTCGGTGCTGCGCAACGGCCGCCTGGTCGGCACGGCGCCGACCGCGGAACTGCCGCGCCTCAAGCTGATCTCGCTGATGCTCGGCCGCGAACTCGAGCATACCGAGGCGCGGCGGACGATCGGCGCGGCCGCGGCTCGTGGCGAACCGATACTGGCTGCGGAAGGCGTGGGCCGGCGGCGCTACATGGGCAATTTCGATCTGCAGCTGCGCGCTGGGGAGGTCGTCGGGCTTGCTGGTCTGCTCGGATCGGGACGGACGGAGACGTGCAAGCTGGTGTTCGGAGCGGTGCACGCCGACGCCGGCCGAGTTCGTTTCGAGGGCAAGCCGATCTCGATCCGCTCGCCGCGGCAGGCGGTGCGGTTGGATATCGGCTTCTGCCCAGAGGATCGCAAGGCCGAGGGGATCATCCCCGAGCTCACCATTCGCGAAAACATCGTGCTCGCGTTGCAGGTCAAGCGCGGATGGCTGCGCCGCCTGCCGCATGACGAGCAGGAACGGATTGCGACGGAGATGATCAAGACGCTCGGCATCGCTACCCCCGACGCCGACAAGCCAGTCGGCCAACTTTCGGGCGGCAACCAGCAGAAGGTGATCCTGGCCCGTTGGCTGGCCTCCAAGTCGCGCATTCTGATTCTCGACGAGCCGACGCGCGGCATTGATGTGGGCGCCCATGCCGAGATCGTCGCCTTGATCCGCCAATTGTGCGCGGACGGCTTGGCGCTGCTCGTCGCGTCGTCGGAACTCGACGAGATCGTCACGGTGAGTGACCGAGTCGAAGTGTTGCGCGACCGGCACAAGGTTGGCGAGATCGCGGGCGCGGACGTCACCCGCGAAAACATTATCCATATGATCGCAGGCGGCTGAGATGGATCACGCGGGCAGTTCACAGGCGCTTGCTCCGAGCCGGTGGTCGCTGGGCGAGCTTACCAGTCGATCCTGGTTCTGGCCGATTCTGGCTCTGGCGCTGATTTTCATGGTCGACGCCGTGGTGTCGCCGGGTTTCTTCTCGATCCGCATCGTGCAGGGACGTCTGTTCGGCAGCCTGATCGACGTGCTCTACCGCGGCACGCCGACAGCGCTGGTGGCGTTAGGCATGGCGGTGGTGATCGGCACCAAGGGCATCGATCTGTCGGTCGGAGCGGTGGTCGCCATCGTCGGCGCGGTGATGACCAATCTGATCCACCGCGACATGTCGCCGCCCCTGATCCTCGCGTTGACGCTCGGCGCGGGCGCGTTGTGCGGACTGTGGAACGGGTTCCTGGTCGCAATCCTCGACATCCAGCCGATCATCGCCACGCTGATTCTGATGGTCGCGGGCCGCGGCATTGCGCTGTTGATCGACGAGGGTTTGATCGTCACCTTCCGCAGCGACTTCTTTTCGGCGATCAGCACCGGCGAGTTCCTCACCGTGCCGTCGCGCATCATCGTCTGCGCTGGCACCTTGCTATTTCTCTGGCTGTTCCTGCGCCGCACCGCGCTCGGGGTGTTCATCGAGTCGGTGGGCGCCAATTCCGCTGCGGCGGATCTTGCCGGCATCAACGCCAAGCTAGTCAAGATCGGCGCGTACACGCTGTCCGGGCTGTGCTCGGGCATCGCGGGAATGCTCATTTGCGCCGATATCCGCGGTTCGGACAGCAACAACGCCGGCCTGTTCATCGAACTGGACGCGATCCTCGCCGTGGTGATCGGCGGTGGTTCGTTGGCGGGCGGCCGCTTCTATCTCGGATTGACTCTTGTCGGCGTCCTCATCATCCAAGGCCTGACCACATCCATTCTGGTCAGCGGTCTGCCGGCCCAATTCAACATGATCGTCAAAGGCGTGGTCGTGTTGATCGTGCTGCTGCTGCAGTCGCGCCGGCTTCGCCAGAGCATCGTCGGCGTGTTCCGGAGGAAAACGTCATGAGGGACAGGTATCTTCCGCTCCTCGCGACGGTCACCGTGTTCGTGCTCGTCTACGCCGTCGGCGCCGTCAGTTTCAAACACTTCCTGTCGACGAACGTTCTGGGCGATCTGCTGACCGACAACGCCTTCATCATCATCGCCGCCATCGGCGAGACTTTCGTCATCCTTTCCGGCGGCATCGACCTCTCGGTCGGTTCGATGATCGGCTTCGTCGGCGTCGTCATGGCGCATCTCGACACGCTCGGATGGCATCCTCTGGTGTCGGGGGCGTTGCTGATCGCCTTCGGCGTCGCGTTCGGCGTGTTTCAGGGCTTGGTCATCGATTTTTGCGAGATTCAGCCTTTCATCATCACGCTGGCCGGTTTGTTTCTCTTGCGCGGCGCCTGCTTCATGGTCAGCCTCGATTCGGTCCCCATCAACCATCCCTTTGTCGGCGTCTTCTCCGACTGGCACTTCGATCTTGGCGGGGGTGGCCGTCTTTCGAGTTCGGCCATGGTGATGCTGGTGGTGCTCGCCGCCGGCGTCGTCATCGCGCACTTCACCCGCTTCGGCACCAATGTCTACGCCATGGGCGGCGATCGCGCCTCGGCGGGGCTGATGGGCGTGCCGATCCGTCGCACCACGGTCTTGATCTACGCGCTGGCGGGCTTCTACAGCGCGCTGGGAGGCGTGGTCTACGCGCTCTACACCGCTTCGGGTTATCCCCTGGCGGGGCTCGGCGACGAACTCATCGCGATCGCGGCGGTGGTGCTCGGGGGAACTCTGTTAACTGGCGGCGTCGGCCTGGTGTTCGGCACGTTGTTCGGCGGTCTGATACAAGGGCTCATCACCACGCTGGTCAATTTCCAGGGCACGCTGACAAGTTGGTGGGCGACGATTTTCGTCGGCGTTCTGCTGTTCGTTTTCATTGTCGCCCAACGGACGATCATGAGTTCTTTCATGGCGCGGCGCGCCGTATAGGCCGCGCATAAGGAGCGAGGCGCTTAAGGAGCGAGGATGGCGCCAAGGCGGGGTTCCGCCGGTATCAGACTTGATTCGCCGGCCTGTTTCGTGGAACGATTCAAAATTTGATGCCGTTCGACGGCGGGGTGGCGATTCGCGGGACCGAGGCAATTGCTGGCGCCTGCCTCATGATTTCGGTTTCTCGCAAAGAGCGGTCTTGAATTGGACGGGGACCGGGGAAATCCCTAACCTGAGCATCTGTTTCCTGGAGCGAGTTTTGGTTGAGACGACAATCGATAAGCGCCGACCGTCGACCGCCACAGCGGCCAAGACGAGCGCGCGCGACGAAGAGAGCGAGACCCTCCGCAGCGTGCTCGCGCGCAAACGAAACGCCAACGATTCCCTGGCGGCCGTATTGGGCCGTGAGATCATAATCGGGCTTCATCCTCCCGGATCGCGGCTGCCCACCGAAGCGCGGCTGCTGGTGCGTTTCGGCGTCTCGCGACCCACCTTGAGGGAGGCGTTCCGCGCGCTCGAGGCCAAGGGTCTGATCGTCTCGCGGCAAAAAGTCGGCACTCTGGTCCGCCCCAAGTCGGACTGGAACATGCTCGATTCCGATTTCCTCGCCTGGCACATGCACGCCGCGCCGACGCTGGAATTCGTCAACGACGTCTTTCAGCTAAGACAGATATTCGAGCCGAGGGCCTCCTTTCTCGCCGCGCAATCTCGCGACGAAGCTGCGCTGAAGAGGATCAGCGCGGCCTACGCCGACATGGAGCGCTTCCAGAACGGCGGCGGCGACTTCATCGGCGCCGATTTGCTGTTTCACAGGGAGATTCTCGAGGCCACCGGCAACCGTTTGATCGGGGCGCTCGGCGGTTTGATCGAAACGGCGCTCGTCGGCTCGTTCAAGATGGGCTGGCGAGGCGTGGCGATCAAGGACGAGCGGCTCCATCAGCATCGCGCCGTACTCCAGGCCATCGCCGCCCAGCGACCGGAGGAGGCGCAGGCGTGCATGGCCCAGCTTCTCCAGGACTCGGCGGCCGACGTGCGCCGGGCGTTGGAGAAGGAAACCCGGTCCAAGGCGCGATCGGCCAAGAACGATCAGGACGCGCGCCGTTAGCGAGATCGAGGGGCGCGTCGAGCGGCGTGACGGCGCCGATGCTCCTCACGCTGCCCCCCGGCGAGCGGTCTGTGCTAAAATGCATTTATGTCGACTCCCTTCGCCGCTCTCCTGATCGTCTTCAGCCTCGTCGCCGCCGCCTTCTTCGCCGGCGCCGAGACCGCGCTGACCGCTGCTTCGCGAGCAAGATTGCACGCCCTGGAGACGGGCGGGGATCAGCGCGCGGCGCTTGCCAATAAGCTGATCGCGGTGCGCGGACGCCTGATCAGCGCGATGCTGCTCGGCGGACAACTCGTCACCATCGCCGCCTCGGCCTTGGCCACCAGCGTGCTCGTCGCGGCGGTGGGCGAACGCGGCGTCTTTTACGCCACCGGCATCATGACGACGCTGATCGTGATTTTCGGCGAGGTTCTGCCCAAGACAATCGCCATCGCCTATCCCGACAAGATGTCGCTGTTGATCGCGCCGACGGTCGCCTTCTTCGTCACCGTGTTCGGACCCGTCGTCAGCGCCGTCGAAGCGCTGGTGCGCGGGATGTTGCGCGTGTGCGGCGTCAATTTGGCAGCCGCGACGCCGAGCGTTTCCGGTCATGACGAGTTGCGCGGCGCGGTCGACATTCTCCATCGCGAGGGCGGCGTCGCGCGCGACGAACGCGACATGTTTGGCGGTTTGCTCGAGCTCTCGGAGATCCCAGTCTCCGACGTGATGGTCCATCGCACGAAAATGCGGACGCTCGACGCCGATTTGCCGCCCGACGAACTGGTGCGCGAGGTGCTCGCTTCGCCCTACACCCGCATGCCGCTTTGGCGCGGCGAGCCCGACAACATCATCGGCATGCTGCACGCCAAGGACCTGTTTCGCGCGTTCGCCGAGGCGGGCGGCGACGCGAGCCGGTTGAATGCGGCCGACATTGCATTGGAGGCGTGGTTCGTCCCGGAGGCGACGACGCTACGCGATCAGTTGCAAGCGTTCCTGCGCCGCAAGACCCACTCGGCGCTGGTGGTCGACGAATACGGCGTGGTGCTCGGCCTGCTGACGCTCGAGGACATCATCGAGGAGATCGTCGGCGACATCAAGGACGAGCACGACGTCGTCGCGCAGGGC
>Ga0187848_10004245_pt1 | contig 10058 bp, 6 predicted proteins | sample June2016WEW_4_40_FD_132424 | JGI IMG/M metagenome (GOLD analysis project Ga0187848, IMG submission 132424) | Peatland microbial communities from SPRUCE experiment site at the Marcell Experimental Forest, Minnesota, USA - June2016WEW_4_40 | ecosystem: Environmental > Terrestrial > Soil > Wetlands... | reverse complement strand
GGCTGGCTGCTCACGACAGCCTCATCGTTCTGGACGAGGCGCACTGCGCCGTGCCATTCATGCAGACGCTCGAGGCAGTAGCGCGGTACCGCAAGGAGCCGTGGGGCGAGCGGCCCTTGAAGACTCCGTTCCACTACTGTGTGATGTCGGCGACACCGCCGGAGGGCATCCCGGAAGAAGCGGTGTTTCCAAGGCCACCGGAGCGCGCCGCTGCGCTCGACCATCCGCGCCTACAAAAGCGCCTCACAGCACGAAAGCTCGCAGCACTGGTGAAACCCGTAAAAGGGGATGACCCGCAGTTCGTGATAGAGGCAGCGCAGCGCGCTCGTGAATATAAGGAGCAGGGCAGGCTTCGTGTGGCGGTGATGGTCAATCGCGTGGCCACCGCTCGGAACATCGCCAACCAGTTGTGCAGCGAGCTTGGTGATGCTGCGGACACGGTTCTACTGACTGGCCGCGTGCGCCCGCTGGATCGGGATGTGCTTCTCAAGCAATGGAAGAGCCTGCTGAAGGCCGGTTCGGCCAAAACGCCGGGGAAGCCCGTCATCGTCGTCTCGACACAGTGCCTCGAGGTGGGCGCGGATTTCAGCTTCGATGCGCTCGTGACGGAGTGCGCGAGCCTGGATGCACTCAGACAGCGTTTCGGACGGCTTGACCGGTTCGGCGAGTTAGGTGAGTCAAGCGCGGCCATCCTCATCCACGAGCGCGACACGAAAAGGCCGAAGGACGAGGTCGACCCGATCTATGGGAAAGCGATTTACGAAACGTGGGTGTGGCTCAACGAGCCGGAGCAACGGCTGGCGGATGGGATCGTGGACTTCGGGTTCGCGGCCCTGGATGCGCGTATCGACGCTCTCCGCTCGACCAATCCGCAGAGATCCGCGACACTCTTGGCTCCATGGGACGACGCGCCTGTTCTGCTGCCCGCGCACCTGGACTTGTTGTGCCAGACTTCGCCGCACCCACAGCCTGAGCCGGATGTAGCGCTGTTTCTGCACGGGAAAAGGCAGCCGGCGCCAGAGGTGCGCGTGGTATTCCGAGCCGACCTGAAGGGCGAGGACGAGGATATCGAGACCTTATCCTTAGTGCCGCCAACGAGCTCGGAGGTGTTGGCTGTTCCGATATATCGCTTGAAGGCATGGTTGCTGCAGTACGATGCCGAAGACGTTGACGGCGATGTGGAGGGTGTGCGAGAGAAGCAGGAGGACAGCTTCGATACGGAACAAGTGGCCCCTGCCAGGTTTGTGATCTGGAGGGGGCGTGAGCATTCCGAGGTGACGGACGATATAGAACGCGTGCGGCCGAATGATCTGGTGGTGCTGCGATCGTCGAAGCAAGCGATTTCCGAGCTGGGGCAGACCGTTGACCATCCGGAAGGTCTGGGGCCGGACTGGCTCGATCTTGCGGAGCACGCAATCAGTCAGGCGCGTGGGTGGGCGGTGCTGCGCGTTCATCGGGATGTGCTCGAGCCGCTGTGTGGCCATGCGTCGGTGGCGAGCTTGGTCGGGCTGGCCGATTCCGACCCAACAGCGGACGAGGTTCGGGCGGCCCTCTGGACGGTTCTGGAGGAGGATGGGGCAAAAAGTCAAGAGTCCGAGCCAATGAGCTCAGGTTTTCTGCCCGCATGGCTGAAGAAGATTATCACGAGTTTGCAGGCGGACCGTAGATTGCGTGTGGAGGAGCATCCCAGCGGCGGACTTATTATGATCGGAAAGAAGAAACTGGACGCCGGGGACGGCGATTCCGAGGACGAACAGTTCGCTGATGCGGAGGATCTGACTTCCCAAGCTGCGGAGCCAGTATTGTGGCAGGCGCACACCGCCGCAGTGTGCGCCTGCGCCAGGGAATTCGCCGCGCGTTGTCTCTATGACGGCGCCAGCGACGCCATCATGGCGGCGGCACAGGCTCACGATCTGGGAAAACTTGACTGGCGGTTCCAACTGCTTCTCCACGGCGGCGACGAATCGGCTGCCTCCGTTGGCGCGCCTCTGGCGAAATCGGCAGAGTTGCCCGAGCGAAAACGGAGGCGTTCGGAGATCAGGGAGAATGCCCGTTTGCCGAATGGCTTTCGGCATGAGTTCCTTTCGATGCAGCTTGCCGAGCATTTCGGGCTGGCTTTGCGCGACGAGGAATCCCGCCAACTTGCCCTGCACCTAATTGCGAGCCATCACGGATATGCTCGTCCGTTTGCGCCGCTGGTGCCCGACGAACTGGTGACCCAGGGCCAGACTAGAGATCTGTGTTTAAGTGTCGCCGGCATCGAACCCGTGCTAAGCGCGGCGGAGCGGCGGGCTATGACACCGGCATATCGTGTGGATTCCGGTGTGGCCGAGCGCTTCTGGCGCTTGACTCGACGATACGGGTGGTGGGGCCTCGCTTATCTTGAGGGCGTCTTTCGGCTCTCGGATTGGGAAGCAAGCCGCGTACCGGGAGACTGGGAGAAGATGGCTGTTCCGGCTCCGCGACCGCCCAGGGCAGCGCATTCCGTGCCCGGCCATCGTGTCCCTCTCGACGCTCTGAATGGCGCGAATCCGCTGGCGTTCCTCGCTGCGCTTGGGACACTGCGCATTCTGACGCGGGTTCTTCCGGATTACGGACCCCGCTTGAGTTGGGAGCAGCGGCTTGGAGCCTGGCGCCCAGTGTTATGGACCGCCGAGCCGCTTGGTGAGGCGGCGATCTGTGAGGCTCTCTGTAAGAACGGCATCGATATCGCGACGCTGTTTTCGGAGGATCTCCTGGCCGCCACCGTGTCCGCCAGCCCGAAGAACGAAAACAAACTGAAATTCCCAAGCCGATCCTTTCGGCGCTTCTGCCGTTGCGCCTCGGACAACCCGTTGCGAGCAGAGTTTGCCGCAGTGTGGGCCAGTGAGACATCGACGGATAAGAGCGGCGAATTCGCACTGAGGACGCGCTTTGACTTCACCGCGGGCCAGCAGGCTTTTGTTGGGATGTTGCGCGAGCTCAAGGAGAATTGCACCGCGGCAGACCTGCAGCGTTCGCTGTTCACAGGCTGGCGATACTCGACCGCAGCGGTATCGATGCGCTGGGACACGCAGGATGAAAAACGGCAGTACGCTCTTCAATCCTCAGACCCGACGAAATCGAACAACCCGCCGATAGCAGATCGTGGGGCGAACTTCTTGGCTGTTGAGGCGTTGCCTTTGTTTCCACTCGTGCCGAATCGCGGCGCGGGTCAGGCGGGGTTTGAGGGCAAGGGCGATGGACGCTGCTGGAGCTGGCCGATTTGGATGTATCCGGTTGGTTTAGATGTCGTTCGTTCGCTGTTGACTGTTCCGCTTACGGATCCAGACGAATGGCCGGGGGCGAGCCGGCGAGAGATCGGTGTTTCGGCGGTGTTTCAGTCGAGGATCGTCATGCCGTCCGGGCGGTACAGATGTTTCACTCCGGCTCGAAACTTGTGAGTCTCCCATGCGCTCCTCCTACCTTGTTTCTTACGACATCGCCGATGAGAAGCGGCTGCGGCTGGTGTTTAAGACTATGCGGGGGTATGGGGACCATTTGCAGTTTTCGGTTTTCGAATGCCAGTTGACCGCGGCCGACCTGGTGCGGCTGAGAGGAGAGTTGTCGGGGATCATCCACCACAAAGAGGATCAGGTTCTGTTCGTGTATCTGGGCCCAGCCGAAGGGCGCGGCGACCGCGTCATCACCGCGCTCGGCAAGCCCTATACCTCAGTGGATGCGCCTTGCATCGTGGTGTAAATCATGGCTACGCTTCCCACCTCGCCCTTCCCGGAACGGCCCGCCCGCGAGCTTCCGGACTACATGCCCGCCCGCATGGTCAACGAGTTTGTCTACTGCCCGCGGCTGTTTTTCTACGAATGGGTGGAGGGCCTGTTCCAGGAGAGTGCTGACACCGTGGAGGGCAAGCTCCAGCACAAGCGCGTTGACAAGGGCGGCAAGCCTCTGCCATCGCCGGAACAGCTCGCGGACGAAACCCTCGAAACGCGAGCGGTCACCCTTTCGAGCGACCGCCTCCGCGTGATCGCCAAGATGGATCTGCTGGAGGTTGAGGGCGGCTCGGTGACGCCCGTCGATTACAAGCACGGCAAGCCATACGAAGTGGATGGAGCGCTCCAGATCTGGCCGGCCGACCGGGCGCAACTGGCCGTGCAGGCCATTGTGCTGAGGGAGAACGGATATCGCGTCGAGGAGGGCGTGATTTTCTACGCCGCCACGCGGCAGCGCGTGCGCGTTCCGCTCGACCGTGGCGTGATCGACGAAACAGAGGCGGCCATTCGCGATGCGTGGGCGCTGGCGGAAACCGACTGCATCCCGCTGCCGCTCGATGATTCGCCCAAGTGCCCCGGCTGCTCGCTCAATTCCATCTGCCTCCCCGGCGAGACTACCACGCTCCGCAACGCTGCCGAGGCAGACGCTGGGCAACTGTCGCTCTTTGAAGAGATGGTCGTGCCCCGCAAACCGCCGATCAAGGAGACACGCCGACTGATCGCGCCGCGCGCCGATCTGCGTCCCGTTTACCTGAACACCCAAGGGCTGAGAGTGGGGCGCTCCGGGGAAGTGCTCCAGGTGAAGGAGAAGGACACGCTTCGGCAGGAGATACGGCCCATCGAGATCTCGCAGCTCAACCTGATGGGGAACATCCAAGTGACGACACAGGTGACGCAGTTGCTGTGCGAGGCGGGAATTCCGGTCTGCTATTTCTCGCAAGGCGGTTGGTTCTACGGCATCACGACGGGGATGGCGACCAAGAACGTCTTCCTGCGGCAGGCGCAGTTTCGCCTGGCGGCCGAGCCATGGTTCTGCCTGAAGCTGGCGCGCAGACTGGTGGCAGGCAAGATCCGCAACCAGCGCACGATGCTGCTGCGAAACCACATCGAGCCGCCGGAAATATGCTTGCGTGGAATGATCGGGATGGCGGCGCGCGCGGACGTGGCGGAGAGCGTGGAGGAACTGCTTGGGATCGAGGGAAACGCGGCGCGTCTATACTTCGGGGCTTTCGATGGCATGCTGAAGGCGGGAGACAAGGGGGAAACGCCGGAGGGCTTCCGGCTCGATTTTGAGGGGCGCAACCGCCGGCCCCCGCGCGACCCGGTGAACGCGCTTTTGTCGCTGGGCTATAGCATGTTAACGAAGGACCTGACCATCGCGTGCTACTCGGTGGGCTTCGACCCGATGATGGGTTTCTACCATCAGCCGCGCTTCGGGAGGCCAGCGCTGGCGCTGGACCTGATGGAACCATTTCGCCCGCTGATCGTGGATTCGGCGGTGATCAACGCGATCAACACGCGCATGGTCACGGCGGCGGATTTTATGCGCTCGGGAGACGCGGTGGCGCTGGCACCGGGCGGGCGGAAGAGCTTTTACCATGCATATGAGTTGAGGATGGATACTCTAGTGACGCATCCAATCTTCGAATATCGGGTGAGCTACCGCCGGCTGCTGGAAGTGCAGGCGCGTTTGCTGGGCAGGGTGATCGAGGGAGAGATCGGGGATTACCCGGTATTCATTACGCGATGACGGACGCGAGCGGTCGGGCGGCGGAGAAAACGTGGGCACCGCTCGTGAGGGATAAGTGGAATGGGTTTGAACAACTTGCGGCGGCGTGGGACCAGCGACGAGGACGAAACGCGCGGCGAGTACGAGGCCGCTCGCGACGGCCTGTGCAGGTCTTTGAAAACAGAATAGGATAGTGGGAGGGCAAATTCCGCGACCGCGCGGTCGCGGCCCCATTGAAGCGATGGACAGCATGGCCGCTTGCGCCATTTGCGGCAGCAATTCCGCGACCGCGCGGTCGCGGCCCCATTGAAGCGGGCCGATCCCAGGCAACTGAACCAGGTGATCCCGCAATTCCGCGACCGCGCGGTCGCGGCCCCATTGAAGCAGCGCCCCGCGCCGCCGCCGCAATGACATGGGCCGCAATTCCGCGACCGCGCGGTCGCGGCCCCATTGAAGCATGGTGAATCCTTCATTCTGATTAATTACTCCCATGGTAATTCCGCGACCGCGCGGTCGCGGCCCCATTGAAGCGACCAGCTGCTGGAAGAAATACTGGCCCGGCTGCAATTCCGCGACCGCGCGGTCGCGGCCCCATTGAAGCCGCCGAGGCCTCGGCGCAGACAATGGCGTCCTCGTAATTCCGCGACCGCGCGGTCGCGGCCCCATTGAAGCCGCAGGGCTGGCGGACCTGACGCGGACGGCGGGGCAATTCCGCGACCGCGCGGTCGCGGCCCCATTGAAGCAACCTGAAAGAGGAGAAGCGTATCCAATGAGATTCAATTCCGCGACCGCGCGGTCGCGGCCCCATTGAAGCTCCGAGACTCGCTCCCTCACGCTGCCGTCCGTCGAAATTCCGCGACCGCGCGGTCGCGGCCCCATTGAAGCCCCCTCTTCGGCTGCATTCTCGCCTCCCGCCGGGATAATTCCGCGACCGCGCGGTCGCGGCCCCATTGAAGCCCGCTGGGGAAGGCGAAGGCATCCACGATCAAGGCCACAATTCCGCGACCGCGCGGTCGCGGCCCCATTGAAGCCTGCTTCATCTGCGGAATTACTTCTTTCTCGATCCAATTCCGCGACCGCGCGGTCGCGGCCCCATTGAAGCCGAACGGGTTCTCGTACAGCCGCTTCGCCTTGATCTAATTCCGCGACCGCGCGGTCGCGGCCCCATTGAAGCCAGTGTGTACATTTTCCGGTGGTCGCCACCATCGCATAATTCCGCGACCGCGCGGTCGCGGCCCCATTGAAGCTCTTGATATTTTTGGATTCATGGCCCACTATTGGCAATTCCGCGACCGCGCGGTCGCGGCCCCATTGAAGCACGGGATTGGCAGAGATCATCGCACTGCCTCCGGGGAATTCCGCGACCGCGCGGTCGCGGCCCCATTGAAGCATATCGGTCTGGCTGAAGGTAACCCAGGGCGTCGTCAATTCCGCGACCGCGCGGTCGCGGCCCCATTGAAGCCTGTAGGTCCGCGTCCTGCCCCTCCAGGAGCGCCTTAATTCCGCGACCGCGCGGTCGCGGCCCCATTGAAGCGTAGGTGCGAATTAATTGCGGCCCCGAGCGCGGCGTAATTCCGCGACCGCGCGGTCGCGGCCCCATTGAAGCGCGACCTGGTGGCGGAGTGCGAACCGGGCGAAAAGTAATTCCGCGACCGCGCGGTCGCGGCCCCATTGAAGCAGCACGCGATGGACACGATGGACTCGCAGGCGGACCGGAATTCCGCGACCGCGCGGTCGCGGCCCCATTGAAGCCACGTACCCCGGTGAGTCGGTGATCGGAGTCGCCAAAATTCCGCGACCGCGCGGTCGCGGCCCCATTGAAGCCTCTCTGGTTTGTCCAACAGCCCAAAGTATTCCCGTAATTCCGCGACCGCGCGGTCGCGGCCCCATTGAAGCAGTTCTTCGCCGATCTCTTTCCCGGTCATGTTCTTAATTCCGCGACCGCGCGGTCGCGGCCCCATTGAAGCATTGTGTCATGGCCTCCCATTGGGCTTCCGTCATGGCAATTCCGCGACCGCGCGGTCGCGGCCCCATTGAAGCTTGCACCCCGCACCACCCCACGTGCAGGCGGTCGCGGCCCCATTGAAGCGAGGGCGACGCAGAGAAGATCCGGCGCGAGACGCCGGAATTCCGCGACCGCGCGATCGCGGACCCAATCCCTATATCCTCATTCTGTTTTCATTGGGCATACAGCGACTTCCGCTTCTGCTCCACCAGTTTTATGAAGTTCCGCTTGATCTTGTACTTCACGCGGAGGGCTTCCAGGTCGCGCACGAACTCGGCGCTGCGGTTCATCCGCTTCATGACAGCCGCGGCCTTCACCAGCAGACTGACGGAGTCATCGTATCGGCTGTTGCTGGTGCGGGCGATGGCCGCCTCAGCCTGCTTCAGATAAATGGGCGCGGCGTCTTCGGGGTGCTCTTGTTCGCGGGCGGCCGCGAGCCGGAGCCACAGGCTGTCCGAGCATCCTCCTGCGCCAGCCTCCCGCCAAGCCTCGTCGGCATTGCCTTCATACAGAAAGATCTCGACGAGCACGGAATGGTTGTCATCGGCCTGCATCCAGCGGGGCCGAGCCTGGCCGCGCGCCTTTTCCTTGGCCTTCGCGATTCGCAGCCGGATCTCGGCCAGAGCTCGTTCCCGCCACTCCGGCCAGGCGCCCGCCTTCTTCGCGTGCCGTTCCAGTGTCTTGTAGCCCTCCAGGAATGGCCGTTCCGAGAATTCGGCCCACATCAACTTCATCGCGTCGTCGTGGCGCCGCCGCCGATGGTATTCCTCCGCCGCGAATTCACGCAGCCTGCCGTCGGTGCGTTCCGGAAATGCCTTTAGCCCCTTTTCCACCCACAGCAGGGCGTTGTCGTGCTGGCGGGCTTCGCGGTAGACCTCGGCGATTCTCCAGTAGGCGTATGCGCTCGAGAGATCACGGCTCATGACCGCGACCAATTCTTCGATATCGCCCGAGGCCTCCGCCAGCGATTCCATGATGTGGGTGATGCGGAAGTGCCGGACTGACTCACTCCGCTCATGCCCGGCGGTTCGCGCCGGCACACCTGCCCATTCGGCCTCGGCCAGTTCCCGGTAGACCTTCATACCCTTGGCCCCAAGAATCTTCGCGTACTGCGCCGCCGCGCCGTAGAAGACGTCGTAATCACTGTGCAGCTCCCACTGAAAGAGCCGCCTGGCCAAATCCGCCGGATCGGGCCGAGCCTCCTGGCACGCCCGGTAGTGGATATCCTGCAACCGATCCCGCAGCGAGCCGAAGTGGCCATCGGAATCGTCCACCGCCTGGATGGCGCCCAAGAGCGACTGCAGCGCCGACTCGCACAATTCGATCACTGCGCCGGCTTGGCCATCGTTCAGCAACTGCTCTACCGAATCGATGGCATCATCGACGCCGCGCGCCCAGCCCGTCGCCGCCCGGTAATCGACGAAACCGCGAACCCGAACCGCCTTCTCAATCGCCCGCTGGACAGCGGCGGCTCCGGTGTCGGGCCCCGAGCGCCGGGCAGCATAGAAAATGAGCCGTTCGTAGAGGCGGTCGTCGTCTTTGGCCCAATCGAGCACCATACGCACCAGCGTGCTCTTGTCCTCGGCTTGGAGAATCTTCCCGGCGTCGGCCAGTGTGACCTCCTTGGCTTTGCCGCGGCCCACCGGTTTCGCCGGTCCCGCCGCGCGGCCCAACCAGGCCAGCGCCGCCGCGACGCAGTGCTTGCAGAATACGCCGTCAATGCCTACGGGACAATCGCACGTGTAATCCGGCATTCCCTCATCGGCCGTCAGCGTGACCTTGTAATCCTGATTCCCGCGCACGACGGCGTGGACGCTGCCAAGGCGGTCTTCGATGGATTCGACTTGTCCGTGAGAGAAGTAGTCCAGCCCCCGCTGGTAGGATTGCTCACCCGCGAGCCGGCGGATCACCGTATCGTTCAAAGCCTTCGAAAGGTGGTCTGGCACATTCACTATTATCCGAAAGGGTTGGATGCCGCGGAGATTCCGAGGGAGATGGAATGCTACTTGCGTCCTCGGCTACCGACCAAAGAAACGACCGGCCTCCGGACCAAACGAACCGTCGGGAAATCGGCGTCGTGGTAAAGGAGGCGCTGGAATCCCAAACCGTTCATGCCACTTTTCCCAAGCCTCCCGGGTAAACACTCCGGCCGGGGCATTCTCGAGTACTCTTCGGAATTCTGCCGCTGGCACGTAACGCTCGGCTACTGAAACATCCGCCGAGGAGCCGTAAACCATCAAGTGTGTCAGAAACGTTACCAGATCGGCCAGGGTTTCCTCTGGCTTCTCATACCACACGACCTTCTGCGCCACCCGCAGCAATTCAGATGGATAGGGAGTGGCGATGCTCACCGCTCCAGCCCTCCCGGAGTCAGACCGCGCTGCGGACGCAGCGAAGGTAGCTGGCCCAAGTCAACTGCTTGCGCCCACCGAGTCAGATCCCGCTGGATAGCGGCCGGAACCCGATCCAGCGTCCCGTCGCCATAGAACTGCAAGGCGCGGAGGCTCGTGACCGGATCGAAGCTCCGATCAATCGCTTTGGCCGCCGCCAGTCCCGTGGGCACGTCGATCCCATG
>Ga0187848_10004244_pt1 | contig 10060 bp, 10 predicted proteins | sample June2016WEW_4_40_FD_132424 | JGI IMG/M metagenome (GOLD analysis project Ga0187848, IMG submission 132424) | Peatland microbial communities from SPRUCE experiment site at the Marcell Experimental Forest, Minnesota, USA - June2016WEW_4_40 | ecosystem: Environmental > Terrestrial > Soil >... | reverse complement strand
TGCACGCGGACCCGTCCGCCGTCGATTTGCACCGCCACCCGTCGCCCGGCAAAGTCGCTCCCTGCGGGAAGTTGCCCCACGCGCCATGCCAGCAGTTCACGCTGTCGCCAGGCCAACATCTGCGTTCCCAACTGTTCCGCGATGCGGCGGACGGCCTTCTCGTCCAAACGGATTCCCTGCCGCGCCAGTTCTTTGCGCGCCACGGCAATCGAGGGGCTGAGGGCCACGATCCGCGCCACCGTGTATTGCCTGGCGGGACCGCACCCCTTGATAAATCCCAATGCCGCCAGTTCCGGATACAAACCGGCCTGCCGCTGGTACCCCGGCGAGGCGGCCTGCTGGCTACGCCGTGGAGCGCAGTACAACGTGCTGACGAACAGGACCAAACCGCACAGTAATCGCAAGTATTGAATGACTTGCCGCACGTCGTCCGGCGTGTCGATGGGCAGCGTCGTCAGCAGGGTCCATTCGATGGGGTCCTCGCCCTCCGGAGGATTGCGGCCAGCGGCCGATTCGGCAACACCGCCGACGCATGGCGGCGGCCACTCCGCCCGACTCCTCAGACAGCCGACCGGCCGACGCAGCGTTGTCGCCGGAAAGGGGAGGTGGCGACAGCCGGCAAACAGGGCCGTCCCGCCCGGTTCGATCAACATGGCGGCCTGCACCATCGACGGCGATCTCCCTGACCCCAGAATCAGACGTGCTTTGGGCAGCCGACGCAGGGCCGGATACGGCCTTTCTGCGAATCGGCCCCGGGCCGGCTGAGGCCACGCTACCGCCGCCAAGGCCCCGGGACGCTATTCTCGGTCCCTGCTTTCCGCGCGTCCCAGACGAATGTCCGCGCCGCGGCAAATGGACCTCGGCCAGGCAAATCCTTGCACGTCCCCCCAATGCCGGGTACGATGATCCCATCCGCTTTGGCGGCAACCAGGAGGCGTGAACCTACAACCCGGATCACTGGAGACCGCCGATGGGCCTCGGCAAGCCATTCTCGCTGGCATGCTGCGTCGTATTTTCAGGTGCGGTGGGCGCGGTTGCCCTCGGCCCGCTGGAGCGGAACGTCAAACCCGATCCGGCACGCGGGGCGAAGGACCAGCAGGCCCGCGCGCCGTGGGTCGAGAAGGCGCAGCTTTCCGGCGCGGCGACGCCGCCCGAGGGGACTCTGGTGTTGTGGTATCGCCAGCCGGCGCGGATGTGGGAGCCCGACGCCCTGCCGATCGGCAACGGCAACCTGGGCGGGATGGTCTTCGGCGGCGTATACAGCGAGCGGATCCAGCTCAATGAGCACAGCCTGTGGACCGGCAGCGACCTCGACGAGGACACCGGGGCCTACCAACCGTTGGGCGATCTCTACGTCGAGTTGGGCCATACGACGGCGGCGGGCTACCACCGCGAATTGGACATCGGCCGGTCGCTGCACCAGGTGAGCTATGCCAGCGGGGGGGCGGCTTTTCGCCGCGAGTATTTTTGCAGTCACCCGGCCCAGGTCATGGTCCTGCGATTCACCGCGGACAAGCCGGGCCGGCACAGCGGCGTGGTCCGGTGGGTGGACGCGCACCACGCCGAGCTCACGGTCGAGAAGGGGACGATTACCGCCGCCGGCAGTCTGGGCAACGGCTTGGCGTACGAAACGCAGATCCTGGTGCTGGCGGTGGGCGGCACGCTGGCGGTCGAGCCCGGCGGCCTCCGCGTTGATCGTGCCGACGCGCTGACGATTCTCGTGGCCGCCGGCACTTCGTACAACGGCGACTACCGCAAGGGCTGGCTGGGCGAGCCGCCGCACGAGAGGCTGAAGAAGGTCCTCGCCGCCGCCGCGACGAAGTCCGATGAGCGGTTGAAAGTGGAGCATGTGGCCGATTACCAGGCGCTGGGGGACCGCGTGGCGCTGGACCTGGGCCCCAGCGGCGCCCAGCGGCGGGCGCTGCCGACCGACGTGCGGCTGGCGGAGTACCGCAAGGACCCGCGCGACCCGGAATTGGAGTCGCTCTTGTTCCAGCACGGCCGCTACCTGCTGGCGAGCTCCTCGCGTCCCGGGACGCTGCCGGCGAACCTGCAAGGGATGTGGAACGTCTGGCACGATCCGCCCTGGCGCTCCGATTACCACGCCGACGTCAACGTCGAGATGAACTACTGGCCGGCCGAGGCGACGGGGCTGGCGGAGTGCCACGAGTCGCTGCTGGCCTATTTTCGCAGCATGATCGAGCCGCGCCGCGACAACACCCGCCGGCAGCTCGCCGAGGCGCGGCGCGGCTGGGCCCTCCGCGGCGAGAATAACATCTTCGGCGCGGGGAGCTGGTCCTGGTGCTTTACGGCCAACGCCTGGTACGCCCAGCACTTCTGGGAGCACTACGCCTTCACCCAGGACAAGGAGTATCTCCGCGCGGCGGCCTATCCGGTCCTGAAAGAGTTGTGCGAGTTCTGGGAGGACCGCCTCAAGGCCCTGCCCGACGGAACACTGGTGGTGCCGCAGGGCTTCTCGCCGGAGCACGGCCCGACCGAGGACGGCGTGTCGTTCGATCAGCAGCTCGTCTGGGACCTGCTTGGCAACTACCTGGAGGCGGCCGACGCGCTGGGCATCGACCGGCCTTACCGGGCCAAAGTGGCGGTGATGCGCGACAAGCTGCTGGGGCCGAAGATCGGCAAGTGGGGCCAGTTGCAGGAATGGGCCGTGGATCGCGACGACCCCAAGGACACGCACCGCCACGTTTCGCACCTGTTTGCGGTGTATCCCGGGCGGCAGATTTCGCCGCAGACCACGGCGGAGCTGGCCCGCGCCGCGCGGGTCTCGCTGGAGGCCCGCGGCGACCTGAGCACCGGCTGGAGCACCGCCTGGAAGATCAACCTCTGGGCCCGCCTGCAGGACGGGGACCGGGCCCACAAGTTGATCGTGCGCTTGCTGGAGAACTGCATCCTGCCGAACCTGTTCGACACCCACCCACCGCTGCAGATCGACGGGAACTTCGGCTACACCGCGGGCGTGGCGGAGATGCTATTGCAGAGCCAGGCGGGCGAGATCCACTTGCTCCCCGCACTGCCGCACGACTGGCCCAGCGGCAGCTTCCGCGGCCTGCGGGCCCGGGGCGGGTTCGTGGTGGACGCCGCCTGGAAGGACGGCCGCCTGGCGACGGCCACCATCCGCAGCATCGCCGGCCGGGACCCGGTGGTCCGCTATGGCCCGAAGACGGCCAGGCTGAAGTTGGCTGAGGGGCAGTCCCTGACTCTATCCGGCGACTTGGCGGCTCCCTGAGGTCGCGCGATCCGCTCGCCGGGCCCCCCCGGGCGTAGCTGTCATCCCCTCTCCCTTGGGCGACGCGGCCCGCGGGCCGCACACGCGCCACAATCCGCACATCCCTGCCTCCCAGCGGGTTGGGTATCCGGGGCAATGCCGCCGGGGTGCCTATTCGTAACCTAAACTTGAAAGAACCCTTTTTCAGAGAGGGAAAAGGGCAGGAATGCAGCACCTGTTCACGTATCTCATGCGCTGGATCGAGACGTCGAGCCCCCAGCAGTGGGCGATGGCGTTGGCCTTGGTGATCGTGGTGGGGCTGGTCTGCCTGCGCGGCTTCGGTTCCCGGTCGCAATACTAGGTGCTTCTATGGACTTGTGGGCAATTCATCTGCCGATCCCGTTCATCCTGGCCGTGGTGGCGACGCTCGGCTATCTATTCGGCCGCCGGACGAAAGCCGCCGAGGGCGAGATGTCGGGGCGGTCGCGGCGGGAACTGCGGCGGGCGCAGTTGGTGGCCGCCGAGCTGGAGAAGATCGCCTGGGAACTCCGCAAGAGCCTGGCCCAGCACAACGCCAGCGTGGCCCGCTTCAAGGACCGCGTATCCAAGCTCAACGACCAGAACCAGCAGGGGGGCTGGAAGGAACTCTGCCGCGAGGCGGAAGAGATCCTCAAGCCCACCCTCCGCCTGGCGGCCCAAATCTCCAACGCCCACGAAGAAATCCGCCAGCAGAGCGCGAACCTGATGACCTTCACCGAGGTGCGGACCGACCCGTTGACCGGCGTGAACAATCGCCGCGGGCTGGACGACGCCCTGGCCGGCCAATTCGCCATGATGAACCGCTACGACATGCGGTTCGCGCTGGCCATGTTCGACATCGACCACTTCAAGCGGGTCAACGACCAGGAGGGGCATCTCTGCGGCGACCGCATCCTGCAAAAAATGGCCCACATGCTCGACGAGTCCGTCCGCGAAACCGACGTCGTGGCCCGCTACGGAGGCGAAGAGTTCGTCGTGGTCATGCCGGAGACGGACCTCGCCGGCGCGGGCTTTTTCGCCGAGCGGCTGCGGAGCAAGATCGAGCACGAAATGTCGATCACCGTCAGCGGCGGCGTGGCCGAGGCCCTCGACGGCGATACGCAGGACTCGGTGCTCGCCCGCGCGGACGCCGCGTTGTACCAGGCCAAATCGGCCGGGCGGAACTGTGTGTTCCGCCACAACGGCGACGAAACCACGCCGGTGGCCAGCGAGGTGCCGGTGGCCGGCGCGTAGCGGGGCCATGACGGGATGGCAGGGGGAACAGCCGGCGAAATCCGAAACTCGGAATCACAAGTCTCAAACAAATCCAAATCGCCAATGACAGAACCCCGACACCGGCCTGATGAATGTTGCCGGCCGAGCCCGGCACAAACACGGAGTGTCCGTCGTTTCGGACAGTGGGACTTCGGGTTTTGGATTTGTCTGGGGTTTTGATATTCGGATTTGGTGCCTCTTCACAGCACGTCTTCGCCGCACCGCCGTTTACGGCGCACGAGCCCGCGGGCCCGCGCGGCCACGGCGCGCCACACGGTCTTCCAGGCGATCTGGCCGCGGGGAAACTCGGCGGCGTAGGCCCGCAGAAAACGGCACGGGGCCGTGCGCGGCACCCAGGGATGGGCCGCCAGACCGACGGCCAGGCGGACCAGGTCGGCGGCCCGCCGCGCGGGGCTCAGCCGCGCCGCCAGCCGCACGCCGCCCGGATCCACCACGTAGGCCGCAACGCCCTGCGGCCCCTCGACGACGAGCAGGTTTGCGGCCTTGAGGTCGCGGTGGGCGATCCCCGCCGCGTGCATCCGGCCGACCAGGTGGCCCAGGCTCTCCGCCACCCGGGCCACCGCTCGCAACCGCTCGGGGGCCGGCCGGCCGGCCAAACGCCAGCCGTAAATGTGCAGGTTCTCCGCCCCTAGGATCCACTCGGTCGCCAGGTAGCCGGTTGCCCGCCGCCATCCCCGCGGCCGGCAGGCCAGCAGCGGCGGGGCGGTGGCGACGTGTCGCGCCAGCAGGGCGGCGGCCCGGCGGAAGTCGCGAAAGGCCCGGCTGGGGCCGACAAGTCCCACGAGCGCCTTCCACCAGTTCCGGGGACGATAGCGCTTGTAGGCCGCGCGAACGCCGCCGTCACAAAGCGGCAACTCCGCCTCGACGATCAGGCTCTCGTGGCTGATCTTGACCGGCCGGTCCGCGTATCGCCACAGGAGGTCGTCGGGGTCTTGCAGCACCCGGCGAAGTTCCGCCTCGGGCACCCGCCGGCTGCCGCAAGCGGTCCCGCTGGGCGTGGCGACAAAGATGAGGTCCGCAAGCTGGGGGTTCACTTGCTAACGGCGTCAACCAGGCACTTCGTAAAGGACCGAAACCAGGTGTGGGGGAGTCGGGGTGGGCTGGGGCAGGGCCCGATCCCCGAGTTGCGTTTGCAAGGGGCGCTTCAGATCCAGGTAGTGGAAGAAGAACGCCCACCGCCCCTCTTCCTTCTGCAATCGCCGCTCGTCGTAAGGCACCTGCCAATTCGCCCTCGGCTGGCCCTCGGCCGGCTGGGTGACGGCGCGCCAGTCGATGTCGGCGTCGGCCGGCACGGCACGGACCTTGATGAGATAGAGGCCGGCGAAGTGCTCGCGGACTCGATCGTGGGCCCGCGCCAGTTCATGGCCCGTGAGGCCGTGGCCCCATTGCATCTCGACAGCCTCTCTGAACTGGTCCTCGGTCGGGGCGACCGGATGGACCCCCACGACCAAAAGCGATTCAAGCGGCATTCCCATTTTGAACCACCCCCACTTGTCGGCGAGCGCGTCCGCGCTTCCGATGGCCCGCGCGGCCGCTCGTTAACCAAGCCCTTCCCATTCCTGCCTTGGGATACCCGCCTGGCGCAGAATGCGTGCGAGCAACTCGCTGCCGATATCGCCACGGTGCGGGTTGGGGATAGCCAGCGTCACGTCACCCCGGATCATGAAGGGGTGTTTCCCGCCCGCGTATGGGCCGTCAAAGCCTGCCGCCCGCAGTCCCCGAAGCAAGTCCTTCCGGGATATGGGGCCGAAAGGAGGCATCAGGCGGATACCTCGTGGCTCACCGTCAGCTCCAGCCCGTCGATCTTGGGAAGGGCAAGGTTCTTGTGGATTCTGAAAAGGAGCCAATCCTCGAGGACCGCCGCCAGCTCCTCTCGGCACTCCTCCAGCGTTGGTGCGCTTGCAAACGCCCCGCGGCACTCGGGGATTTCGCCGTAATAGGTCCCGTCGTCCTGGAGGATCTCGTAGTGGGCATGTCTCATGGCAGCTTCGAGGTACTTCGTGAGCATCCGCGAACCTCCTTCTTGATCGCACTCGCCTACCTGACATTATAGCAAGGGCGGGGGGAGGTAATGTAGACTGGACACGGCGTGTGCGGGATTCCGCACACGGCGTATGCGGTCTACATGGTCCTGGACACTCCCCGCCGGAGTTGGGTATAATGCCCAATTGCGCTTTCGGCATCTTCCGCTGGATGGGAAAGGCTGGTGTCATGCCGCTGTTCGAGATCGAAACCTCCTCGCATATCATAATCACCTGGGCCGAGGATGAGCAGGCCGCGGTGGCCGTGGTCCAGGAAAGCTACCCTCGCGAGCGGCCGACCCGGGTGACCCGCCGCCCCCGCGATACCTGGGTCATCTCGAAGTCGGCCTTGGGCCTGACCGGCGATGGCGACCCCTGCACCACCGCCCGCGATTGCCTGGCCAAGGCGGCGGGCGACAAGGTGCATGCCATCCGGTTGTACATGCAGCACACGGGCACCGACCTGGAGCGGGCCCGCAAGGCCATCGAGTCCAACATGGTCATGGGCTGGTGACGGCAGAATGGTCAGCCGGGATTCACTCGAAGCGCTTCTCGCGCCGCACGGCCAGCAGCACCTGCTGGCGTTTTGGGACCGTCTCGGCCAACCCGAGCGGGAATTGCTCGCCGCCCAGGTCGCCGAGGTCGATTTTGCCCTGATCGGACGGCTGTATGCCGGACGGGGCACCTTGGCCGATGTCCGCGAGCTGGTCGAGCGGGCCGGGCCGCCGCCGGCCGTGCGGCTCCGCGCGGCCGGGAACCGCTTCACCGGCCAACAGGCCCGCCGGCGCGGCCGGCAAGCCCTGGATGCCGGCCAGGTCGGCGCGATCCTGGTGGCGGGAGGACAGGGGACGCGGCTGGGCTTCCCCCAACCCAAGGGGATGTACCCGATCGGGCCCGTCTCCGGCCGCACGCTGTTCCAGGTCCACATCGACAAGCTCCTGGCCACCGCGGCGCGGCACGGGATCCGCATTCCGCTCTGGGTGATGACCAGTCCCGCCACGCACGGGCCGACCGTGGAGTTCTTTGCCCGCCACGGCCGCTTCGGACTGCCGGAGGAAGACCTGCGGATTTTCTGCCAGGGGACGATGCCGGCGGTGGACGCGGCCTCGGGGCGGGTGCTCCTGGCGGCCCCGGGCCGGCTGGCCACCAGCCCCAACGGCCACGGCGGGATGCTCGCGGCCCTAGCCGCCGGCGGCAGCCTGGAAGATGCCCGGCGGCGCGGCCTGCGGCAACTCTTCTACTTCCAGGTGGACAATCCCCTGGTGGAGGTCTGCGCGGCGGAGTTTCTCGGCCATCACCTCCTGGCCGGCTCGGAGATGACCAGCCAGGTCATTGCGAAGCGGCACCCGCTGGACCGGCTGGGCAACGTCGTGGAGGTGGACGGCCGGCTGATGGTCATCGAGTACAGCGACCTGCCCGACGCGGCCGCCCGACGCCGCAATCCGGACGGCTCGCTGGCGATCTGGGCGGGGAGCATCGCCGTACACGTTTTCGAGGTGGAGTTCCTCGAGCGGATGGCCGCCGCAGCCGAGTCCCTGCCCTTCCACTTGGCCCACAAGAAGGTCGCCTGCGTGGATGCCTCCGGCCGGCGGATCGAGCCGGACACGGCCAACGCGATCCAGTTCGAGCGGTTCATTTTCGACTTGATGCCGTCGGCCCGCCGGGCCCTGGTGGTCGAGGTGGACCCGGCCCAGGCGTTCGCGCCGCTGAAGAACGCTCCCGGGGCCCGGGAGGACACGGCCGAAGCGGTGCAGGCCCAGATGGTGGCCCAATACCGCCAGTGGCTTGTGGCCGCAGGCGTCGAGGTGGCCCGCGACATCCCGGTCGAGATCAGCCCGCGTTGGGCCCTGGATGCCGAAGAGGTGGCGCGGAAGGCCCCCGCGGGGATGCGGCTGACGCAGCCGACGTACCTCGAGGCCTAGTGGCCGGCGACATGGTGCGAATTGTCTCCGCAACGGCCGGGCTCGCGCTCATTTGGTGTTTGTTTTCTTCGCCTCTTTCAGCGCCTGCTCCAACTCTTGCACGCGGCGTTCCAACTCCTGCACGCGGGCCTTGAGCAAATCCAACTCCAACTCCGCCGGCCGGGGTGGCTCGGTCTTGGCGGACTCAGCCGGGGGGGGATTGGTCGGGCCGGGCGGGGGCGGCGGAGGAATCTTGGGCGCCGCCGCCGCGGGGGACCCCTTGGGCATCGTCAGGCTTGGCCCCACGGGCACGCCGGGTATCGCCTGGGTGGCCCCGTCGGCCGCCCCCTGGGCGGCAGGCGGCGGGATCGCTTCCAGCGGCTCCGCTCGGGCCGCAGCCGGCTGGCGCCCGAGAGTCACCGTAAGCGTCTGCGGCCGCACCCCACGCAACACCTCGATCACCAAGCGATCTCCCGGCGAAGCCCGCTCCACCGCCGCCGCCAGATCGGAGAGCTGCCGGACGCGGGCGCCGGCTGCGGCGACAATCAGGTCCTGTGGCCGCAGTCCGGCTTGCTCGGCTGGTCCGCCGGGCCGCACCACGAGGACCCGCACGCCCCGCCCGGGGTCGTTGCGCTCGTCCACCACCGCGCCGAGGTAGGCCCGCTGGCGGCCTGGGGCGATTGGGCCGCCCGGCGGTGTCGGCGCAGGGGCCGGTGCGGCCGGGTCCACCCCGCGCCCCGCCTGGGCACGAATGTCATCTTCCAGCCGTTGGAGGGTGGTCTGGGCCGTCGCCACCCGCGCCCCTGCCAGTCCCGTGATTACGACCGCCGCGCCGAGGATCCTGGGGATTATTCCGGTTCTCATGGGGGCGTCCCCTTTTTCCCTTTGTTGCCAAGTGGGATAATGCACGTCGCGCGATCCATTATACCGCCTACGGCGAGTTGCGGTGTAGGGTGGGTCGCGGGCACCGTCGGGCACCGTCGGGCACCGTGCGCAGCATGGTCGGCATGGTCGGCGAGCCCCACCATTTTCCCCCCGGCCGCAGAGAGTTCATTCAGGCTAGTTCGCGTGATGGACCCAAGTCAACTCCCGCCGCAGATTCTGAGGGTGCCGCCGGAGGACCGCGAAGAGGCCCTTCGCCTGGTGTTCCGCGGCATGGGCGAGGCCGAGCGGCGGCAGCAGATCGCCATGCTCGTTGAAGCCGAAAGGCGTTTTGACGAAGTCGCGCCGGCGGCAGCGGCTTCGACTGGGCTTGCCCGGCAAGCCGCAACGGGGGAAGCGGCGTGGAATGGGCTCTTCGCCGCGTATCGCGGCCGGCGTATCGTGGGGGCGATTCTTGGGCAGCCCCAGCCGGGGCGACTTGCCGCCCTGTGGCCCCCGCAATTGGTCGGCGATGAACCCCCGCCCAGCGCCCTGCGGTTGCTCGACAGAACGGACCAGTATTTCTTGGACCAAGGGATCCAGATCGCCCAGGCCCTGCTGGACGCCCGTGGGGCGTCGGATGCGGAGGTCTTGCTGCGGGGGGGATTTGTCTACTTGGCCGACCTCGTTTACCTGGTTTGCGACAACGGCCAATTTCCGGCGGCCGAGCCCCTGAC
>Ga0187848_10004242_pt1 | contig 10063 bp, 3 predicted proteins | sample June2016WEW_4_40_FD_132424 | JGI IMG/M metagenome (GOLD analysis project Ga0187848, IMG submission 132424) | Peatland microbial communities from SPRUCE experiment site at the Marcell Experimental Forest, Minnesota, USA - June2016WEW_4_40 | ecosystem: Environmental > Terrestrial > Soil > Wetlands... | reverse complement strand
TTGTGCACCGCAATCAGACGTTTGGCTTCTTCGTAGAGCTCAGGACGGTTGGGATCAGGCGCTCGATAACTATCGAGCGCCCTCTTGTCCGCGAGCGGATGTCCAACCATGTCGGTATAGCGTCCGGACCCGAATCGGGTCATATAGGGAGCGTCTTTCCATGTAACTCCCCATTCATCGGTGTACGTTGAGTTGCCGGGAGCATAGACTTCATTGGCATAGTACGAGTTAGCCCAGCCAACGGACGTTAGTAAAAGATCTTCGCCAATCGCACATTCCAACTCATAGGTGTTTCCGCCGCCGTGCGGATTGTGAGGAGCGCGTCCTGTCTGACGTAGATCGGCACGCAGCCGCTGCGCAAACTCCGGTGTGAAGCTGATCTGCATCGGACAGCGATCCGGCTTCTCGTGGTTCAATGCCCTGAGAACGCGATCACGCGGTTTCATCTCGGCCCCCTCTCCATTCGAAAGAGTTTCTCAAGCAAATGCACACTGAGCCGCGGAAGTCGATTAGCAAGAACATAAAATACAGTCAAACATTTCCGCGCTTTCTCGTCGCGATTGTGAGTGTTACGCTCGCAATTCCCTCCGATCCTGCTTCGATCGTAATGGAACCGGGCGTTCCTGTAGCTTGCACGAGCGCCTGGGCTAAGCCGTTGAAGAGACTGCGCCGATCGCTCTTATCTGGCTCGTGGCAGTTTGGGTCGCCATTGCCAACTCCAATAAGTACACCTTCTCCAGTGACCTTCAATTGAATCAGATTGTCTGCTATGGGCATCAAACGGCCTTCCTTGTCCGCGACTTCTATACGTACCACTGCGACGTCTTGACCGTCAGCCCATATCTCCGCGCGATCAGCGCTCAGGTCGATTTTCGCAGGCACCCCTGCCGTTTCGCGTTTGCGGCTTAACACCACATTTCCGGCCTTCGTGCCGCGTGCCTCAATTGCGCCAGGTGTGTATCGAACTTTCCACTCCAAGGGGTAGAGCGGTCCAACCTTCTTTGAGCCGAGTGACCTCCCATTTAGAAATAACTCGACACTGTCGAGGTTTGACTCCACCTGGACACGAATCTCTTCCCCTTCCCGTCCCTCCCAGTTCCAATGAGGAAATAGGTGGAGTTCAGGTTCGTCACGCCACCAGGCCTTATAGTAGAAGAAGCTATCTTTCGGAAATCCGCATGTGTCGACGACCCCGAATTGCGAGCTGGTGCTCGGCCACGAGTAAGGTGACGGTTCGCCCCGATAATCAAAGCCGGTCCACATAAAGCCGCCTGAGAGCCACGGACGTCTTGCGTAAAAGCGCCACCACACACGTCCCTGGTCTAGCGATGTATAAGGCTGGAGGGCGTCATAGGAACTTACCCAGTTGCGTAGCGCATCCGTAACGTAGATACCGCGCGTATAGGTATCGGAACCGGTCTCGGTTCCAATAAGTAACCGCTTAGGGTGCTCATTACGATAGGCATCTGCCCGCTGGTAGTTATAGTTGAACCCTACCACATCGAGAAAATCGGCGAGGTCCGTTCTGTAATACCCATTCACCGCCGCTGTGCACAGGCGCGTTGGATCCAGCTCGTGCACACGGTCCTGCATGGAACGGATCACCCGTCCGCCTTCATCTTCGCTTGAATGCCATGCTTCATTGTCTTTGGCTCCCCGCATGAACCATTCCTCGTTGCCCAGCGACCAGAGAAAAACGGAAGGACTGTTGCGGTAGCGTTTAATCATCTTTTCGAGCTGCATCATGCCTTCACGGTTAGATGACATGGTGCGCGTTTCACAGAGGACCAGGATGCCAAGTCGGTCGCAGGCTTCGACAAGCGCGGGGGCGGGGAAGTTGTGTGAGGTTCGAATCGCGTTGCAGCCCATCTCCTTGAGCACCTCCAAGCGAAACGACTGCAGTCGATCTGGTATGGCAGAGCCCACACCTGCGTGGTCCTGATGATTGCAGGTTCCCTTGACAACTGTCTTTTTGCCGTTAAGGGAGAATCCATGGTCGACATCCCAACTCAGCGTCCTCACACCGAAAGTCGTCTTGTCGCGGTCGCGCACCTGGTTCTGCGACTCAATCGTAGTCACCGCATAATAGAGATTCGGCGCCTCTTGAGACCAGAGCATTGGGTTAGCCAATCTAGCAGTGGCGCTAAAGGTCTGCATGTCGTGCTTCGGCACTTTAGCAATTGGAGATACCGCTGTTTCGACTTTCTTGCCCGTACCGTCGTAGATCTCCCAACGTACGTGGCAGACTTCTTCCGACCTGCCACTGTTTTCGACAACTGCACTTAAGCTCAGTGTCGCGCCCGTGTCCTTCAACTCGGCACGAACGACCGTCTCCCACTGGCCCAGATGCAGCTCATCAACCTTCGAAAGCCAAACATGCCGATAGATGCCGGCGCCCTCATAGAACCAGCCTTCTCCAATTGAAGCGTCCACGCGCACTGTGACTGTGTTCTTCCCACCGTAATTTAGAAAATCGGTAAGATCGAAGCGCAATGGTGCATAGCCCGATTCCTGTCGTCCTATGTATGCGCCGTTGCAAAACACCTTTGCATCACGGAACACTCCATCGAAATCGACGAAGATGCGGCGACCTGCATCGCCTTCCGGCACGTAAAAAGTGCGGCGATACCAACCAATGCTTGTTTCCGGATAGCGGCGGCCAAGAGGTTTATAACCATGCGACTCCAGGGTCTTGTCGTCTACGAAGGGCAACTCAACAGCCCAGTCATGCGGCAGGTTGAGCAGGCGCCACATCGAATCGTCATACTCTGGTTGGCCAAATTCAAACGCACCGGTTTTGGCATAACTACCTTCAAATCCCTCCCCGTAGCCCAAGTCTCGGGCAGGGTCGTAGACATGACCATACATAAATCGCCATCCGAAATCGAATGAATGGCACTCGCGCGGCGTTAGATCAAAACCTGGAGCGTCCGGGAGTACTCCAGGTTGTGCGGTACTGCCCGTTGTGCGCACAAGGACTTCGGCGTTAGCCCACGGCGAATTCATCAAGAATCGGCCACCCGAAAGAACGGCGCCCGCTCGAAGAAGATCACGACGAGAAACCTTCGACATCATCCCACCTCCGACAACTGAAACTGAGCCTCTCTCTTCCTGCTCGGCGCCTTCCACCCTGGATGCAATATAAGCAGTTACGATCCATCAAATGCTTGCCATGAACAACCATTATCCACATTTCCGTTGCGCGTCTTTGGCCTCCCCGATACCTGTTGCAGCGCCTATTACGATTGCCGCCTGCCCATTCAGGTCAAACATTGCAAAACTCCTTGCGTAGTGTCCACGTCCCACAGCCGCTTGTGCGTGCTATCTCCACCCCATGGGGCTCTTGGTAATTCCACCGTCATGCACCAATTCTGCGCCGGTGTATCAGGGCCTCAGCGAGCACGCTCAATTTATCCTTCTAGGGAAAGTGTCATTGCGGCAATGTGGCAATAGCTACGGCAAAACCTTCTAAACGCAAATGATCGAGAGATAAGATCTGTGTGGCAGGAGGGCCAAACGCTGTAACTTGATCTACATAATCGACACGCGCGCCTTTGATTCCCGATATCGAAATCTCAGCGAGTCGATTGCGCATGTTTACAAAAAGGATCTTTTTGATGTTCCCGGCCCAGAAGTCTGCTGGATGAGTCGCCAATTTGTCATCCGAACTACCACCCGGCATACGGCATCTGTCTTTCTCCCTTGATCGATCCCGGCCATCTCTTTATCCGTAATCTCTGCATGAACCCGAGTGCGGATACGCGTACCTCTTCAGGATTTCGAGCCAGCGAGTGCTCCGTGCCGCAACTCGGGATGCGCTTGCTCAATCCACCTGGCCGCGGCAATCATACTGGCCGCGCCGGCCTGGCGCACAGTCACCCACTCAGGCTTGTCTCCAAAGGGTGAGTGAGAATGATCGAGGGTGCAGTTCGTCGAGTTCCAGCATGGACTTGAGACATCGTCTGTGCCTTGTTCGCTGATGATCTCTCTGGCCGTGCGGATGATCACTCCTCCGCACTGCTTCGGGTTCAAAGGAACGACAAACTTGGTCCACCAGTAGCATCCGAACCCGTTCACGTTGGTGTCGAAAAGATTCATCACCACCGTGCCCGAGCCGCTGGCCGCTTCTTCCACGTAGCCTTCTGGATAAACACGGATGAATGCGTCGGCTGCGCGAATGGCTCTGGCTCTGAAGTCTCTCAATTCAGGGTTGACCTGGCTGATATCGCCCCCTGCCTTCTCCGCCTGTTCAAACATCGCGTAGGCCGCCGTCATCATCATGTGCGGAGAGGTGAACAGATCATGCTTCAGCGTCGATTTGGCGTCTGGAGGAGGCACCTTGTCGCCGAATCCAAAGTTGCACTCTTCTTCGAACAGGTCCGTTGCGACGCCGAATTCAGCCCCGGTGATGTTCAGTCGCCCTCGGCCTGTACTGTGCAGGTAGTTCTCAACAAAGTTATAGTATTTTGATGCGATCGCGAGACAGTTTCTTGCCCTTTGGGCATCCACAGTGCGGAGCGCATCGAATAGCCCCAAGGCGCCAATGATCTGAGCAGACATATAGATCGAATAACGGTCCTGATGGTCGTAGTACATCAATCCGCGGGAATTTCGTTGAAAGTCCACCGCCCACTGCTGGTCCAGATTTATCAGGGTTTCGTACGCGATATCGAGGAATCTTTCTTTCCCGGCATACTGATAGATCTGCAAGTACAGATTCACGACCCAACCGGAATCATCGCACCAAATGCAGAAATGAGAAGGCGGCTTTCCGATCGGTTCGTGTTTCACCATGTCCCAGCCGGGCCAAGTCTGGCAAAGGGCAAGGTGATCCTTCCCGCTATACGTGTTCTCGACCCAATCGGCAAAATCCTTGACGACTTTAAGGTATTTCCGCTGATGGGTGGCCTCGTAATTGATGATCGCGCTTTGAATCGACTGGGTCCCTTGCCACCCGTTTTGGTCCGGAGTTAGCCCTGTATCCTTTGGGTTTCTCCAGAAATCCACGCCAGGTGGCTGACAGGTAGAGTTTAAAACCAAATAGTCAAACACGCTGTCCGCAGCGGAATCGACCGAAATCGAAGCAGAATTCTTTGGCAGCGAGGCGGTACCGGTGGGCGCGGCACAAGTTGCGGCTCTCGACGGATTGGGCCCCTGCAGCAGGTAGCCGACGGAAAGAGACATAGCGGTTCGAAGGACATTCCGGCGTGATAACTCAGACATGATTCACCCTTGTATTAATGAATTGATAAAACCGTTAAGGTCGTCATCCTTTCAGGATGGAATGAGATAGTGGTGTCGAGGAAAAGCCGTAGACGGTGTATGAAGACCGCTTTTCCAGCTTCAAATCCCCGAGAAACAATTCTTTCCTTTATTGGAATTGCTGGGCAGGTTCCGGGCGTCTCCATTGTGTGCGCACTCCCTGCCGTCAAACGTTGACCGTATTTCGGCAGTTCCTGTCTAGTGACCCACGCGAAAGGGACGGGCGCTTTGCGGCGCCCGTCCAATGGCAAAAAACGCACGAGGTTAAAATTCAAACCGCGCAGCAACCTGACCTACGCGGGATGAACCAGTCATTTGCGGCGCCCAAGAGACACCCGTTATATAACCGAACGTCGAGTCGTTGACGTTGGTATCCGGAGGGTTGAAGTAATGGCGGTTGAACGCGTCGTAGAACTCTGCGCGCAACTGGGCCTGATAGCGGCCCTCTTTCCCTATGCCGAAGTGTTTCACGATGCTGAGGTTCTCCGCTGCCGGAAACTGGTTGAAGCGCCAGTGGTTGAAGGTGCGAGGAGTGTCGCCAACGAACGTGTCATTGTTGTAGTACCAACTTGACTGCCTTTGGACGATAGATTGGTCGAATTCGGCATTACCCGCAGCCGTGGGGTTGCTTGGATCAAATTGTCTGTGGAAGTGGTTCGTGATGTTGTTGGCATTTGCTCCATTGGCGAAGACGGCTCTCTGATTGCCCCCGTAGTACCAATTCAACCCGTAGGGGGAGCCAATCGTGCCCATCGGCAAGCCGCTGCCATAGGCGCCGTAGTACGCGAGACTCCAGCCCCCCACGAAATAGTCCAGAGTTGAAGAGTTGTTCAGCCATTGCCGTTTAGCGCCAAAGGGCAAGTCGTAGGTCAAGTATCCTTTCGCCAACTGCCTTTGATCATCGTTGACGGGCCACATCGCGGCGTCGTTCGGACTCTGCCGATCTGAGCCCCATTGATTCGAGAAGTTGGTGGGCGTGCCCCAGCCAGCCGACGTGCTATTGGATGTGTACTTCGAGATCGTATAGCTCCAGTTGGCGTAGAGTCCGTGAGCATTACGTATCTTCAACTCAGCGACTATAGAGTTATAGTTGCTGGCAGCGGCATTAATGTTTGGATCGCCGGCAATCTCGAGCGGCTCACCAACTGTCGCCATCTGAGGATAAGGCGCAATAGCCGCACGGGCCGGCCCGGAGAAACCAGTATAGGGATACGGCACCGTGGTTCCGCACTCCGCAGAGAGGGTCAAGGCATCGGCGGAGCTGCTGACTGTCGCACCGGTCTTATCAGAGTAAACGCCCGGCGCGGTCTGGCACCTCAACAAAGAATGGTACGCGCTCCATTGCGGCCAGCTCACGTCGTACCCGCGCCCGAAGTCTTGCAGTCTTCTGCCAAACGTGCCCAGGTAGCGCGCGTCGAGCACGATTCCCTTGGACAGTGCCACTTGAATTCCGACATATAAGCTGTGGGTCATGCCCAACTTCAGGAAGTCCGGGGCGATATACATCGCCCTGGCGTCATCGCCAAAGGTAGTGGCGGTGCTGTTATGTGGCGGCTGGACCTGCGCCGGGTAAGGGTTATCCCATTGCAGGGCCGTTTGGCCTACAACATTGTTGAGTGGATAAAGATTTTCTGTCGCGGTGTTCAGCGGATCCTGGTTGGCTGGACGGAAGTCGTCGCCGCCGGAACTAAAGACGCCGAGCGGGATGAAGGTCAGAGCATATGACGCTCTGGCCACAAGCTTGGGCGAAATCGAGTAGGCTGCGCCAAGATGTGGACCAAACTGGTTATACGGAATGTTCTTAGAGAAGGTCGTGCTGGGGCCGCTCGAGAAGACCCATGCGCCTGGGTACGTACCCCAAACTCCGCTGGGATTGACGACATTGGGATCGAAGTTTTCCCATGCGCCGTTGGGCCAATGGATGGGCAACGGGAGATCCCAGCGCAGGCCCAGATTCACGGTGAGGTTATGATTGACTTTGAAATCGTCCTGCGCGAAGAGGGCCATGTATTTCTGGCGCGGTCTGTACGTATTGCCCCCATACCATGAGGTCGCCGACGTATTTCCCAACAGCATCTCCGCAAAGGAACTTCCCACGTAGTTTCCCACTGCCGGATCAGTCGCGCCAAACGTAACGTTGCTGAAATTGTAAGTGTTGTTGACAATCGTGTAGTTTCCCGCGTTCGTCTGCTGCGCCGTCCATTGCCATCCGAATTTGACGGCGTGGCGGCCCTTCTGCCACAGCAGCGTATCGGCATAGTTATAGGAGTCGAAGTCCATGAAGACGTTCCAACTCTCGCCAAAACTGGAAAAGCCCACGCCGTTGGTGTTGGTGAACGAAACTTGCGGGAAAGCCGTCTGATGCGTGGAAAAGCCATAGCTGTCGCCGTCAACGTTGTTCGTCGGCTGTTGTTGCGTCGCATTCATATTCCATGCCACGGAGAAGGTATTGATGAGCGTTGGCTTGATCGAGTAGTTGTCGATGACGCGGACCATCTTGTTGCCGTGATCCGCGTTTTCAAACCAGCCGCCCCATGGGCCGCCGAGCCGCGTACTGAAATTCATCGGGCTGTTGGATGAGTCGTCCTGAAAATTAAATGATCCACTGATGTGATGCTTCTCCGAGAAATTGTGGTCGACCTTCACATCGATTCTCCGCTTCCAGAACTGGCCAGCGCCGCCACCGTACGAAGGAAAGTTGCCGTTGACGAGACGGGTTAAGGGCGCCTGCTTCTGGTAATACTGGTTGTATATGCCGGCAATGGCTTGGGCGATTTTACCGACATCACCCGCCGGAATGTGATTGCTCGGGAAGGGTGTTGCGCATGCATTCGCGGCCCCTACAGGAGTCCTCCACGTCGTCGGATCGTAGATCTCTCCGTAGTTATAAGGCGCGCCGGTGCAGGGGTTAGTTGTACCTGCGATGGGGCCCGTTTGCGCGCCATCGGTGAGCAGGGGACTGAGGTCGTAGTAGCCGTTACTCACATTCACCATTTGCGGCAGCGGAACCGTGAGACCGGTCGGATTGAGGGTGAGGTTGCTTTGTAGGTAGTATTCATAGTCGCCAAAGGCAAACGTGTTTTTCTTCCAGATGGGGCCGCCTGCGCTGCCTCCGTAATCGTTGAAACGAAACTGCTGCCGGCTATTCGATGCAATACAGGCCGCATTCCCGGGGGCGCACTGAGACTTCCAGTAGTTGCTGATCCATTGATTCGCGTTCAAATCCTCGTTCTGGAGGTATTCGAAAGCCGAACCATGGAGTTTGTTGGTGCCCGACTTGAGCACATAGACGACCGCTCCGCCGCCGGTCTGTGACAGCTCGGCGTCGGTGACGTTGGTTTGGAGCTGCATCTCCTGGATGGCGTCCTGGCCCGGGGTGAGGGCCATTCCCTGGTTTCCCGCCGTGGCATTGGTGCCGTCGATGAAGATGGAGTTGGTGAAGGTTTCACCGCCGGAGATCGATACCCAGTTTTGAGTTCCAGCGCTACCGATACTGCCACTACCGTTGGTCAAAATAACGTTCGGAGCTGTGGCATACAGGAGTCTCGACGCGTCTCGGCCGCCGCTGGCATCCAGTGGCAGTTCCTCAATCGCGGTTGGTTCCAAGGTCATCGCTTCGGAGGCGGATTCCATTTCCAGTTCCGCTGTCCCGGTCACGATCACCGTTTCGGATGTCGCTCCAACCGCCATCGTCACATTCGCTGTAATCACTTGGCCGGCAACCGGTGAAATGCCGGTCAGTGTGTAGTTCCTAAACCCGGCATGGTTCACCTCAAGCGTGTAGCCACCCACAGGCAGGCTGGAAATGGTGTAAACACCGTCTCCGTTCGTCGGACTCGTGAAAATCGCCCCCGTGTCGGCGCTCGTTGCCGTGACGGTTGCCCCGGGCAGGACTGCTCCCGTGTGATCTTTCACGGTTCCGGTAATCGTCGCGCGGTCGCTCTGGCCGTATGCTAGGACGCCAATCATCAACATGGCGAACAGCAAGGTGTAGAATTTGCATCCGATTCTTCGCATCACTCGTCCCTCCCTTTCCTCAATCGTTTTAGGTTTGTTCGAAAATTGATTTCTTCCTGCTCCCCACCACATCTTCTCGCCTCGCTGTGCGCAGAAACACACCCCTCAGGCCACTTCTGGCTTGCTTAGCTCGGTGCGGCGGCGTATCCTGATGAGCCAGAAAAGAGGATGGGCGAGAAACTCGATCCTGTGAAGTTCCGCGGATGTCTCATCGAGTTAATGCAACCATCAGGTAACAGGTTAGTTTCGCTAAGTATTTGATTTTGTGGAAGATAGGTAGGCTGTTACGACCATGTTAGAAGTTTCTCAAAAGAGAAGTGAAAGTGACGCCGTACTTGCCCCGGAGGCTTGCATTGCAGAAGTTGAGCGACTGGTCCGAAGCCCGTTTCTGTCGAGCTCTGAGGCTCTTTGCAAACTCCTTCAGTTTTTGGCCCGTCACACCCTGAATTCCCCCTCAGAGCACATTAAAGAGTACGAGATCGCGACAGAGGTCTTCGGCCGACCACCTGATTTCGACCCACAAGCCGACTCTGGGGTCCGAGTTCAGATGGGCCGGCTGCGCACGAAACTGGCGGAATACTATCAAACGGTCGGAGCCGATAATCCCATTCAAGTGGATGTGCCTAAAGGTAGTTATTCTCTCTCGTTTCGGCCGAGGGCAACTGCACCCGATACAGAATCATCGCAAATGGATGCGCTGGCTCCTTCGAGGAGACCCGCATCGAGCGGGGCACACCGGGCGCTACCGATCACAGTTGCAACTCTCGTTTGCGCTCTTGCAGCC
>Ga0187848_10004241_pt1 | contig 10063 bp, 7 predicted proteins | sample June2016WEW_4_40_FD_132424 | JGI IMG/M metagenome (GOLD analysis project Ga0187848, IMG submission 132424) | Peatland microbial communities from SPRUCE experiment site at the Marcell Experimental Forest, Minnesota, USA - June2016WEW_4_40 | ecosystem: Environmental > Terrestrial > Soil > Wetlands... | reverse complement strand
TTATGCGACCCGCAGAACAAACAGGCCGCAAGCGGCGCGATCTGGCGGAGCTTTGCGTTGGATACGCGCTGGTCCTGGTCGTGATCTGGACGCCGCGCCCCTGGCAGCGACTGCTCTACTGCGCGGCCGCCGTCTTCCTCGCCTCCGTGCTCGCGATCTCCTTCGACGGCTGGAAGCAGATGGGCCTGCGCACGGCCAACCTCGCGCGCTCGCTCTGGGTGGTTGGCGTCGCGTTGCTTGGGTGCGCAATCGCCATGGTCCTTGCCGGCCGGATGCACACGCTGCAATGGCCAGCCAGCCCCATGCTGTTTCTCCACCGCTATCTGGGCTACGGCATCTGGGCGGTCGTTCAGCAGGTCCTGCTGCAGAACTTCTTCCTTGCGCGCCTGCTGCGCCTGATGCGCGGCCCGGGGTCCGCCGCGCTGGCGGCCGCCGCCATCTTCTCGCTCGCCCACCTTCCCAACCCCATCCTCACCGTGGGCGCCTTCGTCTGGGGACTCGCGGCCTGCCTGCTCTTCCTGCGCTACCGCAACCTATATCCCTTGGCCATCACGCACGCCATTCTGGGAATCACCCTCGCGATGACTGTGCCCGGCCCGGTCATTCGCAACATGCGGGTCGGACTCGGCTATCTGACCTACTCCGCGAATCACCTCAACCACTGAGACCAGACGGTGTCCACGCACGCGTGGGTGATGGCGGAGGCGCCAACCCGGCGGTCGCGCCTCCATGCCCGGCCGTAAAAGATGCCCGCCAGCGCGGCCAGCACAACGTATCGCCAGTTGAAGTGCGCGGCGCGCTTGTTGAAGTGGGCGAGACCGAAGAGCACCGCCGTCGTAAGCAGCGCAGCGGTGCGTCCCAGCCGCCGCTCCAGAAGGTTTTGCAGCCATCCCCGGAAGAACAGCTCCTCGGGCACGGCGATGAACGCGAAGGTGAAGAGAAGTGCGCCCGCAAGCGTCAGCGATCGCGGCCACGCCGCATAGAAGTGCAGAAAGCCCAGGCCCAGGCCAAGCGCGATCGCAATCGGCGCATACCACCCAAACTCGCGCAGCCCGGTGCGGACGTCGCTGAGGCGCAGGCGCAGATCGAAGCCGACGCCATCCAGTCGCCGCACCAGAATGAATCCATGGATTCCCGCATCCAGCAGCAGCATCTTGTTGAAGACCGCGAGGTGCGCCGGCCAGGCGCTCTCGAACCAGCGCAGATCGACCGCCAGACCCAGCGCCGCAAGCACGACGAGATCGCGCCAGTTGCCGCGTTGCGCTTGATCGATCGCCCTGGCCTGCCACTCGAGCGCGGCGACCGCGACCGGAAGCAGCGCGTACAACGTGAACCAGTCCCAGCGAAATATCCCTTGCGAAATCGCCACCAGCACATACGGCACGCACAGCACAGCCGGAGATAGAAGCCGCAGCGGCAACGGCATCCGATCCACCCAGGCGGCCAGGCTCCGCGAAAAAAATGCCGCCGCCACAAGCGGGGCCAGCGTAAGCACGGCTGCAATGCAGAGTGCTGGACCAATCGTGAACCCGAGGCCGCCGGAGGAAACCATGCCTCAACAATACCAATTCGGCGAAGGGCACACCGCCCACCGCGCCGCGGGTGCCCCATCCATCGCAGTCTTACCGCGATGGGTGGGATGCAAAACCATCGTCGGATAGACCATGGAGACGCGGAATTCCCATGTCAATCCGTCAGCGAGGCAAGCGCGCGTTCGAGCTTCACTCCGCGCGAAGCCTTGAGCAACACGGCATCGCCGGCTTGCAGGTTCGCCTTGAGCCACGCGCCGGCCTCTTCCGGCGTCGCGACAAAGACGGCCTCCGTTCCGCTCTGCGCCGCGCCCTCCACCAGCTCTGCTGCCAGCCCGCGCACGCCGACCACCACATCCACGCCGCGCTCCGCCATGCGCTGTCCGCACGCCCGATGCAGCGCCTCGCCTTCGGACCCAAGCTCCAGCATCTCGCCCGCCACCACGACGTGCCTGCCCTGGTGCGTCACCGGCATCGCCAGCAGCGCGTCCACCATCGCATCCAGCGCGCGCGGATTGGAGTTGTAACAGTCATTGATGATTTGTGCGCCATGCCACTCGATGATTTCGCCGCGCTTGTCGCCCGCATGCAGCCCGCCCAGCGCCGAGGCGCACTCCGCCAGCGTCATGCCGCTCTCCAGTCCCACCGCAATCGCAGCCAGCGCGTTGTGCACGTTGTGCCGGCCCAGCAGATGCAGTTGCACGCCGGCCCGCTCGCCGCGCGCCGTCACGGTGAAGACGATGCCCTCCGCGCCAAGCTCGGCAATCCCGCTGGCGCGAACTCCGGCACACTCTCCCGTCCCGAAGAAGACCGCGCGCGCCCCCAGGCCCTCGCCAAACTTCGAAACGAATTCGTCGTCGCAGTTCAGCACCGCGATGCCGTCCGGCGGCAGCGCCTCGATCAGCTCATGCTTGGCGCGCGCAACGCCCGCCATACCGTCGGCGAAGAACTCCAAATGCACCGGCGCAACATTCGTCACTACCGCCCAGTCCGGCTCGGCGATGCGCGCCAGCGCTGCGATCTCGCCCGCGTGGTTCATCCCCATCTCGACCACCGCAACCTCGTGCCCGGCTTCGAGCTTCAGCAGTTGCAACGGAAGCCCGAAGGCATTGTTCAGATTGCCCTGCGACCTCAGAACGCGGAAGCGCGCGCCCAACACCTCGGCCACCGCGTCCTTGGTCGTCGTCTTGCCCGCAGAGCCGGTGATGGCGATAACGCGCCCGCCCCAGCTTCGCCGCACGGCCAGCGCCAGCCGCTGCAAGCTGGCAAGCACGCCGTCGGCCTCCGCATCGGGAACGCGCAGCAGCCGAGTCGAATCCATCCCCTCGGGCGCAACCCATCGGTTGCTTACTACCGCGGCCACCGCGCCGTTCGCCAGCGCCGCCTGCACAAAGTCGTGCCCATCGAAGCGCTCGCCGCGCACCGCAAAAAAAAGCTCGCCCGCCGCGACCGTGCGCGAGTCGATCGAGTAGCCCGTCGCCACAGCGTTCGCCGCTAACTCTCCCTCGGCATGAATCCACTTCGCCACCTGCCCCAGCGTCAGCTTCACCGCATCTCCTTCAATATGGTCTCCGCGACAACCACATCGTCGAACGGGACTGTGCGGTCGCGCAGAATCTGCACCTTCTCGTGTCCCTTGCCTGCGAGCAGGACGATGTCACCCGCGCGCGCGGCCCGGATTGCAAGCGCGATGGCGGCGGCACGGTCCGGCTCGACGATGCACTCGGTCGTCGTCTCGCGAACACCGGCCAGCGCCTCGTCAATAATCGCCATCGGCCCCTCGCTGCGTGGATTGTCGCTGGTCAACACTACGAGATCGCTGCCCTCCGCGGCAGTGCGTCCCATGCGCGGGCGCTTCGTGCGGTCGCGGTCGCCGCCGCAACCGAAGAGCGTGATCACGCGGCCGCCGCGCTCACTCACCAACTCGCGCGCCAACGCAATCAGGTTGCGCAGCGCATCGTCGGTATGCGCGTAGTCCACTACGACCGTAAAGCCCGCCTCCGCCGATCCTGGCACCGCCTGAAACCTTCCCGGCGCCTGTTTCAATTCGCGCGCTGCCGCAGCAATCTCATCGAGCGACAGTCCACGCGCCAGCGCCGCACACATGGCCGCAAGCAAGTTCGCGACGTTCACTCTACCGCAAAGCGGCGACTGGATAGGAACATTGTCGAGGGGCGTATCAAATGCAAAGGTTGTGCCAATGGAGGTGTATCGAATATTGAATGCACAATGAGTCGCCTCGGGCTGGCCAATTCCATACGTTATCAACTCGCCGCCACGAAATACCTTCTTCATTGCTGGCCCATACGAATCATCCATATTGATCACCGCAACGCGCGGCGGAGCAGCACCTACACCCTCAAACATTCGCATCTTCGCAGCGAGATACTTCTCCATCGTCCCGTGATAGTCCAGGTGATCCTGCGTGAGATTGGTGAAGATCGCAACGTCCACCGGAATCCCCCACACACGCTCCTGCTCCAGCGCATGAGACGACATCTCCATCACCGCTTCGGTCGCACCCGCCTTCACGCCGTCCGTAAATATCTCGTAGATGTCGCTTGACTCGGGCGTCGTATGCGGCGACTCGCGCACCTCATCGCCCACATGCGTCTCGATCGTCCCGATCAGCACGCACTTGCGCCCCACGCTGCGCAGCATCTGCTCCAGCAGATACGCCGTCGTCGTCTTGCCATTGGTCCCCGTCACCGCGCTGATTTTTAGTTGCCGTTCGGGATGTCCCATCACCGCGGCGCTCAACTCGGCCAGCGCTCGCCGTCCATGCGCGACACGAACCGCGGCGATCTCCGGATGCTCACGGCGCAGCTTTGCATACGCCTCCTGCGAGTCGGTGACAACCGCCACGGCGCCCTGCGCGATGGCCGCGTCGATGTAACGGTTGCCGTCGGTGGTGCCGCCGCGCATGGCGACGAAGGCCGCGCCTGAACGCACGCGGCGCGAGTCGTACTCGACGGCAGCGACTTCGCCGGCGATGCCTCCACTCTCGATCCTTGTAACTTCCTGCAGCGCGTCAGCCCAATGCATATTCTGATTCTATGTCCCTTGCTGACTCGCTGACTTGCTAACCCGCTGACTCGCTATCGCGTGAAGCGCACGACCACTTCGGTGCCCAGCGGGACCATGGCGCCGGCCGCCGGCGCCTGCTCGCGTGCCAGACCGCTGCCCACCGGCTCAACCCGCAGGCCGAGTCCCGCCGCCGTCTCCACCACGTTGCGCAGCGCGGAGCCTGTAAACGACGGCACGGTCACGCGCGCGCCCGCATCCACCACAACCGAGCCGTTGGCGCGCGGCTGCACCTGCGGCGCGACGATGGGAGCGCGCAGCGCGGCGGAGGCGCCCGAAGCGGCGTCCGGCATCGCCGAATTTGTCCCGCCATTGGCGTTGAAGGCGGCCAGCACCCTGGCCGGCAGAAGGCCCAGGATGCGCGAGGTCGTTGTACTGTCAGCGGCCTGTGGCGACGGAACAGGTGCGCCGGCCGCATCCGTTGGCGCGGCAGCGCGGGCCGCGTTCGCGTCCGTCGCGGCAATGGACGAGGCGCGCAGCGGGTCGTCAGCGCGCAGATTGTTGATCTCATCGAAGATTGCGCTCAAGTCGCCCAGATGCTCACTTGGCGCATCGTCCGCAGTGCCCTCTGAAGTCGCCGCGATCAACTGTTTGGTCGTCTTCAGCGGCTGGTCGTGGGGCACGCCCAGGTACTCCAGAACCTGCTGCGCCAGGACCTGGAAGACCGGCGCCGACACCGCCGTGCCGTATAGGCTGCCCACCGTTGGGGTGTCGATGACCACCGCGATGGAGATCGCCGGCGAGCTGACCGGCGCAAATCCCGCGAAGCTCGCCACCAATTTGGTATGTGAGTAGGTATGCGTGGCCGGATCGATCTTCTGCGCCGTACCGGTCTTGCCGCCGGCGCTGTATCCATTCAACTGCGCGGTCGTGCCGGTTCCCTCGGTCACGATGCCCTGCATCATGGAGCGCATCTTGGCCGCCGTCAACTCCCGGACCACGCGGTGCGCGCCGTCCGGCAGATTTGCCGGAAGCTGGTTCGCGGGATGGAAGCCCGCGGGCTGCAACCGCGCGTCACCCTTGTTCTCGTCAGTGGATTGCAGCAGGACATGCGGCGGCATGTACACGCCGCCATTGGCGATTGCGCTCACCATGGTGACAAGCTGGATCGGCGTGACGCCCACCTCCTGCCCGATGGCGAGAGACAGGATGCTGGTCGAACCCCATTTTCGTGGGCTTTGCAGAAGCCCGCGCGTCTCGCTGGGCAGCTCGATGCCCGAACGGTCTCCGAAGCCGTAGGCCTTGATGTACTTGTAGAAGGTATCGGGGCCGACTTTCAGCGCCATCTTTGCCGCGCCAACGTCACTGGAATGCTCCAGCGCATACTGCACCGTCACGCGGCCGAAGTGGTCGGCCTTGTCGTCGTGCAGGGTCCGTCCATACATGGTCATCGAGCCGTTCTGGCAGTCCACCATGTCGTCCGGTTGTACACCGGCGGCGTCGAGAGCGGCCGAGTAAGCGACCAGTTTGAAGGTCGATCCCGGCTCATACACATCGCTCACGGCAAGGTTGGTCAGCGAGCCCGGTTCCATGTGACGCGAGTCGTTGGGATTGAAGCGCGGCGAGATTGCAAGCGCCAGGATCTGCCCGCTGTGCGGGTCCTGCACCACCACCGTGCCGTGCGCCGCCTTCACCTTGGCCATCTGCTCGTCCAGCGCGCGCTCGGCCATGTACTGAATGTTGGCGTCGATGGTGAGCACCAGATTGTCGCCCGGCAGAGGCTCGTTCTCCACGCTGCCCATCACGTGGCGCTTGGCGTCCACCGCGGTCAGCATGTGGCCGGGCGTGCCATGCATCTCGTCGTCGAACTCCTGCTCCAGTCCGCCCAGTCCCGTGTCGTCGGCGCCCACATAACCCAGCACCTGCGCGGCAAGATCGTTGTTGGGATAGAAGCGCTTGAACTCCTTCTGCAGATAGACGCCCTTCAGGTTCAGCTCGCGCACGCGATTCGCAGTGTCCGCATCGACGCGTCGCGCCACCCACGCAAAGTTCTTCGAATCGTTGAAGCGCGCCAGTATCTGCTGTTGCGATGTGAAGTTATCGCTAGGGTCCGTATGCACAATCTGGGCCAGCATCTCCGCCGCATTGGCGCGATTCCCGCCCAGCTCCGTTGGATCCGCGTAGATCGAATCCACCGAGACCGTCATTGCCAGCTCGCGCAGGTTGCGGTCGTAGAGAACGCCGCGCTGCGGCGCCACCTCGAAGGTGCGCTGCTGCTGGTGTTTCGCCTTGTCGATCCACTCCGCGTGGTGGAGCACCTGCAGCCACACCAGCCTTCCGCCGATGACCCCAACCCACAGGCAGAAGAAGATCGCCACCCACGCAAAGCGGACCTTGCGGATCGGAGCGGTCAGTGTCCTGCGTGAAGCCGGTCGTGGCGCTTTATTCATGGAATCCAAAACCACCTGAACTTAGGGCAGCGATGGCGTGGACGCCTGCGCCAGCACGGGGACGTTTCCGCCGGCCCCATCGGGGCGCACCACCTGACCCGGCTCGGGCGCTGCGAGACCGAGCTGCTGGCGGGCGATCTGGTCGATGCGCACCGGATTGCTCAACTGTGCCTCGGTCAGACGCAGTTTCCGGTTCTGTTCCTGCATCTGCGCCACCTGCTGCTTCTGCGTCTCTACCTGGTAGCCGATCTCGATGGCTGAAAAATGCTGCCACACATAGATCATCACCAGCAGAAACAGAATGCTCATGGTCATGGTGAAGATGCGCATCTCCCGCCGCCGCTCCGGGTCGTCGGCCTTCACAATGCGGCTGTTGTCGATGTGCTTGACGAAGAAGACCTCGGGCGTGGGGCCGCGGCGGGCGCGCTTTTGCAGCTCGAAGAGCTCGCGGTTGCGCGCTGCGCGGGCCTGCGACGCGAGGTTCATGCTTCCCATGCCCATTCCGAAGATCGCTCCCTGCCCTGCCATCGCCGTCGTCGCCATCGCCCCTCCTTTTCTGTCGTTATCGACTCGCGCCTTTGTACTTGCTCGCTGTTCCCTGTTTTGCTGTTCCCTGCTTCTCCGCCGCCCTCAGCTTTGCGCTTCTCGAACGCGGATTGCGCATCTGCTCCTGCTCGCTGGCGACCACCGGCTTCTTGGTCAGCACTTCAAAAATCCTGTTGCGGCCGGCCTCGCGCAACGCATCCTTCACCAACCGGTCTTCCAGCGAGTGGAAGCTGATCGTCACCAGCCTTCCTCCCGGTTTCAGCAGAGATGGCGCGCTCTCAAGCAGCGTCCTGATCTCTCCCAACTCATCATTCACGCGAATTCGAAGCGCCTGAAAGGTCCGTGTCGCGGGATGAATCTTGTCGCCTTTCATTGGCCGGGCCACGGCCGATACGATTCCAGCCAGCTCTGCTGTGGTCCGTATCGGCCGGGCCCGCACAATGGCTCTGGCGATTCTCCGCGACCTCCTTTCCTCTCCGAATTCGTAAATCAGGTTGGCGAGTTCGTTTTCGTCTTCCTGATTTACCACTTGCCCGGCCGTCACTCCGCTGCGCGTGTCCATCCGCATATCAAGCGGGCCTTCCGACCGAAAACTGAATCCTCTCTGTGCCTCGTCCAACTGCAGGCTGCTAACGCCAAAGTCGGCAAGCAATCCGTCCAGACTCCCCGGCGCGATCGCGCCGGCCAGCTCCGAGAACGCTCGCGGCTCAAACACCACCTCGGGCATCGCGTCGCCAATTTCGGCCCTAACCTCGTCCAACCGGGCCTTCGCCAACTCCATCGCCTGCGGGTCGCGGTCGAAGCAGATCAGCCTGCCCGTCGCTCCCAGCCTCCTGGCAATCTCCGCCGAGTGGCCGCCCAGCCCGACCGTCGCATCCGCTATCACTCCGCCCGGCCGCACATTGAGGAACTGCAAAACTTCATCTAAAAGAACCGGCACATGTTGCGGTTTGTTCATCCCGTCCGCCTCTGTGCTGCCCCTGGGGGCCAAACCAAACTCTCGCTACCCTGCAAAACTCATCCCGATCTACGTCTCGTTCGTCTTCCCCGCAAACGAGCTCAGGTCCTCGTCCGTCAGCTCGACCGCGCCCGTGGCCTTGGTCATCATGCTGGTGAAGACCTCGCTGTTCACAACCTCCAGCAGCGTCTGCGACCCCAGCACCTCGACGTCGCCGGTCACCTTGGCCATCTCGCGCAGCTTCTGCGGGATCAGCAACCGGCCCTGCGCGTCCATCTCCGCCATCTGGCCGTAAAAGTTCGTCACATCCTGAAACTTGCGCCGCACCGGGTCCATGGGAGACATCTTCTTCAGCGACGCCTCAATCTCCTCCCACTCCTTCAGCGGATAGATCTGCGCCCGCCTGCCATCCATGCTGGTGATGTAGAAGAGCGGCCCGTACACCTCGTCCACGCGGCGCTTGAACTCCGCCGGCAGCTTGAGCCGGCCCTTTTCGTCCACGCGGGTTGGGTGATTGCCACGAAACATTGCGACCTCAGGCCCCCGGAACCAAACTTGCCATCCGGGGAAGACAGCTTTGGGGAGTAAACTGGCCTGGATGCGGGCGGTTTATTCCGCTGCACTCCAATTTATACCACTTAACTCCACATCGACATCCTGCCTCAGCGGATTAGCGTTGGCAAGCCCTAAATTTGGAATGCGGAGAAGTAATTTCGGGGTGAATGTGGAAAAATCTACATATAGAGGCACTTAAGCCACAACCGCTATATGTAGTGTTGTGCCGGATGGTTCCCCAGCGAAGTACTTCTTGCGGTCGAACTGAAGTTGAGATAACAAAATAAAAGCGAAAATAGCCGGAGCAAGTCCCGCACTGCTCAGACCCCAGCAGTTGAGCTTCCCCGCCGATTGCGGCCCAGCCACCACACCAGGTACGCCAGCACAATCAGGTTCGCCACCAGCAGGCAGACCCGCACCCAGTCCGGGCGCCGCGCAATCTCGTAGCACTCCCATGGCAGAAATGCTGTGGTCACGCCGACCGTCAGGTACTCGGCCCACACCTGCTCCATCACCAGCCCAACGCCTTCGACCGTCCGCAGGATGGCATAGAAGAACGTCGCTACGCCGATCTGCTTCAGCCGATGCGCCGTGATCGCGTCCAGGTGGTCGATCACATACGACACTAGCCGCCCATCGGGATCGATCCGCAACCTCTCCGCCAGGCGCACCGCCGCATCGCCCAGGTCGTGGTGGATGAAGTGGATGGCGCCCACGCCGACCAGGAAGAAGAAGACCGCCTCCGCCAGCTTGAACAGGCCAATCGCCAGCAGGCCGCTGTCGTGATGCCGGGCGGCGCGCTTGTGGACTGCGCCAGACTTGTGCTCGCTGGCCGTGCCGGCTCTCTTTCCGCTGGCTTCGCCCACCTCTTCCACTTCTATCCCACTCATACGCCTCGACGCCGCGCCCCACTTGCAAAAATGCGCTATAACCAGTTGACGAGCGCCGCACGCGATTGTCAATACAACCAAGCGCTCGACAGCCGCGTCATAGCTTCCGGA